>Ga0179593_1691100_pt1 | contig 19887 bp, 19 predicted proteins | sample CZODoug2_1_08_16_FD_185931 | JGI IMG/M metagenome (GOLD analysis project Ga0179593, IMG submission 185931) | Vadose zone soil fungal communities from Angelo Coast Range Reserve, California, USA - CZODoug2_1_08_16fungal (PacBio error correction) | ecosystem: Environmental > Terrestrial > Soil >...
AGGGAAGATAAAGGGGGGATCGACCTATTTCTGAGTCTGTATCGTTTGGGAAGAAAGACTTTTGATCAGACGGTCGCTGGAGAATAGGAATCCGTCAAGTTGGTTCTAGTTCGTTTCAAACATGGGAACAAATATTCCGGCTTTGGTAGGAGAACAGGAGATCATAATTCTCGATGAGGATGGGACGGGCAACGAACATGACAAAAGAGTAAAGTCGTTTGTGAGGACGATTCAAAAGTGATAAAGAAACGGCGCAGATTCGCCATTTTTCGGAAAGCTAAGGAAAAAAGGGGGAGAACCTCAGGAAAAATTCAATTGAGGGCATAAGAAAGGGGAAGAAGTATGAGGGTGAAAAAATCAGTCGACTGGCAACAGGAAACTGAAGGGATGGGATAGAGGGGGTCAATTCCCGAGGAGGAAGGTGTTTTTCTTTATGGGCATGGCCGGGGAGGAAGGGGGATGGGGACGGAAGAACGGGCAGAGGAACATGTATCGACAGGCAGCAAACATAGGGGAAACGGGGACAGGATATCTCCTTTGAAACTGTGGGAGGAGGTGGGGGGCTTGTCGGGAATAAAAAGTAGGAGAGGAGGGGATGGTGAGAGAAAAAGGTAACTCTTTACGGGTGTGGGCCCTCATACCAATGCATTTTGACTGATGGGAAAAAGAAAGGGGACAAGGAGGGGCCCTTTAATTTAGTCAAAGAAAAAAAAATGGGAGGATCAAATCTCCCCAAGACGGGAGGAGGGTAGCTGCCTGCCATGGAGGAAGGGAATAACTTATTTGGCACGGAGGCTGAGGGAGTAAACAATTTCGAAAGCCCGACAAATGAAGTAGGCAGAAAATCGCGTCAGTCTAAGGCTTGAGGTCGGGCAGAATGGAAGCATGGTGTGACTTCGGGGAGTCAGTTTAATCGGAATGGTATCCAATGAGGAAGGGGAAAAAAGTCAAAGGAGAGAAACCAATTTTTTTATCAGTCAGGAAAAGGAAAAAAACTGCGGAGGGGAAAAAAAAAGGGATGGTATAAAAGGACGTGTTCACCACGCCAGCTTAGGAAAAGACTCAGTTAAGGAGGAGCAAGGGAAAGGAGAGTCATGGGAATTGATGGAATAGAGAAGAAATCAAGAGGGGGGATACCTCCGTTTTAATTGAAGTCCACAAAGAACAGGGCGTCTGCCTGATTTTGACCGAAAAAGAAAAGGAAAAGGGCAGGAAAGAAATAGGGGGACGGAAGGAGAATTTATCAAGAATTTGCCATGACCATGAGTTTAAATTTCGAAAGGGGCCGGGGCCACAACCCTTATGGGTTTGGAACGAGGGACTAAACCATTAAGAGAAAAAGCGAGAAAAAAAGACGCTCCTAGACTAAGGTGGGTAAAAGAGCCGTCCGGAATGAACTCTGACAGTTTTGAAAAACGGCGTTCGTTAGGGGACGGGGCATTATCTGAAAAGTTAGGAAAAGATTAAAAAAGTCTTATAGGAGGAATTCATAGGAGAAAGAAAAAAAAAAACCGCCAAAGGGAACACCGCTTATTCAGGACCGAAGAGGAGTCCAGGACGGGTGCAAATTTTTGGGAAGAATAATTGGGAAGGGGAGGGTTCCAAGGGCATTCCAGGTCACGTCGGTAAAACATTGAGCCGTGGATAAAAGGAATCGGATTAACAACCAGTAAAAGGTGGCCGGGTTTTTTTTAAGAAGAATGAACTTGGAAGAAAAGGTTGCGAGAGAAGATGGGTGGCATGAACGAGAAAAAATAGTTTTCAGAGAAGGCAGATCGTTTCGACAGGGGGGGAAAAAAAAACTGCGTCTTTGAATGATGGCGAAAAGAAGAAAGTGAAAGGACTTATTTGTTGGGGGGTCCAGGAGGAATAGAAGGGGGCTTAGGGGGCCATCGTAATCTTTAAGACGAGGGGGGGGGGCCAGGGAGGGACACCCTTTTTGTCAATAAAAGGGGGGGGGTGGGCAGGAAGGGGGGGAAAAAGTATTACAAATGGGGGGGGAACCAGTCAATAACTAGTAAGAGGGAAAGCAACGGAAGGAAGGTCAAAAAAAAGTACCAACCTCGCCAAAAACGAAGGAAGGAGGATGTTCCATAGAAGACTCCCGAATAAAAAAAAGGGAAGAAAAGGACAGAAGAGGCCTCTCGAAACAGTTTTCGGGTTAAAAGAGGCCGCAAGCAGCGGACTCTCCAAAAGGAATCAACTGACTCTTGGCAAAAGGGGGGGGGGGGGATTTTAAAGTAACTGGACTGGTGGAGTTAAGGACTCGCTTCTGGGGAAAAAGAGCAAAAAAAAAAAAACTGCGGGAACAGTGCCCGTGGACCATCCGTCAAAACTTACCGGAGGAGGGGGGGGGAAAAAAAATGAAAAAGCGAGGATTCCTTTTGGGGGGCCGAGAAGGGGAGGGTGATGAGAAGACTATCCGTAAACTAGGGAGGAAAGGGGCGCAATGGCCGCCCGTGACGAAAGAGAAACAAGAACGACAGGGACCTGTGGTAAAGGTCACAATTCCGGCCTGCAGAAAGAGAAGGAAAAAAGTGGATCGTAGCTGCGGAGACGCTTTAGGAAAGAATTTAGGGAAAAAAAAACAAAAAGAAGGGTTTGGTCACCTGTAGGTACAGAAGAAAGAGAGATAATCTCTGCATTCCCAGGAAAGTCGGCGAAGGGCCTCTTCCAAAGAGCGGGGGGAGTGGCGCAAGAGCGGGAAAGAGGGGGACTCGGGAGAAAAAAATCCGGGATAAAGGGCGTATCAAAAAAGAAAGGAATGGGACCGGAGATAAAAAAGGGAGTTAGATGGGGAGCCTTTCAAAACGGGCAACGGATTCATAGGAGAACTCCCTAACAATGGGAGGGCTTCTTTGCATGAAAACCGGAGGAGAAAATGGACTACTAAAATTTCGCGGATGATAAGGAACGGGAAGGGAAAAGGGGGGGGACTAGGTTGGTTTGGGAAACTCAGAATATCAGATTACCAGACGCGATCCAGAAACTCAAATGGAAAGAAAAGATTGACAAACCGGCTTCTCAGACGGGGGAGAGGGGACAAAAAGTCTTTCAATTTCTTAAAGTGTTGGATGGACTCGGGGGAGGCAGACGATCGTCGGCATGGGGTGGGGTCATCGGACGAGAAGACTTGAATCATCCATTGAGGGGTGTCCGGGGAGTCAGATGTTGATATTCGGCATCACCGGGTAGAAAAAGGACTTGTTGGGAATAGGAAAAATGAGGGGTCGATGTCCAGCCGAGATTTACAGGAAAGGGGAAATGTGAAGGAAACCTGGACCAGCCACACTCGCGGGCTCGGAGAAAGTCTAAGAAGAAGCTCAGCACAGTGCACAACATTCAGAGTCATTGGCCCGGAGATGGTTCTCCTGGACCCACCCAAAAAGAGGAATACTGAATCAGGACAGCCCTTGGCTGAAGGGAAAGAAAAGAGAAAACGAATGAGACCAGCAAAACGCAGGACAAAAGTAAAACGAGGGACTGGAAAGGGCGATCAGAAAAAGGGGTAAGGTCATCGCGTATTACCACGCTAGGTAATGAAGGAAACAATAGGAGTTGGATGCTCGATTGGGGCCGATTAAGAGCTTGAAGAAACGGCGGGATGTAGTTAACCAGTGTGGATGGGAGAAATGGTAGGTTGGGGTTTTTTTTTTCTAACTATCCCGAGGAAGGGTGGAAGAAGGACGCGTTAACTCAGAAGGGAATTCAAGGGAAAAAAAATTGAAAGAGAAAAGAAAGACGAGGAACTTTGCAGCCGTCACCGACTTCTGGAAAAAACACGAAAAAAGGAGAAAGAGAGGGCCATGGGCCCCCCGCAAGCCGCTCAAAAGAAGAATGGAAATTTCGCTACGTAAACTCGAAGAGAGACTCTCAACAAAAAAAAGGGAGAGAAAAGAATAGAGGGTAAGGATAGGGACCGTGGCTGAACTGACTGGAGCGGCGCCGCCGGTTGGAGAAAGCGCTCAGGGAATAAAGTTCAGGGTGCCAGAAGGTTTGAATAAGGGTTGAAAAAACAAATATAGCGAGGGAGGGGAGGGGGACGCAATGAGAGGAAGGAATTCCGGGCGGTCCGGTCATCACTCCTAGAAGGAAAAGCACATGAACATTTCTCCAGCAACAAGGAAGGACATGGGGAAGGAGGCCATTTTCTTCAAGGGGAAGGGCGAGTAAGTTAAAGAGGAAAGAAAGAAAAAGAAGTGTCTCCGGGTATAATATTTTGGAAAAAGCGCTGGGTATAAGGAGGAGGGGAAGACTGGCATTGATTAGTAAGGACGGAAAGAAAAAGTTCGTAGAGAGGGTCCGTCGGGGACTGGAAAGAAGAGGTCAAAAAAGGGTAATAAACAGGGGCGAGTGCCGGAGGATCAGCAGGCGTCAAATCCGGGAAGGTAGGACAGGTTTAATATCGCCGATCCACAAAAAGAAAGGAAGGGGGGGAGTGAAGTGGGGGAAGAAAGAAGGGGACGGAGGTGTGGAGGTGAAAATCCGGAAAATTTCCCTCAAAAGTTGAGCGGGGCATAGAAAAAGGTGATGACGATTGGAACATGAGGGAGGGCTTGATCAAACTAGTACCATACAATGGGCTCAAGCGAAAGTAAAACTTGTATGGGACCTGCATAAAGGAAAAGAGGACTAAAACAGACGCGAAGAGAGTCATAAACAATTGCGAAATTGCACGAACAAGGGGGGGGATGACATATCGCATTCGCTAGGGGGTCCGTGGGGGGGGGAGGGGTCTTTCTCAACAGGAAAAACAGTTTGGGAGGGGAGTTCTGGATACTCGTATATGATTCGGCAAGTTATGAGGGGTCAGGAGGAAAAAAGGTACAGAGGGGGTATCGTCGTTCCGGAGGGCGTACGGAGGGGCTAAAACATCGTGAGAATTATTTCGTCGGCCGCCATAACTTCTGAAAAGGGGGCGTCACGGGTCGGGAGTCAGAGCCAAGGAAATGCGTGCATCCGTGTGGCAGAAGAAAAAAGGGAGGCAAAGAGAAAAAGATCAAGAGGGGTTGGGAGCAGAAAGGGAAAGGCATGGGGGGGGGGGAAGAACTTACACCGGACGGTGCATGAATTGTTTTCAGCCAGAGGAAGGAAGCCTGAGCAAAAAGGGCATCGTCTAATGGAAGAAGGGGAAAAGCCAGAGGGAGTTCCTGCCAAGAGAGAGTTGAAAAGGGGACGTCGTCTTACTGGAAAAAAGGGGGTGAAGGACTCTCAAGGGTCAAAGAAAGGTAACGAGAAAGAGGAGAAAAGGGGAGAAACGTCCGCGAGAGTAGTCCTGGTAACCGGAATTTGACCAAGGCTCTGGCAAGGTGGGGAAAAAGCCAGGGGGGACGAGGGAAAAAAAATCTTTGCATTGAGAAACCAAAGTTAGGAAAAAAAAATACATTATCTTCCATAACAGTCTTGGGGGGGTTCAGAGGGTAAGAGCCCCTGTGCGAAAGTAGCACTCATTATCTAAAGGTGGGGCAAAGGGGGGGGACATCCATTAGTGTAAGTAAGGGGGCTTTTGAAAAAAAAAGAATGCTCGAAGGGAATGCCAATATCCAAGGGGCGAGTAAAGAAGTTAAGAAAGAACCGAGTTGGGGGGGGGAAAGGAGAGGGGGACAGGGGGAAAAGGAAATCAGCAGGAGGACGCTGAAAACGAAAAAAGAGAAAGCGTCCGGCAGATCAGGAGTGTGGAAGGAAGGGAGGCAAGGGGTTCAGCGGGGGAGGGATAAGGGAATTCAAAGGGCACGTCCGTTGTGGGAGAGGTGGGGTCCATGAGAGGGTGAAAAAAGGTGTCCTTATCCTTTGAGGGAGGCGTAAAGAAAGGGGATGAAAAGGGGTTTTTATAATAGGGAAATGGGGGCGGAAAAAAACAATGATGGGGCATAACATAACTTGGGGAAAAGTGGGTTCCGCTAATGTGAATCGTCCCAAAATCGTCATCAATCGGCGGATGAGAGAGAAAGGTTCAAAAGGTCAACTCAATCCAAAACGCCAGAGAAAAAAAGAAGGAAAAGGATAGATTGATACCACAGGCCCCCATGCGTTTACCTGATAGACCGAGAAAGAAGCCTTCTCAAACAGGGGAGTTTTACCAACGGGGAGCCAGAGATTTGATCGCGTCCCGAACAGAGGTGACACAACTCGTGGGTCAAGGAACCTAGGGAGGTGATCCAGACTCTTGGATATTGGGAGTCTGGGAAGACACACTTAGGGACAAAGAACCAGTGGAATCCTCCACACTAAGGGAGTACGAAGGAAAGCACTGTTTAGACCTTTTTCCTTCCGATTTGTCGGGGGTGCTTCGTGGGAAAGGAAAACATCAAAACGAAAACCTGTTCTGCCATTCTTGGGGGTCCGAAGTGGTAAATATGCCCCTCTTTTAGTAAGAGAAAAAAAAAGAAAGAATACTCCGTTTTAAATGGCGGGAATGGAAGCTTCCTTTGAAACCGGGTCCGGGGTAACGCCAACTGCGGGCGGCGCGTTCTCTCCTGGCGATTGGAGGGATATACTCAAAAGACCAGAGGGGTGGGTTTGGGAAAGCTTAAAGAAGCAGGGGAATGAATCTCTGGCATGCCAGAGGTCTCATGCGAAGGAGTATGAAATTTCAGATGCGGGCTCAGATCGTTTCAGCTAAAATTCAAGCAAAGAAAGGTGAGGTTATAAAAAAAGGGGGGAACAAATGGCCGGGGCCGGAAAAAAAAGCGGGAAATGGGAGGGGACTTTTCCCATCCTGGAAAGGGAGGGACTAAGGACTCGAACCCGCGGGGGTTAATAATAGGATGAGGGAAAGAAACGGAAACTCTTTAGTCAAATGGGGAGCAACATCAAATTTTAAACCTCCGTTAACGCGACAACCGGGATATTGAAGGGCAGTGCTGAAAAAGAATTAAGAGTCAGAGTCCAGATCCGGACTTGCAAGATCCCCAAAGCAGTCTGCCGAAGCTTTATGAACTCAAAGGGGGATTTGTCAGTTCAGGGAAAAAAGGGTGTATGAAAGCTCTCAGAGATGTGTCGATGGGCCATCCGTAGCAGTTTTTCCTTTCAATGGCAGTCTAAAAAGAACTTGGTTAGCTGAGCCTAGCTGGGGTCGAGTTTGAATTAAATTAAGGCAAAAAGTGGGGAGGAGTACAAGGGGGTTCAGTCAAAAATTAATGGTTCTAGTTCCGAAGAGGGGCACAGGGTGGAACGAGGGGGTTAAGAAATGTCCCACCACAGCTCGACTATAAAAATAACCCCTCTACCTCACGAAAAAACAGTTGGGGGGCGACTTCTATCGGAGAACGTGTCAAAGTTTCAACCAGATAAAGGGTTGCGAATGGGGACGATTACTAATCAATGGGAGCAGTTTGGGACTTGGCAAGAAAACGAATGCAGACACGCAGAAGGAGGGAACAGACGACGAGGGACACTGGGAAAAGGGAGAAATAATTCCATGGGACCTTATAAGAGCGGAAAGAGCTGGTTTTGGGTAAACCGGATACATAGGGGATGGCTGCTATGGAAATAAAGATGCAATCGTCACCTATGAAGAATTAAGAAATTTCTAAGTCCAAGGAACAGAAGGTTGTGGATCAAATGAACGAGTTCCCGGAAAAAAGGGGGGGGGGGGGCCTCAAAGGGACGAGGGAAGGGAGAAATTGAAAGAATGCTCTAGCAAGCGTCGGAACGAGTTGGGCAAAAACAGAAAAGGACTGATTTAACCAGACCTTACTTAGACCGGAGACCATCTCCGAGAAGCTCAAGAAGTCGAAATCCAATTCACAGCCAGTTACGCACGTTAATCAAAGACGGCTCGCTAAAGACAAATACAACTATTATTAAGGGGAGTAGATAGGAGGGGAATCGGAAAGATTCTTGTAAATATGGGAGGGGGGGAGAAGAGGGTGGAAAAGGATCAGTCGCTTGAGAACTGGGGCTTGCAAGTAGCAACTGGTTCCAGAAGGTTTTGAAGAAGGGTGAAAAAGAGTCCTCTATTGAAATCTGGGGGTCGTCGCTCTGATCCGTAGCAGTACCGCGTCGATGGCATAAAAAACAATAAAACTAGGGAATCTGTTCTAAAAGGACAGGAAGGGATCCAAAAAGTGGGTCACATTAATTGGTTCGCGCCTGGGGATTGGTGAAGGCAATCGTATCAGAATAAGATGGGAAAGGTAGAAATGGTGTTCAAAGAGGGGAGGGGGAAGCCGCTGGAAAGGAAAGTGATGACGGTAAAGTTTGTCCAGTAATCTTCGAGGGGTAAGGGGGTGCTGGATTGGGTATTGGAGGAGCTGCCACGTAGAAAAGGAGGGAACGGTCATCAAGAAAAATTTTCACTGGGTAAAACAAGACGTTGGGAAGGAATAGCAGTGATCCAAACTTGAGAGGCAGGAACAGATGGAAGAATTGGGCCACATCCGGCGAGAGGGGGGATTTGGCAACTCAAATGGACCCTCGGTAAGACAGCTGACCCAGAAACACGAGAACTATTTTGAAAAGGTCGCAAGAACCTGGAGGAAAGTATGCAACAACCATACAAAATGATTCATCGGGCCGGGTAGGGGGAACCTGAGGCACTAAAACTTCCTGGGAGAAGAAAATTGCAAGCCGACATCTCGTGCGTAGCGACGAAATTGCCAGATGACCAGGGGGAATAGAATCGCAGTAGGAAGACGGTCCGGGGGGACGGACTGGGAGTGGTGGCGGTTCTGTATCTCGGGGGAAGGGTAGAGGGAATGGCCATTCAGGGGGTTCAGCACTTAATGAAACCCTGTGGTATTAGGGGGGAAGATGGAAGAAGGAACTTAGAGGGACATACAAAGGAATTAGTGTTCCATTCAAAGCCGCCAAGGAGGACCAGGCTCTCCTCTGCGGGAAGGAGACATTATAGTTGGAAGCGCAAAAAGACAGGAACATAAAGAGAAATCTCCCTCGTGGGGAGGAACAAGAAAGGACTGTGGGTTGGAGACCTTGAAAAAACCGTAACGTCTGCTGGGGTTACGAGTTCACGTGAAAAGGCGTATAAGCGCGCTGCGACTTTGTGGAAGAGGGCAGCAGGCATCAGATGGGATAATGTCAGGATGGGGTTCCGTGCGTCGTCTGAAAGGAAACATTTGCGTGAAAGGACTAGGGAATCCATCTCGGGAAGATAACTAAAGAGCGCCGCTGCGCCGTTCTTACGGAGGGAACAAAGGATCTCTTAAGCGTAAAAAGAATGGGCAAGGTTGGAAAGGAAAGGTCGGTTTAAAAAAGGAATTAAAAATCTGGGTTACAACGGACAAGGCAAGTCAATGAACCCGCGTAGGATTAGGCAGAGGAAATCCGCCACAGGCAACCAGGGGAAAGGCGTAAGACAAAAAAAGACCTGGAGAAGGGCACTTCCCGCACCAGTAGTTTGGACGGTGGGAAATGTCGTTAACGACAGGGGCGACGATACGTGAAAAAGAGCAGAATCGGATTACAACATGAAAGCGGGGAAAAAGTTTGGGGCCAAGAGTAGGGGGGGTCCGTCCTTGTCTAGACGCAAGGAGGAAATCTTTAAACCTAAAAATAAGTGTCGAGAAGAAAATACTTGATCGTCAAGGAGGAAAAAAGGATGTGGGAAGAGGGGAGGAGGGGGAAAGGGGAAAAGAAGGAAAGTGACAGGTGTTTGAGAGTTTGCAGTGCCTGCTTGCGAAATGGGCTTTCGAAACCGTAAAGATGAAATATGTGGGTAGTTCAATGGAGAAACCAGGGGGGGAGAAAGGGGGGAAAAAAGAATGACCAATTTATTGGTGCCTCTCCATGTGAACTCTTTATCCCCATCGTCAAGGATGTCGAAGTCCACAGTTTCCTAAACGGCCCTGAAAAAAGAAGGAAAAAAGCGGGGCAGTAGGAGGAACAGGCGCCGCCCCAGCGTTGGTCCCTGATAGCGAACCGGATAAAAAGGAGGCAGAAGAGGTGTTTCGGTTTCCATCGGGCAAAGAGCCGGCGGACACAGGCCGAGAACAGGACTCTTGTCCCAAAAAAGGCGGGAGTGGAAGTAAAGAGAGGGGGGGGTAAGAGTGCTTGGGATAATGGGACGACACCTGCGTTAAACGAAGAAGGGGTAACCAAATCCGACAAAACGGGGGGAAGCCAAGGAATGCGGGAGAATAAAATTCCTTGCCTGAGGGAAGGGGCGGATTGGTGCCCTCGGAGAGAAACCTACTCAAAGAGTGGGACTCAAGAGGGGGGTAACGAGTTTGTACCGATGGACTAAATAGAAGAACGAAAGCCGGGGGACTCGGGGGAAAAAAAAAAACGTGCAAAAAAAAAGGAATAAAAGGAAATTGGACCTCATTGGTACGCCCGAATAGTGAGATAAGACGGAGCAGTCGCCGTCAGGTTATGAGAAAAGGAAGAGAAGGGGCGGGGAGGAACCGCCAAAAGGGGGTTGAACAGGGGGACAGAAAGGTTTCCCCCGACTCATAGAGGGCACTTCCATTATCCTGTCGGGCTAAGTCCAATTCGCGACACGGTTGCTCAGAAGCTGGGTCCACGGGGGAGAGGGGGCTGAAAAAGAGACCGTTTTTGGAAGCAAGGGCCGGGCGATCAAAAGAGAACTGGTGCACCGGGCGACCAAAGAGGGAGATGTGAGGGGGGTCTGGAGGCATCCTCAAAAAAAGAAAGGGGATCTCTGAAACGTAGGTGTATAGAAATGACAAAGATCGCGGGTGTGAAGAAAGCTGCAGGGGAGTTTCATACTAAGCAGAATTTAAGGGTGGATCGTCCGTCATACTACGAAACCTTCAGGGTCAATGGGTAAAGGGTACGCATGACCTTTGGCCATATACACAGACGCGTATCCAGAAGTCCGAATCGAGACGACTGAAAAGTGCGGGGACCGCCTTCGATGGAGAGCCTCCCACTGTCGGGACAAAATTTGACAAATGGAATCTCTAGTCGATTTCGCAGGATTGGAAGAAGCGGGTCAGGACAGGAAGGGGCAGCTACGCCCGAGCAGGGGTGAGCTTGAGCTCAAGTGGTTAGGGAAGGGGGGGAATGAAAGCCCGAGGGTGGAAAGTTTTCCCAGCTTAAAGATTGTTAAAGGCGACCTAAAAACATGTGGACCAGGGGGGCATTTGGCACCTGCCAAAATCCAAATGCTCTCCCCAGGGGGTAGGGTAAGTTCAAAGAAAAATCGCTGAGATTTGTCTCACCGATCCAGTGACAGTTCAAAAGTAGGTAAACCAAGGGGGCTATTCGCCTTATCGACGATACGACAGGCCGCATCCCAGGCACTAGGGAGAAGCAATGTCCATTCAAAAAATCGAAAAAAAGGAATCGAGAGAAAAAACGATGTGTGACAACTTTTCCGCGATCCATGGCAAGTTTCCTTAAAGAGGAAGTATTCACAACCGAGGCAGTGTAAAAGGAAGTAATACACGTTGAGACTGATTTTCTGAGGGGGAATCAGATTAAAAATCGCCAAATCTTCCGGCGAAGAAGTGAGAAGGAAAATGAAGTGGAAATGCGAGAAAATGTTTCCAGTCGGAAGTCGAACGTTCATGTAAGATGGGGGTCCAGCGTAAAGCGGGAACGGAAAGATCAAATTATTATAATTCGCACGGCAAAGGAATTCCTACTATGGGGAACTGGCAAAGAGGAGAAAAAGACAGAGGACTTCAAAGGACGCCCGTCTCCATCGATCAGGAGAAACTTCGTCGAGGACCTATCCAGAATTTGGAAAAAAACCAGTTCGTGAGGAAGGGGAAACTACGACGAGAGAGAGAAAACAAAAAAGGGGAGAGATAGATGCCGCGGACGAGCGACCAGAGGGCTGGAAATTCTTATTCCGGCGAGGGGGGGGATCCGAAGTGAGCTGGCTACGTTTCTCCTTGAGGCGCCGTCTGGTCCAGAAGTATGGCAGGGGGTTGAAAACAAAGATAAGAGAGGGGGGGAATCTCTGGGGAGGGGAGGGCTTCATTTCTCCTCCCGCTCGAGGCGCTAACAGGAATACGTAATCGTGACGCTGTTCAGACAGAAAACATGGAAAAACAACGAGACTGTGGAGGGAATTAGCATGGCTCAGCGCCTGGAAGGGGGGATTGGATTTATACAAATCGATCAGAAAAGAAGAGGTCTCCGGATTGTTGAAAGTCAGCGTGTACTAAAACCACTATGTATGAGGAAATAGGGGGGGAAAGTTGGGAAGGAACCTAGGGGGAGGGGCGGTGCGAGTTCGGGCGGCGGAACGTCCTAAACAAGAAAAGGAAAGAAATCGACCAGCGCAACTGTTTTCCGGGTAGATGGAACGTTGCCATGTGTCGACGGAAAAAAAGGGGCGAGCGGAGAGGTTATCAGTGGAAAGGAACCTAGTGACGAAGATTTTGGATTTTGTCCTGCAAAAGGAAAGGTCCCTCAATTTTGAAAGCCCTCGACTCCATTCCTGGTTGACGGGGACCAGAGAATCCTGTATGCAAGGATTGAGGACAAAAAGGAAAAGACAAATTGATCATGCTGAGTCGGGGCGTAGCGGAAGCTGAAAGAATACAAAGCAGGGAATGTCCATCGCCGACCATGGAGGAATATGTTCAAAATTGAGGGGATTGACCGTAATGACAGGAGTATGCCGATCGACTGAACTAGGGGGAGTCAGTTCTCCCCTTGGCAGGTTTTAGGCTGTTATAGCGAAGGAAGCAGAACTGAAAAACTCCAATTCATGGTGGAAAACATTTCAATTTACATAGCACCAAGTTTTGTCGTCGCCGGATTTCGACTGAACTGAGGGGAACAACTTAAAGGGAGAAGCGGTTTCTGTCCTGCAAAGACCGCAGAGGGAGTCAACCTAGCTCCGCGAGGTTCGGGGCAGGACAAGGGGACAAAAAACACAAGGAGCATACTTTGACGGGGGGGAACTGGAACAACCGGGGAAAATCCCTATGGGTATGTCCCTGAAGGAAGGGTGGGTGTCCTCAGGAGGGTAAAAAAAAGGGGGAAGGGCTGCGGGTTTTGGGACAAGATTCAACGAATCGCTGAGCAAAGGGACTGGAAAGGACGAAATGGGGACAGAGACAGAGAACAGTCGGACGGCTTTGCATCCATCTATCTAGTTACAAGGGGGCAGTCTTCTGGAAAAAGACGGGAAAACGGTTGGGAAGTTTACGTTAATCTACAATCAAATCTCAGGTCCGAGAAGGAAAAGCTCGATAAAGAGCATGTGGGGTCCTGGTAAACTGTACAGGAAAGGTGACCTGGTCCCTAATACTTGGCAAGAAAAAAACAAAGTCGGAAGGTCAGTGTGAGGCCTTTCGTCAAATCGGAGGGGACAACTGAGGAAGGAAGGAGGACAATAAAGAGAAAGTAAGGAGAAAAAGCTCCACACCTGTTGCCAACGAGGGTAGACAAAAATGGATAAAAGTTCCTTTGTCTTGAAGACTGTTTAATAAAAATGGGTTGGCATCCGTAAAGTCGGGACGGGGTGGGAAACACGGAAGGGAGTAACGCATGTTTGCTTATCGAACTTTCCATATGCCAAGAAATGAATCCATAAAAATGCTGAGGGAAGGACAATCCAGTGTGGTGGGGACTCAAGGATGTTGCTGAGGGGGTCGAGCACCATTCTGGGGGCACAGGGAAGAAAAAGAGAAGTTGTTCTAGGAAAGGATTCTTTCATATCTGTTGGGTAGTCAATGTAAATATTGCTCTGGGGGAAGGAATATGATTAAATAAGGCATTGCACTTAAGTTGGTGGAATTGTGAGGTGGGGATGCTTCTTAAAGAGGCCGTGATCTTCGCCATCCGTTATTGAGGGGGGGGAAGATATGGGGGGGGGAGTATTGTAGCAAAAAAAATTGGTGTAATAACTGTTGGGGAAAATTCCCCTCGCCTTGGAAAAAAAAATTTGAAAATGGGGGGGGCCTCGAAGTGAAATAAAAAAAAGGGAATCAATGGCTTTCTAAGCCATGATGAACAAATCAATCCTAAGCCATGGAAAAACCGCGACACAAAGACGGGTCCGTCTCTTGGAATTGGGACAGGGAAACCTGCCCCATGACCCCATGGCCCCGTGAATAGGGACGAGGGAGGAAAAAAAAAACTCCTTGCGAGAAAAAAAAGCAAAAAGGTTCGGTTTCATAAAAGAGCCTGCTTTATCGCGCAAGCCTAGAAGCGTTTCCCCCACTCGGGCGTGGACGGGCAGTTGTTGAGGGGAAAATCGCTCGGAGTGAAAAAGAAGAACCTTGTTAAAAATGCCCTTGGAATCACGTCCAAAAGGAATGGATGCAACGAAAACAGTTCGGACTGGACAGTAAAAGTTAAAAGGCGACAGGTTTTTGCGGATGGGAGCAGCGGAATAGGCTCCGAGTTCTAGTCAAAGGATTGGTACTACATGGTGGAAGAGCCAACACTAGTGACTAAATAGAACCACGACCTTGGGCTCAACCCTTTCACAGGGGGGGCCTGAGATTGTAACGATAATGGGGAAGAGCAGGAAAGTCTCTTAGAGGAGGCTTTCAAGGTCAGACAATTTGAAGGAGATAACGAAAAGGAAAGGGTTTCACTTATGGGAAAGAGAGAAGCAATTGGAAACTCGAGAGGGCTATGTAAGCCATCAGGAGGGCCCTAAAAAAATTCTCTATGGAAGTCGTTGCAGCAAGAATTGTAGGGGGGGGAGAGGAAGAAAACAGACCATTTTGAGTTTATAAGGCTGGACAAAGCCTGGTCCGGCTTGAGAACAAAGTTGGGGCGGGGGGATGATACAGGGTTCAATGATGAAGCGGGTATTGGATACTTACTACGACCAGGAGCAGGGATTGTAAGAAGCTTTCGGCTTTGAGGAACCGATTCTCACGAATGGTGGAAGATTCCACGGAACTACTATACAACCTTGGTGGAAAATGGGGAAGGTGCTTACCCCTATGGTCCAAGGTTACCGATTCACCGAAGAGAGAACTTCTAAGGGGGGGGACAATAAAAAAATCGACAGAAGTGCTATATGCGACCAAAAAGGCATGGCATTTCGGAAAGGTTTATTGAACGAGAGAGAGGGATGAAGAATGGAACCAAAATGGCTCGAACTTCGGGAGGGACAGGTCCTCTCGCAAAAGGACTTTTGGAGAGTTGGCCGAAGGGAGGGAGGGGGGGAAGGAAGAAGCAGGAGCAGGGCGACTTGTTTCCAAGTCATGGAAGGCCATCGGCTCAACCGGTTTTAAAATAGGGATTGACATTGCGGGGGAAACACACAAAAGCTCTCTCTCGAGATGACAGCGACCTCGCTGAAAAAATTTGGAAAGGCACGTCGAGCTTACAGAAAATCATGTGGATAAAAAGGAGGGGTATTCGCAACCGTCAGTCAGAATGTACGCTCCCGGTGGGGGTCAGCCCCGAACTAACATGAGGACCATAACGCCTCCCCGGGTCTCCTACGAGGGAGAACAAGAAAAGTAAAAAAGAATCTTACGCAGGACCTGTCCATCGGAATAACAGACAAAATATTTACACGTCTGGCTGCTCTATGGTGTAAAGCGGGAGACCCTCGTCAAAGCTAAGAGGACTGGCGGACTGGGCGTGTTGCTGGAGAAATGGGTAGCGTGACGTCGAGACGGTTTTCCGAGAAGGGGGGGAAAAGGGGGGTAAACTAGCATGAAAGGTTAGAATGCGCATGCCAAAGAGGACAATCGTCGGGGGGAAAAAAAACAAGGAAAACGCTTCTTGAACCGAACGTAGTCGGACCAAAGGCGCAAAAAAAACTCAATTCGGAGCCGAAAGAACAATTTCCAGAAAGAGGATAAAGACCGCGGCTCAAAACCAACGGAGGTATCTTCAACATAAAGTAGATCCAGGGAGGAAGCATAGGCGTCTGGATCGTTCCGGCCGCGGGGGTAGCGGAAAATTTAGGGAACGTTATCAAGGAGCCAGTTCTGGGTCCATAATTATTCCTCAAGTTTAAAGAAAGGGAAAAGGGGGGGGGTCTCTGGTTGGACAGGAGCATTCATCTCGTGAATTCTTGCAGGGCCCGCGGCCACTCGGGTGAGGGGGGGAAAATTCGACAGTCTAGCTTTTTTAACACCTTTTTTGCCCCTTTTGTTTTCTCCAGTCCACACAGGGGAAGTCCGCAGTTTCTCAGCGCCAGGAAGAGGGGCGATGGTCGTAAAAGAGAGCATCACATTTGTCTCCGGATAAGAATACTTGTGGAAAAGAGGAGGGCATCCGCAAAGGGCAAAACATGATGATGATCGCGAAAAGTTGGTCCCTCGTCGTAGAATTCCGGAAAGGGAGTTTTGCTGGGTGGGGCATGTCCGAGGCGGGGCATGAGCCAAGGAGACTAAAAAAGAAATACAGGGGAAGTCTAAGAGAGACAGTCGCAAACTCCTTGACCGGGGTAACAGTTGAACATGTTGAAAAATAGCCAACGGGAGATTATTTCTAGGGGAGCGTGGAAGCAAAAAGGAGGTCGAGTGTGGCCGGCTCCTGAAAAGTCCCTCGGTAAACCAGGTTAACGTCCCTCTAAAGATTCATTTTTAAGGGGAAACCAGGAAAGGAAAGATAACAGTTCAACTCGACCAGAAAGGGGGGAAAGAAAAAATTGTACTGCTGTGAAGCACTTCCCGCTGCCCTGAACCTGACCGGCGAATCAAGCGTAGAAACCCTCACCATATTCAAATTGCGAAAATTGCCCGACAACCGGGGGGGAGTAGGCGGGCAGGGGCGACGGTTTGAGGTAGAGCCGGGAGTTTTCTTAGGAAGGTGAGAGAGTAAGTTGGAAAAGTGCGGCCAGTCAGGATGGTTCAGAACCTTTCCTGAAGTGTATAGTCCTGGGTCTCCGGGCGGAGTTCTTACAAGAGTCGGGATAATTCTGTTTTCAGTGCCTGGAAGAAGGACACGCCAGGGAGGAAAAAAGCGAACGCGGAGGGTTATCACACTGTTACACCGAGCAAAGTTTCCATGAGGCATGGAGACCATAAAGGAGTAAAAAAAATCAAGGTTGTTCTACATCACAAGGCAAAGGGGGGTGGGGAACCATGATACCGACGGGCTTCTTATTGTGGACCGAAGGAAGGGAAAAAGGAAGCACGCTCCCACCCGAGCGGAATTTTAAGAGCGCAGCCCGGGGTGGCTCATGAAATGAAGATCTTCAAAGGGAGGAAAACGTCGGAAAAAACAAAAACGTATTGTGGGTTGACGGAGAGACCCGGAACAAAATCGCAGTCCTATAAAAGTGCAACCGCTCCGCGCCGTTGGGAGGCAAAAAGGGAAGGAAAGGGAGCACAGTAATGTAACGCGAAGGAAGGTTGGCCAGGCGAAAACGACGTGGGGGAACTTCGTAGTGGGGAGCTTACAAACTTGCAAGACTCCGCCCAACTCGCGAGGATCAGAGAATCCTCCAAATAAGCCAAGGGGAGAAAAGAGAGGGAAACAGCCTCCTTATCCTTTGAAAAAGAAAAAGGTTTCTTCCCGGGGGGGGGGGGCCAGTAAGGGGTGTTAAGAAAAGGAGTTCCGTTGAAAAGGGAGGAAGACCGGACGCGGTTGCCACTCTCCAAGAAGGATGACTCCAAAAAGGGGAATGTTTAAGGACAATAAAGCGTTGGGTGGGCCAAGATGGGGAGCCTGGGGTCGAGGACAAGCGAAGGCGTTTCAGACCTGTAAAAGAAAATAGGGGGGGAAGGAGAAGCGGGGAGTGGGTGGTAGCTATCATTGAAAACGAGTGGCCTTGCGCGGTGAAATATTGCAATGAAAAGAGAAGAAGTTCCGGTGGGGAGTTGTGGTCAGGGATCGGGAGTTAAATGCACTTGTCGCAAGTCCGTAATATTGATTAAAAGAGGAGTTTGTATGTAGCGCAACCACAAGGGTTGGGGGGGTAATAAATGGGGGAAAAACAAGATAGTGTCCCACAGGGAGGAATTGTTTAACGATAACCCCATCTTCAGAGGGACGGGGATCCCGACAAAATTACCATTTCCGAGCCTAAGCCATTACCACTCTCAACAAAACTGTAGGGGGAGAGGTGAATTGTCCATATCCAAAAAAGGGGAAACCAGAGAGGTTTCCCATGATGCACCGAGCTGCCAAAGAAGTCGAAAAACTTTGGGGGGGACGGGTTTCCAAAGCGGTAAGAAGACCTGCGTATCGGATCGAGAAAGGGGGCCTAACAAACTCGTTTAGGGCCTTAAAAGTTTTTGAGGGGGGACCTGATATATTTGCACGCGCGCGAAAAGCCGGAGGACATGAGAAAATTGGTACCATCCCCAAACGGAGGGCCAACTTAGGGGGTCGGAAACGGAAAGTTTCCTACAAAACAAAACGTGGTGTCGGATTGAAGCTGTCCTAGCCGAGGGAGTCGATGGGGGGGGGGTCCAAAGGTTTGTGGAAAAAAAAGAAAAAACCTATGTTAACGAAACCTAACGGGACCTTTACGTCGTAAAACCAGCAATAGTAATGGTTACCGGGGAAGGAAACAAGGGGTAAGGAAGAAACAGGCGCAGAAGGAGGGGGTTTTCCAGGAGAGTGACGCGATTTGGACGGGAGAGAAGTAAAAGGGAAAGAGGAACGGTGGGCACCGTTTTTCAAACAGACGTGGAGGTCATTCCATCGCCAGAGCGACTGCTGCCTCTGAAAATTAAAGAAAAGTTTAGCAGATTGGTTGAAGGGGAGGAACAATTCAGTCAGCTCGTCTTCTTTTTAAAGGTCCCCACCACCACCCATTATCACCTGAGAACAAAAGGGGTGGGGGACGGAGTAGCACCGGGGTGAGGATGGGGGGGAGAATTGCACTCCTGGCACGGAGGAAATGAAACCAGGTACTACCCTACCCCGCAGATGCTGCAGAGGTGACTGAGGGGGGGCAATTACGAAAACCAGACTGTCTCAAAATGTTGGACAACAGGAAAAGAAGGGAAATCCGGGGGGACGAGCGGGGGTTTCATATGTAAAGAACTGGTGGTCTATTTCCGAAAAGGACGTAAGGGTGATTTTGGGGTGTGACCAGGTGGGGGAAGGTTGTGTAGTGGAGGGGTTTTGGATGTTGTGGTTTGGGGGGAGGAAACGTGGGTGGGGGGAGACGCTATCCAGAATCAGGGAACAGTGTTACAGGAGCAAAAATATCACCTTCTTGCTGCAGCCTGAGATTTCGCAGACAAAAAAAACGTCTGTATTGACAAGTTCTGGGGCAGTGTTTATCACTTTTCCATCCGCTTCTTCGGAAGCAGGCAGAAAATGGAAACGCTAAAACGCCCGAATCATTAAAAATGGGGAGGGGGGGACAAAAATGTGCTGGTAGAATGGAAAATTCCAGTGCAATCCATGTGAAAACTGGTTTAAAAAATGGGGTTCCGAGGCCATCCGCTCAAACTGTTTACCGAGGACTTTCAACCGCACCAACCAGAAAAACAATTGCTGAAATAGGAGGCTCAAGAAACGAAGAGACGATCAGGTTTGGCCGCTAGCAGAAAACCATGGTTACCCCGTAAGAGTGGGGGCGCCTGGTATATCAGGTACTCTCCGTTTTCGGGAGGAAAAGCCCCGAAAGAGGGCCAGTTAAGCACACCCGCCGGACCCCGGAATGAGACGACGAGGGACTCAGAAGGGAACGAGGTTCCTTGCATCGCAACCCCCGAGCATTGGGGGACAAATAATAAGGCATCTCTTTGGTCTGGCTCGAGTGATTTTAAAGCATTTCAAAAAGGAAAAAAAAAAAGGGAAAGCGAATTGAAAGGGAGGGCTTGAGAAATGGGCATCGGACCGGGAGAACGCGGAAGGGGTAAGGGGCCGCCCTCGACGCGGGGGGCAGAATTCAAAGAATGAGAATGACCCTATGAAAAGAGCGGAAGGGTTCAAAAAAACGGCAGGAAACGACTGCTTTACCCATACTATCGCTTGTGAAAGGATCAAGTTAGCAAAAGCGCAGAGCGCTCAACCGGCGAGCCAGGACGAGAACAGAATAAGGGTCGCTACGGAAACTCAAGG
>Ga0179593_1389284_pt1 | contig 19885 bp, 26 predicted proteins | sample CZODoug2_1_08_16_FD_185931 | JGI IMG/M metagenome (GOLD analysis project Ga0179593, IMG submission 185931) | Vadose zone soil fungal communities from Angelo Coast Range Reserve, California, USA - CZODoug2_1_08_16fungal (PacBio error correction) | ecosystem: Environmental > Terrestrial > Soil >...
GTAAAAAAGCAGGATTGAGAGGTAACAAGGGGTTTGGCCAAGGGGCAAAAGCGCAAAAACCTTGGGGTTAACGGGAACACAAAACGCGCCCCAAGGGAAAATTGTCGTCGAGCCGCGGGAAGCGATAGTCGCAGAGGACGTGATCGTGGCCAGACCAGTGATCCCGGGGGGAAACCTCAAAAAAGCTATGCCCCAAATATCGAGCGACCAGAGCTGCGCCGGTCGGCGTTGGTGCTCAAGCAGCAATGGAGATCCAAAAACCCCCCGCGAACCAAAAACCCCACGTCCCCATCAGAAAAATCACCCTGGCACGGCCGGGACCGGAAACACCGAACAATAGAACTCGAGTTTCAGCCAACAAGAACGCAGGAACGCCAAAAAAAAACACAATAGGAGATAACGCCTCAGAAAAACGGAGAAAAAACGAAAAAAATGAGATTACCTCGCGCACGGGGGCTGTCTCCTTTCATAAAGGGCGGCCGTCCTCCGTGGGGAAGGACGAAGAAGAGATTAGGTTCATGCGGGGTGTTTTAGTTCTTGGAAACTTGCTGGAGAACCAACTGGCGATTCAGTAAAAAGAACTGCTGCCCCTTCCTACGAGGGGGGGGTTTGGTGAAAGAAGTAAAAAGGTAGAGGAAAAACACGCAGCGAACAAAAAATAAAGCAAACATAAAAAGGCGTGGAAAACTGCAATTCAATTTTGACAAGGGGACGAAGGAGGGGGTGGACGTTGTGGGGGGGATCGGCGGGACAGCGTCGTCGGAAGGGATCTTAATCACATCGAAAAGAAAGTATAATGATGGATTCGGACGAAGAAGGAAAATAAACCGCAACGGGAGCAATTCACGGGAAATGACAATACGCCGACCAATCAAGAAAACGAAAAGCGCCAAAGCGGAAAAAGACGGGAGGGGCAGCAGGGAAAAATCTTCGGTGGCCCGGCGCGAGAAAGTAAAAAAACACCATCACCTTCAGAGGGAATAGTTGGGGGACGGTGGAAGGCTCAAAAGTCGGTATGGAATGTGGTAGAGGTCACCTAGGCCGACGACAGGGACACTTTTCAGGGGAGACGAGAGCCAGCGTTTCCATCTTCCAACAAATCGCCAGGGGGGGAATGAAAATCAAGGGAAAAAAATCACTACTCAAAAAGAAGTAGGGCGTAAAAAATCAATGTATCCCATGGAAAAATCCGAGAACTGCTTTGTGGAGATAGAAAGAAAAATCAAAAAAGCAAAAGCATTTCGAGCAGGCGGGCTCCACGGCTCAGCAAGTTCAAGGACCAGTCACGGGGGCAACAGAATAAGAGGACGAAAATAGGATAAGAGGCATCCCAAGGAAGACCAAAGACAAATGTTAAAGAGGAGAAACCCGATTGACAAAGAAAGACAAAAAAAGGGAATTAAGCCAGGCACACAGTGAAAAGTGGGGGGGGTCCTGTCTGGTTAAATGTAAGAGGGGAAGGAACGGAAAAAGAAAACGCCAAAGGAGGAGAGCTGCCCTAAATCTAACACTGCATATAAAAAGTTTTAACGATACTCGAGTTCGGGAAAACAAAGGCCAGATTCAAAGAGTGTAGGTAGGGTGGGTAAAGAAGGTGTGAAAGATACCGGAGCCCGCGTTTGAAAACGGCAGGGCCGAATAAGCCCCGCCCATCAAGCGCAAGAAAAATAAGAGGGCCGTCCACCGTTGTCAAAGAGAAAAAGGGAAGAAGTCACCTCTGGTGAGGAGGGAAAACTAAATGCTGAAAACGCACGAGGAAAATCACCAGGTGAAAAAGTCACATCTCAAGTCGGCCATGAATCAAAGAACCTTTCAAAAAACGGTCGAAACAACTAGTGACATCAGAAACTCAGAAAAGCCTGGAAAGGTTCAAAAGTTGAGGGGGGGAAGAAACAGCGGAAAAGGGTCCCCATGCTGGGGAATGAAATAAGCATGAACAAAAAATGAAAGGGGACAAAAAAAGTGGGCGGTGGGGAGGGGGCGGTACAAGTATTTACGTGGGGGAAAAAAAAAATCAAAAAAAAGAAACACGCGATGCTCAAAAACTCCACGAAAGAAAAGAAAAAAAAAAGCCCCTTGCCACAGGCACACGCGTTGTCAACACTCTCCTGGAGAGTGGAATAGAAGAAACCCGACGGAAAAAGTGGGCTCGGCAAGAAAAAATGCAGAATTCCGGGAGGGAGAGGGCGGAAGCCGGTCAAAGGAAAGGAGAGTAGAGGGACCCGCCTTTTTTAAATCGAAGGGAAAAGGTGTGCAAGAGCAAGCCAGGGAGGATTGAAAAATGGCCCACTCAAGAAAGCAGAAAGCGCGAAAGAATAAATTGACCCGAATATATCGGTTCACATAGGTTCCGGACCTTCGCTAAAAAAAATTTCCTTCATCCGGCAAAAGGGGGAAAAAAGGGAGGGTTGCACGTCTGTGAGCGAGACTCGGGACAATGACGCAACTCAGGGGGAAGGATCAAAGACTGTAAAACTCCGGCAAGAAAAAAAAGAGCTTCAAAAAAACAACAAATCGACTACGCTCCACCCAGTCCCGCGCCAATCCAATAAAAGAGCTGAGGAAAAAGGAAAAGTGCCCATTGCGGGGAGACCAAAAAACGCAGGAAAAAAAAAAGGATAAATGCGGACCAAACACAAAAGGAAAGAAGGGTTACGGCTGAAAACCCGGGAAAGGAAGCGTGCCTTGGACGCAAGCCTGCGCTGTATGGGGGCAGGAGCCTTAGAAAAAAATCAGAGACAAAACGAAGAAAAGAAGGCACAGGCACAAAGGAACCGTGCGCCGATGGGAAAATCAATTGAAGGTCCCATCAAGGGGAAAAATCGCCACGGCAGTGCATCGAAAAGAATTGGGAAAAAGTCGACGGTCAGGCGGTTTGGTGTTTGGAAAAAAATGACCAACGAACAAAACGGACCGAACCTTGAGCAGACAATTCCACGGAAGGTAAAATTGGAGGCAGGAAGAAAAGCAAGTTCGGGGGGAGAGGGCGAGCTGGCCCCTCTATAAAAAGAGGAAGACTCCCAAAGGGGAAGGAAAAATGCGGAGGGGACGGGAAATCCAAAGGCCCGTGGCAAAAGCGTAAGAAGGGGGCGGACCGTGAGAGTGGTAGCAAGTAAGGAACGTCAAAAAAAAAAAAGAGTCGTAGAGGGAAATCCCTTCGTTGGAGTTATTGGCGGCGCCAAAAAGCGGCTGAAAAAGGGGAGGGTGTGGGACGGCCAAACTGGGCCTCAAAAACCTGCAACAAGAAAACTTCGCATCTCTATATGTAACGACTTCCAGCGCAAAAAAACCAACAGCGGAGGTTTCGCCAGAAGGCCGGGGACGGACTGCAAAAAAAAATCGGAGCGAAATCGCAGGGGGAGGGGAGCCACGAAGGAAAATTCGTAGGGGGGGGAAGAGCAAAACTGCCAAACGAGTTTATGCTAATTGCAAAAGAAAAAACGCCCGACAAAAAAACAACTCGTACTCGCAGCACATAAAAAAGAAAACACCAGACGAAAAAATGGCGAGAAGAAAACCACGCCCAATCGTCAAATCCAGAGCGAACCGCAATGGATTTTGAAAGGGGCATTTTACCCCTTCGCCGTGAATATATTCGTCGGGAAAAAATGGGGGAACCAGCGTGAGACACCGGGGGGGGAGGGGAAAACGGACCGGTCTCAGGAGCCAGCTGCCGGGACGGGTAGGAACCGACGCAAGGACAGCAGCAGGAACAAACAAAAGAACTGCGCCAGAACGCGTCCGGGAAATGACTGGGTAAAGTGTCCAACCCCGGAAAATCGACAAACGGGGCGTCCTTGCTTTAACCAAAACTCACGTTGGCGATGAGAGAAACAGAAGGCAAGGAAAGAGCTGACTAAGAAACAACACAAAAGGAGAGAAAGGAGAGCGGGAAGGGCCACCGCCCAATAGAAACAAGAGTGAAGCAAGAAAAAGAACAAACCCGGCGAAATTAATACTGAAAGAGGGGGAAAGAAAAGGGGGAAAAGAGGACGAAAAGAAGTGGTTTTTCACTTAAAGCGGGGGGGGTGGCTCAATGGGGAAGGGCGAGGGAAGACCTAGGAAAGCGCGAAGCCAGGGAAAAGTGGTTAACCAACAGTTTTAGAAAAGAGAGTAGAATATTGCGAAGAAGAACAGAGCACTCGCTGGGAAAAAATGCCCCGATATTTGATTAAGAGCTCTACGACGGTTTTCAATTGAAACGATTTTCTGGGTGAGTAGAGAAAAGTCGAGGTTAGGTGGGGGTGGGGGGAGGGTGGTAGTATCTTGAGTAAGGGAGGACTGAGAGCGCCTCCCCCGCCGGGAAAAAAATTAGGAAAACAAGATCTGGGGGGAGGAAGAAATACAAACTAACGATGAGTTAGGGGAGTGGGGATGACAGTTACCTACCGCGGATGAGCATTCGTTGGAAAGTAAGACAACGGAAGTCATGTGCAAAACTCCAAGGTGCCCCCCCCTCTAGGGACGGAGGGGATATAGAGTTTGAAAAAGCGAAAAAAAGAAGGGAACGAGGTCTTTGGAACCCGAACTCAGGTGGTCAAACAAAGAATCATGTTCGGCGCCTCAAAGGCTGGTGGGGAAGCAACTGACTTAGAATGGGACAGATGGGACGGAAAGGACTTTTACAGTACAACGCCGAGAAGTTTTGCAGTCCTTACTCGAGATGAAAAAAAGCCCGCGCAAACAAAAAAAACAATTGGGGGTTTCCCCGCCCTGACTACAACAGTTCGCCAGGTCGAGGATTAAACGTGGAGGAGGAGAAGATGGTACGCCCCAGGCAAGACTATCCCGAATTTGACGGTGTTTTTGGGGACGTGTTTCGAGGAAATGGGAACTCGATGAAATGTGTTTCAGTGATGGGAGGAATCCAAAAGTGTTGAAAAAAGAGGCGGTAAAAACAGCCAAACCAAGAAAAGGGCTGGGGGACGAAAAAAAATCCCCTAAAAAAAAGATTCAATGAAAACAGGAAAGGGAGTATTTATACGGAGTGTCCTTTCAAAAGGGATGGACAGTTTAATAAGGAAAGTCCCACCGCAAGTGGGGATACGGCGGGATATGTCTGACGGTAAAGGAAGAGTTTTCTTTAAAAGAACTGCCGCGAGGGGAACCGGTGAGGCACGATATTCTCTGTCGGGGGGGAAATTACAAACAATGGAAAAAGACGGGGAAAAGGGGGAAGGGGCGGAGGGTGCGGCCGGGGACAAGGATTTATCTTAATCCCGTGTTTTTTGGGTTCGACTAAGTGGGGGGGAAGGACCAGCAGGGTTTCGATCATATGGGGAAGGAGAGGGGGAGCGGGGCAGGTGGCTTGAAAAAGACGGGAAAGTGGGGAGGGGGGGGGAACTGATTGGTTGTGAAGGAAAAAAAACCAGGATAAGGAAGGGGTGGAATTGGATCACTGTGGGGCAAGTTGTTGGGGGATTTCAACGGAACTTCAGCGAAAACAATAGCAGGCCACACTACAGGGGAGTGTCCGATAAAAGGGGAAAAGTTTCGCAGTAAAAGAGGAACAAAATATTTCGGAAAGCACAGGTTTTTGTAATAGAATTAAGGAAGAAAAATGCGCAGGGTTCTTAATTATGGTTTGGGGCAGTACAGGGTGGGACAAATCCCCCGCAATGATAAAAAAGGGAACACTGCCACATGGAAAAGGGGAGAGATTTTCAAAAAAAGGGAAAGGGGAAGGGAAAAGGCCAAGTAGGGAAAGACCTTCCACAGCGACTCCGAGCTTTAAAAAAGGATTTGGCAGAGAAAAAACTCGTCGGCATGAGAACTATTCACCATAAAAAAAAGGAAAAAAGATACAGGTGGAAGGGAAGGACCCCTAATCGAGTTGGGGGAAGGTTAAGAGGACCGGGGGCGTTGTAAAGGAACAAAGGTTGGGAAGCAATCAATAAGGGGGGGGGACCAAAAAAAACGGAAAATGTCAAAAACATAGCATTTGTAATCGGATGAAAGCCCGCATAGGCGCCCTGGGTCCACTGGTTTTCACCTATAAAAGAAAGGGAAAAAAGGCACAAGTCCTAAGGTTCGTGGGGGTAAAAGACCCGTTGAATAATAACGGGGGTAACCGTCAAAGGGGGAGTTGCAGAGAAGTTTATTTGAAATCCACTTGGGAGCAGGGGCCAACGAACAGTGGGTGGGAAGAAAACGTTTACGTTGTCACTGCTACCGCGGCCGACCTATTATTGGTGGAACGGGTGGAGTGCGCGGTGGACCAGGGTGGGAATAAGGCAGAACCGGTTAGGAACTAGTGTCGTTGGCCACAAATGCGAATTACAGGAGTCTGCCAACGCACTAATTAAAAAGAAGACTTCCGTAGAATAAAAAAAAAAAAAAAAAAAAGCCAATAAATTGATGCATGGGCAGTGTAGAGCTCAGGAGGGGGCTGGGGGAATCAGGGCATGCCATGAAGAGCAGGGCGGGAGTCGATAAAGGGCGTTGGGAAGTGATCATGGTCTTCCAAAAAAGATGAACATTGAAAAAACGAACACACTTGCACAGGGGGGGTGGCAAGGCAAAGCAGAGTGCTGTTGGGAAAAGAAAAACCGTCGGGGAGCCAAGGGTAAGCGAAATGGGAGGGGCGGGGGAGCTTAGCAGAAGTCGCGAAAGGACGAAAACGTAGATGTTGTCACCGAAGAGGAGAAAACGAGGGAGGGAAAAAGGTGAGAGAGGCGAAAAAGAGGGTGTTTGGAAGGGGAACCGGGATTATCCAACACAGCCTATGTGGTAGGGGAAGTCACTGAAATGGTTAAAGAAAGTGGGGGTTACGAAAAGGATTGACAAAAGACGGGGGAAATGTGGAAGCCTCATATTAAAACAAAAAAGGGTCGGACTTAAAGGGCTGGGCCGCTTCGATGCAAAAACGCCAGAAAGAAAAAAAAAACCGGAGAAGTCCCACGAGTTAGGGGAACACGAGAAACAAAGAAAGACTCGGACCACCTCACGGCAAAAGAAAAGATGAACCTAATAAAGTGATAGTTTTACTTCAAAGCACAAATCACGACCGAATGGGGAAGCTGCATTAAGATTAAATTGGGGATGCCAGGGGGGTGCAAAGTCTTGGGATTGAATGGGAGCGGGTCCAGGAAATGCCTCCCAGGGGGGGGAGTGAAAAAAGTGAAGGAAATCTGGGGTCGCGAAAGGCAATATTAGGGGGAACAAAAAAATAGAGTCTCTACTATTACGAGGGGGGACAATAAAAACAAAAATACGCCGCAGACAGAACAGATGAAGGACGAAAAGAAAGAAAAGAAAAAGAAGGAAGGGGGTCCGACAGCCCTTTATAACTTGGTTGGAGGGGGGGAGGGAAGAGGGCTTGAATCAAAGATTTGGTAAAACACCCTCGTCGGCAAGTGCACAGAAAGGGAAAGGTATACGAGGAAACGAACGGAACGAATTGAACAAGGAGAGAAAAAAGTGGTCCAAGAAAAGGACCGGAGGCCGGGAAGTCAAAAAAAAAAAGAGACAACGCCGAGGAAGATCAGAACAAGAGGCCGAGGAAAGCGAATTGGGAACAGAAAGTCAACGCAAAGTTGTCACATAGGCTTGAATGCGTTAGACTCGTTTTGGTGGCGTGGGGCAGCCAAGAATTGAAGGGGGACAGGAAAAAGACTAGTGTTGGGAGGAAGAGTAAGGTCAAGGGAGGACTAAAGGGAAGGGGAGGGGGACTCATGCAATTGGGATGGGGGTGGAGGTTTTTCGCTTGACGAGGAAGAAGGGGAAGGATTTGATGGAGAAAAAAAGAATCCGAAAGATCTGTTAGCTGAGATCAAGGGGGGCAAATCTAGGGGGGGCCTTGCGGTTTATAAGACCAGCAAAAACTGGCACAGAATTCAAAGTAAGCTAATTGGGGGACGGGGGATTAAGGAAGGGCGGCCCTCGAAGAATTTAAATTTCGAGGGGGTGTTCGGGAAAAAAAGGTTGGAAGAGAGACATGGGCACAAGTTTAAGGATCATCCAAGGGCGGAAACGCGTACAAACAAAAGAGGAGAGGGAAAGAAAAGTGTACCCTTTCAAGAAAAAAGAGGATGGAAATCCACGACGTGGGGCCAGGTAGAGAGAAAAAAAAAGCTGGGACCGGAAGAAAACAAAACGGGTAATTGAGGAGGGCCCGCGTCTCAGGATAGGAAAAAAGAATCGATCGGACTGTCCAAAACGTAAAGCCGATCGAAAGCCGCAAAGCCCCGTAATGCCCAAGGATCGCCTCCAGCAATGTGAGGGAGTGTGGGGTTGATACAAAGAGAAGAGGAATCGTCCGAGAATCCCCAGAAAGGAAAGCACCACAATACACCCAGCCTTGGACCACTGAACCCTTCAAAAATCCGCCAGCCCGACAAGTCTATAAAGACATCCGTAGGTTGCCCTACAAAATCCAACAGGAAGAAAAAAACATAGAGAAAAAAAGAGAAAATCTCTTTCAAACGCACCTTCACAAAGCCGCGCCAGACATGCCGACGGGAGAAAAAGCCCGGGGTCAAACCAAAAGGTACCCTTCGCCCCGCGGCGGGCGGTCGTTCTTGTCAAACCACCCCGGGCGGCCAGTGAAACGGCCGACCCAGTGGGAAAACCTACATAGGTTCATAGGTTTGAGGTCGGGGAAAATTAAGTGGGCAGGAGACTGAAGAGGGTAAAGGGGCCTAATTTATAAGATGTACAACATGCGGGGATCAGGGGAAACCATGAAAGGGGAAAAGTCCGACAGTAGAAAACCGGAAGAAATAAACCCAGGAAAAAGGAATGGGAAATGCCATAGGGGGGTTGAAGATCGAAAAGAAAGGGATGGTTCAAAGGGGGGGAGGCAGGCGTCAATCTTCGTCTAAAAATACCGCGTAAGACGGTAAAAAGCGCGAAGCACAATAGAAAAACTAGGTAAAATCAAGGAGCGAAAGGAATCATTTATCCAACCAATACACGGCGGCTAAAAAAATGTAAAGAGGCAGGCGTTTTTCCAACCATCCCAAAATAGACTCCAAAAAAAGAATAGGTCATCGAAATGAATCTCCATAAAAAAAATTCCCTCTCCTCCAGGAAGAAGGGCAAATCCACTTCACTGAGGGAGTTAAGAGTGTGTATTTGCGGGGGGAGACGAAGTCTGGGTTCCTTTAAGACGGGTCAAATGAGGAAGGGAGGGACATGAAGGGGGCCAGGGTTCAATTTGGTGTGAATCAACGAAAAAGAGAACAAGCCTTTACAGGAAAGGGGAAAAATTGAAAAAAGCGCCCAAGGGGTAATCGGGGGACAGGTCAAAAAAACATAGAAAGAAACAATCCGTGGGTGCGGGACATCATGAACGGGAAAGAATAAAGTCAAAAAAAAGGAGATTGGCTCAGACAAGGGAAAAGGAAAAGGAACATCTCAAAAAAGCGGGCAAACTGAAGCCCAAGTCAAAAGCCGTCAAATCTTCGCCAACAGAAGAGCGCGCTGGTGAGGGAAAGCCGGTCGGCGAAAGGAAGGGGGACAACAGCCGATGTTGCCAGGAGGAGCCGAAAAAGGGAGGTGCCAAGAACACAAAAGGAAGTAAGCCAGAACAAAAGGTGCCCCAGTTGGGAAGGGGGGGTGGGTGTTTTAAAACTGGAGGGAAAGGTAGAGGGGGGAACTTAGGTATTCAAAAAAGGAAACAGGGTTCGAAAGAACCCCACAGAATCAGTGCAACTGCACATCCAGCACGGGATTGTAAAGATACTGACGAAAAATTCTTGGTGGAAGAATATGAGCGGGGAGTTTTCTGGGTTTGGTAGAAACCGGAAAGAGGGGGGGGGGAAGAACCTATTTGGGTCTGATCAGCCGAAAAAAAACCAACACAAACAATTCGCGGAAAACGTCTGCCAAAGGAAAACCAGGGGACCCAAGCGACAAAAGAAAAATCAACCAGAAAGTGAAAGTCCGGCCAAAAACAGAGGGGAGGTACACCACGCTAACCAAAAAACAAAGCCTTGGCAACAAGAGGCAACAAAAAAGTTTGGAACAGGAAGACGGCAGGGGCCGAAGGAAAATCCACGTCTGGTGCCCAAAAAACGGTTCGACCCCGCTGGAAAAAAATAAGAAGAAAACGAAGAAAAAGGACAGGCGAGGGGGTCAGTTGCTCAGAAACCAGCGCAAATGCCAGCACAGCGTTTCGCTGAAATCCACAAAAAGGACAATGATCCCTGGGAAGGGGATGGGGGTTTCCGGTAAGTCAAAAAAAAGAGGTCAAGGGAATTCCAACCTAACAACGGGGTCCCAGGAGAATGAATGAAGGGAGAATCACTACCCTTTCAACCGCGAGAGGGGTTCACTCGACAAAGTGAGGGAGGTGGAGAGTGAAGAAGAAAGGGAGGGGGGTAAGACGGCACGCGGAAAAGCCTCGGTTAAGGGGAGGAAGGGGCGACCCTCCTGAAGGAGCATTCAAGGACGGGTGGGAAAAGAGAAGAAAATGGAGAACCCTCAAGGTATCCGGAAAGAAAAAAAACAGGGTACTTGAAAATGAACCAAACGACAAAAAAAAGAAGCAGTACGCTAAGAAAATAAAATATCAAGAATCTTATCGTTGAGGGTTACGGACCAAAATGTAACCCGGGAAACCTTTCCCCTACCTCGGCATGGTTTACCCCGTTAGGGGGGGGGGGGACGCGCTCCCAAATGTGCGAGATCCGTTGAAGGAAGAGGGGGGAAAAAAGTCAAGAAAAAAATGAAACGGGGGAACAGATCCAAATCCCCGTCACGGGTAAAAAAATAAGCACAGAAGTCAACCGCACATCAAACACGGAAAAGAAAAAAATCGAAAAGACCCCATTCCTCTCCAATAGACGGAATAAAAGTTCTTCAATTGAAGAAAAAAAGTTGGGAAAGGCGCCCAACAAAAAACGGCCGAAGGAAAAAAAGAAAAGTGGAAGAAACGACTAGAAAAATACAGGTCCCAAGCCCTGAACATCCCCCAAAAAAAAAAAAATCGTGCCTATTTGGAGACGCAGCACTTCTGGTTTAGAAGTAAAGAAAGAAATTCGCGATTAACGACCTACTCGCCGTAGCGGAAGTGGAGAGGATCAATAAAAACTTATTCAAAAAAATTCCTGGAGAAATCTGACGGTAGGGGCAGGAAAACTGGTTAGAAAAGGGAGGGGTGCAGGACGCCCGGATTATGGGTTACACCGCGCAATCAGACGAATCCATCACTTTGGAGGACGGGTAAACTAAGGGGACGTAATCGAGGTGACCATTTGCGAGAAAAAAGAAAAACTTCAATCTCAGGCAGAGATGTAGGACAATGTAGAAAAGACAACAATAAAAAAAATCACAGGGAGACCCTCGCAGAAGGGAGGGGAGCTGTGCTTGGAAAAAATCAATCAGCCAGTCTGGTGGGGGTCAGAAGACTGAGGGGAAGACGTTTAGGCAAACCAAGTAGGGCGGCGTTTCCGAAAGAACCAGGTCGGAACACAAACTTGCCTCAAAAAAAAACTGTTTTTGTAAACCTGAAGGGCGAGCAAAAAAAAAACCCCAGAGATCCATAATGCTCCTTAATTTCGGGGGGAAGGACCAAGCACAATTCGGTTGAAAAAAAGGGGGGGTAGTCAGGGGGGTCGGGCAAGTTTCGAAAAAACTCATACTCTGGTCAGGAGCTCTAGGAGGGGGGACTACAAGGGGACAATGCTCTCCCAGCAGGATTTCCACAGCCAAAAGCCTTGGTCACTTACTGAAACAAAAGAAAAAAAAGGAGCCACGGAGGAGGGGATGAATAAAAAAAAAAGAACGAGACCATGGGATGAGGGGGGAACTCTCCACCCGCCTTAAAACGGCCCCAGAAACTTTTATTTCCCCAAGGGAAAGGAGGCGCACGAAAAAAAAAGAGGTTCAAAGCTAAAACCCGCCCAGTAAACACACAAACGAAATGACACGTCAACGAAAAAACCGACAACATGAGGGCAAGGAAATCGAGGCGCAGAAGAAGGGAGGGGGGGGAGGGTTTCCCACTCGCGAGAGTAATATTCGAAACAATAGCATATATCCCCTAGGAAGACAACCTTGTTAGGTTAACACGAAAGGTCCGAAGCACGATGTCGAGAGGGGTTCTTTGAAGAGGTGCCCGGAATCAGGAAAACCAGGACAAAAAAAAAACAAAACCCCAGTTCCAGAAAAAATTGGGGGCGGGGGGGGGAGATTGTTTGTGGGGGTCCCAAAAGGGCATGTAAATACAAGAAAGCACAGTTTTTCCACACTGGGGTGGGATACCAATTGGGTCAAAAACTTCAAAAGGGGGACAGATCGACGTGACGGCCATCCGGGCGAATTGTTTGAAAGCAGCGCACTAAAAAAAAGAAAACGGAAGAACGGAGAGTCGGGAAAAATCGCAGCAGGGGAAGTCGCGGAAACAAAAGGGGAGGGGGGACAAGAGAAACCACACAGGGCAGAACCGGGATGCCTTGACCGTAGGCGGAAGGAAGTAAGAGCGAACCAAGTTTTTCGGGGCGCAAGAGGGTTGGTGTGGAGGGGGCAAAGGGGGGGGGGGCTACGGTGAGGGGAAAGGGAAAGACAAGAAAGGGACCTCTGAAAGCCGTGGTAAAAAAACAAAAAACATGGTGTTCGCCCGAAGGAATATTGGCAAAGAATGACGACCGAATATATGACTAACATCAAACTCAGGGGGGGGAAAGGAAAGGAAACTTTGGAAAAAAACCAGACGCAGAAGAAGGGGTGTCCTTGACCGGTGCGGGGGTACCGTAAGGAACGAGTCTGTGGGGGGGGGGGGGGGGTTTCGGTGGGTAACCGCGGGGATAAAAAAAAGTTTTGTCGAAAAGGGGGCTCCGGAAAGGGGGGGGGGGTGGAAATAAGCCGCAGAAGAAGGGGGACTTACCAAACGACGAAAAAGGGACGCTCGGCACCTCGACATCCCGGGGAAATGATTCCATTAAGAAAAAGGAAGGGACCGGGCGAAACTCCGTCTGGTGGGGGGGGGGGGGGGGGACGGAAAGTAGGAAAAAAAGGAGCGAAGCATAGGAAAGAAGGGGAAAAAAAAAAGACGGTGGCCAAGGAAACAAACTGTTCACACCAAACCAAACGTGGGGAGGGAAAGGCCGGAAAATAAAAATTCTGTTTCAAAAGGAAAGAAAAGAAAAAACCATTGTGGGGGGGGAAAAGGTAACGGGGAAGAAAAAAGACCCTCCATAATCTAGCAGACCCACAGTAAACCTTAAGCCACGGACAAGCCCGCGGTCAATCACCCCACGCCAGGGAATTCTTTTTTCGAAGTCGGGAGTATGACGGCTGGTTCTGGAGAAAAAAAAGGGACGCAACCGACTAGAATTGCACAGTTTGGGTGCTAGGGACTACCCTCAGGAGCGCAAACAAGTCAGCATAGAAAGCAGGGGTTCGGGGGGAAGGAATAAAGAAAGACCCGACTTGTGGGAGACTCAAAAGGCAAACAACTCAATCCCGCAAGGTCAACGCCGAAAAATCTCCAGAAAACGCACCGAACAAGGGATTGAAGTCTTCCCAGGATTGGAAAAGTGGAGGTCAATGAACAGCGCCAAAGAAAACCATTTGGGGGGACAAACTGTTGAGGCGGGGGCTAGTTGAAACATACTGCCTCGAACGAGACGGACAAACGTTGGAAAAAAGGCCGATTGACGACTCTCTCTTACGGGGGTGAAGGCCGTTAACCTTAAGGTTTTTTTTGCTCTGGGTGGGGATGCCATCAATTTGTTGTTCAGGGGTTTTGTGCTGGTGTGTGTTGTTATGAACGCCGTTTGGGGGGGTGTTGGGAGGCCGCCAAGGTGGTATTTCGACCGAAAGGGGACGAGATAGGGTGAAAACTGAAGCGGTTTGCGAGGGGAGATCGTTAGGGGGAGGGCAGGGGGTCGGGTGCGCATCCCGAAGGTTCACGAAGGTTGGAGGGGAGCCGTGCAGGAGTGGAGGAATTGGGGGGAGGAAAAACGTACCCGAAAACGCAAAAAGGAAAAAAACTTACACCATAACTGACGAGAGGAAAGGGTAGCCCAGGGAATGTGATTAACTATAAGAAGGTTGGTGGCGATCGTAGGTTTTTTGAAAAAAACACGAGGCGGAGGGGAAAAAAGGATTTTGGTGGCGGGGGGGGGGGGCGACCTGGGTTAAAAAGGGCCCGCCTGCGACCATCCTGCGAAGACAGGGGTCGGCGATTTAAAAAAAAAGTCGGCCACGACTCTGAGAAGTGCGGGGACCCAGCAAGCCAGAAGGAAAACCCATACGAGCTTACTGGCAACGGGGGGAAAAAAAAAAGCGGAATGGCTGTTGCTTAGTCAACAGCGAAGGGGAGGAAAGAGCGCCCAAAAAAGGGGGGAGGAGCGCACCATGTATCCGCTTGGGAAGGGTACAGGGGAAATCGAGGCAACACAGTGGTAACCTGGGGTTGGGGGAGCTCAGGACAAGTAGGGAAACCCGACCCTAAAAACCCAAAAAAACAGCAAAAGTTTATCCGGGAGGCGGATCATCGCAAATGTCGGAAACTGTTCGACTTGGTTTTTTTTGTGTTTTTGTTGGTGGGTGGTTGTTTGGGTTTGTGGGGTGAGAAGGGAAAAAAAAAAAACGTGAGCGCAGGGCGAATTATGCGGGATGGAGGTAACCCGGGTGGGGCGAACGGGGGGGAAAAGGACGGGGGGGGGAAGGCGCCCTTAATGGACTTTGCCACTGGGGGGAAACAGTGGTGAATGTTCTTAGAGGAAACCGGAAAGGACGGGGTGGAGTGCGCGGTTAGGGTGACTGCAAGCAACAGGGGGGGGGCAGGGATCGTAATTTTTAGGTGGAGCGGGGGGGAGGGGGGGTAATTCGGCGAAGAAGGTCCCTTCAACAAAACGCGGCTGCCGTCACAGGAATTATCAAACATAACGAACAAAGAGAAAAAAAGAGAGGGAGGGAGGAAAGAAAAGGCGATAGGTTAAATTAAGGCAGAGAATGCAGTAAAGGCCCCAAAATAATGTGCGGGGGGGGGAGGGATCAGTTTCTTCAACACAAAAACGCTACCGGAAGTTATTATTTCAAACCTCACAAAAGGTCAAAAAAGGGTGGCCCAAGATGTCAGAATAAAGGAGGGGGGGAGGGGAAAAAAGAAACCGTCCGGGGAGCCCGAAAACTTAAACGGGGGGAGGGGGGAACGACGGAAGCCGAAAAAAACGGGCTCTAAAGCGGGAGAGGATATTTTGGCCAAAACTAAATGGACGCAGGGAAAAGGGTAAAGAAACCAGCGAGAAGAGTTGGTAGTTGGGATACAGGGGATTATCGCCAAAGAACCAGATTTTCTAGAAAAAGAGGAGGAAAGGGATTCAAAGACAGATTGTTGTTCCGAATGGATGGGGGGGAGAGATCGGGGAGTTTGGGAAAAAAAGCGGACATTAATTAAAAATATGATGGCAACGTGTGACAGAGGATCCCGCGAGCGGACAAAAAATAAAAGGGCAAGGTTGACAGAACAAAATTCAGGACGCTAAAAAGAAAAAGATTGCAGGAAACAAACCACGGAGCCAAGAAAAAAGCATGAAAAAAAAAAAGAAAAGTGAGGGCGGGTAACCTAGGAGGAGAAAAATGGCCAAATAGACCGATGGGAAAAAGGGGCAGCTGTTGGTTCAAATGGCCTCGACTTGGACGGGCGAGGTGGAGGGGGGTGAAGGAGGGCGAGGTTATGCCCTGGCATGCGGAATGATTAGGGTCTTTGCGGGCGGAATCCTATGGAGAGATGGTTTCGCAAGCGCGAAAAGGGGGACGAAAATTGTGACGATGGACTGACCGAAGATGAAGAAGAAAATCAAAACAAGCACGAGAGGAGAAAATGAGGATGGGAAAAGGCAATTTTTGTGTTGAAGGTGTTATTGCGCCGGTTTGGGTTTCTGAGCTGGCGAAAAACTGTAAAATAGGTGTACACAAAAAAAGAGTCTGGTGGGCCAAAGCAGGAGAGTGAATCGCCAAAGGGGTTAAGGAACCGGCCAAAGAAGGAAAAAAAGGCAAGTCAAAAAAGAAAAATAATGAACGAAAAAAGGAGAACAAGGTCGAAACCCGGCCAGGGAACAAGACAGGAAAGGAGAAGGGCAGGCAAAGTAAAGCCAGGGAGAACCGCCTCAAAAAGAACTTTTGTACAAGCCCAAGGGCTTAGGGCTGTTTCATATCATGTGGTTGCGTGGAGAGTGCGGGGAAACGCGAGTGGATTAAGAGGAGGGCAAGGGGGGAAACAAGACCGGGTGGCGGTGATCAACGGGTCTAACAGTGGAGGTGGGGGTATTCGGCGGAGGAATGGAGGGGATGGTCCAGTGGCTTGCTGGTAAAACAAACCTAAAATCGAAACGACAATGTCTTTCGCAACTTTTGCTGAAGAGGAGGCAGGGGGGGAAAACCTCGGGTCAGGCTAGGAAAAAAATTAGGCCAGAGGGCAAGAAATCACGTAAGAACTTAGATTGAAAAAGGGGGATCACGAAAAAAAGAGGGGGACCTCCGCGCTTCAAGAAGAATTAAGGCGTGGGGGGGGGGGAGGGAGGGAACTTTCGTGAGGACGGCCCCAACCATGAAGATTGGAAGTCCAGGGGTGAGGGGCAACGAAAGCTCTCAAACAATAAAAAGGGGGGGCAAAAGGGAAAAAGACACAAGGGGCAAAGGAAAAAAGCCTTATGCGGACCTTTGTTGAACAGGGAGTCGCGAACGACAAGGTTGGCAACGAAAACACACGAAACCAAATTAATTTGAGCAGCAGGTGGGGCGTCAGATAATACCCAAAACTGAGGAAGCAGGTAAGTTGGGATCGTTACCGAGGGAGATGAGACGCAAAGCTAGCAAAACAAACGACTTAGGTTCCGAAGGGGAGCATCAAATAAAAGACAGGAGTTGGTGAATACAAGGCAGCAATTAAACGCCTCCCTCACTCTGACAGAAAAAAAGGAACAAACAGCCTGAAAAACGCCCCCCTCACCAAGGGGGAAAAAGGTGCCAAACTACCCGCCTGTACTAAGATCGGAGAGAAGTACAAAGAAACCCATTCTCACCCGACACATCGGAAACGAAATCAAAACAAGCTGTTCTTCACACCAAAAAGCTACCCCTCACAGGGAAAACAAAAAAAATGAGAGGTAAACTTTCTCGGTTCGCGGACAGGGAGAAATTCCGGGAAGGCAAAATTGATAGGGGTTCATTGACGTGTGGGGGAAGTCTTCTTAGTGCAAGCTTCAACAGGGGCGATGTCAAAATAATACTAAGGAGGACAACCCATGCCCGAATTGCTCGTAAAAGATCAGAATTAAGAAAGGAAACTCGAACAACCAGGAAGAAAAAAAGGACCAGAAAAAAGCGACCATTAAAAAAAAGACATTGTTCAAAGACCGGGGGGGGGGGGACGACGATCGGGAGGGGGGGAGGCGGAGACCAATATTCGCCGCAAGGAAAAGAGGGAGGGACGGGGGAAAAGAAGGGGAAAAAGAAATAGGTGAGAAGGGAGACGAAGAAAAAGAAGGAAGAAGACCGACAATCCACCAGGGAGAGGTAAGCGAAATGCGCTCCATTTCAGTCAAACAAGAAGACCAAAAGAGCGCATCAGGGGAAAAAATCACCTCGGGAAAGGAAGAGGTAAAATAAGGGGGGTTGATGCATGACAGGGAGGTCATAGTAAAAGCACAATTACACGGAGGGTGAGAGGGGGTCTTGGGAAACGGGGTTGGACTCAAAAATCATTGATAGTGTGGGTAAGCGGCCAGGAAGAGGCGAACATGTTCCAAACGGGGCCGGGGTTGCGAAGCGACAATACTTTGAGAATCTGACCAAAAGAAAAAAGCCAAGGCAGGTCAAAAAAAAATAAAAAGAATATCAAAGCACCGTAGGTGTTCGGAACAAAAAATCAGTAAATCCAATCACTCTAAGAGGAGTGGCTGCCAAAGACAAAACTGCACAACCCTCCTGTCGGAGGCAAAAGGGAGCAGCATAAGGGGGAAATCCTTAGGACAAAGGAAAGCGCCAAGGGTTTAGAAGGGGGTCGGCTCCCTCAATCCCGCAGAAAATGGTTCCTTCGGGGGAAAAGACCACCGCGGGGCTGGAAAACTCCCACATCACATCTTGATTCAGGGAAAGAAATGTTTGCACCGTTGAAGGGGGTTAGTACTGAATAAAGGTATCGGGGGAAGAAATGGGAGTCAAATCAACGCCAACAATGTAGAGACAAGATTACAAAGAAGGGCACTGATTTCCCAAAACGCCCGATGGGAGGGGACGGCAGAAAGAGTAGAAAAGGGTCGTGGTTTTGGGGGGGGAGAAAAAAAGACGGTGAACGAGCCTGTCAAATTTGAAGACTAACTTGTGAAGACCCAGCGAAAAAACGGCAATGCAACGTAACCGGCCTGCCAATGTAAAAAGGAACCTCACTCCCCAAAGAAAAAAGGTAGGAAAAGGGGGGGGAAAAACGAAGTTTCTGGGGCCAAAACCAACGTTCAAAACGGGGTCCCCTAAGACAGTTGATAGGACAGGCGCCCTGCAAACAAAATCACCGCCCCAACCATGTAGGAAAAAAGATTGAAGGAATGGACAACCGAAATTAACTGAAGCTTCAGGGGCCTTTATCGGGGGAAACCGAAAAAGAAAGGACGCACTGGGGTTGGTCGCTCATCATGAAAAAAAAGAAATAAGTCAGTGGCCGGTCGGTGTGAATTCAGAGGGGAAGTCCAAAGTTTCACTTTGGAAAAAAAAGAGGAAAAACAAAACCCCCCGGAGTTCTACCTCAAAACGGGGCGAAAAAGGAAGCGGCGAAAAGGGGAAAAACACCCCGAAGTAGGGGAACCAAAAAAAATTACAACTGCTTGTTGGAATGCACAATAGACGAGAGTTGGGGGACATGCAAAAAAGCCCGGAACAGGTTAGCTGGCCCAAAAACAGGAACTGTCGGGAGCAAGAGAGGGGGGGGCCCTTGGTGAAATCAAAGACAAAGTCTAGAGGGAGCAAAAAAAAAGCAGGCGCTTGAAAAGTCCCCCAAAAAAAGAGAAGCAAAGAAAAAACCAAGAAAAAGGCTGGTTCTCACGGTCAACGGAGATTACAAAAAAAGGTCACTACCTCAGAAGGGACCCAGAAGGGGAGCGCACTCTAGTGAGGGGAGAAAAACGACCGGGGGGAAAATTCAATTAACTCAAAAAAAAAGAGTCCGGGTCAAGGGGTAAGAAAAAATACCCTGAGGAAAACGGTGGCCCGGACAGCACCGACAACACTATAAACTGTCCACACCACACAAAAAAAAAAACAAAAAACAATGACACGAGACCAGCCCAGGGACGCCGACTCTTGAGATACCCATCGCCTAGAGACCGAAAGGGAGGGGGGAGAACTTGTAGCTGCAACCAAAAAAAAAGAAAAAAAAAACGGACAAGAAAAAAAAGAAAACGAGAAATGAAGGGGAAGAAAAGCATCAAAATCAGGAACCGGGTCAAATGGCCCCCGAGAGAATCTTTTAGATGCCGGGGTCTCACCACAAAAAAAAAAAACGAAAAAGGGACTTGCAAAGAAGAAGAGAAAACACACAAGACAACGCAAGGTACGCAAGAAAAAAAAAAGGAGGGACACTAAAGAACAAACTTTAAAGGGAGGGGGTCCTTCGTACAATGGGAAAAAAGATAGACGAAAAGGAAAGAACAAAAGGGTTCAGGGGGGAGAAATAAAACTGGAGAGACCCAAACAAAAGGCTTTTGGAAACCAATTTGTGGGATGCTCCAGTCCAACCGCCTTTCAGGCAGGCATTGGATAAAAAAAAGGCCATCGCAAGAAAACGTGAAAGCGTCCAAAGACGCTAATACAAGAGTAAATAAGAAAAAGGGCACAAAGACCTGGGTGACGGTGTGGAAGAATCAAAAGCATGCAAAAGGCCGTGGCAAGCGTAAATGGGGGGGGAGCAACATGATGGGAAGGGGTCGCAAGTACCGGC
>Ga0179593_1423398_pt1 | contig 19884 bp, 17 predicted proteins | sample CZODoug2_1_08_16_FD_185931 | JGI IMG/M metagenome (GOLD analysis project Ga0179593, IMG submission 185931) | Vadose zone soil fungal communities from Angelo Coast Range Reserve, California, USA - CZODoug2_1_08_16fungal (PacBio error correction) | ecosystem: Environmental > Terrestrial > Soil >...
GTTCACATTTTTGGGGTACCCTCATGGGAAAACGGCCCCATTTAGTGTAATTCCTGTTCCACAGGGGGAAAAACTGGGAATAAAGAGCGGGTCAAACAATCAGGTTTCCTAGAAGAGAAGGGGGAAAAAGGGAAAGAATGAACAGAAAGAGTTGGCATCGCTACAGGGAGAGCGGTTCGCCCGAGATTTGTCACCGATGAGAATACCGGAGACGGCTCAAGGGGGAAACTGGAGGATACTTAATAGTGAGTATCTCATTTGGGGGGAGGCGATTTTGTTTGGATGAACCAAACCAGCAGCCGGGCATGGGGACTGTCTACACAAAAGGATGAGAAAAGAGGAGTCTGAAAAAGGGGCCGAGGGGGGTGTATCACAAATGATGAGAGATTGCCTAAGAGAAAAGTAGAAGACCTTACTTATCCCGTATACGACAGGGTCGACAAACTATAAGGAGGAAAAAAAAAGGAGGTATCTAAGTCGGGGCAGCAAGAATTTAGCGGGAAGTAGTTTCCCTTGGTTGGAGTTCAGAGAGTCTTGCAAGTTCGCCTAATGGAATCAGATTGGGTCGATCATCGCGGTCGAGGGAACAGGGAGAAAATCATTGAAGAGAGATGAGTCAAAAAAAAATGGCTGAGAAAAAATAGAGTCGGGGAGGCGGTGGGCACCTGAAGACGGAATACGCTGGGGGGAGGGGAAAGAGGGGAGTTCATCTGGATTAGTGCAAAGTTTGAGACGGGAATAATCATGGATGTCAAATTCTGGGTGCGAGAAAAGGGGAAACTGAGGGGCACTGTGTCTCAAAAAAAGAAAGGGGTAAAATCCGGGAAATGTTAGGTTCGTTCGAGACAGGGATCCTCTTCTAGAAGTTGGGAGAGGGAGGTCTGGAATGGGGCGGGGGGGGTGTTTTCCTTGGAAAAGGGAGTCCCGGGAGATGAGAAGAGCTAGACCATGAGCTTAAAGAGGGGAGGTAACACTTAATAGACAATGATCCTTTAAAGGAGAGAAAGATCTGCCAGAGCGCCTCTAGACTAAATCTAATCTCAAGGCATTTGAGCCGGGCATTAGATGGCAAATCACAAAACCGTCAGATTTTCCGACAAGTGTCAATCCATCAAATACAGGAGAGGTCAGGGGGGAATTTTCCTTGGCGGGCATTTCATATCGGAAATCGCTCCAAACAGGAGGGGGACGGCTGAGGGAGTCATCCCGCCCCGGGAGGTCCAGGGATGGGGACGGGTTTGGTTCAAAGTTTTTTGGGAATCAAAAGAACCAGCGGGAGCGGAAGGACATGAACAGCTACTCAGATATTATCTATGCACCGATATGCGACAAAGAAATGACTTAGACCCCTCCAAATCGGGGGCGGGTTCATGGGGCGGGTAACCTTTTCGGGGGAAAGAAAGATCGCGTAATTTAAAAAGGACAGCTAAAATAAACTTTACCCACAACAGAAACTTGGGAACGAAAAGCGGATTTTGAGGGAACGGGCTCGTACATAACGGCGGGAGGGATAAAAGAATACTCTTGGGGACGTTGTGCATGAGGACGGGAATGTGGGTCCAGTCAGATAATGCCGGAAGGGGTCAGCCTACGGCTAGCAAGATGGGGTGTGATTTTTGCGACTAGACCGGGAAGCAGAGCCACTATGATACATATTATGGGGGTGAAACCGCAACACAGGGTTAAGGGTGATGATCAGATTGGGAGGTTGGCTTAAACCTCGAGGGATCGAAACAGAAAGGAGCCAGGATAAAAGGGTGGAAAATATGGCGGGTTTTTCCCCAAGTGGGTCAAAAAAGGAGAGGTAAGGGGACTTGCGATCAAGAAGAAGCCTTGGTTTGGACACTTCAAAATGATCAGAGGAAACAGAATCGAGAGCCGTTTTGAGAGGGCAAAATCATAAAGAAACAAAATTCTTGGGGGGAAATTAGCACTCGGGGGGCAAAAACAAGGGATAAGTGGTTTGCGTTGAAGATGGGGAAGAGGGCATAAAAACAAATATTCAATCAAGGGAAGCGAAAAGGTCTTTTAATTTTGAACTTTGGTCTCAAAAAGAAAAGAAAGGGAACAATCCCAATTACGTTCCACTGAATATTAAAGAAGAAAACTTCAAGGCCAATTCGTGCTCCTCGTCCGGGGGTTAGTTGGAACTAACTGGGATCAGTCGTGAAGGGGAGGTCGAAATGGATTGAACTATAGCCCAGGACAAAAACTCAAACGTTGGCTTGTGGGGAATTTGGTCCATTTGCGGGCCCTGTTCTCATATGGCAAAGAAGGGGGGCATAGAAAAAACGTGTGCGCGTTGAAAATTCTTCCCTGGAGGCCCGCTGGGAAGAAAATCGCCAGGGAACAGATCAAAAAGCAGTTGGCTTCAGTGGGGGGGAGAAAATAGCCCTAACTGGCGTTAAATCGGTGGGGGGATGTACCTGAAAAGACAAAAAAAGAATGGGAGGTTTAAATAGAAAAAAAAGAGAGGGGGGTAAACTAACAATTGTATCTATTGAAAGTGTATGGGGAGAAACAATAAATGCGGAAGAAACGGGCAAGGAGGAGGGGTTCGTACACAATAAATTGACAAAAAAGGGAGTTTTGGTAAAATGTCTCATTGTCCAGAAGAAACTAGAACGCACAAGAGGCAACGGGGGTAAGTTCGGAGGAGGGAGGAAAAGTAAGTTTACTTCAGCCAAAGACGGAAATGGCAGAGAAGGGTCATCGCGGAGTTTGAAATCGAAGCGAAACTGTTGCAAAAGATGACAGAAGAAAGGCAACGTCAAATCTACATGTTATAAAGAGAGAGGAGATTCATTGGAAGGAACTATAGATGGCAAGAGGAAAGAAAAGCTGGATGAAAGAACGACAGAAAAAGTGCCGCGCCCTGGGTGTTGAAAGGGGTGAATGGCGGGGAGGGCAGCGTCGAGTCTTATCCCTCATCCCAACAGAAAGTTAAAATCATTTTTAGCGGACGAGTATGGAGACTTACGTTTCATGCGGACAAAAGCGTAAATATGGGAGGTATGTGGGGAGTTGGGTGAGGGAATGAGGGTCTGAACGTAGTCAAAAACAGAGACACAAAAGAACAAAGACAATCTACATGCCTGTTTGGGGGGGTTCTTCTACAACTCAAAAAAACGATGTATGGATGGGGGGAATGGCGTCCGATAATAGGAAGACCCTTGATAAACGGACCTAAACCCATGTTTCTCTCCGCCCCGCGAACCAGCTAAAAGAAACAACGGTGCTTAAGGAGGAAACCGGGAAACACAAGAAACAAGAGAAAACGTTAGGTCGTGAGGGGGGGGCCGGAAAAGGTCTGTCGATCAGGAAGAGCCAAGGAAGGGCGGCTACTGCGGGAACGGGCGAAAAAAAGCAGAACTAGGAAATACTGCTCGGACGCGAACGAACCGGGTAAAGAGGCCGCGATAGGCTTAGGGGGTTTTGGGAAAGAAACGAACCAATGCAATCGAATGAACCTGGAGCGGACCGGGGCTAATAGGAAAAAGGCCAATTTACTGAAGACCGGCATCTAACAGGAAGTTGCGGAGGCAGGGGAAGCAAAAAGATCCATGGGAGGCGTCAAAGATCCTATCGGGAATAACCCAGTGGGGAAAAACATGCCATTGGAACCTATTATGAAGGGTCTGATGATCATGCATAGAAATATCGGAACCGGTTTCGTTTGGGAAAAGCCAGCAACCAGGATAGGAGTAAAAGAATGCCCAATCGGTGTGGGAGGAACGGGTTAGGGGAGCAAACAATTAAAGATTAATTGGAATTCAAAATCCGGCAAATTAAACGTATGGCCACGGAGGGGGTGGCCAATCGTCATACTACTCTACGCTCACTTCCATGATCTTGAAAAAAAAAAAGACGAAAACTAAGCGTCAATTGAAACAAGTGAGTGGGGCGAGGACGGAAAATGTCGACCCTTGAGGGGGAAAATTAGGATTTCGGGGGCAGGCATGTATTTACAAGCCTACTGTTTCGTCGAGGAACGGGAAAGACGCCGCGATTGAGGGATGAGTAGATAAACTGTGTTCCTAAAAAAGACTGCGGTGCCTTTCGGAGGGGAGGGGGGAAGTTTGACTCAATTACTCGTCACTGATTTACTTCAACATCCCAGGGTGCAGGTGCCGGGGAGACCCGTTTATGGAATCCTAACAAGCGGGGGGATCGAGGGGGAGGAGGAATGAGAAGGAGACACTCATATCAGGACGTCTTCAAAACATCAAGGTGAGACAAGGAGGAGGATAAACGCTTTGCGCGAGGGAGGACGTAGAATTCAACCTGCCAAAAAGGAAACTGTCGGGAGGCGTTAGACCCGCATGATGGGTGTTTAACTACTTAAAAAGAAGTGCTCAAAACTGTGCTTGGGGTCTGAGAAAGCAAAAAAGCTTTAGTAAACATTGCACAAAAAAAAGCAGCGAGGGAAGGGATGGGCTCTTCTGGTTCTCTTGAACATGAGTCCCGTCTGGAAAACTACGAGGCTGGGTCTAATGTTAGGCAGAGCGGACCAGGCCTTTATAGAAAAATACAATTGTCAGCTCGAACTGTTGACACAGCTATACGCACTAATTCGGTGAAGATGTCGACAGTGGTGAGACTGGACGCAATCCTGAAGAGAATCAGGGTTTATTAAGGGTCTATTACTGAGGAGTACGGGTAAAGCCTAGGAGCGCGAACATCAAGAACAATAACCGCAAGTCTGTGATGGGGGGGAAGGTTGTCGGAAATCATCTCAAAAACCTAGTTATGGCGGGGGGGGATTGGGTAACCGTTTTTGAGGTAAATCAAGACAAAAAAAAATCAAATGCCCAAAACACGAGGGCGAGTCGGGCCAATGTGGGAATCCGTTAGAAGAATTAAAGGACACGAGGAGCACAGTCGTTTACTTTGGATTGGGTGTGAGGGATGGGGATAAGAAAGGGTTAGGCAACGCTGGTCGTAAAAACTGTCACATCTGGTCTGGAGGGATTGGAGGGCGGTATCTCGCGAGTGAGAGAGGAAGGAAAAGTGGACTTTGAAAATGAGAGCTACAAGGGTGGGGAAGACTTTGCTGTTTGATAGTTCGGCTGGGCTATTCGGAAAGAGGATCCGGCGGTACCAAAAACCAGAGCCAACTAAGGGAAAGCTAAAGAGTGCTGCAAGAAACTGAAAAGGTCGATGAAAGAAATGCCTCTCTGACTGTAAATTGTGGAAGGGGGAGGATAAGGGGGGAGGGGTCGAAAAGGAGAATAATGGAAAACGGACAAAACAGGAAAGGGGTGGGTCCATAGGTTGTAGAATGCCAGTTAGGTAAAGAGTTGGTGTGATCACTTTTGGAGATTCCGATACACTGTTCGGTTCACACACAGATGATGAAGGGCAAACCGCTACAACGGGGTGAAAGGATGTGCCGTCAAACATTGGGGAAAAAGAACTTAGGCCTGATTGTCTCAAAACGTGAACGGGACACGTGTGCCTGTGCTTCCCTAGCGTTAGAAGGAAGAGGGGAAGATGCCTAAAAGCGTCCTTCACAAGGAGAGAGGCATCGGTACACAAGGAAAAAGCAACAAAAATAGGGAACTGTGCTAATTAATATGGAATAATACCTCAGCCGGGAAAAGAGGAGAGGGAGAAAGTCAACTCAACTTGGATGAACACCGAGTGCTGATGAGCGGAAGATAGGCCGAACGCATCAGGGGGGGACAAGGGGCGGGGTATCAAAACTTCCCCACTTCACTCACAGAGGGGAGGATAGATTGCTTAATTCGAAATTATGGAGGGATCGTACGCTAAACAGTCCACCAAAGGGACCTGGAGTGGAAAAACAGTGAAATTGCAAACCTTCAAGTTGGGGTAGGCTGGATGGAACAGCTCACAACACTCGATCGGGTGGGGGAATCTGAGCTAGAAAAAAAAAAAGTTATTTGTGAGAGTAGAGGGCAACGGTACGCGAGGTTGTTCAAAAAACCAGCAATAAACTCGGATCCTGAAACTGTGAAAACCGACTCTGAGTAGAGGGGACCATCCATCGGCTCAGAAAAAACGTAAAAACTTGTTGAGGTTGAAAAACAACAATAGGGTCTCATGGTGGCTAATCAGTCTGAAAAAGAAAAACCGTAAGAGTGCCTAGTCTGGACTGGGAAAAGAGAAAAGGGACATGAACAATCACGGGGTAGCGCCGCTCCACCACCTCATATCAGACAAAGAGAAGATACCGTCAGTAACGAAAACATGATCAAAAGAAGGGTGTTTAAGAGGGAAACCAATGCTTTTGAGCTAAGAAGTAAAAGCGGGATCCGCAGGGTCCAAAAAAACCTAAAGGGAAAAGACCAAAGCACAGAAGGGGGGGGGGACCGGCTAGTCATTGTAAAAATTTTGTGAAAACAGGGGAAAAAGGGAGCAAATATAGAGGTGGTGAACAGAAGGTTCGAAAGGATAAACGAAACACAAGGACAGGAGAAACTGTAACTAGGTTAGAAACATAGCCGGAAAGAAATGGGGGGCAGGCCGTAGAAGATAGGATGCCCTCATGTAAAAGGGGGGGAAGTTAAGCGCCTTAAGGGAGGGACAATGTCAGAACAAGGGAGATGGAAGGCCTGTCAGGAATGGACAAAAGGGGCCAGGGAAAGCTTTCTTAGAAGCAGAAAGGCAATCTTTAGCACCCAAAGGGCTACATGGGTACTGCGGTAAGAAGTAAGTCAGAATGGAAAAAGAAGTTATTATCGACGGGGATCATGACACAACAGAAGAGAGAAAGAACGCTCCCACTTGGGTCCCTTTAATAAAAAGGAGGCTGAATCGGGAACAAAATCATCGGATCAAGCGTCAAAAAGGGGGGTGCAGTTAAAAGGGACGACAGGGGCAAATTACTTGGAGTGTAAAGAAAAAAGACATAGGGGCCGGATCAAGTCCAGAATGCCGTAAAGAAACGCCAGAAAAAGCGAGCCGGCGCCAACCGCAGGACGAGAGATTTGAAGAAGGGGGGTTGCCAAGCATCGGCTAGCCAAGGATTAAGCCCCTGTTCAGAAAAAAAGGAAGAATGCAAAAAAAGACAAGGGGAATAGGAGCCTGGAAAGATTGCGCTGCGATGGTAGGACAGGGGGGAGGGGGGGAACGGATATACTTACAGGTAGAAACCTATAGGTTGCACCAAGGATATATCAGTGAAGAATACGGGAGTCGAGGGTAGTATAGCAAGCCTAAGGTGGGTCTGACGGGGAAAACCAGAGGCAAGGAAGGGAATCTCTAAACAAAAAGAGGGGAGAGATAGATCTAAAAAGTGTGTGGAAGAAAGAAAGGAGAATAAGAGGCCTACGAACCTGACAAGTTCGAGCCGTACGGTATAGAAGAAAAGAGGGGGGCAGAACCCCCGTATTTTCAACCGGTACGGGCCAAGCTGGCAAATGACCAAAGGGAAGAGAGTCTTGTCAAAAGTTGCGTGCGCTAATAGCACAAAATGGACTTGAATTCGGAAGGTTGAATAGCATAGCGGTCGGAGGGGGAAAAAAGGAATTCAAAATCATGTGGAAGACTAGAAATGAAAGGGAACACAAATTTATGCAACTACGGGCGGTGACGCTAAAGGTAACCTGAAGGGGGGAAAGGCTAAGTGGATTGGTCGGGTCGGGTAAAGGAAGGCTGGAGGATTGAATTGGGATGGAAGGAAGAGAGGGGAATGTAAAGAATTAGCGAAAATCCCAGTAATTACTTATGGGAAGGTCGAACGCAACAAAGGAAGGTTGAAAAGAAGCAAATTAAATGAATGCAGTGCCAGAAGAAAGGGAAGAAAGGGGCGGAAGGGAGCACAGTTAAAATTTTTTCTTCGGGGCTTTAGGAGGGAGGGGTTTGAGTTATAGGGCGGTCCTGACGCTCGAAATAGAGTAAACATGATCTTAGCAAGGAAATATGGAAAGGATGAACGAGGAAATGATCATTCCACATCACTCTTCCTATGCTCCCCCGCTTATAATCCCTCGGACCAACTTTGGAAAAAAAGCTCAGGGGATGAGGAAAAAAAAACAGCAAAGGGAGAATTTTGGGCATGGCCCTCAGAGGGAGGAACCGTCATGAATTGGTCTCATGGGCATGATTCAATTCTAACAAATGGCGCTCCCAAAAAGGGAAACGAGAGAAAGATCTACGACACGGCAGAAAACATTGCTGTTGGTTAAACGGACTAACAAGCTTCAAGGACATAGGGAATTGGGGGTCATTGCCCTTCCATCGGGAACCAACGAAAGACCGGAAACTGGGGGATGGGTATTTTATGGTAAGTGGGATGAAAAAAAAGGGGAGGGGACTTAAGGTGGACCGACAAAACCTGTGTGGGGAAACGCAAGACTGGGCACGCTTCATGGGAATTCTACATGGGGAGAGGGGAATGAGGGACGGTCTGACGGCATAACTATCCTGGTGATGGGCGAAACGTTTTGGGACCGGATGGGGGTGCAAAAGGTCATGGGAACCAGGCAGGGAAGAAGGGGGGGGGAAGATTCAGCTTTCGTGGTACTTTGGAAACAGAAGAAAAGCCGAAAAAGGGTCTTAATGGAGAAAGACCAGTGGCCGGCTGAAGACTGTTCTTTGGCACCCCCACATCTGATCTATCCCCTAGTTAATCCGAAGAAGGGGCTGTCTGAGTACGTTTGGGGTGGGCAAAAAGAGCGTAACGTGGAAAGTGAGAGGAAGCTAAATACTCCGGGGTGTGTCGTCGTGACCACTAGCGCGGAAAAGGGGGAGCGGTGGAAAAATCAAGAAAGAACCCAAACCACGGGGTGTGCGATGAGCTGGGAAAATGGTCATTAACGTGTTTGACGGGGGGCTTTCTGACGACCAGAAAAGAAGGGCGACCGAAAAAATCTAACTAAAACGATTCAAGTGGCATTGAGAGGAAACTCCCTCCCGGGGTACGGACCCCCTGGAGCTCCTTAATATGAGGAGCAGAAGAGGGGAAAAACGGAAAAAAAAAAAAACGTGCTCCAGTTCAGCCGGGTATTTGGAAACGAACTGACAGTCGTACTGATGGGCGTCTTAAAGGAAAGGGAAAAAAAAGGAGCAAACGGACACTCTCAAAAGTTTTGGATGTTCTGTTGAAAGTGCTGCACGTAGAGAAAAAATAAATAGGAGGTGGCCGCGTTTAGAGCTGGGGGAGGAAGTCATTTTCTTTTTCTTCAAAAAGCTCTGGGGTTAAATCGAAGGAAAAAAAAGAAAGGCAAAGCATTCACGTTTTGAGAAACTCGCAAAAGTTGTCTGGTGAAAGCTTTTGGGGTGAGGAAAATACAGACCGGGGGAGGTTAGGGAAAGCGTTCACAGAAAGCACTGGTGTAAGACAAGGGTATCGGGAGATCATACAAAGTCTCTCACACATAGCTTTATAAACTTTGACAGGTACATGGTGGCGAAACAATTAAAAATTGGGAATGTTGGAAGCCCTACGGACGTTTCTCATTTGGGAACCCGCAAATAGAAAACAAAAACCAAGTTAGACGCGGGGGGATAGGATGGTGTATACCTTAGTTCTACAACTACTTAGAGGGAAAAGGGGGGGCAATGTCGGGAACGAGTAATGGAAGAGGATGCAGAATTGGAGAAGAAGCCCCTCCAAAATAAGCACAGCAAGGCAATGCCGGTTATTCGATCAAAAGCTTTCAGAAAGGAAACATTTGAACTATCTACTTCAGATCGAAAGCGCATGAGAATCAATTCCAAAGAGAACAAAAGAAAGGGGAAGAAGGACCCCATTTCAGGACATCATGTCAAGTCGAGCGAAAGGAGGGAGACAATCCAAGGAGAAGCAACGTCCCAGATCAGGTGAAAAGTGACTCAACTACTGGGAAATGAGTGGAGAAACTCTTAAGAATCAGATCTGGGGGGGGGGAAAATTGGATGCGGATTGAGAGATAAAATAAGACAAAAAAGAAAATCCACAAGCGAACAGGGAGGTGGGAGGATTCTACAAAAACAACAACATCGGTTAGGTTTCGGTTTTGGAAAGGGAGGGACTTGACGACGAGGGGTGTGACGAGAAAGCAAACTAGCACCTTCGAGAAAAAATGGGATTGGGAGGACCTGGATTCAACACGGGGAGGGAACCACTGACGCGGCTGGGGGGGTAGCGAGTTCTCTGAACCGGGCAGCAGTATTCCGTGGTCATTGTACCTGCAGAACCGGGGAAAAAACAGCCTGCCTGGCAAAGAAAAAAATTAAGCGCCACTGTTACCTTGACCGCACCGCAGGCTGCGGGGAGGGGTGTTGGCGGCCGCCCAAATGGTGAGACCGCCCATCAGTTTGGGCTTCAGTGTGCTAAGGATTAAAATGTCCAAAAAAAGAACGGTTACAGGGAAACTCAAATTGCATAGAACCATTTCTTTGGCACTCTATATTGAGCAAATGATCATACTAAAATGTCCCCCATCAGGGGGCACAATTGGCAACCTCGGAAGGGACTAATTAACCTTTGGTGAAAAGAGAGCAGAAGACATCGCAAGGATAACCCGCGTCTGGGTCCAGAAAACCCCCGGAGGGGGGGAGTCAAAAGGTGAAATGCCCATCTTATTTTTTAGGTAACGACATCAACTAAGGTCAAAGGAGTATTATGGGAAAAGAACGGAGAAAAGAAAAAATATGAAGGCGGTGTGGCCAGCTTCTATACGCTAACGCAAGTGGACGATCTTTTGCAGGGTCAGAAAACGAAGGGGGAGCAATGCTTTAGCGCGAAAATGAGCTCAACAACAACAAAGGGGGGGAAAAGATTTCCGAAAAGGACGCAAGAACGGGGATGACCAAAAAGGACCAGGGTTTTTCGTCCTAACGCCGTCGTGGAGGTAGCGGTATAGGGTGTCACAATAAAAAAGGGACGCTTGCTAAATGTGAGAGGAGGGGAACGAAGTGGGGGGTCAACGCTTCCCTTACGCCCAAGACAAAAAAAAAAAAAAAAAAAACCAAAACACAAAAAAAAAAAAAAAACAAACCACCACCTCTATGTCACGCACCATCCCCTATTGGCATTGAGGGGAAAGATCGGATGGGCAAGAAATAAAAAACAGTTTCTAGGAGAAGAGAGATCAAACACATAGGACTAGCCCGCTGTCACCTGGCATGTTCCAAATGGAGGCAAGGAGGGCAAGCCGAAGCTTCTGTGAGACTAAAATGAGAAGGGGACAAGGAAGACCCCAAAAGAAAGGGTACGAGACCTTGAGGAATTGACCGGTTTTCGACAGGAACCGGCGTCTCCACTGCAGTTGGAAATTGTTAGAAGGAGGAAGAGCAAAAAGCGTTGGGCTTCCTCCACAACAGCACGCGCTAGGAGGCAAAGTTGTGGCAAAGTAGGGGCCCGTCAGAGGAGAAGAAAAACGGAGCGTGAGTATCTGTTTCAACGGGTAGCTCATGCACGGGGGAGTAGGCAAGAAAGGGGCAAAGACAAGGTGGCCGCGAAAAGAAGCTCTTCGTTGAGGTCAAGGGTTTGAGACGGAAGCTCTACGATCTTGTAAACGAAGGGGGGGGTGACGGGAGGGAAAAAAAAACAGGGGCGCGGCCGTGAAATCCCTCGGTATAGAAACATACAAAATCACGATTCGTGAGTTGGGGGGGAGGGGGCATCTCCAAAATCAGGAGGGGAGGGCACCGTGGGGGGGAAAACCGTTGTTTTTTTAAAGACTGTTCACAGCAAGCAAGCCATAAAAAATGGCCCGAAAAAAAAATCGGCGATAAAAAGGGAGGGAAGCGGGTGGGGAATTACAGGTAAAGATCCCCTAAGCGTCAATATGGACAGAGAGGGGAGTGAGGTTGGGGGGTGGAAAAAGGAAGAGACACGTAGCCCTTACCATCCAGGGCTGAACCAAAAGATTGACGCGCAAAGGGTTAGGGAGGCTTTTAAGGCGTAGACTCACGCGGGCTGACTGGGAGATATGTCCCCCCCCCAACCAACCCAAACGGTGTGAAAGGGAGAAGAGAAAAATAGACGCTAAATTTGGATCATAAAAGGTGCTGGGGGGGGGCTCTTTTCAAGTCGCGTCAAGTCAAGAAGCGCCGAGGAAAAGAAGGGACACCGCCTAGGGAGGACCAAATGCGGTGAATACCGGGGAGTACAGCTAGCCAAAAGCAACGGAAATTGACGGTCTTTTGCTATCCTTGGAGTCGGCAAAGGGGACAAGAAGTAGGGCGTCAAAAATTGTCACAAATGTTGTTGGAACAAAATTGTCCGAAAATTAGCGGAAAAGTTCCCAAAATTTTGATGTGTGAAAAAAGAAAGGGGGGGGAGGGTCATGGGGTTAGGGAAAAACGAAGGGGGAGGGGGGCCAGATTTCACGAAAAGTGGCAATTCTGTTTAACCACTCAAAAAGAAGGTTAATTCGGGAGGAGTGTAGGAAATGTGAAAAGGTGGGGGGGGGGCGAGTGCCGTAATTACTTCAAATCAGCTGGGAATAGTTAAGCCATCGGAAATAAAAACGAGGGACGCCTGAAAGATAATTGAAGGGGGGGAAAAGGGCCGCAGGAACAACCGCAAGGGGGACGTGGAACGGGGGAGAAGGGATAAATGTCACGCCATATCCATCAGGGATGCTTCATTTCCGATTGCAACAAGCCAGGGAACGGGGGAGGGAAAGAAAAGGGGCTAAGTTGGGAAGAAAGGGGGGGGGGAGACAGGGCGTACGCTAATGGGTATTAAAGCGGAAAAGGGGGGGAAAGAGACCTGAACCAGGAAACCTTAATCTCTGTCGAGTATTGCTGCATGTGGGATGGGGTCTTGCGTGCAGACGATAACCCGGGAAACACACGGGACGAAGCGGTGATTGTACCCAAGCGGCGTTCCCAACGCAGTCACGGTGGGGGTTAGGGATGCTCACACTCAAACTGAAAAAGCGGTTTGAAAGATGATCGGGGGAGAAAACACAAAGGAGTATTTCGCTTAAATTAAAAGGACGCAGGTGTCAAAACGGGGAAAAGATCTAGACAGGATGAACTTCAATTGGTAGTATCTAATCGTTAGTTGATCAGAAACCGACAAGAGGAAAAAAAGGCAAAAGGGGGTGACCGGTGGGTCACCAATTCACTCAAAAAGAACCGAGGGCTGAGGAGGGAGAGCTGATTCGGGGTAGAATACAACCTTAATGGCCTAGAATGGGTCTAACAGGGCAAAGCGGAGCTAAAGAAAAAAAAAGGCGGTCGCAACGCGGGCCAAAACGAGAAGTAGGAAAGGAAGAAGGGCCTCAGTTTCGCACAGATCGACCACGGTGATTAGTCTTTGGGGGGCGGGCGGAAAAAAACAAAGAGTATTTGGCTTATTCGTCGCACGAAAAGTTTTGACAGCAACGGGGAAAAAGTGAAAATCACAGAAAAAAAAAGGACGGGGGGGGGGCTAATGAATTTTCTTTTAATTAATTTCAAAATGGGAAAAAAGAGCGGAGCATTCACGGATGCTCAGGGGGACAAACGAAAACCGGCCATAAAGTGGGAACTGAAAAGGGGGGGTTGCGGGAAATACTTCCTCACGGACAAACTTTTTGGATCTCCTGACTAGTTGAAAGATGCCCCGACAATGGAGAAAAGGAGGAGCGAAGGGAGTTTAATAAATATGGAAGCAGGGGGAGGGGGGGGAGCTGCCGATCATCGAGCATAAAAAGGGAAGTTTTCATAGAGGGCTGATAAGAAGCGTAGACAGGTGAGAAGAGATCATTGTATATGAAGAAGTGAGAGAAAGAAGTGACGGGGAGAGTTTATATCTATCAACCCCCCCCACACAAACCCCCCGGCGCCCCCCAAAAGGCCGGACTCCTTACTGACTAAAAAAACATTCATAAGGGGGAAAAAGAATCAAACGTTGTCCCTGTGATCCGCCATTCTTTCAGCGGAGTACAAAAATCATATGATCAAATTAGATCAGGGGTTGTAGGGAAGAAAGAATTGAAAAGGCCTCATTTTCAATGAGGGATTCGATAGGAGGAGAGGGGGAAGGAGACCCGTATCCAATCGATTAATACAATATTTCATTCAGGCAGCCAAGCCAAAAATCCAGTCAGTCAAAGGTTGATCAGCAGCAAGGGAAGGGGATGGACATTTTCAAACAGCAGATAAGGAAAGGCTGTAGAAGAAAAAAACGCGAAAGCGATGAGAGAATGAGCAGAGTAATCCTGCATATTTCATCTCCAACCGTGGGAAAGACTTCAGATGAAGAAGGAATTAAATCGCAAAAGGACTAAGTTAAACCGATAGGGGGGAGACAAGGGAAGTGTAGTATACTTCGCCGATAAGGGGATGAGAATTGTCGAGATTCGCTTTGGTTCTTAGAGGTTTTGATAAAAAAAAAAAGATCAAAGATAATCTCATAAAAAAAAAAGAGGGGAATAGTATATAATTCCTTCAGGCAAGAGTTGGGGGGACAAGAAGAACCCAGAAAGAGGCCTAAGAACCCAGTAGACGACCGTATCGGATGCCATTAGAGATAACTATACGGGTAGGACCCTTGGAACCCTTACTTATCCTTCACGACTGAAAAAATGACCATAGCAAAAATCTTGGGAGGTAGAGGCGAGGCAAAAGGACTTGGAATCGAGATTTCTCTCATCTTCTTCGGGGAACAGTGGGGGAGGAAGACCTGGGGGGATGTCAAAACCTGAGCAAATCTAATGAGATCCCTGGCAGACCGGAGATTTGGTGGCCTTTATGGGATTCGTGAACTTCCCTCTGTTAGTGTGCGATTTGAGAAATTGGGAATAATCCGGGGAGATGAGAGCGGACACCCCAATAATTGAAAAACTTTGAACTGGGGTCAACCAAGAATTTTGAAAAACCGATAAGGATCAGAGGTGACATTTTCTCCTGGTAACATGGGACGCAAGGAGAAAACAGGGGAAATGGTAGAGGCTGATGGAGGGGTTTTGGTCGGTCTGGTCATTTGGTACCGGCGACCTATTGTTCTAAGGGGAAGTCGATTTCATTCACGTATTACAGAAAGGAGCAAGGAAAAAGCTCACCTATCTGACTAGGCAAAGTATAAAGAAAGCTCGAACAGGGGGGAGCAAGCAGCAGATCGGCCACGCAAAATGGAACTCCCTTAAGATTTTGGAACATTGTAACGACCTTCCAAGGTAAATTGGGGGAGTCCAGGGGCGGGGAAGGTCAAATGCGCTCAAAGAAGAAAAGGGATTAGAGCGATCCCTCAAGCCCGTCAAGTGAAATGGAATTTGCCTGGTGTTTTCTTTGACGTCCTAGGGTAATGAAAAGGAAAGAGCTCATTTGTTGGCACTGGGGAGAAAACGACGGGGGGGACCTGGACCCAGCCACCTTCTTTGAGGGTTATGGCCGGTTTCGGTCAGGAAAAAAAGAGATCCAGGCTATCATACTGAAAATGAAATGGGGGGAACGCACCGAAAAGGAAAGAGCACTAAAAGGGGATATGGCTATTTCTCACCGGCGACGGCGCACCTACGCTTATTCGGGGTGCAGGGGGAGAGCGCGGGATTGGGTTCCAGGAGTATAATAGGGACCGTCTGGGGGGACGACGAGATTCATGATGGATAAGTGGGGGCTTTTGGGAGTCAACGACGCTCTATTAGGAAAACCAAAAGGTGCCGGGTGAGAGAGGGGGCTGAGAAGACACTATAAGTGATAGATAAAAAAAGGATGGTCATCGTCGCTTTGTCATGGAGGGTGGACGTTGGGGAAAGAAGAGGCGACCAGTTTAATGAACTATCCGAAAAAAGGAAGAACTGAAATTTGTGTGGGAAAAAAATCAACTATCAGAGACAGAAGCGTCGTGGGGGATAGGAAAGAAAGAAAGAACACCCAAAACCGACGGTGTGGGACAATTAGGGCAAAGGGGGGGACCAAGAAAGGTGAAGGTTAAGTGGTTGACGGGGAATAATGTCATACTGGAATCCTCAGAGCGAATCAGCAACTATAGAACAAGATGATTACGTGGAAAAAGGTTGGCAGGGGCTCAACTCATGGACTCCCAGAGAGGGAGGCGATGCGGGCATCAGTCTGCACATTGAAGAAATTCGGGAGAATAGGCCTTTTCGGTGACTCGCAAAAGAAGGAGAAGGGGAGGGAGTTATGCGTGCCAAGGGAAAGATCCAGGTTGGGAGGACTTGGGTCATGGGGCAGGGAAATTAAGATGACAATCCTTGCCGTAATGAGGACTGCCTGCGTGTAGGGGAGGAGGAGGATGTTCCCTTGACTGAAAAAGAGGGGGAAGAGAAGGGGCCAGAGAAAGAAAGAGGGAACATCACTGTTGAGAACCAGTCTAACTCAGTTTCGATTAAGCTGGTGGAGGGACGGGGAAAAAAGAACCTAAAGAACGTTGAGGGAAAGAAGAAAGAAAAGAAATCGTGTGGGGTAACAAATTGGGCTCAACAAAAGGATCTTGTATCCACAGAAGGAGGAAGTTTCCGTGCTTAATTGGGCGGAAACAGAAAAATGGTGTTTTTGACAGGAAAGCCTACTGGAGATTTGACAACATCGCCTGTAGAAACAGCGGCAAAGGAAGGAAGGCAGGGGTACTGCGGGAACCATGGGGGGAGGAGAAAACCTGACTAGGGAAGTAACTCATTAAAAAGGGCATCTGGTTCGCGTTTTGTCGAGGCGGTATGAGGAAGGGGGGAATTGAGACCGCCTAAACGATCACAGAAAAGCTGTCCAACATGGGGAGGAAGCTTCTCGAGAATTGGGAATTACCTCTGAATGCAAACAGCTATCACGCTCCAATCAGAAGAATGGCGACGCCAACTTTTGGGCAAGGGAGACGTGTAGTCGCAGAGGGTCTCTTATCCCATCCATCATCACCGGAAACGAATGCGGGTGGAAGGAAGGGAGATTGCACTACGTTGAACATTGGGAAAAAGAGAATAAAAAAAGGGAGGAGGTGTGTGGGGGAGTGGTAGGTGGGGGATTATTTTCTTCTTGATAACGCACTAAAACCAAAGAGAAAAAAGACCAACGAAAGAGAAAGTTTTATAGTGCAGTCCAGGGAACCAAGAAAGAGGGGGGGGGGTCTTTGGGTCTGGTGATCAGCTCGGGGCTTGTACTGGGGGATAACTTACGCCGATTTTGTTCTTAGCCAGAAACAAGAGAAAGAGGAGAAAAAAAGGGAAGGTATTTCTAAAGATTCACAAGGGGGAATCGCAGGGGAAAGAGCGGATACGAGGGAAGGAGTAGTCTCGTGACGCTGGAGCATATAGAAAAATTCATGTCTGCTCGTGGGAACGAAAAGAGCCGAAAAAAAAAGTAGGGCAGGAAACTTACTCATTTAAACAAACCGTGGGTAAAGTATGCCAGTAACTTCCCTCAGGCGCAGGAGGGTGGGGGAAGGCCAACAAAAGATGAAGGCATAGAAAAGCCCCATCGTGTTTGAGGTCCTGTAAGTATTAAACTGCAACTCTCCCGGACGAGTAAAAGCAGGGGACGTGGAAGGTCCGAGAAATTCGAAAAAAGAGAAGGGCGTCGGGCAGAATCGAGTTATTCAGTCCAGACATGTCGCATGACCAGTTAAGACTACGTGTGTAGCCTATATGGGTGAGATTATCAGGAAGAGAAAGGGTATAAGAGTGCTTGAGAAAGATATTAAGAACTGTGATTACAGGGAAAAATCGGGATGGTGAAGGAAGCATCTGGGGGATTAGTATCCCCTTAAATAATTCTGGTCCCCGAAAGAAGGAAGAGAAAGTGTGACCACACGAGGTGGACAAAAGAGAGGGAGAAAGAACGCTAAGCCCTTGCGGAGGTCTTTTCCTAAGACGAACCGGCTCATTGTTGGGCATCATTCCTGGGGAGAGAAAAGCTCCTCAAAAAAAAAAAGGGGGGGGGGAAAGGAGAGGAAGAAGGAGGGGAGAAAGGGGCTGCCAAAAACAACCCGACTTTTTTTCGTCTAGGGGACTCAAAACAGTCACGTGGGGGAGTATCTTCATATCGACGCATTGAAAAAACGAAGGGGAAGACGTATGATTCCTTCTGCTGAAGGGGACAAGAATGACTCTTGTACGGGGAATCAGGAAATAACACAGCTTGGCAGGTCACCCATCCCTCTTGGGCGAATTGGAAAAGCAACTGTCACGAATTGAATCCGAGAACGAAAAAGGGGAGAGAGAAGGCAATGATAAGCTCACACTCTCTGAGGATGAGAAGTCGAAGGTTCAGAAAAGGGAAGCCAGGGGCGATAAGAGTCTCTTCGTTCCCGTCAATGGCTTTGAGAATTTTTCTCACTCCGCCAACCAAAGGCAGGGAGGGGGAGAGGGGGACCCTTAACTCCCAGGCAGGGGGTCCTAAAAAAAACGGACGAGAAACTTTTTCTTGGTCGGTTGATCAACAGATTTTTGACGGAGGGAAAAAAAAGCCCGAGGGAGGTTTCAGGGAGACGTTAAAGAATGTAAAGGTAAAACTTCCCGTCTGAGGACTAAAAGTTTGCGTATTTTCGCGCAGTATAAAAAAAAAAAAAAAAAAAAAAAAAAAAAAGAAAACCATCACAACTACTGTGATAGCTTCACAACAAAAAAGCGCTCCGGGGCAAAGGATAAGGGAAGACTGAGGGTTTCTTTAGCAGGGGAATAGGGCCAAGCTCCGCTGGATTTAGCAGGCCGGGGTAGGGGTCAGTAGGAAAGAAAACAGTGGCTAGTCCAAGGACGTACGAGGATCAACAGACAGAACTAAAGAGAATTGGGTTTTTCAGATCACCAACATCAGCGTGGGGAAGGTGTCGGGGGGAGGGGGGGGGCCGGGGTGGTGGAAAGGTATCACTCAAATACAAGCCAAAAAATCACAAGGACGCAAAACCCATCGGGGAGAAGCGATGAGGGTTTTTCCGCAGTGCCCCGGGGCTCATATCGTCCCACTAGTACACCCTAAGGGGGACTGTTGTTTGTATGGTGAATGGGATAATAAAAGGGAGAGAGGGGCGCTGTAGGGGGAAAAAAAGGGAGGGAGGGAGCACCTTGGGTTCAGTGGTGCTCTGGCAAAAAATCACATCTGCGGAGAGATTAATGTAAAGAGGGTAAGGAAAAAGATCTAGAAGAGTGATTCAGATACCAAGGGGGAAAAGCATGAAGGGGGGGGGAGTTTCTACTTTTCGGAGGAGACTAGTAAAAGCGAATCAGGCTCAGTCAAAAAAGCTGACTACCACGCCTAAGGCGTAAAAAGGAAAGAAAAACGGCGGGGGGGGCAATCAACACTCCTGTCGGAACACAGTCAAGCTGACTTGGAAGGAAAGTGCGGCTCCGGTAACTGCGGGTTACACTTAAACAACGTCTCTGCTTCAAAACTTCCAATTGTGTTGAAGAGGGGGAAAAAAATTACGTATAAACGGGGAGGTGCCAAGGGGGGGGGAAATACAAGAGAAAGCCTTTTAGTGTCAGATACCAATGGAGTAAAACCCATGCTTAGTTGCCCGCTTTGACAAAAACGGGGGGAGATGTGAAAACCCGGACGCAACAGATGCACGAAAACAGGAGGAGATTCGCAACGGAAAGGGAAGTTTGGGTGGCCTCGGGTTGAACGATTCAAATCACGGTAAAAAAAACTTAAGATTTAAGCCAGGCGAAAAAAGGGAAAAGCAAAAGATTATTCGCCTCTAGCATGAAAAAAGGAATAAAGCCAACAAGGGGGGGAAGGGAAGGGGTCTTAAATCCATTTGCCGCAATATCAATTCCCCTGCAGTCAACGAAAACCAAGGGCCGTGAAAATGGAGCACGACCGGGGATTAAGTGGGGAAAAGGAGGGAGAGCATAGGACTACCATGTTGAAGGACAACGGAGGGGGGGCGCAAGAAAAAAAAAAACTTACTCAAGGGCGCTAGAAATTTGGAGGACGGAGCCGTTTAGAGAGACTCTGAACCCGTAAACCCGCGAAAGAGGGGAATGCCGCTTGCAAAAAGGGGAAACAAAAACCGGAAAATGGGGGGCTGGGCTGATTCCAATC
>Ga0179593_1548122_pt1 | contig 19884 bp, 29 predicted proteins | sample CZODoug2_1_08_16_FD_185931 | JGI IMG/M metagenome (GOLD analysis project Ga0179593, IMG submission 185931) | Vadose zone soil fungal communities from Angelo Coast Range Reserve, California, USA - CZODoug2_1_08_16fungal (PacBio error correction) | ecosystem: Environmental > Terrestrial > Soil >...
CTGCGTCAACCGAGGTGTTGAAAAGCAAATCGGAAGCCTACCTTGACGCGGGCAAACACCGAGGAGGGACGAGAAGTGGAGGCAAACTTCTTCCGAAAAACGATGACGGCGAGTTAGATGTCCTGGGCCTATCGTAAATCACCGTCCCGATAAAACGCGACGATGTTGAAACTCCAGGCGAGTAAGCCTCAAAGACCGGCGACGTGTCTCGGCCTTTGAGATCACATCGTCTTTGGAAAAAGGTAACCGAATTGAGCCTCCACCCCCGATCAAGACGCCGGTGGAAAGCCTCGAAATCACTGAACCTGGCACCCCAATTTAATGGGGGAGCACACATCGGGAAAAAGTCCGGCATCCGAAAGGTGCCTCCGACCCAGCATATGGGCGGCAAACGGACGCCCGATTAAACCGGAAAATGGCGCGCAATCAAAGGGGAAGACCAGGGTCCTCGGACAAGAGAGTTCGTCCATCTGGGGGCTCGAGCCGAAGCAAAACGATCTCCATAAATAACACGAAAAAAAAGATGCTAACCCGAAAAAAATCCGTACAGCCCTTGTCATAGGCCACACACGAACTTGGGGGAGGCCAGGAACAATCGCAAAAAAGCGGAAAGCGTTCGTAAAAGAAAAAGGAAAACGCTGTTTTCACGGAAAAGCCCCTACAAGACTTGTCGGTGAAAAAGAAGGTACCAGCGTGGGGAAAACCGGGACGCAAAATGAACAGGGGGCCGTGGGGAGAAAAAGAGGGGGGAAAAACAGAACCGAAAGTTCCCCCCTGGAAAAAGAACCGGCCGGCGACGAAGGAGAACCGCCCAAGAAATCCACGGAAAAGCCAAAGGAAAACCGTCGGGGGTGCAACCAACCAACCAAACAAGAGGAAGGTTTGGGGGAAAACCAAAACCCGCCAAATGGAAGCAAGACCCGGGACAACCCGAATTTAAAGGCGGTGGGGGGGGGGAGGTAGCGCTTTCAACAAAGCTTTAAAAGACCGGGCAAAGGGGAGTCGTCGAAAGAAAAGAGACGGCTCCTCAACAACCTACATCTTGGAAAAGACTTTTGCTAGAGGATAACAAGAAAAAAAGGGGTGAAGAAAGGCGGCCGAAGGCAAGGGGGGGGGAAGTCGGCTCCCCGAGGGAAAAAAGCTGTGCGTCCAAGCCCAGGGAAAAGGATATCATCTGGCAAAGGGGGGGGGCCAATCGCTCAGCCCCACATCAGAAAAAAGCTCGAGTCTAGAAAAGGAAAAAAAAAGAAAAAAGTCGTTGTTTGAGCCGTCATGGCAGCTGTCTGCAAAAATAAAACTAAGCGGGCAAAGAAGAACACATCACTTAAAGAAGGGGGGGGACCACTATGAGAGCAGCAGGTCCGAAGTGGGAAAGAGGAGTTGCAGGGGTGTCCGCGCGTCCGGAAGACATGTCAAAATTCTTGTCTAAAATTCAAACTAAGGGAAAGTTCTAAAAACCCAAAAAGAGACAGAAAGGTGGAGGTAGGGGCGCGACGGACTGCTGTGTGTGGGGGGTGGTAAGGAAAAGCCCACGCCAGCAGCCGGAACATCGAGTAATCACCGGCCAGAAGACGGGGGTTTGAATAACCCACTGAAAGACGTCCCCAAAAAGTGCGAGTAGAAAATCCTCTCACCACTTCATCAAGGGGAGAGGAGCGGAGAGAAAAAACGCGGGTCATTAGAGGCTCCTGAGAGAAAAAACGGTGATCGGAAAGGACCCTTCTTCTGAAAAGCGATCCGGGGATCTAATTAACGGAGCAAAAGAGGGTCGACGGAGGAAGGGAAGACGAGGGAAAAAACTGCAATCGAAAAACAACCAGTCACCGACCAAGAGCCTGGTCTACGGTCAGGAGGTATTGAAAGCGGAGTAAGGAGGGAGTCGAAAAGTTAGAATCCTCAAAAAAACGCAGATAAAGATTCATGAGAAAGTAGAAAAAGACTTCTGAGGCTTGAATACTAAGGCTCGCGAGAGAAGGGTGTCCTTCACGGGCTACTAGAGAAAGGTTGGAAAAAGGAAACCAAGATAAAACAGAGAAAGAAAGATCAATCACCAAATAAAATCCAAGTGTCTCTTTAAACAGAAAAAATGTTATAAATTCGTTCAAAATAACGAGAAAATAAGAAAAAGGGAACGTCTGAGGTGGAAAAGAAAAAAACACAAAGGGGGGAAAAGAAAAAAAAGAAAGGAAAACTATAGAGCAAGGGCAATAAAAAGAACAAGAAAAAAAGGACACCCAGTACTCTAGACAAAAAACCATGAGGGGGGAACTGGGAAAAAAAAAAAAGTGAAAAAGTATTCAACCGAGAAGCTAAATATAAAGAACAAAACCGCAAAAAAGGAATCCGGGTATGAAAGAGCAAAAAAAATTTAAAGGGGAACCAAAAAAGTGAAGGGGGGGAAATCCAAAAGGGATCTGAAGGGGGGCTAATTCTGCCGGGGAAGGAACTCAAAAAAAAAAAAACATCACACAAATACGGGGTAAATCCATTGAAAAAGTGGGAAAACCGTGGTTGAAAAAAGGAACTAGAAGGGGGAAAAAAAAAAAGACAATCGTCAAGGGGAAAAATCTTGTTCCGGGGGGGGAGGACCCACGGGGTTTGGGAATAAATCGAAGAGCGAAGGAAAAAACACCAAAGAGGAGGAACGGGGAAATAGAGAAAAGATGGGAGGGGGGGGGACCAACGGAAAAACGTGGTAACAAGCCCTCTTTTTGGGGGTTCTCCAGAAAGGGTTTGGGAAGAGGGGGAAAAAAAGTAGGGGAAGCCCCCCCAAAGGGCCCAAGATTCCAAAAAAAAAAAAAGGGCCGGGGGGAATCCCGGGATTGAGTAGTTCGGGGGGGGGGGACAGGATATCAAAATATTGGAAAAGTGCGAGACAATGACCGGCCATCAGAGACGATTAAAAAGAATTAAAAAAAAAAGGAAAACTAAGAATCCTGAATCGGGAAGGGGGGAAGGGTTGCCTGCAGGAGCATGGGGAGACCCTCTTGGGAGAGAAGATGAGAAATTGTCTGGAGAAAAGAAAAGAGGGGGGAAAAGTAGGTTCAGACGAGGAGGAGGGAACAAACCCATTGAAGTGAAAGGGGGGGGTGAATAAGGATACCCAGGAGTGGAGAGAGAGCGTTGGGCATTGTGAAGGTAATTGTGGCTTGATCCGACAGGCCGGGAGGGAACCTCACGATGATTGAAGGGGGCTTCAAAGCTGTCAAGAGGGTCTTGAGGGGGGACCTGAACGCGCGAGAGGGGGGGGAAACCGCCAACCTGGATGTCAGCCTTGGAAGAAAAATGACCACGGTCAGGAGAGGAGAAGTGTTCGGATCGAGGGGAAAGACAGAACGCCAAAGGGGGGGGGGGAAAAACCAAGGCACAAGAAGAACAGGGGAAAGGAAGGTTCATGGAGACAGAAATGGGGAAAGGGGCCGGAGGGATCAGGTGGGAGAAAAAAGGTCGAAGAGTCCTTGATTCCAATGGGGAGATTTTTGGAAGAAAAAAAAACGTCGGTTTGAACACCAAAAATACTAATTCGTCGGGGAGCAAGCTCCAGAAGGGGAGGGAATCTCGGGGGAAGATGCGATAGGGGGTGAAGTTTGAGAAAAGGGGAAAGAATTTAACTATCAGAATGGGGACTGCGGACTATAAAAGGGCGGAGCCAGAACGTCAAGGGGGAAGGAAAATTTCCAGGGAAAAAAAAAGAAAAGGTTATACAAAAGGGGCCAACTGGCGAACAAAAAAAGGGGGGACAAAGTGCAGAGACAGTAAAAAAAAAAAAACGCAAGGTGCAGAATGTTCTCTGAAAGGGGGGGGTTGTGAAAAAAAGAGGAGAGGCGAAAAAGACAAAATCGAAAAATGGTCCCTAAAAGCCAAAACGGAGAAAGGGAAATGAGGAAATGTTGTAAAATCTTATAAAGAAAAAAGAACTGGGAGAAGAATTTCAACGAATAGAAGAAAAAAAAACCTAAACTGGGAGGTTTATGAGGTCCTGTCAAGAAATTTGCTAAGGAAAGTTTTGGAAAAGACTTGGGAAAAGTGGGAACCCGACAACACTAAAAAGTTGAAGAGACCAAGTGAACCCTAAAAAGGAAAAGACTTTCGGTCCGGAGAAACGAGGGGGAGGGAAAAAAAAAAAAACGGAGAATAACAAAACGTGTGGGGTGAGAACGGGGGAAGGGAAGGCTTTATAACTTACAAAAGTAAACTGTAAAAAAAAAGGGGGGGGGAATAACTGTAATGCAAGGGCAACAGTGGTTAGGATGAACTTAAGGAGGTTCAAAAAGAAAGGGCCTGTTACTTCCGCAACGACATTCTTGGAGGCCCAGGGGCTTTGTTTGACAAGACTTTGCGAAAAAGGGGCGCCACCAAAGGGGGGTGCACAAGGGCACAAGCGGGGTAATTCAAACGGGTCGGGGAACGTGGGTGGGTTGGAGGGATCTCGAGGAGGGAAGGCAATTCGGGGGTAGGGGCTATAAACAAAACCTGGGGAGGTCAAATCAAGGGGTAAAGAGAAATCCACACAGAAACAAAAGAGGTGGGCAAGTCCTTCAAGAAGGGTCCAAGACAAGGGGGTGGAAAAACATAAGAAGAGGTCTAGGGATTAGGCGGTGAAACTCTGGGAAGAAATCGACTAGGGTATCGCGAGAAAGAGAAAAACAGAAGGGAAAATCAGTGAGGGACGCTGGGGGTCAGAGGAAAAGACTTGGGATTCAAAAGGGCAAAAAAAAAACTCAGTCAGAGCCTCGGGAAAACCTAAAAGAACAAAATGTGTCACGGAAGAAAATAAGAGGGGGGCCGAAGGGACGTCCTCAAAAACCCCCAAGGAGGAAAATAGGAAGGGGGTAGTGGTTTTTGATCGAGCACAGGGAAACCACGGATTGGGGGAGGGACTTGAAATCTGATGGGAAAGTGTCCATGCGCAAAAGAAAAAAAAAAAAAATAGACTAAGGGAAAAAGAATCTACTGAAAGAGGTCACAAAGTCTTGGTAAGCAACATGAGAGTTGGTATTTGGCAACAGATTTCCCAAATAGAAAGGCTGGAAGAAACCAGAACCCTAGGAAAAAAAAAGGCTGTAGGCGTTAAACTCAGGGACGCGGGGCAGTACAACGAGGGGGGTCTGACGAAAGAAAGAAGGGGAGGAGCGCATCTTTGGTATTTCTCACCGGCCGCTAGGGAGATTGAAAAAAAAAAACTCAGAGGCTCAGGGGAAACTGGAAATGCAGTCAAAAAAAACCCAGATGGCACAGAAGGGGATGACACATGGGGAAAGCTACTCGACAACAAAAAGGGAACACTGACCCGAAGAGGGTGACTACAATCACTGTTGGGGGGGGTTGGAAAAGTCCAAAAAGTCAACTTTGACTACCTGAATGCTGAACGGGATGAGCCATTGAAGGTCATCAAAGTCGGGGGTTCATCATCTTGTAGGGCTAAAAAAGGAGCGCAGGGGGGAAAATGAACAGGAAAAAAAAAGCGTTCACAATGTTTAGAAAGGTACCCTGGGGAAGTCGTCCTAAAACCAAACCACAAAGGGAAGAAAGTACTTATAACGAAGTTGAAAGGAAGGAGGAATTCAAAGCATCTCAAGGGAAAGTCGCGCAAAAACGAAGATGACGGTCAAAGCACATTCACATCCAACATAAAAAATTCGGAAAAAAAAAAAGGGAGGGGGAAACTGACAAGAGTTCCCACACTAAAGACCGGGGAGAAAAAAAACTCCGAAAAAACGGAGAAAGTTCTTACAAAAATTAAAAAGAGTAGAAAATATATCGGTCGACGGAAAACTCAAACAAAAAAACTGTCAAGAAAAGAGGTGGTAAGGGAAGGAAACAAAAGGGTACAAAGGGAACCTGCCATCCACCAAAAGGGGACATATCTCACTGCTAAGGAGATGGACTAGGTGAGCAGGACAGAGAGCTGTGGGGCAAGAGAGCAGATTGTAAGGAAGGGGGGGGGGAAGGGTCGACTAGGGGGGGGGGGCGCGTGGGGAGAAAAATCGTGAGAGGGAGAGGGAAAGAGATGGGTCGGAGGGAAAAGACGCCGAAAGGGGGGGGGGGCAGGGAAAGAGCTGTAGATATAGGGGGGGGAAGGAGAGTATATTCGCGGGTTGGATAGAGAGTAGCGAGGGCGGGTGAGGCTGAGGAGGTCAAAAGTTTGGGAAAGTGGGATCGGTAGCCATGGGGGGGTCCTAGAGGGAGGGTTTAGGATGAGTGGGCGGATGGGAGTAAAAGATTATGAAGGGGGTGGCATGTACATGGGGTGAGAGATGGGGGGAGTGGTGGGGCTGTAGCGAGCGTAAATGGTGGGTAGTGAGGGGGTAGTGTGGGGGGGTAGGGGAGATGCAGTGATGAGGGCGAGGGGACGATGGAGGGGGGTCTATTGAGGGGGGGTGAGGGGGAGGGACGGGAGTTGGGAAGCCTGTTTGGGTTGAAGAGATGGAGGCTGGGGGGGCGGGTGTAAAAAGGGGAGAATAGAGTAATGGATGCGGAAAGGGGTGGGGGGAGACGACGAGCAAAGGGGGGGGTGGCAGGGATGTGGATCGGGGCAGAGAGAGGATTCGGGAGGAAAAGGGATTGGATGGAGAGATGGGGAGGGGAGGGGAGACGGAAAGAAGGGGGAGATCCGGAGTAGGGGGAAAGGACAGAGGGACGGAGTTCGGGAGGGAATGAAGAAGGAGAAGTTGACAGGGGTGTGGAGCAGGTGCGGGGTTAGAAGGCGTAGAGTGGGGGCGAGGGTGAAGGGAGGGGGGTTTGGGAGATGAGGGTGAAGCGGGGGAGATGAAGAGGGTGTGCGAGATAAAAGGTAGAGGAATGAGGGGGGGCTGGGACAAGTTGGGAAGGGGGGGAGTGGGAAGTGGCGCAGGCGGAGGGAGGGAGGCGGACGGGGAGGGGAGGAGAAGGGGATGGGGGAGGGAGGGGACGGAAGGGTGGGGGCTAAGACGGGGATGGCAGAAAGGGGGGGGGAGGGTGAGATAGGGTTGGGGTAATGAAGTCTGGGGCGGGAGTGGGAGAGTGGGTAAGGATGGTTGAGAGGGGGAGAGAGGGGGGGGGGAGGTTGACAGAAGGAGAAGGAGAAAGGGGAGTGGTTGGGGGCAGAGGAGGGGGGCTGGCGAGCGGGGAAGTTCCCGATTGGAGGGAGCGGTGATTAGGGAGGGGGGGTATATACAGGGGTGTGACGCGGAGTTGTAGGGGGGAATAGTTATGGGGAGAGGAGGAATAAACGGACGGGAGAGGGAAAGGCGGGGGGGGGGTGAGGGGGGACGAGTGAAAGGGTAATAGTGGGGGGGGGTGGGGGTGGGTTGAGAAGATTAGGCGGGACAGGAACAGGGTAGGTGGAGGAACGTGTGAGGCGGGGGGGGAGTGGGAAGGGTGGAGGGGGCATGGGGGGTGAGAGGGGGGGGAAAGGGAGGGGGGTTAGGGAGGGGGAGTATGTGAATAAATGATTGGTGGGGACTGGTGGTGGTGTAAGGGGTATGAGGGCATTAGACCTGCGGGGGAAGGCAGTGTTGGGGAGGACGGCGCGAAGGTGGGTGAAGCCAGGGTCGCGAGGGGGGAGGAAGTAAAGGGAGGTGGGAAGGGGGGAGGCGGAGCGTGTGGTGAAGAGGCTGGCGGAACGAAGGGCATGATAGAGGGGAGAATAAAGCGTGAGGGGGGATGGGAATGAGGGGGGGCGAAGTTAGGGAGGGGGGGTTGAAGACCACAAAGTAATGTGCTTTGAAAAAGAAAAGAAGGCCTGTCGCTAACCAGGCTCGGTTAGAGAGAGGGGAGGGGGGGTGGGGGAGTGGTTAGCAGGGGGAAGGGGGGAGTGAAGGGTCGTCGGGTGTGGTGGAGAAAAGGATCTCAACCGCCCAGGCTCGGAAGGGATCTACTACCGCTTGTTTGAGGTTTTTGAGACAAAGAGAAAAAAAAAAGCTTTTGGCAACGGGGCGGTAGGGGGGTTCGTCGGTTACTAAAATACATCTTGAGGAAGGACACAGGCCTTGGAGAAGAGGGCATCCATCTCACAAACCTGAAGAAGCGGGGCGACTTTTAGCCGGGTTACACCGCCGAAAAAAAAAAAAAGTAATTCGGGACGCAAATAAGGGGAAGATCGCCCAAGCCCAAATATACTGTCAGAAATTGGGACCTCTTCGGGGGGGGCCGAGGGGGGTGAATCCCCTAAAAGGTGAGAAAAAAAAGGATAGAAAAGGGAGAAATCCTAAAGAAAGGGTGCGCCCTTTTTGGGAGATCCTTCTGCGGGGGAGACTGAAAAGAACTCCAGACCTATAAGAAAGAAGGGATCATCGACGGGGATCCAAAAAAAGAAATTTCTAGGAAGGGGAAGGGGACACGAAACCCGATCGAGGGAGCCAAAATGGCCGCCTTTTAAGAGAAGAGAAACCCACGAAAAGGTAAAAAAAGGGTACTTCAGCTCGGAAATTGGGGAAACTACCAGGGGGGGTTAAAGGGAACTTCCCCTGCCAAAAAAAGGAGACGACTAAGCTTTTTGAGTTCTGCAGCTCTCCCGGAGGGGGAAGTTCACCAGAAAAAAACTCTAGAATCGGAAGATCTCAATCGAGGAATTACAGAGCCGCCATCGAGAGAGGAAATCTCATCTGAAAAGGTTTTAAAAGGGGATAGGGGGGGGTGGAGGGGTAATCTGTAACCAGAAGTATTAAGCTAGTGAAGTTGAGGATAAGAAAAAACTGGAGAGTCCCGGAGATATTGGGGCTAGGAGGGTTAAGGAGAGTTTTCGGAGGAAGGGGTGGGCTGGAGTCGGTCCGCTCCATGGGGGGCTCTAAGGATCTCAGGGAAGGTCTAGGGACTAGGCGTGCTGACAGCTGACCGGGCGGGGTTTTTTAAAAAACGTTACAAGAGCGTGCTCAAGCAGGAAACAAAAACAACAAAGGTCCCCCCCGGGCAGTCCTTGCTCACCTCACACTCCTCACCTCTGGGGAGCCAATCTAGGGAAAAAGGCAGCATGAATTTGGGGGGGAAAAAAAAATGCCAAAGAAAGAGAATAAAAGGAATCTAGAAAAGGGTACCCCCCCCCCCAAACCCCCAGGGAAAAGGGTCCGTGGGGAAAAACCGGGGGGGAAAAAGGCCAAAAACCAGGGGAGAGATCCATCCGTAGTAAACGGAGGAGAAAGGAAAAGAGGAGATAGAAAAAAAGAGGTAGGGTGTCAAAAAAAACGTGGGGTAAAAAAAAAAGGGTTGAGAAAAAAAAGATATATTTGTGTGAGTCGTGAGAAAAAATTGAGGAAAAAGGGGGCTAGTGGGATTGGAAATCCCAGGGGGGGGGGTTTCTGAGGACAAGCGGAAGGGGAAAAAAAACGGAAAAAGATACAAAAGGAGGGGGGGCCAGCATGCAGAACAACGCAATGGGCGGATTTCAAGGGCGCGAAGAGGAAGGGGACTCGGAAGAAAACTCGCAAAGGGGGAAAAAAGTCGGGAAAACGGCACGGGGGGGGGCCACGAAGAAAACTTGAAAACTGTTCGATCAAAGGGTAGGCCTGGTTGAGGTTCCGTTGAAAAATTTGGGGAAAGGCCCATGTGTGAACTATCGGGGTGGAAAGGGGGTGGGAGGCATTCATAAAGCGCGGGGGTGCAAGAAACGTAGGTGAAAAGAGAGAGAGTGGACACCACGAAAAAAAGGAATAATCACTGGAAAAGCGCCGCTGAAACGCAAAAGAAAAGACAGAAGCTTTACAGAGGATCTCGGACAGGGGGAGGAGCATCTCAAAGCACCCATAGAAAATCGTCGTCGGGAGGAGTCGCGGTAGGTAAGCCCCTGAGGGAAAAGAAACGATGTGGTTGAAACAACCTCGGAAAAAAGGGAGAAAAGGGGGGAGGAGCTTTTAAAGAGGGTATTAGAGCCCCTGAGGGAAGGGGTCTGCTTTCCGAGTAAGACTGGGTAATACCGGAGGAAAAAGTTGCGCAAAGGGGGGGAGCTTGGGAAAAGATTTTGGGAACAATCAGGACGTTTCCGTAACTGTGGCGAGTTTCCTTGACGATCCAGCAGGGGGGGGGAAAAGTTCCGGAGGGCTCCAAAAAAGTCAACCGGGGTCTTCGGTTAGTTGGAAGGGGGACGTCAGAAAGGCATGCAGGGTTCTAGAATCGGGGGGGTGAAAGGAAAAACTTTGACAAGAAAAAAAAAAAAACCGGGGTTGGGGCTGACATTTCGCGGGGGAGAAGAAAAAAGTGGGGGTGTCGGCCAGTGTTCGACCAAAACAAAATCCAGAACCCACGGGGGGGGTCCTGAAATGGCAACAGAGCAATACCCGTAAAGCCGCGGGCCGGAGAGAGGAGATCCATCCCCCTGTCCCTTCGGTTGAAACTGGAAGGGAATACAAGCAATTTTTGCCTCTGGATGGGAAAGCCGCCCGAATCAGGAAGAAAGAATCTTAACAAAAAGGGAGATTTGACAATGAAGGCTCAGGAGGAAGGGGGGTTATCAAAAAAAAAATCTGTGGGGAACCTCTTTGAAATGTAGGGGTGCGCTGACAGCCTTTCGGGAAGAACCACGAAGATCTAGGAATTTACGAGGTAAGAATTCCGTGGGGGGTGGTCTGAGTAAAGGATGGCAAAAACCGGCAGAGTATCGGTCCCAAATCAAAAAAAAACCCGAGGGAAAAAGGGGAGCGCATCGGGAGGGTTCCAAAGCGAAACGTGAAAAGAGAAAAGGGGGTCCTGCAACTAATCCCCTTCACCTTAGGGAGAGCCTAGGAAGAGAAACTCTGGAAACTAAAAAATGGGGTTGGTTGGGGGGGGGGATCCGGAGTCTTGGAGAGGACCGACCCTTGCGAGAGTGTCAAAGGGGTCTATAAAGAAAAAAGTAACTCAAACATTGGGGGGGGGAAGAGGTTTTAATCTATCGACCGTTTAGGGCAAAAACGCGGGTGGGGGAAAACCGCAAAAAAAAAAGGGTTTTCGGAAGACTACGGGCATCCTCCGGCTTCGGTTCGCAAGGCGTAGACGGATAAAGAAAAGGGTTCGGGAAGAAAGGTCACCTGTAACCGGGCCCAAAAAAGGGGTTCGCGTACAAAAAAATTAAAAAAGGGTTCTCTTAAACCGGAAAAAAAAGTCACTTGTCGGGTCACTAATGCCCGGGGTGAACAAAAAAGTGTGACGGGGGGAAAATTAACTTAGAAATCGATTGGGAGCTTGGGGGACACAGGGGCCAAGTGTGTGGTGCACACTACGGGCAAAGGCAGAATGCAAAGGGGTGAAGACGTCCCGTTAGGCTAGGGGTCGAGTCAGATTCGCCGCTACGGCCAAACAGAGAAGAGAGAAAAAAAAAGATCCCCGGGGGAGACCGGACACCCTGGAAACGTATCACAACCTCGGGTATCCAAAAAGTATACCGGGGGGTCCGGGAAGCTTATTGCCACGGAACTTTGCACACGAAGGTCCACCTATTGCCCAAGAAAAAAGGGTTCCTAAGGGGGGGGTCAAAGGGGAAGGAGGTTACATGTTATGCTTGGGCGGGGAAGGCTTGGGGCCCTGGGAAAAAAGGAAAACAAAAAAGGGGATGAGGGAATCCTACTCAGAAACGCGGGGAAATATCGTTTGTACCGGACCGTCCCAACGTTGGATGCAACAGAGGGGGGGATCGAATCTTCTCAAAGACCGGTGGAGGACCTACCTTCCTAAAATAACAAGACTTCAAAGATCCCCGCAATAGAGACAAAAACTCCCGAAGGGAAACTAGACAACTGTACGGGGGAAATCGGCTGAGGGGGGAGCTGGGGAAAAGAGGTTGACTAAATGCAAAAGGAAAAAGGGTTGGTCCAGTCTGTCCCACTGCAGAAAAATACAAAAAATCACCGCTTCTTATTAAAGAGACATATCTGACTGAAGAAAACAGGGTGGGTGCATCTACTAAAAAAGACCGTGACTCACAAGACTCCAAGATGGGGAGGGGTCAGAAGGGAAAAAACTGTTCTATAGAATGCGGTTGGACATTCCTGTGCCGAAAAGAAGGTTCAGAAGAAAAACCTTCGGTAGGAAAAAGATAAGAAAAGGTCCAGAGATTGCAATCTAGGCACAGTAATGAGTAAAAAAAAGTGGAAGGGGATTTCAGACATCATGAACTCTGGGCAATCCGGCACAACCTAAGGGAAAAAAACACGAGAAAAGGGGAGCCGGGAAACTTTAAAACCGAAGAGGGGGGGAAAACTAGACAAAGTGCGTGCCCCATGTCATCATATGGCTTTGGGGAAAGATAAGATGTCCAAGAAGAAAAAAATCAGAAGGGGAGCTACGGCAAGCTAGGAAAAGATTGCTCGCACAAAAAGCCTCAGGGGACCAGTGGGGAAACTCAGGGGGACTCCCGGTCGGAAGATGCAGAAAAGCCCGGGCTCCTCTACTAGAAAAAGCCTGGCGGGGTCGTAAAAGGACCCTGTCATGGAAGACCACCGAGAGTTGTGCAAAGCACAGTGTGAATCCGGCTCGCAGGAAATCAGTTCACGAAAGGCTTAAAACGTAACCACTGGAAGGGGGGGGGCCCAAAGTAAAAAAAAAAAAAAAAATTTTAGGTGACACGAGAAAAGTGAAAAAAAAGAGGTGGGGGGACGCAAGGGGGCTCAGCCGGAATTGTTGCGAAACAGAAAAACGGGATCCACTGCCGCGACGACGACCGGAAAAAAAACCTATCCACGTGAAAAAGACGCAGGAGGGGGTCCACAACAGAAAAAAAAAAGGGAACCCGAAGCGGGTGTGTGCGAGGGGGGGGGGGGACTTGGAAAAAAAAGGGGGGGTCCCACAGGTAGTTGGAGGGTTTCTCAAGGAAGGAAAGTGAAAAAAGAGACCATTCAATAAAACGCCCAAAGGGAAAATCACTTCCTACATAAAAAAAACAACTAAAATCTGTAACGCACACTCTTGTGCAGAAGGAAGGAACTACATTGGGGGAGGGAAAACGGCTAAAAGAGGGAAGACTCAGGCAATCGAGGGAGTCTTGTGAAGAAAAACCCCCAAGGAGAGGAAAAAACACGTGTGGCAGACCTCAGAAAAAAAAAACCCGGAAACACCCTCGGAAGCGAATTCTAGGAAAGGGTCGGGAAAGAAAACAGCGCAAGCTCCGGGAAAAAATACAAATCGTAAAAAAAAGAAAGGCCCCTCACGGGGGGGGGGAAAAAGACGCCCACTGAAGGACCTAAGTACCAGGGTTCCAGGTCTAAAGGTATATAGGAGGTTACGGGTCCGACAGTAAACCACAAAGGGGGGGGGGGCCCCAGCTGAGGGTGAGGGGGGGGGGAGAGGAAAGCCACCAAACGAGGAATGCGAGGGAACCAAAAAAAGGGGACAAGCACCAGTGCTGGAAGTTCCGGTCGCAGAAGTCTTATAAAAGCCCTCCTTGGGGGAAGAGACGTCCAGAAGGAACAGGCGGCCACCGCGGACAACGTCAAGAAACTAGAGCGAGAAGCAATTAGGGGGGGAAAGAACCTGTCGGGACCCCAACTAAAATCTGCGGAGAAAAATCAATAGCGGGAAATCTTGCGCTGACTCGAAAAAAGGAGCTTTATGAAAGGGTTGTTTAGGGGTCATCAGAAAGGAACCAAAGGCATTTGAGCCGAAAGACTGCATAACCCGAAAAGTAACCGCCCAAAGGGGAACTTCAAAAAAGGGACACTTATACTAATGAAAAGCCTCTCTAACAATAGTAAAGCACTCACTGGGGGGAGAAAACTTTTCTAGAAACGACACCCCCAACTGTGACAGACCATAAGATGAAAAGAAAAATAAATGAGAAAACTAAACCGCCTTAAAGGGAATCATGGGGGGAAGACTACGGGTTGAAAAAAAAAAAGAGCTTGACGGGGGGCGTCCTAATTCCGGCGTTATAACTCGGAGGTCGATCCATCAGGAAAGGCCGAAAACGTGGTGGAGCGGATAAATCCGCGCGGGAAACCTAGAGAAAAGGAAGTAAAATCAAACAGATACAGGCGACTTTACCGCGGCGCCTCCTAGCTGAGATGGGCCAAGAGCAACTTTCGAGGCTTTCTGGGGAGAATCAAACGAGGGGAGAAATCCTCTGTTTCCGGGCAAAGAAAATCGTGAAGGAAAAGCACCCACAAGGGGACCCACGGGGGATTCCCGGCGCTATAGGAGAAGATTTCCAAACCTGGGGAAGACGTTCAAAAACCAATCAAGACAAACACCCATAAAATTGCGAGAGATCGACGGAGGGTTTAGTGGACGGGGGGTTCGGTCGCACCCACAAGGACCGCCAAGAAAAGAAAACCGCAAGGGAGAAGAATCTCGAAAAGGGCAAGTATACGGAAAAGAAAGCAAAAAAAAAATAGAGTTGCAGAAATCTCTCGACAGTAATGCTAGGAATACGGGAAGAGGGAAGTCTTCGGGGGAGAAGTAGAGAGCTGGAGCCTAGGGAGTTTTTCTTTCTGAAGAATGTAGGAGTCGGAAATCTGGTAGGGCGGAGGGTCCTGGAGCAGGACGAGATTTGCTTCCTGAAGCTCGAAAAAAGGCTAGGGGAAGGGGGTGAGAGAATGTTTAATATGGGTCTCGCGGGCGGGGAAGGCTCTAGCTCTCGCGGAGATCTCTGGAGAGAGTTTATGAAAGAGATCCGATAGCTGATGGTCTCAAATGGTCGTGTGCTGTACCACTGGGACTCTCTGGAGGTCGGGAAGGTCTGAAGAGGAGCTTGTGTTGTAAGGTCTCAGGTTCAATCGGGGGGCCCACTGTTTAACCTAGAAGAAGGACTTCGGAGAGGTCGTCTGAAAAGGTTCCCTGAGGCGAAGGGATCGAGCACGCACTGTCTCGGGGGAAAAGGGGCTGAAAAGTCTTAGGAGTTGAAGCTGCGCGGCTAAGCAGTGGGAAGCGGGAGGGACTGCTGTCAAACATCAAGAGACTCTTCGCTCCACCAAAAAGGCCTGGCTATATCTCTAGGGTGGTAGTAATGGGTGGTATCTTAGGGGGGGGTCTGTAATCTCGAAGGGGGTCCCAGTGAAAACTAGGAGCCTAATAAGAATACGATGGAGGTAGGCTGCTTAGAAGGGTTCGTGGAATAGGGGAGAGCTGAGAGCCTGGAGGTCCTCTGAAAACTCTCTGACCATCGAGTAGCCTTCCTTCCGAGGGGGGGTGTCTTGGGGCAGAGAAATCTCCATTGAGAATCCTCCAAAGAAAAAGGAAAAGAAAAATGGGGGCACACTAAAAAATCCTCCCTGAAATGAAACGGAATTTCCTCAAAAAGAGGGGACTTTTGTTGGGGGAAAAAAAGGAACTAATCGCAGAAGAAAACTTACACTTGCGAAAAAATCAGAGAGTAACAAAGCTTCCGGTAAACAACCACGGGGTTCAGGTGGGAAAAAAAGCGAATGAAAAAAAGAAGTCATCGAAAAATGAAGGAGAGATAGAGAGGGGGTCAAAAGACAACCCGTGTAAACAGGGAAAACGGGGGAGGGGGGGGAGCCATGAGGTGTGGTGAGAAAAAGAAAAAGATTAGAGTCCGTGAGATGGGAACGAAGTCTTCCGGAGGAATTGTTGGAGCCTCAAGGTGTAGGGAGGGGGGTCTGGGGGACATGGAAAAAGAAAGGAACAAAGGAAGGGAGTTCCCAAGCAAAAGACAAACCGTAACGCTGGCCCGCTGGAAAAAAAAAAAGAAATGAACTTTCAGAAAAGAAGGGAGGGGGAGCCTTCCTTCCCCCCAAAAAAGAAAGACCCTCGCCCCTGGACGCGCGCGAGTATCGAAAAAATGTCGGCGACGACCGCACAGCGGATGCAAGCAGAAAGAAAAAAAAAAAGGTCGGAGGAAGGAAGTTTGACCGAAAAGGGGGGGGGGGGGTCTTGCAGGTTTGGGGCAGGGCCAGCTGTAAAAGGAAGGAGTTGGCAAAAGAAAACTATGACGCAGCCGTGCCCGGTGGGCGCCAAAAAGGAAAACACTCAAGAGCGGGCGAAAAAAAAAGGGGTATTATCAAAATAGCGTGGGAGATGCTCAAAAAAGAAAAAAAAAATTGAGCAGGGCCCAGGCCCAGATCAAAAAAAGGCCATTCTCGATGGGGGATTGCTTTACGCGGAAGGGGGAAGTACGTCCCCGAGACCAAATATTGTAAAAATCCAAGCGAGCAGAGCTGAGGATGCGCAACGAGGAGGGCTCCTGAACGTCTGCGAAAAAAAAATGAAAAGGAAGAAGTCTGTGGGGGGAAAGAGTCAAAGGGGAAGAGTCGCCAGAGAGGCCTCAGTTACAACCGGATTAAAGCAAAACCCGGGCGAAAGTAGCCTGCGTTGAAATCGAAAAAAAAGTTGCGCAGAAGGGGGGAAGAATTGTGGAGGAGGATGGGAGTTCCTCAAGAAAAAAGGAAACTTTTTTTAAAGGCCGGAGTGACTTGGAGAGTACTTCGAACGGAAAAAATAAAAGGTCTTAAGGATCCCTGGGGGAAAAAAAACCGGGTTTTTCGGAGGCGGAAAAAAACAGTCATCAAAAGAGTTCTTGGGGGAAAGAAAGGTCGACGAAGCAAAAAAGTTGACGGGGTCGATCGAACGGTCCCTGTCGGATGCCTCGGGGTGTATTGGGTGGGGGAACGGGTCCTAAAAGGGGAGGGGAAGCCAGAAAAGCCCAGGAAAAAGAACTAGGACGAGAAAAAACCGTTCCGAGATGCAAAAAAAAAAAATGACCAGGACAGAAAAACCTTAGCCCTACAGCAAAGAAGGGATAAAGGAAAAAAGTGTCTAAAGACAGCTTTACAAGGAAAGAAAAAAAAAAATTTCCCCGAGGAAAGGAGCCTTCGCAGTCCATTTCGCCTTCAAGATAAACAACAAATATTAAAGGGGGAAACCGTAAAGGGACGAGCTGCAAGGAAAGGCCGCCGAAAAGAAATCCGAAAGGAAAATTTTCGAGCGTGGGGAAAAAAAGGGGAATTGACAGTGGCGCCTGGGGCCACAAAAAAGGGGGGGGGGAAAAAGGAATCACCTAGGGAATGGGGGACGCACAGCCAAGGGATCACTTTGGTCCCATCAAACAGGCCGATACAAAGAGTCTTTCCTTCAGAAATTAAACGGTTAACCGGAGAGTGCACGCAAGGTTTCAGATGTCCAGAATGTGGATTTGGGGTGGAAGGGGGAGGAAAGGGCTTCAAGAGGTTGGCGAGGAAGGCATCACCAGGGAAAAAGCGCTCCGAACAATGTGAACCAAAAGTTTTGGGATTCGGTTCCGGGAAACAAAAGCGCTCAAAAAAAAGCACAAAAAGAAGGGTTCAACACAACCACTACGCCTGCGTGGTGGTGAACCCCGAAGGGTTGTCCTAACGGTGGGGGGGGAGGAGATGCCGGGTTTCAGATCCGGATTTTTATTTCAAGTCCGGGGAGCCGCCGGCAGAAAAGGAAACGGTTGAGGGGGTTAGAAAACAATGCTTTGGGAGGGGAAAGAGTGCCTGGACCGAAAGGAGTCCGAGGAACCCACGAGGATTTCTTGTTGGGAAAAATCAAAAAAAAAAAAACTAAAATTCCCTTGGGCGGTGCGAAGACATTTTTAAAGAGGGGGGACTTGGAGGAAAGACCCGCCTCAAAGGATGACTAAAAATTGGGGCTTCCCGGGTCAGGGGGTTGTACAAAAGCGTTTGGACGGAAAGGCAACGGGGGAGGTTAGAAGACTCCCTTGGTAAGTGGTCTCACGATGTCGGAAGAGTCGACTGTAACAATTGAAACGAAGAATCGAGGTGGTTAAGACCCGGAAGCCCAAAACGCGTGTGCGATGAGAGGTCGGCGGTAAGCGGAAGGTGGGGAGTGTTAGTGGAGACTGCCTAAAGAAAAAGGGTTTCCTCAAAATTTTATTTTTCCTGATCTCCTTGGGGACGCCCGCCAGTTCTGGGGAAGAAAAAAAAAAGGGATCCGGACCGTGCTCCAACCGGAACAAGGGCAGCAAGAAACGATTCCCAAAAGAAAGGTTCCGAATGGTCAGAAAGGGAATATGTCGGTGACAAAACCGGGGCCTCGGTTTGGAGTACATCAATTACAAGGGGGTTTCCCTGTTAACACGACGATGGGGGATCCTACAAGGGGGAAGGGGAGACAAACGTAACGTCCAAAGGCGGGACAGTGAAGCGCTCGGAAGGGGACAAAACAATGCCCGGAAGTTCGCCGTTGGAAAAATTCCACCATAAAAAAAGGACCAATTCAATCGTAAAATCGACGGACCAGAGACTCGGAAGTCGTCAATCGCGCCGAGAAGAAGGTTTGAAAGGCCAGGGGGGAGGGCAACAAAACAAAGGTCGAAGTGATGACTAAAAACAACAACACGTATTGGAAGGGAAAGAGAGCTCGGAAAAAAGGTGGTGGTGAGAGAGACCACCTTGCCGCGGGGGGCAAACAAACTAGCGAATGTTTTCACACAGGCAAAAAGAGAAGGGACCCATCGCTCCTACGTAGGAGGAGGAGTGAAAGATTCTTGGGAGATCAAGGGGAGAACAGGGACTAGGAAAGAATAATATGTTTTGGGTGCGGACATCCAAAAAAAAAAAAAAGGGCAGGGAGCCTGCTTCAAAAAAAAAAAAAACCAAAAAAAAAATCACCTGGTAGCGGCGTTACGTACGATCACTACGTCGTTGTAAAAGGGCCCTATATGGAAAAAAAAAACCACCGAGAAGGCCTTTCAAAAAGGAAACGGGAACACCGAGGGAAAAAGAAAAAATTATTGCATAGGGAACATGGGGAAAACACCCGGAAAAGATAAAGAAGCTTGCCGAAAAATCCCAGCAGAAAGGGGGGGGAGGGGGAGAACTCGGGACCTAGAAAATAAAAAAAAGGCGTCAAAACCCATCGTGGAGGGTGAACCGACGACCCGAAAAAGAAGTAAATGTCGACTTCAGAGAATTCCTACAAGGACTGACGGGGCTGAGGAACGTACAAATAACGGAGAGGTACTGAAAACGAGAACCCGTGCAAATGCCGGCAACGGGTTTTCATGGTGCACCCAAGAGAGACCCCGGGCCTCACATGTTTAAAACAAAATCCCCAATCGAAGCATTCGGACACGGAACAAAAAAAAAAGGGGGGGGGTACACAAAGGGAACACCTAAAAAAAGAAAAAAGGGTCTTTTACAAAAAAGAAAAAGGGGAAACCAATCGGTGTACGGAGGAAAAGGCTGCCCCGGCGGGAACAAAAATATTGTTGATAAACAGCCTGATCAGGAGTGGAAAGAGGTCTCACAGAGAAAAGGAAACACGGAAGAAAAAAAGAAATATCTCAAGGTAAGCAAAAAACCACATAAAACAGCGGGGGTATCACGATTTGGGCACGAGACCAGACAAAAAAAAGGTGGAGACTTGAAGGAAAAAAAGGGACCGAAAGAAAAAAGGGAAACGGTTCACATTGTTTCAAGAATACCCGGAAAAAACGACGGGGAGCGCACTCGCCCAATAGAAAAAAGAAGGCCGACCTCACAGAAAAAACTACAGCAAAGGGGGGGGGCTCAAAAATAGGGGAAAAAGGTCCTAAAACAAAAAAAAAAAAAAAAAAAAAAAACACCCACGGAGGAGGCGGTTCGCGTGGAGAAGGGGAAGTGTGGGGTGAGGAAGAATATCTGGAAGTTGCCCGACAGGTCGAGGGGAAGCCTCCGGCAAAACGGGGGGACAAACCTCTAACAAAAAAAGGACACTTCCTAAAGGAAGAGAAGAAGGGAAAACGCCGAGGGTTTCTGTAAGGACCTGCAAAGGGAGGCGCCAAAACAAACAAATCGCACGGGAACATCCTCACGAGGGGATCCGAGGAAAGGAGATGGGGAGAAGGGGCCGAAAAGAGTTCCTCGGGGGGGAATCTTAGGAGAGATTAAGTCGGAGTGACCGACCAACAGGCATACCAGAGAATGCGGGGCGGAAAGCAACGAAAGGCTCGGGGACACTGCGCAAAGAAAAAAAAAAAAGTGGAGAGGTAAAAGTGCGAAAACTTCAGGGGGGAAGCCT
>Ga0179593_1441790_pt1 | contig 19883 bp, 29 predicted proteins | sample CZODoug2_1_08_16_FD_185931 | JGI IMG/M metagenome (GOLD analysis project Ga0179593, IMG submission 185931) | Vadose zone soil fungal communities from Angelo Coast Range Reserve, California, USA - CZODoug2_1_08_16fungal (PacBio error correction) | ecosystem: Environmental > Terrestrial > Soil >...
CCCTCACTGCAGATCGTCGGGGGCGAGGGGGAATCGGAAGACGGGGTTCAAAAGAAGCTCGAGTAATAGTACAAAAGCGAGTCAAAGACAACTACGAGGGAAAAAGAAAAATAAAAAAGAGACGAAAAGGGCATAGTGGCTCTTTTGAGCAGAGGGTTCTGTTTTTCGAGGGCACGGGTCGAGCAGGCGGTAATTGCCAAGCCGGGCACCGAAAGCGAGGGAAAAGAAAGAGAGAGACGCCACGAGTGCAGCCAGTTTTGCTTTGATGGGAAAATCCGAAAAAGAAGAAGGTCAAAAAGGGGTGAAAGATTGGCCAGCGACTGGGGAAACGGGCCAAGGAGGCGAGGGGAGCAAAACGGGTGGTAGATTCCGAAAAACGGGCGCGCCGGGCGAGACCGTTGCGGCATGTGATATCTGGGACAGGAAATAGTCTTGTGCAGGGGGGAGGGGGAGGGGGAATTGAAAAGATGTTTTATACATCTTGACCTAGGAACGCCCAAACCAATAAGGAAGGGGGGAAGGTGAACTTTTTTTTAAATGTAACGTCAGATTTCGAGGGTTGAACGGAAGAGGGGAACCGGGGGGGGGTTCAAAATCCAAAAACGAAACTTTTTGGTTTCGGATGATCTGCCCTGTCAAGGACCCGGTGAGTCATGGGATGCGCCGTTCAACTAAACAGGGTGGTAATTGGGGTGTGATATGAAAAAAAAAAAGAAAAAAAAAAAAGGGAAAATAAAGATTAGCCGGCAAACCCCATGGTTATCCGAATAGAGTGTCAAGGGGAAACAACAAGGGGCCACACCAACAGAGCATGCAAAGGAAAATTGAAAGCTGAAAAGAAGGGTGAAGGAGGCCAGGAGCAGTAGTCTCTGCGTTGCCGCCTTGGTACTTGTGGACTGCGGACTGGAGACGAAAAAGAAGAGGGCCACCATCGGAGCAAAACAACACTCGACGTGAAAGTCAGGGCAAGGGGGAGGAAGAAATAGTGAGAAAAGGAATGCTTAAAAGCAAATCGAAATCGCTGCTCAATCGGGGCTGAAACAAAAGGGAAAAGGAAGCAAAAACTTGTGAGATATTGACCACCTGAGTACCAGGGGCCAAAAAAGGAAAAATCAGAAGCAGGGGGAGGGGGGGGACGAGGGAAAAAAAAGGGGCAAGTAGGTTGAAAATAATGGTAAATAATCAATTCCCCCTATCAAATCCGGATGTGGGAGGGAAAGAGAGTCGCAAAAAAAGGTAAAGCGGGGGACTTAGATACTTTTGGTTTGGGGGAAGGCCAATGATTGAGTGGCTAGGGGGGAAGGGGGGGGTGTTTTTGGGGAGAGCGAAGAAAAAAGTCTACCCGGGGCCAGTTACAATCCGCGGATCAAGCCAGCGCAAAAAAAGCGCGGTTCGAGAAAGGGTGGGAAAAGTGGCGAAAAGAAAAAACGGGGGACATGCCGCGGCGGTGGGGAGAGGGACTCCCGCAAGGGAGACAAAAGAAGTGAAGCCAAATAGGCCGGCTGGCTTCACCCCGCAAGGAACAATTAGTGGGGGGGGAAGTCAGGAAAGGGCTTTGATAGTTGGAAGCAGGCACTGTTCCGGGGAGAGAAACGAAAGCCAGCGCCTGCTTCGCTTATGCGTACACGCTCACAAAAGAGGGGAAATGTGTTTCCCTCACACGCAACAAGAGGGAGGGTCCAGGGGCACCATCAACCCAGAAAAGATCAACTTCAATCGGGACGGGTTCTCTAACGGGAAGGGAGAGACCGGGTTGAATCCTTTGCAGCCAAAAGTGGTCTCAAAGGACGGGGACAGAAGCAAGAAAGTGCGAATAGATTAATAACGCCTGTTCGCGATAATCGCGAGAGACGGGGGGGAAAAAGAAAAAACCGGTCTTGAACACGTCGAAAGGGGGGGGAGGCATTCGCGCACAGGGGAGGAAAAAACGGAACTAAAGTGTGAAGTTCGTTCCAAGCGCAAAACCATTTGTCACAAAACGCAAGAAAAAGTGTCGGAGAAAGGGAGAAGGAGCTCAAAAAAGTGGTATTCCCACGGGCCAATAAGCAATGCTCGGTACTGGAAGAGATCAAACACCCAGAATCGTATCATCAACGCTCAAAAAGAAGAAAAAGGAAGGGAAGGGGGCAGGTAGGTGATATTCAGACTCGTCTACAAAAGGAACTCTCGGGGGCGAACGAGGTGGGACGGAGTTGGGGGGGGGAGGATCTTTCCCTTTGCTACAGGAAAAAAAGTCGGGGGGGGGGAAAGACCAAATCCCCAATCAACAAAGGACTCAGCTGATGGAGTCAGAAGGAAAAAAAACCAGCAAAATGCATTATGGAAAAGAAGAGGGGAGAGGGGAAACTACTAAGGGGTCTTTGGTGGGCAACAATACGACATACAAAAAAAAAAAGGAAGAACGAGGAACCGAAAAAAAGAAGGCACCGCACGTGGGTATTTCTGAAGAAAGGGAGGAGAAAAGGGAGGGGGAGTAATACACCTGTGAACTCGACGAATGCCTAAATGACGCGTGGGGGAAGAAATTAAGGACGGGATCATTAAAGAACAGGGCGCCCAACACCGCCACGCGAAAGGTTGAGGTGTAAATTAGAGGAAAAAAGAAAAGGGGGGGACAAAAGAGATGAAAAGAGCAGAAAGCCCTACTCTTCAGAATAGATCCCAAAACAACAGGAAGAGAGGGAGAGTGAGGGGAAGATGTCGGCGTTCAGTGTCACTGGACGCTGGCAACCTATGGAGAGGGAGGGAAAGAAGTAGCATGCTGGGTTTGGTTCGGGGGTCTCTGACCGACACGAGCAGAGTAGGAAGTTGAGTAAAAATGCTAAAGCTCATTACTTGTCGAGGGGGAAGGGAAGAGGGGGAAGTGGCCAAATGGCTCATAGTTCGCTGAATGAAACCACATGCGGCGGAGGAGCTCCAAAAAGATGGGGAGGCTTGCGGAATTCGTGAATATTGTACCTCCAAAAAGGAAAAAGGAAGCGTTGGTAAAACATAGTTTCCTCCCAGGAATGGGCAAAGGGCTGGGGGCGAACGGAACCGAAAAAGAGGGCGGGCGGATGTGGGGGGTGGGGTATTTGGAGGGGAATATAGTGCCTTTACGTGCCACAAGACCTTCAAGAAAGGTGAACAAAAAAAAAGGTCGGAAAAACACACGCCTCTTCCTGGGCACAAAATTCACCTGAGCCGCACTCTCCTCTCCCCCAATACCCTAACAGAGAAGGACAAGGATCGGGGATTGATGATTAACGATCTGGAGGGGGGAAGATAAGAGAAAGAAAAGGTAAAATGGCCCGGGTTCCTCCCTTCTTGGATCAAAGGCGGAGAAAGGGAGGACACACGGCTGGCGGGGGGGGAAAAAAGGTTGCTTGGCGAACAACTTAGACAACAAGAGAAGAAAAATTAGCGAGGAAAAAATTCTCGTTTCAGCAATGGAAGGCAATGGGCATCAATTATAAAAAAAAGGGAATTGTTATCTATCGAATCGCCCGCGACAGGGAGAGAATGAAAGGGGGGAGAGATGGGGGGGGATGACAAGAAGCACCCATCAAATGATAGAAAATTCGGACTGCAAGAAAAGAACCAGGGGAATTGAAGTATGATGAGCTTGAAAAATTAACTTACAAAAGGAGGGAAAATCATTGCGTTCGGGCACACAACAAAGGGGGTGGACGGAGCAGCACAAAAATCAGCTCGGATTGGGGAGTGTTTTATTATTAACAAGGAAAAAGAAAAAAACAAAAAGAAACGGAAGTGAATCCGTCAACAAGCGATTAGCGCAGGGGGACCCGCGGCAGAAAGGGGCGTAAATCGTGGTCTCCTGGGGGGGAAGGGGAGAAAAAGATGCCATGTTTACTTAAGAGAGGGAAAAAAAACACCGTTCTAGAACCGCTGCGTTTTGTTTGGAGGGGAGGGCAAAGGGATGGAGAGTAGGGCGTCGCACTGCTTTGAAAAAAAATACGATGAAACACTACAAGAGGGGGAATAACGGAAATAAAGGTTATCTTCAGGGAGACTCCAGCGTTTGTTGACGAAAAAAGGGGAAGAGAGCCGCTGGAAACGACAAACGCTAGGGAAGTTGGGGGTTCAAAATACAAAAGTTGCAGACGGTCTGGCAACACACAACGGCTCAGGAAAAAGGAGGGGGGAAGGGGGAAAAAGAGTGGTGTGCAAATTATCTTTGACAAGAACAGGAGGTGGGGGAGTAAACGTAGGGAAGGGGGGAAAAAGATTGCTGCGCTATTCGATTGGAAAAGGGGGAAAGGAAAAGGAAAAAAGAAAGGCGGACTATGAACGGGAAAAAAAAACATTGTGCCGAACTGCAAAGGATCAGTTTGTGGGGCAGAAGATGGTGGGAAAGGGGGAGGGAAGCACCAAACCCGGAGACAGTCACATCCAAATTAACGAAAGAAGAGGGAAGGCTGGGTACCTGGACAATTAAAAATTCTGGGCAACTCAGGAAGGGAAAACGGGGGTAGAAGATGTTGGGAAAGGGACTTTTTTAAAAGTGTTCGCCCTCTCGGCGGATAGGGTGTTTTGACGAGAATGTAAGAAGGGGGGACCCTTTATTTTGAATCGATCCCGCGGGAAAGAAAAAAAATAGGGAAAAAAGAGCCTCAAAAAGAAACATGGCCTTTTGGCGATCATCTCAGACCAAAAAAGGGGGAAGGCAGGTGGTATAAAAAAACGTAAATCGCCGGAAACCACGTGCGAAATAGGGGGAGGGGAAAAGGGGAACGGACCATAAGAAGATCTAGGGTGTTGGTCGTTCCGGCGGTGACACTCCTTGATAACCCGCAAGGGGGAATAAAAAGAGAAAAGAAATAGGAATTAAAAGATCTCACCTTCTAATCTCGCCTCAGAAAGAGGGGGTCCGGGGGGGGGAGTTAGGAAAAAAAGCGGCCACGGCGAGAAAGGGGGCCCGGTGCGCGCTGGAACTCTTAAACCAAAAAAGCGAGCAACAAGAAACAAAACGGGCGACAAATCGGGCTTCTGATCGGCGGACCTTTCGGAGGGGGAGAAGGGGGAGGAACAAATAAAAGACGGTCTCCGAAAAAATGACTGAAGGAGAAAAAAACAAACAAACCCAAAGAAAGAATCACCCCTTCAGGGTGCTGTGAAAATGAGGGGGGGAGGGGGAGGAAGGTGCTTCGACGCGCGGGGGGGGAACGAAGAACTGGGAAAAAAGAGTCTCCATAGATTACGCGCAAGACGATTTGAAGCCAAAGGTCGGAAGCCCACAAAGAGGAAAGAGACAAGGAAAGAAATCTTCGTGGGAAGGACCTCTTTCTAAGCAAGGGGGGGGGAAGGGGGGGAAGAGTGAAATATCCACACCGTCGAACCCAGAGGAAAAAAGAAACTAAGGTTTACGACGGCAGAGTGCCTCTTTGATCGTGGAAGAAAAGTTGGTGCTTCAGTACGAGGGAGGAGTGGGAAAAAGATAACTCCGCGACTGCTCCGGTTCAGTCCTAGACTAAGAAAGAAGGGAACAGGGGGGAAGGGGGGATCAGGCTCAATTACGTTTGGCAAGGGAAGAGAAAACAGGAAGGATGCAGCACTTTTCATCGTGTTGTAGGGAGGGCCGGAGGAGGCAGCGAGTTCGCTCCAGTTCCGCATGGAAAGTGGTAAGGTTTCCTAGACTGTTGGAATGAGGGGGGGGAAAACATTAGGGGGGTGAATAAAATTACCATGGAAAGAACAAAGAGGATAAATGGTAACTGTGGAGTCCAATGGTCCATTCCATATTTCGAAGGGGGGGGGGAAAAAAGGAAAGGGGGGTGGAGTTCAAAATCCGACGAAAAAAATTTTGGGAAGATAGAGAAAAAAGGCCAAGAAAGGGAAAATAATTAACCTGGGGGGTAAACTTAAATGGTGGAAGTTGGGCCGCTTTCTATATTCCAAAATACAAGAAAAAGAGGGAAAGGAAAAAAGGGGATACCAATAGGGTCACCTTTTGCCACAGTTCAAAACACAAGATCAGGGCAAGTAAAGTCAAGTTCAAGGCTCCAGGAAAAGCAGTATTCAGGGGGGCTTGTCCGCCTTGGACGGTGGGAAAGGGGGCAAGGGAGGGGAAAATGTCAAACCATCTATGCCCACAACTCGGAAAGGAAGAGGGGAAAAAGGGGGGTGGAACCAAGATGTCTCGAATTGTGAAGATGCTTGAAACAAAAAAGGGAACAAGGGAAGATCAAAATTGACCCGCCTGAACGAGACAACAGAGGAGGGGGGGACCGCAGAAAACCTGTGAAACCATCCAATCTCCGTCTTGGGTTTTGACAGAAAAAAAAAAAAAGCGGGGAAAAGGGGGAAAAAGTAACCACTATTTCACATCGGATGTGGAAAAAAGGGAAAAAAACGAAGGACAGCGGAAAAACAGGATGGGAGAGACACTAGATAACTTTTAGGGGAAGGTTCCATTCTTTGAGTGCGAGGGGTCAAGAAAGAAAGGGGAAAAAAGTCAAAAGACCGCGTGGACAGCCAGCGCCAAAAAACGCGGTTCGGAAACGGGAACATGGAAAGTCAACTATCGGACCCATCAGGGGAGGAGGTGAGTGAACCGCAGCGGCCACGAGTTAAGGGCCCCTAAAAACCACAAAAACAGGTTCGCCGCTGGGGGGCTTGAAAAGACGATAAAATAAGGTTGAGAGGAAAGGAGTGAAGTTGGACCAGAAGACCTGCCGGAAAAAAGAAAAGACATCCGTCTCGGGATGCTCCGCTCAAACACTGTGCTGGGGGTGAAAAAAAAAAAAAGAGTGCAGGGACAGTTTTGAAAGGAAAAAAGGGGAAGGGAACGTGCAAAGAATTCTTTTGCCCGCCTAATTCCAGCTCCCTATGGTAAGGAAGGGAAGAAGGAAAAAATACAGAAACCTTTAACCTAAAATCCAGGAGAAGAGAATAAAAAGACCCAAGGGAAATAATAGATCGAGATATACCTTGGGGGGCATATCTCCACAGCGAAAGAAAAAAGAAGAAGAGGACGGAGGGAGGGGAGACACGAAACAAATTTGGCAAAACGAACGGAAAAAAAGGGGTATAAAAAAACGATTTCGAAAAAGACCGGGATTGCCCACTGATCCACCCTCACTTTACTGGCGAATTGGACAAGAGGAAAAAGAAGAAACGGAATCAATCAATGTCGAGGCCCAACGCGATGACCAAGTAAGGGGGGGGTAGGAGGGTCAAGAAAGGCTCGGGTGTCTGACGCGGGATTGTTTCTACTCTATGGGGGGATTGGGGGGGAGAAGTTAAAAGGGAAGAAATTCAAAAAGAAGATGGGGAAAAGCCCACGAAAAAGAAGCCTCCTGCGCGATGATTTCGGGCATAGAAAGGGGGGAAACACAGGCTGAAAAAAAGGAGTAACATTGTAACCTCGGAATAGGGAAAGAAAGGAAAAAAATCATACGACCGCCCGCTGGAATAACATTGGAGAGCCGAAGGGAAGCCCGTGGTATTTGGATGCGAACGACAAAACAGGGGAGGGTGTCACGCATATAACCTGGGGAACTACCAGTCCAGGTCGAAAGGGGGAGTAATAATTCTCATTTGCCAGCAAACTGGACCTCAACCAAAAAACACGCGAAATGGGGGGAGGAGGGACCGCGCGTTGAAAAAAGGAAAGGACCTTCCTAATCAACGATCAGAATAAAAAAAGAAAAAAAAAATTAAAAATAAATAAGATGACTATTAGGGTACTTGGAGGGGTGGATGTAAGGAAAAAGAGGGAATAAAAGAGACGCTGTACGACTTAAAAAAACAAGGTAAGGAGGTGTGGGATCGTTCGATCGGCAAATACCCCGAGGAGAAATTTTGGCCGAAACGGAGAAAAAAAAAAAAGAATGTTCAAAGTACCACAATTCTTAGGACGGGGTTTCACAAAAAGAAAAGGCCTGGGAAGCCGTGCGCTCAGAAATACCACGTTCTGCTTTCAAGAAAAAGAAAAGGAGAACGGCGGGATTGGGATGGGGGGGAAACCAACAAGGGGACCCATACTGTGAAATGTCTCAAGGATGGAAGCCTGGGCTGGAAAAAGCACGAGACCGAAGCGCGCAAGCGGAATTGGGGTTGTTTGGTAAAAAGTACCAGAAAGGGGGTGGGAAAGGTACGGCAGGGAAAGGGCAATGACCATTTCAAAGATCTCTAAACAGCCGAGGACCCAAAAAGAGAGAGGGGAGAGCCTCGAAAAAGCAACCCAAAAATCAATCGAAACAGAGGCGTGGGTTCATAAGACGGATTCACGATCTGGATTGTGTTTATCGCCTTACGGAAAGAAAAAAGGGGCAGAGCGGGGACGTGAAACAAGGATGAATCAAATCAGGAAAGAATCGATAGAAAGGAATTCGGGGGCCAATGTTGAAAACAGTTTCAAAAAACAAAAACCTTCAGAATCGTCAGCCCAGAAGATACATCGCACTGAAGGGGGAAAAAAGAAAGAGGGGGAAAGGGGAGCGAGCTATTATCGAAAATTATGAGAAAAAGAGAAAAACGGACCACTAAGGAAAAGGGCCTTTTGAAACACTTTTTGGATTCCAAGCTGAAAAAAAAAAAGAAGGAAAGCAAATAAGGGGCTAGGGGAACCACAAGGGCCTATAGGATGAGCAGAGGAAATTTAACTTAACAATGGAGAGAGGGGGGGAGACAGAACAGGAAAGAGTGATCTGAATCATAAAAAAGAAGGCAGGAGAGGATTTGGGCTTACATACCCTTCAATGTCCTAACCAACATAAAAAGAAAGGGGCAAAAGGAAAGGCATCGAGGGAGGGTGAATCCCTCGCTAATGAATTGAAAATAAGGCGCATTGAAGGTCTAAAAAAAACGTCCGGGCTGCTTTTTCCTCTACTTTGGTCCGCTCCCCCGTTGCAACACGAAAGAAAAGGGTTGAAAGAGGCCCGCGCTTTACCAGTGCGGACTGCGTTTCGATTAAAATTCTTACCTATGCACCAATCAGGGGGAAGACCGACAGGGAACTCATGGTATCGCCAGCGGTTTGAATAAATTGAAAACAGGAAAAAAAAAAAACACGGTGGAGGGGTGGATGATTATAAGATGTCAACCTACGCTTTGTTGAAGAGGCGAGGAAAACAAAAAGAAAAGGAGAGGAGGTTCAGGGGGCAAAAAATGGGTCAAATGATTTAAACCGAGTTTTGGGGCCCCTGGCTCGTTAAGGGAGAGGAAAAAAGGGGAGGGCAGGGGTGAGATTGTGGCTGTTAAGGCAACGGACCAGTGAGAAGAGGGGTACGTCAACACGTTGAAGCCTCCTTCAAGAGGGTGGGGGAAGGAAAAAGGGAAAGGAATTTGCTGAAGACCACAAGTATCAAAAGCCGCCAATCACGGAACGTAAAGGCTTCCCGCAGTCGAAGAGGCTTGGGTTAAATAGGAAGGGAAAAAAGTTTTCAGGCGAATTTGCCAGGTAAAGTGCTCGGGGTTGAAATTTGATTGGGGACAAAGTGACCTCTATTCATAAGGGGGGGGGAAAAGATGGGAGGGGGGGTCCCTTGATTTGGGAATCAATCCAGCGAACCAGTCAAAAAAACAGGGAGTGGCAAAAAAAAAAATAATGACTCCACATGGAAGTCAATGGTCGAATCATCTAACCCAACTGGGGGGGGGGGGAGGACAGAAAGGGACTACACCCAGGTGAGGAAGAGGGGCCATTGGACGAAAAAAGGGAAATGCCAACTGGAATGCTCAGGGGTTGGGCGTTCCGGAATGAGAAAAAGGTAGAAAAAAAGAAGCAAGAAGAACGGATGACAAAAAAAGATCGGTAAGAGAAACGCCTAACAGGCTAGCTACAAAGAAAGTTTTTTCCTGGAAGTCACATACAAACCAGGAAAAAGAAAAGGGACGGGGGGGCAAAAAAGTCGATGGAAGATTAACTACTCGGAGGCAGGGGGCAAAAGACCCGCAAAATCGGTGGTCTCTCGGAGGAAAAAAGAGAAGAGGAGCTGGGCAATGACACAGGACTGCTCGAAAGAAAGAAAAAAAGAACCTCATGATCAAAGATACTACTTAGCTGTGAACCCTTAGTGTGGAGGGGAAAGACGGGGGGGGAGAGGAAGCGCGGGTTTTCCGTATCAAAGAAGAAAGGAAAGGAGAGAACAAGATTCAAAAAAAACAAAGATTGACCAAATGTCGGATCGGACTCTGAAAAAAAAAAAGGAGGGGGAGAGAAGAAAACGAAAATTGCGAAAGATCGGTAGACTCCTTTCAAAGGCGCAAGGTGAAAAGAGAAGAAAACAAAAGAAACCCAAGGGTACGACGTCAGGATGGCTCTTTGATCATAAGGTTAGGTGCAAAGCAGGGGGGTAAGAGAATTATGTGTGAAAACAGCGTCCGGCAACTCCGAGAGGCGCCCCGTGAAAAGGGGGGTGGAAAAAAAAGGTAAAAGGTGCTGTATTGAAACATTGAGGAGGTTATTTTGCAATAGAAAAAGCCGGCACGGCAACGTTCTTCGCCGTTGAATTGTTGTATTAAGAGGAAAGATGAGCGGTCAATTTTCTGCAGAGAGGGCGTTGGAGCTGTTTACCGAGTTCACGAAGGTGCACCGAGGGAAAGAGAAAAGAAAAAGGGAACGCAAAGCGCATTGACATGACAAACGGAGAAAGGAAACGAAGGGCGCCAGGTGAAAAAATGGAAAGAGTGGCATTGAAAAAGCCGACGACAATTTGTGGGGGGCGAGAGGACTTCAAGGGGAAAAAAGGGGGGCGTCATGGTCGGAGAAGGGGGGGGAAGAAAAAGGGGAAAAAACGGGCGACGTCCAATCCAGGGCCCCAACTACCGAATTATCCGGCCAAACCAGTTTTGATCCGATCAGAGCACGGGGTAAAAAAAGGGCAACCAAAGGAAAAATTTAAAAAATGTCGCGAACAAAGGGTGTCAACGGCAACAAAACAGGTAAACAGCCTCTTACTAGGACGTGCCGACCTTGAAGGGGGGGAAGGGGAGGCGGAGACTTTGGGGATAAGAATCTTTCAAAACCGGGCAAAAAAACGCGAAAAAAGGGCGTAAACAACGTGTGGGAGTACCCAATTCTTTCTCGATTTGGAAATGCATCACAGAAAGAGGGGATCGCGCAGCGAAGGGGGAAAACCTTACCCGTCGAAAGGGAAAAAAAAGGCGGGGAAATATATTGACAAACGTAAAAAAAAAAAAAAAGAAAACAATAAGAAAATCAGGTGTGTTTTCCGCCTCCTCTTTCAAGAATGTTGGGAAATATTCTAAGAAAGGAACGAGAAAAAAAAGAGGGAAACATAGTCGGAAAACGAATAAAACTCAGGGTCGATACCGAGAAAGTTTGAAGGGGAGCGGCTCTTGACTATCGTGTAAAGGAGGAAACGGAAAGGGGAGGAACAACTAGTTAAAAACCACCCAAAAATCTGATGAGGAATGTGGGGAAAAGTGTAAAAAAAAAGAACACACTTATCTGAACACATCCGCGTCGTTGAGTTCTCCCGCAATAAAAAAGAAAAAGGACAGCACAAGAGGCTCAAGAGGGCAGGCCCCTCAGGAGATGGGGGGGTTAGGCCGAGATTCTTTGCTAGTTGGCCAAGACGGCAAAGGAAGGGGGGAAAAGCTACAAAGAACAAAAGCCAAAAGCAAGGCGGGAAAAGGCGCACGCTCCACCATCGTGGTCTGGGGTTCCCGCACGCCACTCAAAAAAGGGGGCGGGCAAAAATTTGAAAGACGGCTCCGACCGTCAAAAACGGGGCGCTGCACGAGCGGTTTCCGCCGAAATTACCTACGAATGGTTTAGCAGGACGCCAAAAGGGGGACAAAGGGGGAGGGAAAATCAAAGGAGGGGTCATGGAGATAATTCCCTCCTGTGCGATAAACGAAAGGTACTTGTGCATAGCAAAAGGGAGGAAAAAAAGAGGGGGGGGGGGGAGCATGACTCGTCCGTTAGGACAGGGGGATAAGGTATTGGGCCAAAGGGAGAGAGGGGGGAGGGGGATATAAAACCAGAATACTGTTCTAGTCTAATGTCTTCCAGTTTTTCTCAATACCTGTATTCCCAAAAGAAAGCTCTTGGGGGGGGAAGGAGCTCACAAAATCCAGAATTGAGACAGATCGAGACAAATCGTCCGTCTGACGGTCAAGGGGAGTGTTGAGGCTCTTCGGTCTCATGAAACGGTGAAAAGGCGGGCGGTGGAGGGATATATTTTAAACAGGGTTAATCTGAACAAGAAAAAAAAAAGAAAAAAGTAGACTGGGAAAAAAAACCCACCCCCACCACTCCTCGCAGAGCCTGCTGTCGGTCATAGGAGGGTACAAAAAAATGCAGGAAAGACGAGGAAACCAGTTTTCCAACGCGTCTTGGTAGGGGGGGGGCGTCAAAAAACAGTGGGAAAAAAAAAGCCTCACGCCTCGTCCGCCTCTGTAGAGGCCCCCTAAGCAAAACAAAAGGGTGATAGAAGGAAATGCAATGGAGTTGGAAACTGGGGAATGAAGCCGGGGTCTAAGAAAGAAAGAGTCCGGAATAAGTACGAGAGTGATCTTTGAAGAGGCAAAACTATAAAAAAAAGAAAAGTAAAAATTTTGGGGGAAGGGGAAAAGAGAAAAAGGAGGGGGCAATAGGAACACTTAAGCCTAATCACGAGAGGACATAAAAAAAAAACTTATTATGATTAAAATATAGGATTAGAGTCGTTCGTTCAACGAGGAAAGGAATGGAAAGGGGAAATCCTCAGCGGTTGTACTACTTTACAAGCAAAGGGACGGGCTGGGGGGGGTGGAAAACGCTCGTCCAATGAGAACGAGCGATTTATTAAACCAAAGAACTCACGAGCAAGAAGAGAAGGCAACTGCTTCGATGAAAGGTTAACCTACTGGAGGAAGTTCGATCAGAAATGAACACTTTGCGGTATTCGGCCTCTCCTAGTCCGCTGCGGCGGATGCGGGGGAAGAGGGTGGAAAGAAAAACAAGCAACCTTAGAGGGGTAAAAAGGCGGGCCGACAGGGGAGGGGCAAAATGCCTGTAAAGAACCTCTGACCTACAGCAGCGCGCATGCGGGGCTTGGTCTTGGGGGGGAAGGGGGGGGAAAGGGACTGGGTTGCACAGGGACTTCAAAAAAAAGTAGGAATCCTTTCAATATATATAGCAGCTTCTCACGCCGCGCTTCTTTGAAGAATCAGAAAAAAAGGAACAGAAAAAGCGGCACGGCATATGGCGGTTGTGTCGCAAATCTGCGAAAGAAAAGTGGTGTAAACTCAGGCCTTCGGAAAATCGCCAGTACACGAAGGGGGGGAGCAGGGGAGAAGATTGTAAAAGCGAATACATCGATAACGGAAAAATGGGCCTGCTTTGGGGGACACGTGTGGGGGGCGTGTGGCGAACCGTATACAGTACAGCAAGAAGAAAAGAAAAAAACTGCGAAAAGGACGGTGGGAAATCCGTGGCTAGAAAAAAGGTCTCGCCGAGAAAAAAAAAAGTTCTTTATCTCTCGTCATCGCAAAAGGGAAGGGGGGGGGAGGGGGAAGAGAAATGTTTCAAAAGTTGTCGACAAAGAGGCAAAAAGAGGAAAGAAGAGCGCAAACTAAATCAAAAAAGTTAAACCAGTGCCGCAGCTGGGAAGTATTGAGGCCGCTTCAACTGGATGGCAAAAAAAGGGAAGAAGGGCAAAAAAAAAACCCATATTGGGGGGGCAGAAGAAACGAATCAGGAAAGGGGATGTGGCTGGGGTTCCCCTTCACTTTCCGCCTACAACTCACAATCAAAGAAGGGGGGGGAGAAGAAAAAGAAACGTAGCCGGATAAATCACCCTCTGCTAGGAGGGCGTAAGAAAAGGTGGGCCGCATTGTCAGCACTCACTCCCTCGGATGTGGAATGAGGGGGGAAGAAATCGGTAAACCGTTCGAGAACCGCGATGTTGGCGCTTTCGTCCCCGCGGAATCGGCCGTGAGTCGAAGGAGGATCGTAAAAAACCGATCAACTCCTCTATTGGATCAACGAACCTAAAAGGGGGTATGTCTCGAAAAGAAGTTTCAAGAGGGATAAAAAAATCATGGTAAAGGACAGCGCCTTAGGGTAAAAGGGGATTAAGGAAGTGGGAAACGCCGGGGGGCCGAGTCATTCGGGACACACCAACCCGAAAGAAAGGTTGACTTTGAGGCTCCGTTTGTTCCAAGAGTTTCAAAAGAAAGGGGGGGGGGGAGGGAGGGGGAGGGGTCAAAAAAATGGCGCTGCGATGGAGATTAAATTTTAAGCATCGGAAAGGCAGAAAGATGGGGAAAAAAGAATTGTTGCCGAACTGCACGTCTTTGGGGGGCATCCCCGAGGGGAGGAGGAACAAAAACGAGAAAGGACGCGGCTCCAAACCAAAAAAAAAAACCCCCAAAACCCCCCCCCCCCCCCCCCCCAATCTGCATCCTTCTGTTACAAAAACAGAAAGACGGGGGGAGCGCATTTGGCCGGATAAAGGGGGGGGGAAAGGAGGGGGGAAGGTCCAAAAAAAAAAAAAAATTCTGATCAAAATTTGTGGTTTCACCTGGGAAGTTATGGGCCACAGGGATGGGGGGGGCCCTCCCGGAGAATAGGGTCCACCAGGGTGTCCCAAACAAAAGGCAACATGAATTTAAGGGCGAATCATCTCGCCCGTTAGCCGGGGTGAATAAAAAACGCAAGAAGAAAGGGAAAAGGGAGCCGTGGAATGGACGCCAAAGGGAGAGGGCGCCTTTTTTGGCTTCCTGGGGAGCCATGGGAAAACATCATGGAAAAAAGTCCAAAATACAGCACCAGGGGAAAACAAAAGTACCTTAACCGAAAAAAAAAAAAACCATGCCGAACCGAGCCCGAAAAGAAGGGGTTTAAACGGAAGAATAAAACAATGCCATGGAACAAGGACGGGACGCGCCAAAGGTCAAACTGACATTCGCGTCCGGGGGGAAAAAGAAAAAAAAAAAAACGGGAACAAAAAATAGGGGGGGATTCAAAGGGATTGCTTACCGGGGTGACGCATTTGCGGCGGGAGGTGAAATGCAAGACTTCTCTAAACGAGAAAAGGAGAAAAAAAACAGAGAAAAAGAAATAAAATCTTTCTTACCAAGGAGGGGTATATGACGTGTGAGGCGGGGGTCGAACGCGTTTTGGGACTATTCTCTCATCTCCCATTGCACCACTGTCTCGCAAACCAAAGAAGGACCAAAAAGCAAGAAAGTACAGAACTTGCGAGCGACAACCCCAAACCAAAAAAGGAAAGAGTGACTGAAAAAGGAGGGAAGCGGCCTGGGCAGCTGAACAAGAAGAAACTTTTCAATGGGCGCGAGGAATAGTCCAAGCGAGGCCGAATCAACACAAAAGAAAAAGAAAACTAAGGGGACAGGAGTTCAGTGGATAAGGGGGGGTATGTTTGCTCATTCCTGGTCTCGCAGGCTGTGAAGGGGGGACACAAAAAAAAGCGAGGCGCACAGGAAAGACAGCGCACGCAAAAGAGGAACAAGTTGTGGGGAGTTTGGGAAGCGGCTCGATTCGTTTTGGCATCTTGCAATCGAAAAGCCACTGTAAAAAAAGGGCAGAGGGGGGGAGGACGTCCGGAGGAAAGGAAGGAAGCGACAGTTCAGCGAGGTTGCATTGGACAGGCGTGGGGCAAAGAGGAGAGGAAAAAAGATGTGGGGGGGAGAACATCGTGCCGCATAAACCAAAAAATGCGGAGGAACGGAGCCGGGGAGAAAACGTCGATTTCGTCCAGGGGTTCCGGCGATTGCCGGGTTGGAGGAAAAACTCCAAAAAGGGGGGGGGGAACGGAAAGAAGAAAAAAAAAACAGGTCACTTACCATTTGAGACCGGGTAAAGGGGAAGGAGGGGGGAGTTGAACGAAATGATGAAAACAATCAGGACGCCCTCCCTAGTCGCCGGCACACAGGGGGGAGCAAAGAATAGGGGGAAAAAAGGAAAAAAAAAAACACAAAAATCAGTTTCAAGACCCCCAGGGAAGCATACCTGCAAAGTCGCTGGCAAAACCTTTGACCGGGCTTGCCAGGTAAAAGAGTGGCGGGGGACAACAAACAAAGGGGGGGGGGGGTTGGGGGCAACAACGCTGGACTGTGGGACTAGGAAAATGGATACTGTTGCTGAAGCCACCAGCCGTATGCCCCACAAACTCGAATGTTCAGCGGAGAACAAACTTGAGGGAAAAAAGTGAAAAAAAAGGAAATGGTCAAAGCAACTCGAAAATCGGGGCGACAATCTGGAGAAACCCGCAAGGCACGGGCACCAAACAAGAGTGAAATATATTTTGACCAACTATGCACAACCCATGAACCTCAAAAACGAGAAGGTAGGTGGTGGCAAACAGCCAAGAAAATCTATGTTGAAAGACTTTAATTCAACAAGAGAAGAAGACGCTGGAAAGGTCCAGAAAGAACCATTGACTAAAAATTGCGATACCTTAGCTAAAGGAGGGGAGGGGGAGGACAAGTGGAGAATGTGGAAAGTAAGGAAGGTTTGGGAGGGGAAAAAGACGCTTCCATCCTCTGGAAGCCAGGAATAAGAGGGGTCAGGGACCGGGGGAAAGGTGGGCGAATTCAACAAGAAGAATCCAAGGAGGGGAGTGTTAAAAAGATGCTCTCCACTGATTAAGGAACCAAACATTGTCGAAGATTTCGTGCCAAAGAGAAGGTGTTTTCTGGGCAAGTAGGGGGGGGGTGCTATTGGGGGGAAAAAAATGAAAAAGGGGGCCTTGGTCTCAAACGCAAAATAAAGACAAGCTTAAAAGAGAGAAAAGAAAAACAGAGGTGATGGTGTTCCCTAAAAAAAAAAATGGAATGGGCCAGTTGGAAAAAAAGTCATCCTTCCAATCTCTTCACGGTATAGCAAATGAGTTGGCAGCAAATGAAAAAGAGAATGTGAGCACTTGGCAAGCCCAAGTTTCAGAAGAAAGGGGTCCTAAAAATCAACTTTCGGCGATAGATAATCCCGCCTTGGAGCTAGAATCTAGAGGAAATACGGGCATAAGAGAGAAAAAGAAAAAAAGAGAAAGTTGGGGAGAAGACTCAGTCATCTGAAACAAAAGAAAGGGGAAAAAAGCAACAGCACAAAAGATCGCGATTTCCTGCCGCTTTGCTCAGACCAGGGGTTAGGAACAATGCAGACAGATAGAAGGCGGGAAAAGAGGATATCAAAACAAAATCGTTAACAGAAGTCGAGCAAAAATAAGAGTGGGGGACGTCACCGGCAGGGATTGGGATCTTCTATTATCCCCTTACAGAGAAAAGCGGAAAGAGAGGTTTACGGAGATATTGGAAAATTTGATGGTGAAAGCGAACCACGTGGCAAGGGGGAAAAAAAGGGCAAAAAAAAGTATGGTTGCCACTCAACTCCCCCAAATCAAGCCAACTTCTCTAGGCGGTAAAAAAAAGCAAGGCTCACAAACAAGGACTTCAAAATACCTGAGGAATCAGACCGTAAGACCTCGTATCGGTGGGAGAAAAATAGTTAACGAATCCGCCTCCTCCGTGCTGCAGACGCTGGAGATAAACCGAAAAGCAGAGGGGGGGAAGAGAAAACTTAAAGAAATCTGGGAAAAGGGGCAAGACCCAACTCGAAAATCAGCGAAGAGTCGGGAAAGGAGACGTGGCTCTTGTTGAGAAGACAGACAGAACCAACAAAGAAACAGAACGGGGGGATGGGAGTCGTCACCTGCGCAATGTGTGCCAAAGAAAGGCCAAGAGGCCGAAAGCAGAAGCTTCAAAATCTCAACACACACCTTCTGGGGATGAAAATCTCTCTTCAGCTTAGGTGGCGGAGAGAGGCGGGGGGAAACATTGGAAAAGGAAAAACGCATCTTTGCAAAATACAACACTAAGGAAGCGTGTTGGGAGTCCGTGTTCGCTCGTGCCAGAGCACGCAAACGCATTAGTTCAAAACGACAAAAAAAAGGAACAGAAAAAAGAGGAACACCGGCGTCTATGAAAGGTTAAAACAACTGGCAAAGCAGGCCTAAGAAATCAAGGGGGCTTTCGGCTCTCCAGCGGAGCAGCTGCGGCCTCTTGGATGAGGTTAAGGGAAAGACAAAAAAGACAGGAGGTACAATGGCGGGAAAAATCAAAAGGATGGGACCAGAAGTGAAAGGGGAAAGACATGAAAAGACAGAATCGCGCCTGCTTCCATTAATTGTGGGGAGGGCTAAAAAAAAAGGGAGTGTAAAGGATAAGGGAACCTCTTCAAAGGACGGGGGGGCAAGAGTAGAAATACACCGCACTCGTCTGCACCAATGCTCCTGATGACGAAAACAGAATATTAAGAGAAAAAGGAAGGGTCTACGTACAAGCGATGGTCAATGGGAGCCGAGAGGTTGGGGTGGCTCTGCCTTCTTAAAACGCAAAGTAAGCTCAGTGGGATGCGGGAGACGGCGGAGGAGAAAAAAGAAAAGAATAGAGGATGCGGTGGTCCATTGCGTGCACTACCCGTCAGCAAGCACAAAAGAAAATGCGCAAAATTAGCGTTTAAGCTTTGGAGATATGCCAAGGCTAGAATCCACTCGATGATCGCGGGCAAAGAAGGGAAATATGACGAAATCGAACCTACTGGGTGGGAGGAAAAAAACCAACGGGGTGAGAAAACTGGTTGTCTGCCAGAATTCATCCCCCATCGTGGAGAGGGGTCATCTGCCAAAATCAAAGGAAAAGGAAGAAGGAAAAAAAAAATTAAAGCATAAACGGTACGAAAAACATTAAGTAGGGGCGGGTAAAAAAATAACGATGTTGATGAATTAGAAGAAGCAGCAAGAGAGGGAGGGTGGAGGTGGGTATAGTGAAAACTGCAATTTAAGTGGAGGAAATCGCAAAAACCTAATTTCAAAACCAAATCCTTCCTTATCGCTTGGGGATCCCTCGCGGGAAGAGGGTGAAACCGGGGGAAATTGGAAGGAAAAAAAGTCACGCGAAAATTCCTCGACGGTTACGCTAACCGTGACACACAGGTGAAAGGACCCGTCGCTTTTTTTGAGGAAGAAAGCGGGGGAAGAAAAGGTGAAAAGTTAAGTTCTTACAGCATCATCCTTGAAAGCCAAAACATAGGGAAAGATGCAGGAAAGCGGTTTAAGAATGCTAACGTACTTCTATGGTAACTCAGCCGGTAATGTAAGGGTGGAAGAGAAATAGGAGTAAAAAAAGGGCGCGTAACGGGGGAGGCAGAGGTCAAAGGCAACACAAAACCAAGTATTCATGGGTCCTTGGTTTTGGCCTAAGTTTTGAAAAGAGATTAAAAAAAGAAGTTGAGAGAGGGGACGGGGGCGGCAAACAGATTTCGCAAGGGGGAACGATGTGCAGGTAAAAAGACCACAGGAGGGGGAATAAGATTGGTAAGACCAGGTTCCGAACTTCACTTCTATGGGGTTTGGGGGGGCAAGGGGGAAAGTGAGGAAGAAACCAGCACACAGAAGGGAAAAATCAAGAGGGAAAGAGAATACTTCTGGGTACCGGTAATCCTTAAAACGGGAGTGGTCCAAAAACTTTGCCGTAAGAGCGGGGTAATGGGGCTTGTGACCAAGGTAAAAACTATTCGGAGAAAATTTGGGGGTGGAAAGGATGAATAAAGGGGTTTTTGAAGGTGATTTTGTAATCGGTCCCCAGAAAAAAAAAAATGGGGGGACCACAAGCGAATAACTGAATCAAATTTCCTTTACACTTTGCGACAGCAAAATCGCCAAAAAAAGGGGACAGGGAGGAGGGGGGGAGAAAAAAATCTGCAAGAGGCGCTGTGAACTGACAAAGGAGGAGGAAATTGAAAACCGCCCAGGTCCCGGGAAGGGGGGGGGAAGCCGATTGTGTGGGGAGTCCATACGGTCACGGTGAAATCCGACAACTGGAAGAAATCTTCAAACTGCAGCTCACAGTAAAGCTCAAAGACAAGACAAAGGAGCGCCAAGGAAGTGGGGGGGAAAAGTGACAGACAA
>Ga0179593_1340521_pt1 | contig 19882 bp, 20 predicted proteins | sample CZODoug2_1_08_16_FD_185931 | JGI IMG/M metagenome (GOLD analysis project Ga0179593, IMG submission 185931) | Vadose zone soil fungal communities from Angelo Coast Range Reserve, California, USA - CZODoug2_1_08_16fungal (PacBio error correction) | ecosystem: Environmental > Terrestrial > Soil >...
TCTCATTTCTGTGTGGGAGGAAAAGAAGAGAGGTTGTCGACACTCTGTTAGCTACAGGGTCAAACATTTACCTGATCCTGCCAAAAAAAGGCTTTTGGTCGCCGCTTTGAAGATTCCGCCTGCATGAGTACCGGGGGGGTAAGATGGCGAGACCGGGAACCTGAAACGAAGGGAGTCGCAGGTACTGGCACGTAAAGCTTTTGGACGGAAGAGTCGGGGGTTGAATAAAAAATAGTCTCACTGGAGCAGAAGTGGGGAAAAAAAGACTAGACGAACCTTAAAGATGGTTCTCAGAAACGAGAGAGGGAGATAACAGGGCCAAAAGAAGGGATGCCCCCGGCATATTACTATAGGCCGTCTCCCTAACAGAAAGGGAGAGAAACATGCGCTTGGGGGAGAAATGCCGATTCCCCAAGGGACTGGCAGAAAGAAGGGTTTTGGGGATGGGTCACCCCTTATCTCTCAAGGGGGACGGCTTCTATTTCCTAGTGGGAGCCATAAACGATGTATTCAAGACTTCGTTGCAGTTGTGAGATTTTCAGTAGTTTTCGATATTTGATCCAAGACCCGAGCGACGGGAGAGCAACAGAGGGATTAGGGATCGCCACCCCCTTACGAGTTTCTAGGGGCCGTGATCGATCTCGGGAAAAATGGGGTTCATACGCCTATTTACCCCAGGGAGCCAACTGCGGGGACGGGAAAGCTTGGTGAGAAAAAAACACCCAGGGGTATCACCGTGACGTCTCCATGACCTCGTCCTAGAGGACGTCTAGAACGCTTCTCGCAGCGGTTAACTGATGCTGTGGGGAAGAAGGAACCAAAAGAATTGACAGTAGTGTCTCCGGGGCAATGGCAAGAGTGGGCAGGAATCGTTACAGAGGGGGACGAACGAGCAAGGAAAACTACGGTCAGGGAATCCCGGGGTAAGGTCAGGCAACAAACCCTCATCTTTCCAGTCAAACGGAGTAAAAAAGAACAATCAAACGCCTAAATTTGGGAAAGGCTGGAGGGGAGGGGAAAAAGGGGGGTTGTCACTCAGCCAGGGTCGAAAGAGGGCAGGGTCGTTTGACGGGGGGGGGCAAAAGATACCCAGCGAAGGGATGTAGGAGAAAAGAAAATGAGTAGAGGGGTGGAGTAAGAAAACATCTTGAGTCGTCCATAAACGCGAGGTCTTCTGCGCTGAGAAGGGTGGGTAAGAGGCAGGGAACATGGTCAAACTATCAATAAAGGGTGTCGCGGGGGCCTCATCCCGAGAGAAGGAGGGGGTCCATAAGAGGGGGGGAATCCTGCGCTTATTTTGCAACGTAACAACGTGTCCTTAAGTCAGGTCTAGCCACAAAAGAGAGGATCGGAGGGGAAAAGAAGGGACGTCGAGAAGATAAAAGACATAGCTTTGGAAAAATTTACAAGCGACGGGAAAGGTGGGGTAGAGTCGAGTTCCGGGGTCAACAGACATGATAGTATTTTCCCAACTAGAAAGGAAATGAAGGGTTGGCAAAAACGCGGTTATCGCGATTTTAGGGAAACAAAGAAAGGGGGTCGGTAAGGACCAAGAGGCTTGAGCATACAATTTTCTTACCGGGGAAATCGAGGGTGCTCCGAAAGGCATGACCGATGGGGGGGGGAAAACCACGTTCGCAGGGGTGGGACCCTTTAGATCGATGTAGCAGGAAAAGATCGCTGCTTGGAGGAGGGGGAAATAAAACCTTCATTGGAAACGTTCTTTTCTGCTTTTGGTAGCAACAGAACAGCCGCGGCTAGGGGTGAACCTAGTTGGTAAGACGACGAAGAGGAAAGATTGGTTTGGGGGTGCGCCACCTTTTGAGTATGGGAAAGGGATGGCATGAGTTGGTCGAAAGTAATAAAACCTAGGAGAACAGCGAGGGGGGGAAGTCGGCGAAGAAACTACTGAAGGGGAGAAAGGTTGCCACAGAAAAAAAAAGGGTTGACCCACTGACGCATCAAGTCCGCAAGAGGGAAAGGTCGCAGGAAAGGGAATGCGGTACTGGTTCAAAAAAAAAATTCTGCATGGGGGTTTTTGGGAAGACGGAAGGGGGGGGGGGGGGGGGGAAACCAAAACAATCTATTCACTCACACATAGCAAGGCAAGCTACAAACTTAAAAGATACCGGGGGGAAGGGAAGTGCTGGGGAGACAAGCTCGGCAATTAAAAGAGGAGTTGGATGGCAGAAAGAAGTACGTCTGACTCCTTGTCTTCAAGGGGCGGGTGAAAGGTCGCGTCAGCGGACGCGTACGTGTCAAAAGGACTTGGGAAGAGAAAAATGGGGGGAAAAGACGAGTCACATGGGATGAAAAAACACGGGGGGGCGAATTCGGGCTGGCTTAAGGTTTATGTTACGCGGGGAGGGGAGGGAAACTGCAACCGGCCTCGGACTACGATCTACAAAAAAAAATGAATACGGAAAAGCCACTTGCTGAGGGGGAGGAAGATTCGGGGATAGACCAGAGCGTTCCTCTCCGCTCCTAAAGAGGGAGGTCAGCGCAGCCTGCGCAAAGGTCTGTCAATAAAGAAATTGAGGGGGTGTAGTGGGGGACCCATTGGAAAGAGGGATCTATCTAAACGAAACTCAGCGTTTGAAGGAATAGGGTATGTAGATCTCCTATCTGTAGACAAAGAATGGGCTGGAGGGGAGAAAAGGGGGGCAGGCGCGGTTGGAGCATTTCCACTTTCGTGACAGAAAGGGTCCGTAGCTCGCCCGGCAGTGGTTTTGAAGTCGAGCATGTGTTCTTTTGGATAAAACCCGAAAAACATGGGAATAGCAGAAAGAAAACACTCCCTAAGGGTCACTCCGATGGACGTCTCAAAGGAACTGGATATGATAACTTGTCAGCAAGAGAGAAAAAAGCGAGCAAAAGGAAGTGAGCGCAAAAAGGATCACTTCTCCCAATAATCCTCAGGAAGTACCAAAAACAAGGGCCAGCGGTGAACACTGTTGACTTCGTTTAAGAAGGGGATCGAAAGGGGGGAGGAGACAATCAACAAATTCAGCACGTCCGGCGGGGGCGGCCCTCCACACCGGCATTAAATTGTCCCACCAGCGCGTTAGGTCAGGTGGTTTATTGTAGTGAATGGGGGAGGAAAATGCTGCAGGCAGGGGGAAGCAGCGACGGATGAAAAGAACCACCCCCCCAGCCCGACCCGTAACGCGGTCAATTACATAAAATCTTTTTGTTGAAATCCGAAAGAGGAGTGCCGGGGTCGAAAAAACTTCGGTCCAAGTGACGGTCAACATTGTGGTGGGACTCTAAACAGAGGTAAAAAAGGAAGCCGTTCATCGTCAAAGAATGAAAAGACGCGTAGAAAAAACGTTAAGAAAGGAAGCAAATGGAAAAAAAGGGTAACTGTGCAAGCCCAGAACGCAACCGGCAAATAAACATCCCACTCCTTCCTACCATAGTAGAATTAAGGGGGCAAACGTAGCTCCCTGTGGGAGGGAACCTGAACCTAGGGTTGAATGCAAGCAAAGGCCAGATGGGAAGGGGAAAATTAACTTTAGGAAAGGGGGGATTCGAACAACTGAAATCTATTTCTTTATTGGATCTGTTCCCCAAAAGAAAACATTGGGAAGATAAAAGGGGGGGGGTAACAAAACCGCACGTAATTCGGAGGGGGAAAAAGAGAGGATATTTTTAAGGCAAGGAATTACCACGTAGGCCATACAGGGGGGCGCCTAGGGTTCCGCCCGGGCTCATCATGTTTCTCAACCACGCTTTCGCTGCTTCAAATTCCGGAAAGAGGACATGCAAGGAGACACAAAAAGAAACCCAAAGAGGCCGACCTGGGATAAAATACTTACCGGAGATAAAAAACAGAATTGGTTCGTATGTGCCCTCGGGGAGAAAGAATTCACACGCGAATTGAACACCGTGTCAAATCTCCATATATAACTTAGCGGCGGGAGAACAGCCGGAGGGCGAGACTGAACCTTCAGGAACATCATGGGGGAAGAGCGGGAACACTCGATGCATGATCAGGGCATCCAAAAGGCCAAAGTCTCCCCCAGCCGTGGGGGAATACGGCCGTTGTGAAAGTGCCCGTGAACGGAGGGCGGATAATGAATGATAAGTCAGGAAGGCCGTTGAACAGTAAACCTTTGTAAATCTTTAGATTTGGCGGTTGGCCGCGCAGGAAGGGAGGGCACGGAAAAGACAAGGGAAGGGGCTATTCATGAAAACCCCGGGGGTGGTCAAAGTCAAGGGAAGGGAAAAAATGCAAATACTTGAAGAGAACGTCCGTAAGGGAAGAAACCAGAGGGAAGGAGGGACGACTGGAGGATTGGCGTCCTAAACTACCCATACCTCAGAAAGGGAAGAGGGAAGAGGAAGGGAGAGGGAAATCATGGGAAGTGAGAGAGCTCAAAAAAAGGGGGGGAAAAGATAAATATTAATTCCATCCAGTGTCAGGGAAAAGGAGCTACACACGCGTAAAACCGGGAATGAGTTGTGTGTTTCCAATCATAACATCACCACTCAGCGTAGAACAGGGGGTGGGGGCCGATGGCAAATCAGCCAGTAGGGAAAGATGGAATACGTGATGCCTTCGGGAGGGCCCAGGGGAGTATATAGCCACCACCGAGGGGGAGGGGAATACCGTTGAGGAAAAAGGAAAAAACGAAAAAGAAAGGGGAAAGTGGGGGGATCAAAAAGGAGGGTCATTCCCTTTCCGGAATCGTTTGCATGACGAATAGGAAAAAAGGAATATAAGAAAAAGAGAAGGGGTATGCAGCGATTGCCAGGCACAAACGGCGGGGTTCATCTGAGATTCAAAATGATGTTGAGCGGGAAGGAGCCCGGTACCAGACGAGAGCGGAAGGCGGAAGAAAACTCGATCATTGGTTCAACCTTCTTCTTATGTTTCGTGGCAAAAAATCGAGTCGGTGAAGCGGAAAAAGAACGAGGACTCGAAAAAACCAATCGGGGTGAAGAAAGGAAAAGGAGGAGCACCGTTTAGGTAAAGAGGTGGGCCGGCTAAGACCTTGGTCAGGAGGGGATAAAAGGAAGAGATGAAGAAAGCGCTACGGGGGTCGAACAAGTAGCAAGGGCACGAAGATAGGGGAAACAGAAGGGAGGAGGAAACGAGCTGGGGGGGAGAAAAAATGTCCTGACGCAAAATAAATTAAAAAGGGAAGGCGAGTAGTAAAATTAACCACTACTGGTTGGTTCAGGAGGAGGGGAAGATGCCCAAGACAAAAGCAAGAGGGCAAGTTGGTAAAAAATCTTAGAAAAGGGGGGGCCTCCATCCATGGGGAGTAGTTTCATACAGAGGGGGTAAAGATTCGGGCTTGGCGAACCCTAGTCTCATTTAACACAGAGGAGAGACACAGGGAGTAGGGGATGAGGAGGAAGGCTACTAGGGATTGGGGGGGGGGGGTCTTTCCGGGTGTGAGGGATAGGAGGGCCAGGGGACAAGGGTTTTTCAAAAGGGCGTAATGCCGAGGAAGGATTAATAAAGGGGGAAGAAGGGAACACAGTCGGGGGAAAAACGTGGCTGCGAAAGAAGGAAATCAAAAGACTACTTTTGCAGTGTTTTGGGGGGGAAAAGGCCCGAGTGCCACGGATATTTTCTCAAACACGGAAGAGGGACGTTGCGGGGGGGCGGTGCGGTCATTCCGGTCCGCAGGGAGGACCCAATCCAGAAGGGACTAAAAAATTGGGCGCAAGAAATTCACCGGGACACTTGTCAAATAGATGAGAGGAAAAAGAAAAGAAAGGGGGGGGTGACGGAAGAAGGGAAGGAGGTAAAAGGGCAAACTGGAGTTTTCTAATTAGGGGAAAGTCACTATGAACAATTGAACGAATTCAAAGGGCGGAACTACGGGTAGGTGCAGGGGTAATTGTTCAGACCCGAAAATGAAGGGGGGTGTAGGCTTCATGATTTTGGCGGGAATATACGTTGAGGAGGAGCAAAAGGGAAATAGAAGAAATTAAACTCAAAGGAGGTGGAGAACCCCGCAAGGGGGATGCCGGTTTTTTATCGAAAGAAGGGAAGGAAGGGTCGGGGTTTGACTTCCCAAAAAATTTGCCATAGCCATGAAAAATCAAGAGGGGGGGGGGGCATACAGGAAAGGAAGGTTCAAGACCGTTCCTCCGCCCCTGAACAAGGGCGTATAGAAGGGGGGGGCTAAAAATATAACCACTTCGCTAAGAAGTTTCAAGTTAAAAAAGAGGAGGGGACGTGGAGATCCGAGGCAAACTTGAAACATCTCAACCTAACGGGGGGAGGGAACAATGGTGAAAACCATCGCAGGTACTAAGTGAGGAGGTCAGCAGGAAAATCGAGTAGGGCCTCGCCTCCAAGAGGAAGCTACGATTTAGGGGTGTGTACGAATGTTTTTGATCGATCCTAGTCAAAAAAGTAGGCTTCGGGACTTCGAATCCACTATCCCACCCTTTAGCCGCAAGGAAGGAAAAGATATTCGCCGGGGTCAAGCGTCGTGGGACCACATTGAAGGCAAGGGGGGACCGTGGGGGCACGCGAAGGGAACTAAGGGGCTATCCCTCCTCCATGCTGTAAATAATCACTGCGGAGACGAGGTGGTGGAAGGCCGCACATCCGTGGCTTCAAGCCCTAGGGGAGGCGTTGGGCGAAAAGTGATAACAAAAAAAGAAGCGAAAGGTTTTCGAACGCTTTCCAAGTTCAAGAGGGTGGGAGGCTAAGATGGGTTGTCAAACACAAGGCCCTGTCAAAAAGGGCGCAAACAGAAAAGAAGCGAAAATTTAGCACCGAAGATCCGGCTCTGCCTGGAGAAGAAAACAACTACGCGTATGCGAAGTGGCGGGTGGGGAATTTAAGGCGGGTCAGAAAAAAAGTGCGAAGAGAACACCAAGGGAATAGGGGAACGAAAACGGGCAAAAAAGCCGAATGGAATCTTTCGTTGTCAAAATCTCTCACTATTCAACCAACCTAAAAGAAAAGGCAAAAAAAAAATATCCTGATGAGAGGGGGGATGACGGGATTGGAACATCTTATAGCCGGGGCGTCAGTAATGGATACCAAAAGGACGAACATCGAGTGGGGCCAGGAATTATGACTTTCAGTCAACGACTGGGAAGCAATCAGAACCCTGGAAGCGCAGAAGCAAATCAACGGGCACAATTTCTCACTGGGTTGACCAAAGTCGGAAGGCGTGCTCCCCACTCTGTCATTACAACTGAAGAGCGAAATAGCCGGGATTCTATCCGCTTGTCAGAAGAACCGGGCAGTTGGCAAGAACCATGGAGGAAGAAATGAGTGTTTTTGGGGAAAAAAAAGGGAAAGGAAATTGTAGTTTCTGTTCTGAGGAAATAAATATCATGAACGGGGGGGGGAAGAAGAAACTGCCCGATATCCAAGAGGTCTTGTTGGTTGGACCAAAGCGTTCACAGGGACTTGCGCGACGGAAGGAATGACCGACTTCATCGCTTGGAAGGGCAAGAAGAAGATTAAGGAGACAGGTGACCAAAGATCTCCTGGACACGAGAATGAAAATGTCCGCGCTATCGCGGAGGAAGAAGAGGAACCCTGTCCCGAGGGGTAAAAGCGCGGCGCATTCAGACCCAAAAAAAAAGAAAGCGATAACCGGGGAAAGGGGGCGGACGAATAACAAAGAGGACAGCATGGACCTCCGAGCAGAGTGGTCAGCAGCGACAGAGAGAGAGCTGGGTAATCGCTGAACCACAAAACATAGTCATGATGCAAACGCCAGAAACGACGGGCAGGAGGGGGGCGAAAAACACCGTCGGACAGATTGTACACAAGAAGATTTGACGGTTACCGGGGGGAGTTACTGAATATCAGAGGGGGGAACAGATCGAGCAGTTTTGGTGAACGAACCTGCTAGGACATGCTCCGACTGGCTGGCGGCTCGGGGGCGATCATCATCCAGCAAAAGGGGACCTTAGAGAAGGGCGACAAACCTTAAATGTGCATGAAATGGCTTCCTGCTCCAGGCAGGGACATGAGGGAACGGTCTGAGAAGAAAAGGACGTTGGGGGGACCTTTCTATCCTTGAACGAAAAAAGGGGGGGTTGTTGAAGAACAGCGGCAACTCAGGAAAAAAATCCAAGGAGAGAGGAGGGGAAACGACTGGGGGGAGGCTAAATCAGGGAAGACTAGCTCAGCCAATATAAAAGCCAACTGAAGGGGATTGTTATCAATCATGGTCCCTATACTAAGGAGCGCAGGCTCTTGGGGCGGACAGATCGAAAATGAAATAATCCCCAAAACGACAGGAGGACCTATTCAATTTTATTTCAAACCTTTGATGGGCTACACTGGGATGGTCCTCAGCAAGAAAAAAGGGTCGAACTATACGGCGGATGAAAGAACAACAAAGGAGTCAGATCAGTCAGCCGTGAAAAAGCCGGGGGGGGGAGGCTCGATGTCAAAATCTGTTAGGATCACAAGAAAAAAAATTACAGAGGAAGGGTTTGCGGATTTTTTGATTTCATACTAGAACGACTTTCGCCATCAAATGTCGGGAGGGGAAGGAGAGTGAGAGAGGTTTTCCGATGGCCGCCAATAGGGAAAAAAAGGAAATGACGGACTTGGCGAGATAAGAAGGCACGACGGAGTCAAGACTTGGTGGAGGGGATCGGGGGAAGAAAGAGTCCTACAGGCAGCGGAAGAAAAAAGCTAAACACGAGGTGCGCTGAAGCAGTCGGGGCTTGTATAGCTGGTATCGCAAAAAAGCAGTGAGACAGACCGAAGCTACTTAAGACAAAAAAGAAATCGCGATCGTCTAAACACGGGGTAACTGCAGCTTAAGATTACGGTACGGGCTGGAAGTAGCCTGGGTTGCTCACGCTGGTTGTACATAAGAGAGAAGGACTGCCCGGCCAGCGCATTGGGGTTTCGCCGCTTGAGATGAACGCACATGCCGAGGAAACCGATTGAAGGAAAAAAAGAGCAGAAAAAAAAAGACAGGCGGGTCGCCGTTCCGGGGATGAGAAAAGCCCAGTAAGAGAAAGTTGGGAACATCATAGGGGGGGGAAGGATGCCAAAACGCGCGAAAGGCAGAACCCCCCACCAGCCCAAACAAAAAAGGAAATGCAGGATGGGGAAAGGATCGCGGAGATGGCCGAATAACCAACAGAGGACCCCCGAAGATTAATACTGGTGATCCATATTATAGGAGTAATAGAAGGACGGCGGGGGAATAAAGGGCTGGCGACTAAAGGGTTTTTGCTGGAAGCCGCAGGGCGACTCTCGCTTTTGGGGAGAAGACCTCCAAGGGAGCCATAAAAGGGAAAAGGATGCATGATTCCTCTTGATGCGGGTTGGATCTTTCACACGTTTGACGGGGGGGATCTGGGCACAAGCGACCAAAAGGACATGATGGAAAGCAACAAGCCAAAGGTGGGGGGATATTGTCGCGCTCGAAAGAAAAGGGCGAAAAAGAGCAAGCAGCTGACTTGGCTCTGACCTGTTGACGGGTGAACGCGTCTTCAAAAACAAAGTTGGGGGAGGTCCCCTGATCAGTCATCGCTGTGAAAGGAAAAACGCGTGAGGGGGAAAGTAATTAACAGGAAGGGAGGGAAAATCGTAACCCTCGGGAAAAAAATGAAGGTCGGGGGGTGAAAAGGTGTCCCTTTCCGAAAACTTGGGATCTTACCTCTGTAGAGCCGAAAAGGGCAGAAAGGGGGGGCGAATGTGGTGGGGAGGGCTTCAAGAAAAGCAGGAAGGAGATAGCAGGGCACTGGATACTAAGAAAACAATCAAAAAAAAAAAAAAAAGCAGAACAACCGTCAAATGTTGAGGAAAAAGGGTGTAGGCCATCAGAAAGGGTTGAAAAACTAGTTGCCATGGGATGTGAAGAAATCGATGGTGTGGGAATTCTTGATCCCAGCGCATAGGATGTTACCTGAAAAAATAAGTCGGTTAAACCTTCTCGAGGGGGGGACGTCCTTCGCTATTGGAAACTGCGTGCGGTAGGTGGGCCGGAAAGGCAGGGGGCCGTCGAGTGGGTAAAATTCTTGGGCAGAGTGGGACATCTTATCCAGCAGGAAGAGCCAAGGAAGGGATAATAACATCGTTTCCATGTCGCTTGGGGGGGAAAACGGGCATGTGTGAACGGCGTACTGCACGGGGAAGCCGGAACACGCTGAGTAAGAGGGGGGGGAAAGAAGGGTTAACGAGCACCCTCTGGGAAAAAAGTCGAGAAAGAAGAGAAGGTTTATAAGCGGCAGGATGGGGGTCTTCTTCATCTCAGGGGATAGAGGGACGAAACTCGTCAAGAAAACGGACATGCGCAAGGGGATGGCAAACAGGTGGCGTAAAAAGGCGGTATCATTAAGGAAGGGGGTCTTCCAGTCATGTCCTCGATTGTGAATCGAGGAGGAAGTGGTGGTCAACCCCGTCAAGGGTGTTGCCCGGGGAGGAAAAGGCGAAAGCACAGCGGGGGCTCTGGGCAAGGGAAGCAGCGTGAAAGTAAGGACTGCCGTTCCACACTGCATGTTAGACTGGGGGGGAGATCAAAGACATGACGAGCGAGAGTGCCCAGATGTTCTGCCGATTGAAGAAAAAAAAATCAGGGAGAGGGGGTTTGGGGTCAAGAAAATTGTTTCAGGGGAAAAAAGGCTGGGATTGTCATGAGGTGCGGGGGAAGCTATAACAGAGTCGTCATCATCGGGGGAATGTCAAAGCTGAGGGTGAAGAAAGGAGAGAAGGTGTTTGACGAGAAAAATACCTTTGTAACGCACGACCGGGGGAACGGAAGACGGGGGGTTCGGCATCTACTTAAGAAGGAAAGAGAGAAGGCATGAAGGTCGGACGGGGTCGCCTTTGCATGGAGGGGGAGAAGTGTTTAAGCAGCATTTGTGGTGGGAAACCCTAAGCCTCCAAACATGAGAACAAGACAAGCAAATCGAAACTATCGAACTCTTGGGGGGCGTAGGAGGAGTGGTCGAAAGACGCCAAAAATGAGAGATCGCTAATCCAAGTGACGGAGTCGCAGAAAAAAAAAGATGCAAAAAGGAGGGCACAGGGGTTAAGGGGCGCTTCTCTGTACTAAGGCAGGGGCCGGGGGCAAGAACAGAAAAATTTCTTTTTGCCATTCTAAAATGGGGGGAAAAAAGAAACTCAGGGCAAACTGGATGAAAAACAGGACCCTAGTGGAACTGGGGCGAGGACAAAGTTTAGAGGTGTGGAGGGAAGGACCGGGCCTCGATCCTTGACCAGAAAGAAGCAAAAAAACAAGAATACTCGGAACACTTCTTAGGGGGAGGAAGCTAAATCGCGTGAAGCGCGCTTATAGGGGACTCAACATGAGAAAATGGGAACATTTTGGATAACGACTCTGTGGCAAGTGTTATTTACCAGGTTACTTCATGCGAAGCAACAATCTAGGTGGGAAGGGATCTTATGGGTGAGTACTCCTAGAGGGGGTTTGTAGACAATGAAATACTATCGGGGGGGTCAGGGGGAGGGAGGGAGGAGGGTCCAGGATGCGTTTGAACGTATCCTGTACTCGCCCAGGGGGTTGAACATGGAGAGGGGGAAAAATGGTGGTGAAGGGGGGCCCTCAATGCAAAACTTTACAGAAAAAAAGAAAACACTCATCTACTATTGTCTATCCAAAGAAAGGGGAGAGGGAAGATGAGAGAAACTGGATGTCAAAAATCGCAAAAGTCGCAAAACTCAATCATTAAGCAAGAGGCCCGGAAGGAACCACGTTTGAAAAGGGAACTTACCGGACAACACAGAAACTGAAGGAAAGTGCCAAATGGGGACACGGGGGGGGACTACTTCGGAAATGGTGAAAAGAATTTAGGGAACAAGTAAGTCGGGTCGGGGCCAGCACCGGTTCGAACGGAAAGTCAAGGCTCCACGCAAACACCGGGGGAAGACCACAGCGGGGCGTAGGGTGTCACCAGGCGTGGCAAGGGAGGTCGTAAACAGGAGGATTCTGACAAAACAATCCGAACAATAAAGAGGCCTACGCAAGACTGAGCAAATGGGTGTTGAGAATGTTGCAATCGACTGGACCGCCCGACAAGCTGGGGAAAATTAGCCAAGTGGTTATTTCGGAAGGGTGACTTGACCGACTAAAAGGTCATCGCATCTTAATCATTACACTTTAATAATTGAAGTCGTTCACACCGGGTGAAGAAAGTAAAAAAACCAAAAATTTGAGGGCAATCCATAACGCAACGGGAACCAGAAAACTCAAAAAAATGAGTAGTATCCTTCAGATTTCATAATGTTCAAAACCGTGACAGAATGTGAAAAGGAAATCAGGGTTAGGATCAACTGCCATACAAAAGGCACATTATAAGAGGGAAAAGAATAAAAACGTGGGCAGGTAGGAGAAGGGAGATTGTAGTCAGGGCCATCTGATAGGTGAAAGGGCCTATCTGTCCGACCTACCAAAACACGTAGGGAAGAAGGAGGGGGGGGCGAAATCGCCGTCATTTCTGCTTCACGCTGAGAGTTGGGGGGGGGGGAGGGTTAATTAAATAGGCCAATCCTCAAGTTGGCAAAGATGGGAAGAGATTCGGATCTTACTTCATCTAGGAAGGGAGACAAGCGCCACTTTATCAGTATTGAAAAAAAGATGTCAGAGGAAGGGGGACGACGTCTTAGCACACGAATTGGTTTTCAGGGGGAGCTCCGACGCCCGGACAAAAGAGAGAGGGAAACGTTGGCAAAATAATCCTTATAAGAAAAATACTATTGCGAAGAAGCCGGAGAGAGAGGGGAGACGCTTCAAATCAGGGGTGGAAAGAGGAAAAAGGCGTGCAGAATGCAAACCCACGCATGCATACACAAGAGGCTTGGATACTGACGGGTTAATATTACGGTATCACGGTCCGCAAAATGGAAAAAAATTCAGGGAAGAAAAAAAGGAATAATCATCATGCTGGCGATCCTTAGATTTTGCGGGGGGGGGCCGCAGGGAGCAACGGGAGGGACTTAAGGCAAGCGGAGAGGGAGGAGGAAAGAAAAGGGGGGGTTTGGTTGGGGACACTAATTAAGAAGAAGTAACAATTAAACGAAAAGACTGGAATGAGCGGGTTCGCATGATGTACACTGGAAGGTGCTTGGTGCGGTATGGCGAGGAAAACACAGAATATGTTTAAAATCAGGGGAGCGAAGAAAGACACGGGGGAGGGAGGGAAGATAGAGAAAAAACGGAGGAGGGAGAAAAGAGGGAAGAAAGGAAAGAGGAGTGGGGAGAGGAAAAGGAGAGAAAAAACTTGAAATCCTAAGGTCAAGAAAAGATGCAAATCAGCAAAAAGTGATTGGCTCGAAAGAAAACTCGCAGAAAAGGAGGGAAGGAGTGGGATCAGGAATTTAGGACTTGACTCACATTTTCGTATGCCAAGAAGTCAAAAGGAGAAAAGGGAAAAGGTTAGTCCCCCCTATAGACGCGCCCAACCCGAAAAATCTACAGGAGGAAACCATTGCTGTCAAAGATCCTTAATGCAGAGACAAGAAGGAAAAGGGGGGAAAGGTCGGCAAGCAGAATATGACAAACACCGAAGGGAGGGCCACAGTTGGAGACGCGACGGGATTCCAAACGAGGTTAAAGGAGATTCACACCTTGATCTAAGAGGGTCCAGGAGGCACGGTCCTCAGTGATCATAAAAATGAAAAATCTTTGGGCCGACTAAAGAAAGAGTGGGAGTGTTTCATCAGCAAGTGGAGGAGGGAAACCAAAATAATGCAAGAGAAAAAACACAGTTGGTTAAGAGGAGAGGAAAAGGGAAGCGGGGGTTCCTCCCGAATTAAGAGGGATACAAACCGGAAGAGGAGGAAAAAAGAGAGACAAGCGTTGCACAAGGCGCCGGCAAATAGGCTAAACAGAGGGGAGGCGATCAGTTAAATGTCAGAAAAACTATCATCGGAAGAAGAAGGAAAGAGTTTTTACCAAATTCCTATTACCAGAAGTGGAGGAGTAAGGGGAAAATCAGGAAGGGGGAAAGAGGGGAAAATAAGATCCCTCGGTGGTGGGGGCAAACATAAATCGCAAATCCAGAGAAATCCCTTATGGTTATAAATCTCATATGTCGGAAGGGGGGAGGGAAGGAAAGCTGCAGGGTCAAAAGCTCTGCACGACAAAGACTGATAAAGAGGAAAGGCGAAGGGAGGGAAGGGAGGGGGGATGGGGGGGGCCGTTTGCGGGGTAATTGCCCAGTCGGGGTGTGAAAGAAAGCGTTAAAGGGGTGACGGCCATGAGAAGGAGTCATTAGGACCGGACAGGAAGGGAAAAGGAGGTCCGTTAATAACATCAGACAATGCGTCAATGTGATGGGGCTAAACTTGGCAACCAACGGGACGGGCAACAACACATTTGTCTCAGACAGACTAAAGGGACATAAGTTCTCCGGCGAGGTGGCTGAAAGAAAGGATCAGTCGTACCAAAAGAAGGGGGTGAAGACAGGTGACCGCCCCCTCCACGGAGAACTTGGGGAAAAAGGCACAAGCGTGGGACCTCATGAAAAGACCCAGGCAGGGGGGGACTTCGGGTTAAGAACTCTGCTGAGGGGCGAGAAAGAAAGGAGGGGGGACGTGCAATTAACAATTCGGAAAGCGTTAACCAAAGGGGCAACGGGGGGGAAAATTACTTTTAGTTCAGGGGTTTCATTGTGAGAACGGAAGGGGGAGCCGGTAACGCTTGCGGCTCACTGACGGTGGCGACAAGGGGGTACGGACGATTTTTCGAGCATAAAGTTTCTAAAAGATTCATCTCAGGGATAGGCCCTAGGAGATTGCAGGTGGTTTCTGGGCTCAGGCAAATTAGCCTGAGGTTGTGGAAGTCCCAAGAAAAGGTGAAACACAAAACCAAACACCGGAAAGAGCTATACAGGTCCAATAAAGAGACAGGGGAAAGCAACACGCAAGACCGCGCACATCTGTAGAGACCTTTAAGAAAAAGGAGGGATCTCGCGAGAAGGTTGAAAAACGCGCGGGGGCGATAAGCAGATGTGAACACTCCAACCACCGAGAAAAAAGGATTGGCGGTCCCAGGTGTGGGACCTTGCAAACGGAGGGGAGAGTCAGCAGAGGAGTAGAAAGGAGAGGGAAGATGGCCGAGGCTACCTACGCGGAAAGAGGAAGGTTCGGGTCCGAGTATGTTGTTGTTGAACGAAGAAGCGGCGTAGCCGGACGTGCAAACCCAACAGAAGGTGAGGAACATGCAATCAGCCCTATATGACTGACCAAGGTTCAAATACAGGCGGAGGCCCCCCCATGAAAGACTGCAAAATCGTTGGGCCGCGGGTTTGCAGAGGAGGAGAAAGAATCCTAACTCAAAAACGTTTGACAAAACAAAAAAAAGAAGGTGGGGACGCCAGTGGGATTCGGAGAAGGCAAAAGGTGGGAAGTCGTTTCGGCAGCAAGGGAAAAAAAAGGGGGCAAGCCAGCGCCTTCACTGGTGTTTGTGTCGACGAAAGCTACGACATCAGGGGAGGAGATCTAACAAGGGCCGCGATGGAAAAAAAGGGGAGAAACATCTGCACAGATGCTGGGCACAGGGGTCAGAAAAAAGGACTCCGGCGGCTGCCTTATACAGAGAGACGAGAGTATCAAATGTACAGGGGTGGGAAAAATTTCAGTGGAGCGGTGTCAACCGTGGGGGGAGAAACAACCATCATTGAAAAAGGTAGGGAAAAACGACGGACCAAAAAAGAAGGAGGAATAAATCGTGGCTTACCTCCTATCACCGAAAACAGAAGAAGAGGAAAAAAACGTGGAAACACCCATAGAGGGCTCTTGGGGTATTAAATAGGGAATGTTAATCGGAACCGCTGATGGCGAAAAAAAGGAAAAAAAGCTACCTTAGGGAGGAGGGAAAAGAAGGCAAATACAGGCAGGGAAAACAGCTGGGAAATGCGCAGCATTCATCAACGCTGAAAAAAAAAAGGGAGAAAATTGTAAACAAAGAAAAAGCGGGGAGCCACAAAAGATACGTGAAGAAGAAACCCGAGCACTGCGAAAAAAAGAAGAGGGCTAAGCAAACGGTACAGGTGTGTCAAAAAAAAGGGGATCGGAATGGGGTTTTGGGGGACAACCGTGTTCATGGGGCCTATTGTAGGCTTCAATCACTATAAAAGGGGAAAAAAGGATAAAAACCAGGTAAAAAATTATAGAAAAAGGAAGAAGGAGTTCATCTTCTGTTCTAAAGTGTGAAAAGAGCTATGCGACGGGGGGAGTACATAAAAAGGATAAGTGGGGAAACGGCAATAACTATTACAGGAAATGGGGCAAAGAAGCCCGCAGGCGTTCGTGAGGAGAAAAAACATTCCCTCGCTGGGTAAGGATGATGGATTTAAGGGAAAAGCAGAAATCTAACATCCGATTGAAAGGGAAACTCGAAATGAAATGAGAACAAATATAGAAGAAGAAATTGAGAGCGTTCATGGGAGGGACGCATGGTCACGAAATGAAGAGATGTCAGTGTCCTAATCTCTAGCAGTGGTATAGACTGAAAAAACACAATCTTCATGTATTCCTACCTAGGTCCCAACTAGAACGGAAAAATGGGAGGAGTGGAAAACCCGTGACCATCCAGGACACTGGGAGGAGAGGGGGAGGGGAGGTAGGGTATTCTCCTTGACTGGCTAGGGCATGTTTTGGTAATTGGGAAGAGAGGAGACCCAATACAAGTACTGAGGCGCGAAAAGATAAAGGGGAAAGCCCGGACCAAAAAATACCTAAGTGAAAGGGGGGGGGTCATGCGGTCCTATCGCACAGTCCAGTAGGGAGGTAAAGATAAGTTTCTTGATAAGTAGAAGATAGAGGGGAGGAGTGGGAGGGAGATCCTAAATCCCCCCAACAACGTGACAAAGTTGAATAAAAGAGGGAAAAGGAAAAAACGCTGTGGTGACAGATCCCATTGGAGGCGGCTTCCCCTCATTTTTGGAGCAGAAGGAAGCGATCCGGTCGAGAATGACACTCCAACGTCTACGAAGGGGAAGCATGTACGCTGCATACTATCAGGAAGACCATAGCGAAAGAAGTGGAAATCCAACAACGAACCTCCAGGCAGCCTATGACAAGCAGGGAGTCAAACGGATAAAGAGGCCAATACATCAAAAAAGGCGAGAGAGAAGGGAGGAGGAAGGAAACAAACCGGAGGGTCGCCAAGTAAAGCTGAAGACGTTGAAGGAAAAAGGGACCGAAGTGTATCGTATCAGAACGAGGTATGTGACCCGAAGAGGTCTCTAGGTTACTGGGAGAAAACTGGAGGAGCCGTAGAGAGATCCTTCAGGCCCTCAGTGGGAATGGGATATTGAGCCGCGTTCTAGTAAAAGTTGGTTGAAGTAGCAGACAAATCGATGCAAATACCGGCGGACTTGTGACGAGATCCGTACGGGCGAAAGCGCAGAGGGGGTTCAGTCAGGGAGGGCCCTGGGGAGGACTTATACGGAAGATAATCGTCCTCATCGCAGCGGGCGGAAAAGCGCTTAAAAAAAAAGTGGGAGCTGGCCGGCGGAGACATCATTGTATCGACTTTAAAACCAAAATGAAGACAGAAGGAGTAGAAATGAGAAAGGTAAAAAATGATTAAGGAGACAGATCGCACACACAACACGGTAGAATATAGCGAAAGCTTTCGATTCTAAGTTAGTAATCTGGTTACTCGACGCGGGTGTCACGCTGTGGCGCGAAAAGCCGAAACAAATGAAACTGCAAAAAAACCGGGCAACGCGGGGGGAGCAAGTTTTAAAAGACTGTGGAAACTGAGATTCGCACGAATGGGAAATCCCGCTAAAGGCGCTCCCCAGGCCAGTACCGATTACTAGGGGGCGCGCTAAAGTTAAAAGTCTCACACAAAGAAGTTTAAGGAAGCGGGATTGGTGGAGGGAGGGGGAAAACGCTCGGAAAGAACCACTCGTCATCAAATTCAATGGCGAAGGACATATAGGGGGGTAAAGGGCCGAAACGAAAAGACAGCATGAAGATGTACTATCTGCCGGCAAATACCCAGGAGGGTAGAGAAAAGAGGGGAAACTTAGCAAACGGATGCCGATTTCATGGAGACCGGGGGACTAGGTCAACAAGGAGAGCAGAGGACATTGACTGGCTGCGATGAGGTTCCGCAGGAGCACAGACAAAAGCATCAATAGGGGAAAAAGGAAAAAAAAGGCCGAGGGAGGGCGGGGGGGAGTTGTTTCACGGAGTGGGTACGAGTCGAAGACACAAAGATACAGGCAACGGAAGGAAGGAGAATAACAAATCCCAGTAAGACGTTGGATTGAGATTTTCGGGGGGGGAGGCCTAAGAACGGAAATGGGGAAAGCAAAAAAAGTGTACACAAGGGGCGGTTGACCAAACCGATTGTTTGCAAGACTGGGAGGAAAACACAGGGGAAGTAACACCTACGTATATGTCGCCCAGGAAGGCACGGAGAGCGACTTAGAATAAAAGAAAAAGAAGGGTCCATCTCCTTGACCGGGTGGAGGCAGCATTTGGGAAACCAAGTAGGTCGGGGACAGGACAAAAGGGGGGGGAACTGTCACAAGATTTTCTTCGTACCTCTTGAGCGCCCGCCGCAGGGAAAAAAGGGAAAAGGACGGCAGAAGTGGGGGAAGCAGATGCGGTAAGAACCCTTAGGCTAAAAAGCTAACGGAACCGCAAGCGCCCTCCCTGTGGCCGCTGGCTGCGGGAATTTGGGTTAGCGGGGGAAAAAGAGCAGGTGGTCAAACCGGGGCCATTGGGGCGGGCATGGATGGGTGGGGGGACTCCCATAGCATCGAGAGTTCGATCAAAAGGAAAAGCTTCTCAAACGAGGGGCGTTACGCGAATAAAGTCGCCTGCCCTCTCTTGAACGGGGGTCTTCGGCACAGGGAGGGTTGGGGAAATGAAGTGGAAGGGGGGGGGACGTCGACCAGAGAAGGCTTGTTCGCTGGGGACGAGTCCAGCCTATATCCGCGTAGCTCCACATAGCGCGGGGGGAAAGAGCGTTGGGACAAGGCAAAAACGGTGGAATGAAAATCCAGGAGTGCCTACGCGAAAAAGAGGAGGATCGAAAAGGTCATCCAAGTTGGAAAGTCGAGATGGGAAAGTCAACCTCTTTTAGCAAAGTTTCAAAAACGCAGGGAAAATCCTGAATCGGAAGGTTCCTTTTCATCTTACAGTTGAAAGGGATAAGGAGAAGAGAAGAAAACACTGGAAAATCATGCACTGGGGAAAAAAAAACTCAGAGAAAGAACAGAAGGGGGTTCTCTTAAATGACGAAGTAGCCACAAGAAGATGAGGAAGTTCGGCGAGGGGGGGGCGGGGGAAAAGGAAGGGGCGAGTGTGGCGCAAAGGTTTCCGAATTTTTGCGTTCAGGCAAGGGGGGGGGGGTCACCCGTAGGTTCTCGGATTACAGATTGAACTGCGGGCCGGTAGAGGAACTCTTGGGCACACGAGAGGGGGCACAGTTTGGTACCCATAATACATGCGAGGAGAAGAGGGGGCCTATGTTACCTAAATTCCTCTGAGACCCCCAAGAGAACCGGATTGGGGTTGTGCATGCCAAAGATGGTGGGTGTTTAGGTTAGGAGGTTGGTCGTAAGGAAAGCACGAGCGAACCGAGTCTGCCAGCGGCGTGGCCTAGAAAGGCATGCCACTACGTAGGGTGAAGAGCGCACGGGGGAAAGCCCGAACCGGACTCAAGGACTACAAACTGACACTGAGCAAGAAACAGGCTGGGAAAAACCAGATCTCTGACGGGTAGGAAGAAGGCGATCACGAAACTGGAAGGGGGCCACGCAGATGGAGGGAAAATGGGGTTGGGAATCGGGGGAGTCCCTTTTTTTTTGAAAAAAAACAGAGAGCCCCAAATGCACGGCAAGTTACAGACAGAGATCCTGACCCCGGGAAGGGCGGGGAAAAACAGAAACTTCCTTTGCCAACAAGACTCAAGGAGAAAGGGAAGGAAAGCAGGCCAAA
>Ga0179593_1395889_pt1 | contig 19882 bp, 23 predicted proteins | sample CZODoug2_1_08_16_FD_185931 | JGI IMG/M metagenome (GOLD analysis project Ga0179593, IMG submission 185931) | Vadose zone soil fungal communities from Angelo Coast Range Reserve, California, USA - CZODoug2_1_08_16fungal (PacBio error correction) | ecosystem: Environmental > Terrestrial > Soil >...
CGTTTGTGGTTACACTAGTTGAAACAGACCTGATGCGCGAAAGTTGAAAGGACCACTGGGGAGGGTGAAATACGGGGGGGGATTAAATTGGCAGCACGGTCATGACTTCCCGTTGTGTGGGGAACTATCGGATAAACGCGGAAGAGGGGGGGTTGGAGCCGGCAAGTGGGGGCTTTAAGAAGTCAGCGGCGGCACGCAGGTGGAGGTGGAATGGTCTTCTGGATAGGTTGGACAAAAGGGTGCTGAGCAGGTGTGACTCGTGTGTAGTCGTTCCAGCGGAAATCCCGGAGCATAAAAAAAAAAAAAAACCAAAAGTCAAGAAGGGTCGGCCATGTCCAGAGCAGTCGGAAAAATGTGGGCAAACTTAAAAAAAATGGCAGTGGAAGGGCGCATTGCTTTCTTGGTGGTCACCTCGAAGAAAAAGCTTCACGTCTAAGTGTAAACTCTCGACCCCAAGATGCTTGGGTCGGGTTACCTAAGGCTCTGGGAGGGGTCGTAACGTGAGGACAGTCCGATGCTTACATCAAAATTTGATGGTTATAGGGCTCCTGGGTGAAAAAAAAAAAAAACCCAGCGGCCGAACGCGAGACATTACAATGGGCAAAAACATGACTTAAAACTGTGGGCGGCCCACGCGGGAAAACGCAAGTAAAGAAGGACTTTCACCTCGGGGTCGGCTCATGACGTAGGGGGAGGAGGGGGGTCCGTCTGAAGCCTTGGTTGGTTTGGGATGTGGCAGGCGGGAATCAGGGGGGGAAAAACACGACCCCTCGGACGGGCTCGATAAGCGGGAACAAATGTGATAATGGTCATTCATGGGGGGGAAAGGAGTCGGTATGTTAGCCATAAGAGGCCATTGGGGGTTAGGACGATACCGGCCAACTCACACGTCCAGCATTGGGGGGTCGGGGGGCGAAAATTAATGTGGGGGAGACAAGGTGGTTCTTGGAAATAGGGAAATTGGGGCCGACTACAAGGGGGGTTTCAAGGACGGGCGGACAATCTGTGTCCGGAGCCTTGTGGGGTGTGGGTGAGGGCCGGTTTTTTGGGTGTCGGTCCGAGGTGGCTCAGTATAACTGCGAAAAAGGTGACAATGTCTTAGACAGGGGGGGTGGGGGGACTTGGACGGGGGGCCAGTTGAAAGCAGTGAGGAAGAAGCAACCAACCAGTAGGGTTGCAATGTTGGAACTAGGAAAAACGGACTCCAAATCTCAGAAAAATCCCCCAAAACAGTTCGTGCACCCGGAGGACAAGAAAAATGGAGGAAGATGTATCATGATTCTTCCAGCAGGGGGAAAAGGGGGTAAGACGTATTTGCGATAGGGGGAAAAAAAACAACGGAAAAAACGCTCCTGAGCCCATGGGGACAATTCACCACGGGAAGTTGTAAGGGACACGGCCGACGAACACCAAGTCGACACGCAAAGGGGGACTCCACGGGCGTAAGCACGAACAGCAGGGGGACGGAACAGATATATCATGATCAAAACGGGCCAAAGCAAAAAACCGGTGTCTTGTGTCACGACAATTTTGACGCCCATGTCGGGCGCGACATTGACAATCTAAAGCACAGGTATCTGGGCAGAGGGGGTGCGCAAGGACCACTAAAGACGGGCGAGTATTTCCAGGTCAAGTGGCCCTTGGCTCCCGGGTACTCGTTGGTTTCGCCCCCACTGGCCCAAAAGATCCCCCTCGGGACGGGGTGGCGAGGGGGTGCAACGGGTCCAGCGTGACGGAAGGGCGCCCAGGAGCAAAAACGCTTCAAAAACACAACAAGTTTTGCCGGAACGGAGAACTGAAAAAGGGTGAATGTGGTTGGGACTGGTGGGTCGACCCTTGAGAACACTGGCCGGCCCCCGGGCGAAGAAAAAAAGGGAGCGGGGTTATAAAACAGGGCCGGAGGGAATGGGTAAGAAAAGCCGGAGGGTACGCTCGCAAAAAGCATCAAAGGGCCGGGGGTTTTGCGGGGAAGGGTGGACAACGCCCCAGACAACTTGGGGGTGGACGTCCCGCAAGCGGTCGCAAAAAGGCAAGTAAAAACAGGCAGCGACACGAGCCGCGGGGGCAACACGGGTCATGCACTGCCTCAAGGCCTTGGAAAGACAGGCCCATGGCGGAGCCCCCGCAATCCGCCCTTGTTGTGCAAAACTCGGGGGTTGCTGGGAAACTGAAGCTACCCCGTCGGAGCGTGTGAAAAAAAAACGGGGTTAAAAATCACAGAGGGGGGGGTGAACATTTCTGCCGAAGGTTAAGGCGAGAAAGACGGGGGGCACCACGGCCGAGCTCCGCCTGCACGAAAGAAGATCTGTACTTAACGGTGTCGTTAAAACAACCCCTTTGTTGCTGGAGAGCACACAGCGGGAGCGTGACATAGTAGGGTGCAGGAGAGACAAATCTTGGGCCATCCACTTTGTGGGCGCAATGTAGAGCGAGCTGGGATGAAAGGATACAGCGCCCTAGGGGACAACCTGAGGAAAAAAAACGTTGGGACCCAAGTCGGGACCGCCGAGACCCCCTTAACTGGGCACAGCGGGTGCGGCTGGGGGGGAAAGGGCCAGCGAAAAGACCTGTTGGGCAACGTGTGAGGGCTCACACCTGGTAGCAGAGCCCCCGGGGGGGGGGGTGTGATCAGAAGTTCGGAGAAATCGGTGGCGTGGAACAATCGGCATGTCCGGGTTGCAACCCCCACGCAGGGGGGGCCATGCACCGGCGGTGGAAACCGCCGCGAAAAATGTGGGGGAAGAAGACAGGCCAAAGAAGTTCCGATGAGTCAAACTTAATGATCGCGATCACAGGGCTTTCCCGTCTGAAGAAAGAAAACCAATACAAAATGAAAAGCATGTACGCCAGGAAAAAAAACACATGGACAAAAAACTGGCAGCCTGCAGCCTCCGAAGAGAGCGACAACCAGTCACCGGTCTCAGTGAAGAGGGTGAAAAAGGGGTACCCCGCCTGGGCAAATTAAACGGACTGGGTGAACCGGGGGGGTTCGGGAACTGACGGCCAAATATGGGCAACGGTGGGGGTGCAAACAGGAACCCCCCTGAAAGAAAAAAAGAAATAAAAACAGCAACATGAGGGGGAAAAAAATCTATAGGAGGCGAGGTTAGGCATGGCTGGTCCTGCGTCTTTAAAGAAGAAAATGGAAGGAATACGAGGAAAAACGCAGGAAGGCCCAAGGACTTCTTCAGGGACGTAGTAAAAAAAAGCGGGGGGGGAGGTCTTTCCGGAAACAAAAGGTTTACCGGAAGCACAGGCACCGCCTGCCGGAAAACGGATAGTTTCATGGAAAACTTCATGGTCCAGGAAAAAAAACCTTACCCAGGGGCAACAGGATGCACTATAAAAGGGACCCGCCAGGTCAGTATAAAAAAGGGGGGGGCAAGACTTGGGTGCAGCAAAGGGAGGGGCAACAGAAAATCGCACGCGCCGTCCAAAGGACTTTTACATGGGCGAAGAAGAGGAACCACCACACCGTCGAAAAAGGTAAGCGGTGGGACCGATGGAAAACCAGGACCGGCTGGTCAGGGGAAGAAGCTCATCAAGGTTTCACTGGATGAAATGAAGCTCAGAGGCCGCCGGGGTACCAGGGAGAAAGGATACGCCAGAAAAGGCTAATATCGAAAGTGAAAGATGGTCAACGGGAGCAAAAAGAGGGGGAGAAAACTAAAATGCCTGCTTTAAAGCTGGACCTCCCAGGAAAGTCAGAAAGGCCCGCACCGTAACACAAGGGCCAGAAAAACTGTTATCTCTCTAAACAAACAGGGTAAGGAGTGTACAAAAAGAAAAGAGAAAAAAAAGGGATACCAAAAGAAAGCGGCGATCCAATGCATCGACCCGAGTCCGGTGGGGGCCCAGCCGCCAGCGGAAATCTCCAAGGTTGGACAAGACAAAAGGGGGTAAAAGAAAAACGACCCCCCCGCGCAGAAACTGAAAGAGGACGAACGAAAAAGAAGGTTCGCGGGGGAACTAGAAATCTAAAGGCGGAGAGTACCCACAGAAGGGGAAGAATGTCCGGAAAAATCTGACGGGGGGTAAAGGGGACAGAACCACCCAAACCGGGCTGCGGAAAATTTCTTCACGAAAGGTGTCAAGCCTCAGCACGCAAGGGGGAGGTAAAGCTTTTGGTCGAGGGGGACAATCAAACCCACCAAACACAAATGGACAAGACCGACTTCCAAAGGGAACGAAAAAGAGTTTGAAACCAAAACAAGGGTTTTCACAGTTGGGGGGGAAAGGAAAGCAAGGAAGGAAATTGACAATCGCCAAACCCAAAAAGTTAAAACAACAACGAAGGGGGGCAACCATGTGGCAAAAAAGTTGGTCCCCAATCATAACTCCATCCCGTGGCGAAACGGAACCAAAGCCCAGGGAAAAAGCAAGCCGAAGAGACCCATTGGGGGGAAGGACATGCAAGGGCGCCTCCGAAAGACTGGCGAACTGCCGGCATCCACCCCGGAAGCCAGAGCGAAAAAAGCCCAGCGGGTGGCAAAAAGACTCAATACTGCCAAATGTTTCGGACGGGGGGGGCGGACGAGTCTCTGGGCAGTTTGGGGAAACAAGGGGGGGGGGAAAAAGAGGGAACGTTCGTCCTGGGGGAAAAACGGAAAACGGGAAAAAGACCCGTCGTACCAAGCATCAGCAGGGAAGAGACACGGAGTGTGGGGCAAAAAAAAGGGGATGTCACGATCAGGGAAAAAAAGGGGGGGTGGGGCAAATTAAAAGGACCAGGTGGTTCCGTGCCGCTACAAACCTGGGGACGGGGGAAAAGCGGGGTCCATCAGGGGGCTGACGAGGAAAAAAATGCGCTACCTGAGGGTCAGATGTCAAATCAAAAAAAAAAAGTCAAAAGCGACCAATGAATTTGTCCACGAGGAGCTCAGAAAAGGCTCTACAGACAGCTTGTTGGAAAAAGCGCCTAGTGGTCAAGGCGTGACGAACCCAAAGTTGGACAACGAAAATTTACAAGGCCAGGGAAACCAACCTAGGGCGGGTCCTAAATTATGAAAATTAACTAACCAAACGGTCGTTACTGCCGCGGGGGGGGGGGGATCCAGAACCGAACAAAGATCGCAAAACGCATGACCGAAAGCACAAGGGGACAAGAAAAAAGTCACAGAAATACGGGACCCAGAACTGGGGGTAGCCACGATACGAGATCTGACCTCAAAAGTTGGTGTGGGTGCATCTTCCCGGGTGGTAGGATAGTTAACATTAAAGTACGGTGGGGTGGGAAGGGGCGAATTGGGTTCAAAAGATATCCACTAAGGTCTCGTGTCTCCCCTAAAATGTGAAACATGCGCCAGAGTAAGGGCTTTGGGTTTCCAAGTAAATCTTTAGAGAATAGCCCGCGCGACCTGGCTCACGATTCCCGCGGGGGGGGTCAATAAGAAAAAAAAAAAAAAAACAAAGTGTCTCGACCTGGTTTGAGAAAAGATGGACCTTCTTGATAATCTTATGCGGACAAGTGGAGGTCTGAGAGTACTCTGACCTGAGGCCCATGCCGATGGGGGGGGGAAAATTTAGGAATAGGAAACAACGTGACACAAGCTCTCAAGCGAATCTGTCCTCCTTGGCAGCAAAAAAAAAAAAGAAGTCAAAAGGTCACCTGTTCAAGCGAAACAGGGGCATTCTCACACGAGTACCCCTCGGTCCAGATTATTAGGGCAATTACCGATAAAATAATAGACATCCCAGGGCATCAGGGGCGACAGTGCGGCACACCGTGGGGGGGGGAAATTACAGTGTTAAAAGAGAAGTGTCAGGGGAAAATACAAAACGTTGGGCAAAACCCCCAGGTCCCCCGACCGTCCCTGGAAAAGGGCAAAAATGCAAAACCAAAGGCCAAAAGGTGGCCGGGTGAAAAAGTGAGGTTCAAGAAGAGCAATCAAAACGGCCTGTAAACGAGTAATGAAAAATGGGGGGTCCTGAAAAACACAGGCGAACAGTAGGAGGGGGGTCCGTTGAAAGGGCCAAGCCCCCGGGGTACAAAGGGACTACCAAACCGTGGAACATCAAAAAAAGGGGTTAGGGCCTCCAAAACTGCAGGCAAAAAAAAGGGGGGGCACCGGGGTAAACTGCGAGGAAAAAGAACAGGACGGGGAAACGAAAACGAGGCAAACCGATGAAAAACCGGGTTCAACGGAGCGGAGGGTTGACAAGGTGGGGGGGGCTACGAGAAAAGAAAACTGCGAGCACCCAAAACAAGGGGCCAGTTAATTGAAAAAACAAAAAGAAAAAAGAAAAAAGCGCCCGTAAAAAGGTTGGTAAGCGTGGTAGAAAACTAACCAATGAAGGAGGAGACCACACTAGGCAGATTGTGCATTATTGAAACTGTCCACCGGGCAGGGTTTGGAACTGCGTGAAAAAGAAAAGAAAGGCCAATATCTGCAACCACGGGGAGAATGACCATTTCTTGAATCGACATCAGGGATCACCAACCATTATCTAATAAAAAAAAAAGAAAAAGAAAAAAATCATACAGAGGAGATTGGGGGCTGGGAAAACGGGAGCAATGGGAGGCTGGGGCCCAAACAAATTCACAAAATCCACTTGGGGGAAAGGGTAAAGAGGCGTGTTACAATGGGGCCTTTGTGAGGGGCGACTACTGGCATACGACTTAAACTGCCCTCCTGAGAAAAAAAGACAAAAATTTAGATATGTTAGCCAATTGGGCTTGCAAAGTCGGACGCAAAAAGTGGGGGGGGGGGGATGATAGGAAGGGGAGAGTTGCCCGTTCAAACCCTGTGCCATCCGGGGGGGGGGGGAGGGAGATAAGCAAAAACCTGGTGCAAGTACAAAGGATACCAACACCGAATCAGAAATGAGCTCCCACAGGGAGCCACGAAAAAACAGAAGACCGGGAAACTAAAAAAAAAAAAGACGTTCAAATCCCCGAAAGCACCTCACAGGGAAGGGGACCTAATGAGCCTTACAGGGGAACAAAATCTCAAATAAAGCAGGAAACGCTAAATATGGGGAAATACCAAATTTTCCGATACACCAGGGGCGGACGAAAACTTAAGAAATTTAAGAGTGTTTGGGGGCGGGGAAAGAAAACAAAGAAAGAGTCAATGGAATTAAAAAAAGGTGTCCTCGTACATGGGGGTCGGAGAGCAAAAAAAGCGAATCCCCTCAACCGGGGCACGGGGCGTTGTAAGAGAGGAGGTACCAGTATTTGCGGGACAGCTATCGGCAACAAGGTCCAACAAAAAAAAGAAGGGCGGCTTCCAAAAAGTCATCCGGCCCTCAAAAAAAGGAAAGACCATGGCCGAATGACTAATCGGCATGCGCGGACGCGAAAAAAAAAAAAAACAAAAGCGGAGGGAATGACTTAAGCAAAAAAAAAAAAGGGTTGGGTCAGGGGGCACTGGGGGAACGCAACATAAGGGACGGAAGCACCGTTCGCGGGGTGTTAAAGGGGGACCAGGACCGAGAGGTAAGCACGGCCCTAGGGAACCAACGGAAACGGCGGGGTCAGGCTTCAAGACCAATGAACATTGGAAAAGAAAAAAGGGAAAAAAAAAAGAAAAAAAAAAGGTGTCATCCTTAAACGGGGACAGAAAAAGCAGACGACGGTGTCAAGGTAAACAAAAAGCAACTCAGGGGGGGTCCCCGATCCAAAAGGCGCGGTAAAATCTGCATGCAAAAAAAATCGGGGTATTACAGCAGGGAAAGACAGCTGGTCAAGATGGGCCAAGGGAAACAAGGTTAGGCAAAAGGTAACGACAGGAGAGAGGGGGCATGCTGAAACTTACAGGATTTCCAACAAGGTTGTTTCAACACTAGTCACGGAGCGGGCTCACCCAACTCGGCAACATCGCACAAACACACTAAAGGAAAAGAACCATGACAGGACCCTTGGGGGTGCAGCATGGAAAAAGGGACCCAGAAATACGGCTTGCACAGGCGGGGAAAGAAAAAAAAAAAGGACCTTCCACCGTCAAAAGGCCAGTAGACCAACAAAAGGAATGGGCGGTGTCTGACGACAGAAAGGTGGGTGCCACCCCCACCTTACGGAATCTAGCTGTGAAAAAAAGTTTCACAAAAAGTCTAAAAGAAAATGCTTCACAACACTTGTTGCCGGTGGCCCGGGGGACGGGAGCAAATCAATCAAAAACCTTCTTCCAATCTGGCAAAGAACGAATTTCAACCTGCGTCACAAAGAACAAACTTTTGAAGGGGGAACAATCTCTGACGATCTTTCATGGGGTGGTCACGACATTTCGTCGAAAAAGGAAAAATGGCGGAACAGTGAAAATGAATGTGAGGCTCATGGGTCTCCTTTTTGCCAAGGCAAAAAAAAAGAATAGCTTCCGGGTGGTGGAAGAAGGGAACAGAAAAAAGAACTCGGTGTGTAGCGAAAAAGGTTGCAGGGGAGGAACACAGGGTTCAAATAACTTCTGGCCCACTCACAAAGTATGTTGTAAGGGAAACGTGGGGGAATGTATGAGGGGGTGGTGGGGGGAGTTCCCAGGCAAAAAAGGTGGATCGGTGGGCGGGGCACGAGAACGACCCTTGGGAGCCCGGGCCCGCAGGGAAACAGAAGTAACCGAAAAAGGGGAGTGAAAAAAGGGGAACCACTCACGCCGGGACAAAAAAGAACGAACTGGACACTGACTAAGCGCTTCAGAAAACAGGGGCGGGGGGGGGGATCGGGGGGACGAAAGCAAGGAAAAACGCGCCCGTGCAACGGCGCCCAAAAGCGTTTGGGGAGGGGGGAAAAACGTGAAGCTGCGGTCCGGGGTGAAACTGGGATCAGCCCGGGGATGGAAATGGAAAATGCAAACTGAGGGAAGGACTCCGCCTGTCTATGTTAACCTCCGCTCCCAAAACAAAAAAAACCCAACGGAGGGGGGGGAGTAATGGAAGAAACAACTGGTCGTATGGGGACTGTAAACAGCTCGAAAAATCGCGTATGTAGGGGGGGGGGGGAACGCAGGGGGGAAGCGCCCAAAATGACCTTCGATAGAATGAGGTTCAGCACTTGTTGGTGGAAATTGGGGGGGCTAAGATGAGGTTGGGAACAAGGGAACCCCCGGAGGGGGCCGGTAGTCGGGGGAAAAAGGTTCAAGTGGGTCTGATCTGCCACTCTTACAAAAGGAGGGGGGGAGGGGCCAGGTAACTGTGTGTGCCAGGCTCCTGGGTGGGAGGGGGAAAGGGGAGAACAAACACATCGGCCGACCAATCAAGGGGAGGGGACGTTCCATGCGGTTGACGTACTTGGTTTTGTCCTGTAAAATCTGCGATGGGGCGCAAGACGGAAGAACACCTGGTGGTAGGGGAAAGGGCAGTCATCTCTCCTGAAAGCACCAAAACGTGCCGGGGGGGGAGGGCAAAGGACTGGGGGGGGGAGGGGGTAGAGGTACGGAGGACGGCACCCGTGGGAGTCGGAAAGGTGGGCGGCAGGGGCCAATTGTTCAAACCGGGGCAGTGAGAAAAAAACCCGGAAGGTTTGCCAGTAACGAGGAATCGGAAACCTCCTCAAGTAAATGAAAAAAAAAAAACGCGGCCACGTAAACGGGCCAGCAGAAAGTAGAAATCAGGGATCAGGAAAAATATCATAAGGGAAGAGTATGGGGAAAAGAAAAAAAGGATAACAAAGAAAAACGAAAAAAACGCCTCCTGATGCCCCGTAAAAAAAAACAGTGAAGATTTTGGGGGGGGGGAAGACCGGAAACAGCCAAAATCGCGCTAAACCGAACAGCTCCGGGCGGGGGGGATAGAAAAAGACAGGGGAATAGGGGAAGTCGAAAAGGTAGAGAAAAAAAAAAACAAAAAGAGGGAAGGGGTCTTGATGTTACGCCGGGGGGGAAAACGCATGCTGTGGAAAGACCATAGGGTGAATCGGGCCTGAATCGGGGAAGGCCCTGGGGCGTCAAGAGAAAAAAAAAATTGCGAGGGGTAGGGTGGGCATCTCACAGGGAACCAGGGGGAATCGCCTGGGAGCGGTGGGGGGGGGGGAGACCACCAGAACCAAGAGCTAAGTGTTTAAGGCTTTGGGAAGGGGGTCCACTCGGAAAAACGAGTTTCTGGGGAAAAAAAAGAACGGAAAAGAAGAGAACGCTGGTCCGGGGGGGACAGGAAAAAGGAACGGGAAAAGGTGGAAGTGGAAACTTGGGAAAAAAAAATTCCCACACACGGCATGATGGGAAGACAAAGCCCTATTGGCCTGTGTCGGACTCTGGCTGAGGGGGGGGGTGACCTCCCGTCCTGGAGATACAAACTGACCAGACCAAACCAAAAAGGGGGTGGACTGTGGCCGGGGGGCAGGGGACAATCACAAGGTCGACCGTGGGGGAATGAGACCAGGCATGTGCACCAATCAGCCCGGCCCAAAATTCCCTGCCGAGCAAGCGGACTGACACACTGAAAAAGGTCCTGTACACTTCACGTGTAAAAGTGAAAACAGGGGGGCGTTAATGAAAGGGTGAAGTCGTGACCCGGGTTTGGTCCTATCTTCGTAGGGGATAAAGGATGTGGCAATATCAGCACTACGAACTGGGGGGGGCCGGGCGCCGTCAAACAGCAGAAGCGGAAGGACAAAATCCCTCCTCCAGATTACCAGCCTCCGTCCAGAAGGGTCAAGGAGGGAACTGAGTTCACAGGGGGGCAAAAACTGGAAAAGAACAACATAGGGAGACTTTCTGGGGGGAAAGCTGCGAGGACCAGATCCCCCTGGGTCCAAGAAATCATCAGTGCGCATGGTCGAAGGGGGGAGAAGGGGAAACTTTGGGACCCGGAGCAGAAGAAACTTGAGACTTAGGGAGGGCAATCCCCGAAAAAGGTGGGGACAACGCTCGTGCCATCAACCAAGTAACATGGGAGGGGACTCTGGAGGTCCACCAGGCCGAAGAAGGGGGGAGCAAAACGGTGGGAAGAGACCAACGTTAGGGGAAAAACGGCCCGGGGGGTTGAGAAATAGGGCTCCGGGACCGCTTCAGAAAAAGAAGAAAAAAGGGGGTTCGTCCCCGAACGGCACCGCCTCCGGGAGCAAAGATATGGTGTGAGCCTCACTGAGGCCATCAATTCAGCAGGGGGAGATGGGGAAGACATGATTCACAACAACGGGAGTTTTTCCGGCGGATCTGAGAGGAGACAGCAGTAGCGAAGGTCACACATGTGAAAATAAGAACAAAAAATAAAAAAAAGCCTGCAAATCTACACAGAGCACACAAACTCCAGGGACTAGGACTTCTTGATGTAAAACCTGGAAAAAAGAAAACACCGCTGGCAAGGATAGGGCACGGGGATGGACGACAAAAATGTTGAAGATGTGGCCCCACCATTGACCGTGGAAAAAAAAAAGCAGCGAGAACAGCAGGAGTAGGGGTGGCCTCGGATCGGGGGCCAGGGACGCACGTCGGCACGAATGCAGGTTGGGACTAGGGTTGGTAGGGAGGTTCCTGCAAGGAAAGGGCCATCCTAGAAAAAGCTCCGGAAGAGAACCCTTCTTTGCTGGGGTCGTCGACGGGGGAAAAAGGAAACCATTGCTAAACAAGAGCACAGGGGAAACCTAGGTCCAAGGGGGGGAAGTCTTATGAATTACAAAACTGACACAAACAGTTGCAACTGGGAAAAAATTGCAAAACGGGGCAAGGGGGCCATGTACCTGGGGGGATCAGGGTGGATTGGGGGGGGGGGGGGGGGGGGGGAGAGCCCTCTACCACGGCGGCCTAAGGGCCGATAGAGGGGTAATGAAGATAACTGACAAGAAACCTTCAAGGAAGGGGGGGGGGGGGTCGGGTGAAAAGGGACCCGTCGCACCTGTGTCCAGCACAATCGAAAATGGTCCTGACTGTATTATTCACGACAAAAAGCTAACAGCAGGAAAGAGAAAAGCTGCCTCGTAAAAAAGGGAAGGAGAAAGGGGATCTCTGGGAGGGTGACCAAATCTCCACGGTGCAATGCTATGACGATGGACCTCACGGGGGGGACAGCCAAAAAGACGGGGCGAGCTCACAACGAGGACGGATGATCCGAGAAACACAACAAGTGGGAGAAAGAAGAGAAGGAAAAATCAACGGCGAAGGGGGCGTAGGAACTGCCGGGAAACTTGGACGGGGGGGGAAGCCAGCTCCAGCAAAAAAGTAACCAAGTGAAATACTAAAAGCCCGCAGGGGGGGGTACACCTTAAACACCCCAGCCATCAAAGAAATATTGCAGATCACCTGCTCCCCGGGGAATAAAAATACGAAGACAGCGAAAGCCAAACATAAAAAATGTAGGTGGGAGAATTCAATGGACCGACGGGTACCCATGGTTCATCGAAACCCACACCCATGGGGGTTCGATTGCGGGAATATTCTCAAAAAAAAATAGGGAAACACTGCTGAGAAATGACCGCAAGTGGTCCAGGACGGTCAAAAAACAAACAACAAAAATTTGATCAAAAGAAAAAAAGCACTCGGAGGTAAGAACGAACGTTTGAAACGGTTCAAGGGGGGAATGCAGCCAAATTAAAGTCCAGTTCGTAACTCAAAAGTTGAAAAGGGCCACTGGGGGGAAAAAAACGCAGGGGGAAAACCCACAACCCCGGGGTCGGAAAGGAAGCAACATGGGGGGGTCTCGCTAATAGGCGGGAACCTGAAGGAACCGGACGCATCAAAAAAAATCGTCGAAACGCCGCCAACCCATAACAGAAAGGGGGGACCGAGGGAAACTCGGACAGGGACACACAATGCCATCACGGCAGGGGGCAATGAAACGCGGAGGTCGTGGGGGGGGGGGGGGCAAGGTTCAGTTTTTCACAGCAAGCGAATCTGGGGGGAAGGACAGAACGGAAAGGGGGGGGCACACAATGCCATCTGTAAGGTAAACTGTGGGGGGGAAGGCACATCAAGGGAGAAGAAGACCGGAGTGGGGGGGCTTCGTATCGAGGTGGAAGACCGGCCAAAAAGTGGGGTCAAACGTAAGGAACCGGCGAAAAACACTTCAGGGAAAAGGCTCTATCCGACGTGCACAAAAAAAAAAGGGCAGCAATCAGCGGACAAGAGACTCACGCAGAGGGGGGGATTAAAGTTCAAAACAGAGTGGAAACCACAAAACCAACATAAAGCGGCAAGCTTGAACACACGCACGGCTGGGGGTCACGGGGGGGAACACAAATGGAACCGAGGGTCCGGCCGAAACCAACCGAATGGGTCGTAAGGTGCTGGAGGAAAAAAAAGGGGAGAGGACCGCTAGCAAACAAAACAGTTGAGCCGAAAAACTAAACAGAAAATCTCTTGTCAGGGAGAACAAAGACAAAAAAAGGAGCTAATAGTGGGGCCTAATATGGCCCCTCAAAATTCGGAAACCAGGAAAGGGATAAAGACTAGGGGGAGGACGGATCGGTACACCTAGGTGTGCATTTAGTGGGGAACGGGTGAGGAGTTTCGAGGAACTTGTGGGAGGGCAAGTGTACGGATGAGAGGCCAGCACAGGGCTGGGGGGATTAGGGGGGTCGATTGGGGGGCGTCTGCGAGGGGGGGGGGTTGCGGGACGGGGCGGAGGGATAGAGAAGTGTGGGGAGAGGGGAAGGGAAGAGGGCCACTGGGGAGGCGTTGGAGGCGGGGGTGGACATGGGCTGGTGGGAGCGAGTAATGGTGAGTCGTGATGAGCGGGGGGCAAGCGATGTGGTGAGAGTGGGAGTTACGAGAGGATAGTGGAAGAGGGGGGTGTAAGGTGGCTGGGTACGATTGGTCAGATGTGGTGTGGACAATAAGTGTAGGATTTGGGGGAGAGGTAGGGTGGGGGCGGTTGTTTGAGACATTAAGACGGGCGAAAATTGGAATAAATCCTTTCCTCAGGGCACGTATCTTACTACACAAACGAAAGGCTCGGACAAGTGCGCAAGAAAAGGCTGAAGGAAAAAAAAAAGCCTGGGATGCAAGTCTCACAAAATAACTGGGAAACCGCAGCAACAGCATTTTTGGTCACCTACAAAAATGGAAATAAAAACACCGGTGGCAGGAAACGAGGAAAGGAAAAGGGGAGGGGAGGCCCGTGGCGGCGATGCGGGAAGGAGACTGAAAGCCAGGCCATAGGGGACGAAAATACCCCCGTGGCCCCGACCAAAAACACTCACCTCAAACACCGAGAGACTCTGAGAACTTTCACTCGCACCGAGGAGGGGGACTCATCCGTGATTCATCGCCCCGAATGACAAGTCAAAGAGAAAAGACCCTTCAGTCAGACGGGCGCTCGTGGGTTTGGCGCCGGGGGCCGGAACTGGTGTTTCATCAAGACTTGGGCATACAAACGGTTGTAAGCGAGAACTAAAAACGCGCGCTGTTAAACTCCAACAGGACCGGTCACATAGGGGCCAACTGGGGGTGTGGCCACCTTGACGATCGGAGACGCCGGAAGAACACAGCCTGGGAAAAGCACGAGTACACTGTTGGACAGCGACCCAAAAACAACTAGAGTTTTTGGGGGCCGCCCGGGGGCAGCCAAAAAGGGAAAAACAAGGGTCCGACAACCTTATCAACCAAACGTTACGGAATCCTGCCAAGGCAAGGGGCGGGGAGCGTAAGGGCAGGGGGAAAAACAGCAGGCACAACAGGCAAAGCTACAGTAACCTAGATAGGACCGGGCAGGGGGCAGACACAAAAAAACTAGGAAGACAAGAGAAAACCAAGCAAAGGATGGGGAAAAACTACAAACAAAAATTAAAAAGACAAAAAAACAGCGGGCCTGTGGCGGTTTTTAAGGGGGGGAAACCACCCCTAAAAAAATGACAAAGACGAGAGGTCCCAACCAAATCTGGGTAGGGGGGAACACCAACATGGGAAGGTCCACGGGCCCCACGGACAAGAAAACCGGGTCGAAGAACCAAACAAGCCCGGGAAGATATGTCAGGCGAAACGGCGGGCCGACAAGTTCAGCAAACCCACGAGCGAGGACGTTGCTGTTAGTATATAGGGTTAGCTTGAAAATTCCATTTTAACAAAATAAGCAACGGGTACAAAAGGGAGAGCTTTACGGTTGAGAACACCTCAAAACTAATAGAACAAATAAGTGAACGAAAGTTCCCAGCCAGAGGAGGTGAATAAGGTGGACGCAAATTTAGGACCACCGTCTTTAACCCTCAATTGTGTGGAGACGCGTGAAAACGCTAATGTGAAAAAAACCTTGGTGTTTGCTAGTGCAGCACCGCAAGGGCCAAAACCACAGCAGACACTGGAAAAAAGAGCCCAGGTCGATTAATCAGGAAAAAAAGAAAAAAAAAAAAACGACCTACAGAAGAGCGGCCGAACCAAAAACGTCACCGCTCCCCCGGCAAGGCCAGGGGCAAGTTGGAAAAAAGCTCGAACACCGCGAATTTAAAAAGAACCAACAAGGTGTCGGCACTAAGGGGCAGGGTGAACACGACCACTGAATGGAGTGCCGACATCCGGGGGTCCCCAGCAATCAAAGCCCAAAAACAGGGGGACCAAGGAAAGTAGGGCCCGCGAAAACCCAGCGTAAGGGTTGCAAATTTCACGCGATACACAAAAACTGGGGGACCCTCGTACAAAGTTGGCGGCGCAGAAAAAGGGGGGGGCCAGCTATCAGCAACAAGTTTTGAATCAATAAAAAAATTGGGGCGGCAACACATACAGCACTAATAAGCAATGAATCCAACCAAAAACCTGTGAAGTGTAAACTAGAACTCTAACGTTTTTTGCACTCACTGGGGGAACCCATGAAGTAAATGGTCGGGGTGGCATCGCTGGGGTTTCACAGGGGGGGTTTTCGCCAACAGAGGCTCTAACCGGCAAAAAAGTAAATCAACATCTGGAAAATTGACCAAAGTCGGGGGAAGGGGGACCGGAAGTTTGACCGACATCAGCCACCAGCGCACACACGAACCCCAACGGCAAAGCGGGGTGACGCCACCAAAACGACCTGAAAATCTTCGTGCTACTCTCCGAAACCGCTCGGGATCGCCTTCTCCAAGAAAAGGTTCAAACAAGGGTAAGTGTCACTGGGGCTGTCTTGGCCGGCGGTCTTGGAACCTGGACTTGCCTGTTTACTGGTCGACTGCGGAGTTAGCCGGCAAACTGCAACCCCCAGGACACCATGCCAGTGGCCCCAAAGGTGGTTCCTAAATACAAGTACCTAGATACCCGCGTGGGTACCGGCCGGCCAAGAACGGCAGAAATGTGCCCGGACTCAATGACCCAGCAAAAACACAACCAAAAAAAACTCTAACTTTACGGGGGTCGCGCTACGGCCTCGGGCCCCCAAAAAACCCTTCCTGGAACAAGCCAGAAAGAAGCGTCAGCGTAAAAAATTTGGCACACTTGACTACATGGTTGTGCGGGCAACAGGTCAGACTGCGCAATACAGTCACGATGGGGTCACTGCCGTGAAAAAAAAACCTAGAAGGAAAAAACAACAACGGGAGGAAAAAAAGGAAAAAAGGGAGAGGGGCGGGGTTCAAGCACTGGAACATCAAGACTGGAAGGGCGCCTGGGAAATCAAAGAAAACCGAAAACGCCGGGCACGGGCGATCGACGTCCAATGGTTGGGGGGGGTGGAGGCGTCTGCAGCACAACGACTCTGTTGTGCATCGTGCTGTTGATAGGACCCTTCAGGCTATTTCACGATGCGGGGAGTGGGAGAGGGTTCTGTATGATTGAGGCCCAGTGCATTCAGGTGTTGTACTCAGTTTTCGTGTCCAAAAGGGGGGGGGAAAGCCGAGACACTGGGGGGGGGGGAAAGACCGCGGCGAGAAAGAAGAAGGCCTGAAATGGGGACGTCCATTAAAGCGGGGTCGGACGGCCTGTGGCCATCGGGGAACATGACATGGACGCAAACTAAAAAAAGAGCTGGGTTGGGACTGGCCACTCTAAGGCAGAATCCACGGGCCGGGGAACGGGCCGTGTGGGAAACAGTTAAAAACCGGGGCGGGGCAGAGAACGTGAACGCTTTACGCGGAGTCAGTCTTAAATCACCTTTTGAAAAGTGGGGGGGGCCTCCCGGGTGGACGAGCCCGCAGGCACAAAGGCCAGCAAGGGCCCGAACAGAAATGGTCTATTTCGTTCCAGCCGCGAAACGAGTCAGGAGGAAGCCGCGGGGTGCCAACAGCGCAAAAAAAAAGTAGATGCCCCAGGATAGGCGGTTACGGTGCTGGCCAGAGAAGAACGGGATTGGGGGGGGGGAAAAAAAAAAGGGTGGTAGAGTTGGCAGACAAACGACCTCCGTATTGGGGACTTCGTTAAGAAGCGGCAAACGTTGCGGAATCAATGGCTTTCACAACTATGGTAAAGAAAAACCAACTTGATGTCACAGGATGGTTTATTGACGACACACCTCTTGGGAACTGCAAAAATCATAGTCATCCAATTGAGGTGAAGCGAGACCGGTGGGGGTGGGGTTTCTGGGAAAAAAGCTTAAATGGGCATATCAGGGTCAGGGTTTTACCGTCAATAGTCAGACGGAAAAGGCGTTAGTTGGTTTGTCTGGAAGGATGGGTGGTGGCGGTTCGGAGGGGGGGGGTTGGGAAGGATAAAAAAACGGCGGCCTGGGACAAAATTGTTCCGAAAAAAAATAAGTGGCTGCGGGGGGGGGACCATGGGGGGACAACAAAGGGGAAAAAACCAAAAAGCTGTGTTGTCCCAGAAAGAGAAGAGCAAAAACAATCAAACAAAACCCCCCGAAAAAAAACCAAGGGTCCAAAAGGGGGCCCACAATTGAAAATCAATTAGACATAAAAAGCAATGAAAGACGGAAGGTAAGAAAAGTATTGTGTGCCAGAAAGGAGTTTCTCGTAAACTGAAAAAGGCTCACTTCACACGGTTCCAAAGGTGGGAAGTTGAGAAGGGCAAGAACAAGGACACTGCAAACGCTCAAACCCCACAAAGTCTGACAATAGCGCAGCAGGTGCACAGGGGAAGATAGCTCCACAGGGGAAGACCGAAAAAGCAGGTCTATTGAAGACGTGACCGCAACAGGAACGTGCCGACAATTGGGACCACGTAAACGTCCTAGCGCCACCTTGGTGCGTTCACAGGGTGGCAGGGGGCCGGAGGGTCAATTAAGGCAAAAAAAAAAAAAACTTTGTGCCCCAAATCCGCGGTGGGGGGCAAGCACCCCATCACCGCGAATCCGGTACTTGGAGCAGGGGAAGGTTTCAAGGACCCTATGGTCTTGCCTGGCGCGAAAGCCCCTTGGAAGGGCATGGAGAACGGTAAGGGTGGGATGTGGGGGAATTGAGCAAACAAACCCAAACCCTGACAGGTAACCAAACCTGGGCAGAGGGGGGTTGGGGAGATACATCGCTTTCAACAAAGGACCCGAGAAAAAAAAAGAAAAACACCCAAGAAGTCCGAGGCCTGTGTGGGGAGGTTCACTGAACGGGGAGGGTCCCGCAGGCTGGTGGGATACCAGAAAAACTTTCACTTAAAAACGAACGGCCACGGGCGAAACCCGCTGAAAAAAAAAGCAGGGGAATCTTAAGACTTTGTGCAAAAAAAAAAACTTGGCTAGCACACCTGACATCAGACCTTGCTAGGCACTGCACAAAAACACGGCGGGGGATGATCGGGAACTTTTTGAATTAGGAGACGGGGTCCCTTGAGGGTCTCGCGAAAAGTCGACTAAAAGGGCCGCCGAGTTCCATTGCGAATACGGCGGCGGGGTGACGGGGAAGTTTCAAGCATAATCGGACACAAAAAAGCTTGAAGCACGTGTCCAAGTAGGTAGGGGGGGGGGTTGAGCCTTGGGTCGAGCACCGAGTCCTGGGGTCCACAGCAAAGACTCAGGGGGACGACTGCGGACTGGACCCGGAAAGCACCGGGAGAGCTTAAGACTATAGTGGAAGCCTGTTCGGGCCCAGCGCTGGGCAGAACAAATCGGTGGCGCCGTGGGCAAAAAACGGCGGGCAGGGCAGGGAGAGACGTGGGGGGAACTAGGGGTGTCTCGGGACCTGGTGACAGAACGAACCCTGTTGGGTTTGTGATCAAAAGAGATTACGGATGAACAACGCGCAGAGGGGGGGCAAAGGCTTGTAAAACTCATGGCAGGGGTGAGGGGTCCAAACAACGCCCGCAAAACGTTAAAGCGCTATGGGGGGGCCTAAACTCGGTTCATTCGCAACTGAGCTGGAGGGGGATCATGTAAACGCATGTTAAGGGACAACGAAGCATCGAGTCCGCAAAAAAAAGTCAGCCTGACTGAACCTCACGTCCGGAAACTCTAAGGGAGCGGGGGGAAAACAACTCGGAGGAGGGAACGGAACCTGGGGAAAACTGTGGTACGAAGACCCTTTGGTTATGATCTTTCCGGGGCGTGGAAAGGAAACACGAATGTCCTGGCACCAAACAAACCAGGGAACAGCCGCCGAAAAGCCGAAAGACACAGGGGGGGGGTGTCCAGAGATAAAACTGAGGACCGTAAAAAAGGATGGGATGGAGGCTGTGTCAGTAAATTTCGAGAGAGGCCGGCAGGGGAGGAAAGAGAGGGAACATCTTTTGGTCGGAAGTCAAAACGGAAGGTGAAAAACTGCGCCAAAAGGCCAAAAAAAACGGGGCGGAACGACGAGGACCCCTGGGGGAACGTAAACCAGGGGGCAGCACAGGTGACCAACTCGAAAGCAGGCCGCCGGTCCGTGATCAGGGGCGTGGGGGGCCGAAGACGTGAAAACTACCTCGAACTAAAAACGAGCTTGCGATGCGAATCATCGGCCAACGTTGAAAAGGCGTGGGCGATACCAAGAAAGAGGTCAAGGGAAGAGAGCACTCTTCTGGGGAACCTGGATGGGATGCCACGCTCGCCTCTCACAGTCCAAATCAAGATCTCCCCTAGTCAAGGAAGTCTTAAGTGAGGTGGACACATCGGTCGTCCCTTTGGAAAAAAGTGGGGTACGTCTGGGCAGGGCCACGAAAACATGGTCGATCCAGAGCGAATGTCGTGA
>Ga0179593_1622944_pt1 | contig 19882 bp, 19 predicted proteins | sample CZODoug2_1_08_16_FD_185931 | JGI IMG/M metagenome (GOLD analysis project Ga0179593, IMG submission 185931) | Vadose zone soil fungal communities from Angelo Coast Range Reserve, California, USA - CZODoug2_1_08_16fungal (PacBio error correction) | ecosystem: Environmental > Terrestrial > Soil >...
TAAAAGAGGAAGAAGTCTGCATCGACCAATTAAAAGGAAAGACACTTTGAGTTAATAAGACCCGTCTCCAGGAAAGAAACAGAACAATCGGTTCCGCCGACCGCCGCTGGATCCGGGGGCCACCTAGGGCTGAGAAGCACCTCGCCAATCAATCTGCATCTGAGGGGGTTGCGGGGGAAAAATAGTCTAGCATAAAGAAAAGCGCTTAGCCGAGGGTGAGGGGGGGAGAAAACGGAGCGGAGGGGGCGGGCGGGGGTCGGGAGCTGCTCGAGCAGAGGTGGGGGGGCTAGGGAAAGGAAAAAAAGTCCCGAATGGAAAGGAGGGTATGTAGCATAGTGGCAGTCAATGGACCAGGCCTGTGGCTTGTGAGCTTGCCGTAGACGTCTTCATGGCATACTCAGTAAAAAAGGGGCTAGGGTAGGGTTAAAGGCGGGGTCGGGTTACTATAGAGGGGTCATGTGGACTCCGAAGCTGTTATAGTCCCTGCGTGAACAAGATAAACATAGAGGGGACGAGCCAGGGAAGGGTCGTTCGAAGAACGCTTGGGTTCCGTATGGCTCACATATGGTCCTTCGGTTAATGGAACGGTCAAGTTTAGGGTGGAAAAGGGGTGAGGGCCGGAAGAGGGGGGTGCGGGGTTTGCGCGGCACGGCTGTATTAGGAGCGTGGCCGACTATGAAGGCGCAAGACGGGGAAAAGAAGAGAAACGAGGACTTGCGGACGGGGCCGCAGAAGAGGTGTTGGTCGCGGGTAAACGAATAAAACAGATCAGCACAAGACGCGTTGACGGTGTTGCGCGACGCTGCAAATCAACAAAAAAAGATAGCGGGAAGGAAGAAATAGATACGGAAACTGGGCATCACGACAAAACACGAAAACAAAACTCTGCTCCGCGGGGTCCGGGCATCTATCTCGCAAGGGAAAAGAAGGTGGAGGGACCAGCTAGACCGACGACGGAAAACGGGCTACTGTTCGGATGTCACGGCTACAGGAGGTGAGAAAAGGGAAAAAAAGGAAAAAGCCAGGAACCTGACGACCGAAGCTTCTAGAGGTCCAAAGATCAAACTTGAAACACATAGGGCACTAAGCACTGCGGAATTCTGTCAAGAGGAAAAGAAGGCAGGTGCACGGAGGGAAGATCTGGGTTCAAGAAGGGGACTTGGTCGGTCATTTGAACTGCGAAAGAAGAGAAAAAGGAACAAGATTGAAGGGAAAAAAAAGGGGGGAGAGGCTGGAAGTTAGCGGGAAATGGTCATGAACTTTAGAAACGACTTCGTGTCTAGAGGATGGTAACGAGGAAAAGGGAAGAGGAGGACTGGGGGCGTGAACAACATGGTTATCAGGGTCAACTATAACACTTTTAAGGATGGAAAAGAAGATGGCAACTCGGATCTTATCAGCTGAGTGCGCCGGACGGGGACACGCCCGCGACTAAGGAGAGGGACACGTAGGGGTGGGGTCCGAACATCACTCCCTCTTGGTGCAACGATCGTCGAAAAAAAGAAGGCCGCTGCTGGATCTATGTAGGAGAATTGGGAGAGAGGGAGTGGAACAAACCTTCGGGTCGGAACGAGGGAGGACTTCTGATCTCGGGTCCTTCTAGAAGGCAAAAGAAAGCACTTTGGAAGCTCTGGGAGAAGGAAGACTAAGCGCAGAAGAGCCCGGCTGACTGACGATAGCAATCATGGCAAGTAGGGTGGGGAGTCTGGTGTCTGGTGGTTATCGGGGCTGCTACTCGCAAACTTAAGGAGCCTGCGTGTCCGTCAAGAAGAAGAAGATATGCAGGGTAAAGGAGGGCTGTCTTGGCCCATCAGGGTTTCAACAAACGCAAAAATTTTCGGCAGAAAAGAGAAAGATCGACCGAAGGGTGGAGAGACCGAGAGAACGTACTGCAGAGGTCATGACGCTCGGGATAAGGGAGGGAGGGAGAAAGAGGGGGGGGGGGGAAGCAGAAACCCGCCAAAACTCAGTGCGCGTTCAAACCGGCGAAAATAGAGGAGTAGTGAGGAGAAGGGAGGAGGGAAAAAAAAAGGTGAAGGAGAAGGGTGGCCAGACCCAGTTAAAAATGAGTGCCTCGATTATAAAGGACACCCGTCCTACCGCGAGGAAGAGCGAAGAGAAAATCGGGGAGTTGATAAGGAGAAAAAGGACTTCGGCCCATTAAAAAAAGGAAAAAAGTGACTGTAGTAGGCCGGGGAAAAAAATAGAAGGAAAGGGGGCGAGCTTGTTGCCCCATTTCGACATCTCTCAACAGAAGAGGGCGAAGAGGGTGTTCGACCTCGGGGTGAAAAGGAAAGGGGAAGAACAACCTAGGGGCCGATTGGTCAAAAAAGCTATAGTAGGGGGATAGCCGTAACAGAAAAGATCGAACGAAGGCGGGGGTCTTTAGCGATCCAGGGTCCCCTCAAGACGTTCTGCTCAATCGGCCATGAACTACTAAAAAAGGAGCAAACAAAGCACCTAGAGAGAGGGGGGGAGAGAAGGGAGGACTCCCCGGGAACTCATGCCGGGGGGCCCTTGAGAAGCAAATCCAGGACTACTAAATCAGATTCCGAGAAGAGCTTGGTGAAGAGTCCGGCTAACGGTCGGGAAAAAAAAAAAGTCGCAGCTCCTTAGAGAAAAAGGGAAAAAGAACTCTGCGACTTGTAATAAGGAGAATTACGAAGCAACCAGTGGGGGGTTTCGAGGACGGAAAAGGGGAGGCAAACAGCGGTTAGATTGGAGAACGATTTGGCATCTAAAAAAAAGACCGCCACCGCGGAGGGGGGGAGGGGGAAAAACAGGGAAGAGAGGAGGTCAGGAAGTCTATAAAGGAATCGCTCGAGAAGGGATCGCCAAGGAAAGAAGAAAGTTCCACGAGCCTGACGGAAAAAGACAGGATTTCGACGGCAGCGTGTGTGACGGTGAAAGTTCGGTAGGGGGGGAAAAGAGGAGACAATCGCTTCGCCCAGCAAGAGGGGGGGAAGCACATTTTCAGGAGAGCAATATAGAAAGGAAACATAAGGGGGTAAGATGGGCAACGAAGAGTCGGAAGTAGAAGAAAATGGTTCAAATGACGAAACTACAGCAAAGGCCCGAGGCGTCTAAGGAGAAGAAGCTCACTGATAGAGGAGAAGCGTCCGCGTCATAGGTATTCATCATTAGGGGGGAGAGCAAGATTCAGGGAACGCCCCTAGGAAAGAATCAAAAGAAGGCAAGTCGACTGCACTCGATCGTGAGAGAAACAAAAGGGGAGAAGGAAAATGTAAACCTCACACACCGCAAGCAAAAACGGTGAGCAGCCATCGTTAGTACGTTGGTACGTTAAAGGTATGGAGACAGGGGAAGGGGGGGAGAAAGAACCCAGATAACTATATAACAGGGGGTTCGGGGGGACACCATTGAGACTTTCAAAGAAAAAAAGAAACTAAGTGAACCCTGTATTAGGGGAACTGGGATGAAAGAAAAGAGGGATATCTTCGCATCGCTGTGCACGGAGTGCTGTAACAATGGGCAAAGAAGAGGAGGCTGGGAGCCCCGGATAGGAGAGATAGTAAGATTACATACCACAATAGCAACTAAAAACAAGAAGAGGCGGGAAAAAAAACGCTGTAAAAAACAGAACATTTCTGCCAAAAACATAGGTGACACCTGAAAGAGCGACCGATGTCGAGACAGGTTTGTGGGGGATAAGGGGGAGGAAAGTCCAGAAACATTGACTTAACAGGGGGAGTCGGGCCAGGAAGAAAGCCATACCGAGCGGGTCGCAACGAGGGAGGGAGGACACGGGTCGAAAGTCCTTAACGAATTGCAAACGTAATAAAAAGCACTAGGACGAGATTGAAAGAACGCAAGAAGGGCCAGACACTTCTCCTGATAAGAAGGGCGTCCTCAAAAACTGAGGGAGGAGAAGACCTGAGTCGGTGTGCAGCCGAACGCCTCGCGCCAAGGCGTAAGGGACTAAGAACAAGGAGTCGGACGCGCTTCCTCGGCAAAGGAACTGGCTCAAGAAATCTCTCAACAGAATCCACACAAGGGGGGGGGACCTTCTGAAAAAAACTAAAATGGCAAAGGTGTGGAAGGAGAGGGACCAAAGTCCCGGAATAACACCTGGGCAGTAATCCTCCGGAAAAATGTTGTAAGACACTGGGGATAAAAAAAAACCGCGTCCCCAAAAAGACTAAGCGTTTTCAGTATCCTCAAATGGCAGCAAATATCGTCTCTCCCAGTCCAAGCGATGGGGAAACACAAAGGAGGTTGTCTGAAAATTGAAGGGAGACGAAAGAGAGAAAAGAACAGGACAAAGCAAAAGAAGAAAGAAAAATGGGCAACCCGGTGGCCAGCCTCAATACGTGTCAAAAAGGAACAAGATCAAGCAGCCTCGCCGGCATGATCAGAAAGAAAAAGAGCAGAGAGAAGGAAAAGAAGGGGGATCGATTCAAGATCTGAGGAGGGGGTTAGGGAAACAACTGAAAGAGAGGCACAGAAGGGGGGACATGTCAAAGTGCCAGGAGGCCTCGATTGCAGAGTGGGAAGAAACAAAGAATGTCAAAGGAAGAACCGGGGCATGCAAGGAAAGAGGAAGGGCGGGGAAATGATCCCAGCCAATGCGGCTAGAAGGAGACAACGTAAGGTAAAGAAGGCATTCAACAGTGAAGGCTGACCCGGCTGATGGGAAAAGAGCTCAGAGAGGCAAAAGGTTCATGGGGAGAAATGACAAAAAGAGGAGGATCTTCAGCTAACCTTCAGTGGCGCATGGAAATATCAAAGTCGAAAACGGGATCCGTGATATAGAACCGAATGTTGGGCTCTCGGAAGAGCTTTATTTGGGGAAAGAATTGCGGCACTAGGCTCGCAGACGAGGGGCGCCGGGTTTTGCCTGTCCATTGGCGCGGTATCGAAGTCCCAGATCGGTCGGACTGAGAAAGAATACAGAGACATTACGAAGGGACAATCTAAATAAGTAAAGACAGAGGTGCAGAACGGCTTTCGGGGGGTGGGATCTCGAGAAAGGGGGAGTCGGGGACTTCTAGGAGGAAATTGCAAGAATTGTCCGAAGCGACTGTGGATGACGGGGCTGAACATAGCTGGAAGGACGGAAGTGCGATTCGTGGAGGCCAGAGCACCGAGAGGGGAAAAATCCTTGATAAAAAAGGACACAAACGTGTCTCGATAGAGGTTGGGGGGAACGAACATTTTAGAGTGTTCCTGGGAACGCGCCGGAAATCTTTTGGTTAAGGGAAAACGGAAAAGAAAAAACAAGGCCGGTGACCAGGAGAAATGTGAGCGGGAGGTTAGGATGCGCCTCCAGGGAAGGAAACTTGGAGAAAGTAAGACGAAGCCAAATTGGGTTAACAAAAGCGCTGACATCCAAGTACTCAGTGAGATGCTATGATGGAAAAAAAACTATTCTTAAGAATAGAGACGCGACATACGGAGAAAGCCGTAGCCCTGCGTCCTGGGCGGAAAAATCGGGGAAAACGGCACCCGAGGGATGAAGACGTAGTCAGACGGGACTGCCTTAGGGGTGGGGGGTAATGTAAAAGCAAAAAGAAAGGAGTGCAATTAAGATGGTTCATATACCTTCGACTTGCTCGTTCTAAGCGTGCGTTGAAATGGGGTCCCACAAAAGTCGTGGACGAAGAAAAAAAAAAAGCTCGTGCACTAGTTAAGGAGTTGAAGAGGGGGCGAGGGGATTGGGCTTAGGAGAAGGACAATATGGAAAACAAGGTGGAATGTTTGCAAAACAGATTCGATCGTAAATTCAAGCCAGACCTTAAGTTAGAGGGGAGACAGGCGGTTCACGATCCGGGTGCGCCAATGAGAAGCATAGGGGGTAGAATAGAAAAACACTGAACAAATAAGGAAAATCTCTGTTAATTGAATAATGGGGGAAAGAGAGGGGAACACAAGGATGGCGGGCGGCACCCCGGGAAGCTGAAGCGACTCTGAATACCTAAAAAAAAAGCACCGGATATCAGACTCAGAAAAGAGTACAAAAAAAAACAAAGCACTGGGACCAAAGGGGAAAATCGCGCTGCAACGAGAGGTTGTGGTTTGGGGTGGTTGGGGGGGGGTTGGGGGGGGGTTGGGGGGGGGGGGGGGGGGTGGGGGGGGGGGGGTGGGGGGGGGGGGGTGAGGTTTTGTGGTGGGGGGCACGTGTCCGATCACGGTCATTTCCGCTGTCTTCCGCGCGAGCGGGAGAAAAAACTGAATCCCTTTTCCCAACAGCACTCATACCCCATGAGGAGGCCTTCGGCTCGAAGCGGGTCACCTGAAAGACACGGAAGGGACCTGTCGTATGGCCGAACACGGAACATCTCAAAGGATGAAGGAGGTAAATCGTGGCAGTGAGTCATGTAACAACCCGTTTGTGAGTTTTTGCATTTCCCGTAGTAACGTCATTAAACGAGACGGGTCATCAGGGGGGGATCTTGTCAGTCAGTGGTCTCTAACTCTTGTGAAGGCCGCCCCTTGGAAAACTGAGTTTAAGCGGGCCGGGAACCAGTGCGAGAGAGAAAGGGGGGTACCCAATATATGACCAGAGGAAGAATAGGGATTATCCTTTATTTCGAAAGAGGAAAATTTGAAGAAAGTTAAATCCTATCAAAAGGGGGCTACCAAGAGAAAGAGCCTCGAGTTAATATAGGTGGTGCCGTCGGAAGCCGCCGCGCGTCACTCATCACCTCGCTAGATATCACTAACTAGACACAAGAGGAAGTTGGTAAGGTGGAGGAGGAAGTAAGGTCAAAGAAAAAACGAATGAGGAAGGGACTTTCAAGGTGCCTGCTTCATTCTAACCTTGACGCGGAAGTGGACAAAGAGGGAACGAGGTTTTGCGCCGAGGGGAGAGCTTTAGAGGATATCAACAACAAACGGAGGAAAAGATAGGAGGCGGAAGAAAGGGAAGAGGTGAAAAGAAAAGAGCCAAACGGGGAAAATATGCTGGGGAAGACCTCCGAATTCACGGCGACCGGAAAAAAGGGGAACCCGAAATAAAGTCTGTTGTCGTTAGAGGCGTCCAAGTGAACACCTTCAAAAGGAGTAGACCTCGGTGACGTTCTGAATCGCTACAAAGGCCTCTGAAAAACAGACTGTTGGGGGGGTTGGGGGTTGAAGAAAGGGAAAAAAACTATATCATGAGCGAACTCCGGGAAACAGTCACAGAGAGAAGGTCAAAAAACTTCTTGTTTAAAATGTAGTAGAGGAAACCGCGTCGCCCGCGTCCGGGGTGGAGAAATTGGGTGAAGGAGAGGCGTCGAATGATGTGTCGACGGGTAACCGTTAATCGACCCATCAGACACTAGGAAAGCACAAATTCTTACTCAAAAGGGGAAGACATGGGAGATCGGGCTCGAGACGAAGAGCAACGAGGAGGGGTTGGAGACCGGGTAGAACAGAAGGAAAGTTCTAAGGGGACTATCCGGGGGAGAGGGAACCGCGCAAGAGAACGCAATAAAGAGGTGTTCATTGAAAGGGTAACAATAATAAAGAGCAGAAGTGGAGAGGATTCCCAGGAATCGTCCAGCCGGAAATAGGTCCGAGTAATAAAAGGCGACGTAAGGAGGGAGGGCACCAATTCGAATCGCTCGGGCAGCGGCTGTCACGGCTCGACCTGTAACTAGAGAGAAGAAGAAGACTGACCCAAAAGTCTCATCCAAGAAGGAAAGAGTGGAAGCCAAGTGTAACATCCGCTGACCTAGGGCACCGGATGAACCAGGAAAAGGGGGCTGGTCGCGCTGTGAGACCGTGGAAAGAGGGGAACCGGAAGGATGTCGACCAATACGAGGAGAAGTGGACGGAAGAGGTCCCGCAAAGGTGATCAGGGATAGTAGACTGAATCCAAGAAGAAAACGGTGGAAGATAAAGGGTCAAAACAGAAAACGCCAAGATGGGGGGAGTACCTCCCGCGAAAAAGTCATAGAGGTTCGACTGAACACGTCGGAGCGAGAAGAACACGAGTGGTCGCGGGAAAGAACCATCAAAAAGAATCAAAACTTTAAAGAAGCGTACGCGAGTCAAGGGAAACGAAAAGACTTAAGGAAAGGGAGTGGGCACGGGGGAGTGGATCAGTGAAGAAAAAAGAAGAACGACCCGAAAATCAAGGCCTACGCAAGGGATAAGGAAGGAAATCCAGGGGAGCGTTCCCAAACCCGAAGGGGACTAGGGGAAAATGGGGGAAACTGTCGGGAGAACCGAACGGCGAGACAGGCGGAAGTAGACTCCATCCTAAGGGAGTCAAATTACGAGAAAAAACTGGGGCGCGAAGAAGGTGTCGTAAAGCACCGTATCAACGGATGAAGGTACTCACTAGGAGAAAACGGGATCGGCAAGGAAAAGAAGAGAAAGGGGGCGTGAAGATCAAAAAGAACCAAGCGAGCTGCGAATCGAAAGCACTTAAACCGAGGGAAAGACCAAAGGGGGGAGGGCATCGAGGAAACGATAACGGGGGGGAATCAAGGTGGACAAGAAAGGTACTTGCAATCCTGAGGAAAGTACTTTATCTAAAGAAGCCCAAAAAGCAGCGTAGCAGGATGCAAAGCCAGTTGAGAGGGGGCACCGGAAACATCAAAGGAATGAACCGTGACGCATGACAGAAAAAAAAAAAGTATACCTAAACGAAGCAGAGAGCAGGATGCCAGCAGGTAGACGAATCGGTCGTCGCCAGGAGAAACTGGGTGAAGAAAAACAGAAGAGGAGAAGGCCGCCCGATGCAGAGAGCCTGAACGAAGAGGAGAAAAGCAGTAAGGCTCGGTTCGACCATATACGAAGGCGGGGCGGAGGCTAGAAAAAACGTAAAGAGGGAAGAACTCGAGCCAATCGACGCCGACAAAAGGGGGAAATTCTTTATGCGGGATTAAGAAGGGGGGGCTGAAGGAGAGCCCGGGGCAGGCCAGAGAGGAGAACCAGGGCGGCTCAACGACGAAGGAAGAAAAAAAATGGGGTGCATAAAATTATGCCAACGAGCAAGGCAGGAAGGTGTGGAGAAATCAAATCATCGGACAGACACCTGTAAGAGTCCTGTCGAAGGAAAGGACGCGCAAAGGGAGAGAGAAAGGGTGACTGGAGAGAATTCAAGAACGCGGACCCTGAGAAGTCAAATGGGAAAGGAAAAAGGTTTTCCGAGAAAAGGCTCGTATCTGAAAAAAGATACGTTACAGATCTACAAGTAACAATAATAAAAAGCGTCAGTGTGGTCCCAAAATGAACCAATAGTAAGAGAGAGCCACACAGCCGCAACAACAAAAGTAGAAAATAAACTATAGTCCTCGGGAAGGAGATAAGTTTGGGGGGAGACAAATGTCTGAAGGATGCAAAGATTGGTACTAAATCGGTAAACGAAAAGTATCGGAGAGGATGGTTGAAGTAAAGAAGGTAGGGAGAAGCCTGGCATGAGTAATCGGGGGGGACTGTCTGACACGATTAGCCGGGAGACGACAGGGGCTCGAACTACTTGTCCTGAAAGGAATGACTCATCATAAGGAAGAAAAAGAAAAAAAAAACGAAGAGTCTATGAATGGCATAAAATGGAGGGGGAAGGTCGAAAAAGGAGAGATGACAACAGTTTCCTGCGCGGGCGTGAGAAACGGAGGGGTTCTCCGATAGTACTCAAGGAGATCAACCGAAACCGGAGCAACGCGCAAGAGAGGAAGTTACACTCAAAGGGAGGGAGAAACTGATAAGAGCAAAGGACAGGGAGGTCCGGGGGGAAGGCCTCGGACTCGAAGGCAGAGGAAGATCGTATCTGTGACGACATGGTCAGAGTTGGGGATTCGGGAAGGGAAAGTACCAACTGGAAAACGGGGCGGCCCGAGAAGAACTCAGGGGTTCCGGGAGGGGAAAGGACTGATGCCGCGACCGAGGAGGCTGTTTTAAATCAATACTAGGCAGGCTTTGAGGAGGGACTGGAAGAAGAGATTAAGACGGCCGTGAGGGTACGGGAGAGAAATGGGCGTGGAAAGGAAACTCATGCTTGCGCAATCGCACGGGCCGCCGAACAAATTAATATAACTTAGATGAGTATTAATAGAATGAGAACCCTATAACCACAACTTTCAAGGAGGAGGAAGGCTCAGGGTCACTTCATGAAGTCGCGACGTGGGAAAGAAACTTGGGGGACGTCAGAAGACCGGGGCACTCATTTCCTGAGATTCTGGGAAAAATTGGAAAGGCAAGCGTAACTGGGGGAGGGACGAGATCCGCAAGCCAGGTTCAAAGAACGTTTACTACCTCCGTCGAGTGCAGGAGGGAACGTGCCACTAAAAAAAAATGCTCCCCATCGGATACTCTGGAAAGAAAAAAGGGGGGAATAGTCCTCGGGTTGGCGAAACTAACACAGAAGGTACGGGCGCCGCGGAGGGGGGCCTTAGAAGTTGTACGTTTCATGGGGAAAAACTACGCACTACAAGAACGTGAAAAGGAGTGGCGGAAAGGTATGCGTGTACGGGAAAAGAGGCTTCGGCGGTGCAAGACTAAAGGAACACAGACTCGTGGGTCTAAAAAGCGAAAATCGAAGGTGCAAAGTTCGGACACGTTTACTATTCGACAACTGAGATACAAAAAAAAAGTCCGGGGGGATGAGGGCACAGCAAGGAAGGAGATCAGAAGGCATTCTCGACTCCGGCCCGTATTCCTGAAAGGAAGAGGGGCCACTAAAGAAAGGATCGCATCAAGAAAGAATTTTTTAAAAAGGGGAAAATCGAACCTGAGGGGCCGCTACCCACTGGGGGAACCGTTGTTTTACATCGTCGTAAACGCCCCTGGCTTGAGAAAAAAGGACCAGGAGAGGAAAAGTTGGTAGGAGGGGGGAAGTAAAGACGAACTGAATTGACAGTTTCAGGCGATAACAACAAGCTGCAGAGCAAAACGAACCAACGGGTGAACGTTGAAGATTATCAGTATAAGGGGAGAGGTCTGCTCAAAAAAAAAATCCTCTGGAATCAGAAAAAGAAATTGGAAAAAGCCTAGAAGGGAAGAAAGAAGCGATAGCTATTTGAGAGATCGCCGCGTTCGAAGAATGGAATGAGACCCCAGGATTAAGACGGGGGAATAATCGACGAAGCTTAACCGGAATAAAAAAACAAAAAGGGTGGGGCTCGGATCCGCTGGAAGAGTAAACGGTCGCAATAAGGAAAGAAGAGGTTGCTCGACCGGGGGGGCACCTTGCGGTCGGGAAAAAAGCAAAGAAATTAAGAAGCCAGCGCAATTACCCAAGGAGAGTACAGGGAGCGACGCGAGCGCCCTGGAGGGCAAACGTAGACCATACCTGACCCATTTGACGATCAAGACGGCAGGGGAGAACGAAGAGACACTCGCCGGGAATGGGGGGGTGTGCCGGAGGAGAAGACCGGCGTCGGACGCCAAGAGGCGATAATCGAGCTAACGAAGTGGGGCAGGGACGAGAGAAAAACCAAAGAGGAGTCGTTTCTATGCGGGGTCCGGGTCCGGGGAGGAGAAAAGGGAGCCAGGGTAACTGACAATGGAACCGTCAGTTTGAATGCCTGTTACGATACAAGAGGTCGGCATCTCTCGAGAAAAAAAAAGTGGGAGTAAAAAAGGGGAGGACAAGGTTGAACAGGGAAGCAAAAATTAGCCCAAGAGAAAAGGAACGTTTACTGGGGGTAAAGGACTAAAGGAGATTAGTTGAGAATTCAAGGGACGAACCCTTACTAAAGGAGAGGGCAAAGGGTGAGAGGAGTCCCGGAAACCGACTTCAAGAAGTCTTAGCGGGAGGCGATACTAGAGCCGCGAGCGGAATTACTGGACTGACCTTCCACAACTAGGACTAGAGGAAAGAAAAGAAGCGGGGGCGGGTCTGGGTACATTGGGAGGAGGAAAGAAATTCTAATCGCGCAGGAAAAATATCATCTCCGTAATCTAAGGGGAAAAGGACAGTCTCAGGGGGGGGGAATTTCGGTCCACTGGGGGGGGAATACCTTTGATTCGGACCCCAAAAAGCTTCGCGAGGCAAGGAGACGATGGATAAAAGAAGAGGAACCGTCACGCCATGGACCATCGGAGGTCTGAACGTAGGCAATTGGGGGAGAATAAGAGTCAGGAATAGACCAGGAAATGGGTGCCAATAGGGGGAACGAACCTTGGTAAAATGACGGGATTGGATAGACGCATCATCGCATAAGACTGTTCGACACAGCCTTTCGTGCACGAAGGGCAGGAATTCCACAAGGGGAGGGAGACGTGCGCGAGAGGGACCGGGAGAATAGTAAATGACCGCTCTGATAATTCCACACGTCAAAACAAGCTTACTCAGTAGCTTTGTTACGCAAGGAGCTCAGGGTAAAAAGAGGAGTACGGATTTTCAGCAGAAAAGAATCGCGCAGCCAAAGGGACCGTCAAATGTGCGCGGGTGGCACTGGAAGGGGAAAAGATACACGGGAAGAAAGCGCGGTTGGTTCGGAGAAGGTAAAGCGACTGATGCGTCAACAAAAGACGGATTTGAGAGGTTGAAAGCGTGTGAACGAGGAGCGGCGAAGTTGAAGAAAAAGAGGTCCCTAAGTAGGGGACGAAAGTGGATCGAATCGGGGATAAACAGACGAAATAATTCTTAATATTGAGGGAATCACACTTTGCGACCCCTCAAGGGACACGGAACGGGGGGGAAGGGAAAGGAAGTACGAGTCTGTCACGACGATCGTCAAAAGGAAAACCAGTCCGGACCGGAACCTGAGCGCGGTACAAGGGGGGAAAGATTCCAAGAGAAGTTCAATTTGGCGGGGTATATTGAGGTTAATGAAAAAAGAGAAAAAGTCCGGCCGACGACGGAGAGAAGACCGGGGGAAGGGAAACCTAAGAGGAGAACCCTAATCCCAAGGTAGTGAGAGGAAGGAGAGGAAACAAGCGGAAGGAGGGAAGGCTAGAGAGGGAAAGTCAACGGGGTCTGCAGGGAGGGTGAATGGTCGGAACGCCGAGTGAGAAGAAAACAAAACTGGAAAGGGACGTGAACATCAGGGAGGCCAGGCACTAAAAGATAGAACGGTCAGCGATGGAAAAGTCTTCGGTGACCGACTGAAGAAAAAACATACGGGAAAACGAGCATCAGGGGGGGGGAGGGAGACTATTACTCCGCTTGAACGGACCGGGCGATTCAGTGTGGGGGGGGGGGGATCAGGTGTTCACATTCTCTGAAGAGAAGACTCAGGGGGAGATGCTTTCGATTAAGACGCACCACGCAAGCGGAGGGAAAATGCGTGGGAAAGAGGCAATTGGGGCGAGGGACGCAATCTCCTCAAGAACTTCGGAACCCCCTCGTGCATACAGAAAGTAACGCTAAAGGGGGGGAAAAGAGTAAGAGGGAAAGGGACATGAAAAAGCCGAGCATCGGTAAAAGTATCCGCATGTTCCCTCCCATACCCTAGGATCGAAGGTTCCCGGTTCTCAGAAGGAAGACGAGGGAAACAATCGTCCAAAGGGCGCAAATATACGAGCGAAGAGGACTGATAGCTACTTCTCCAAACGGACGGAAAACGGCGGCCTATCATGTTACGTTCAAAAAAAGCGCAAAACAAAACAACAGCGCGGTGGAATTAAACGCCTTCTTGGCCAGGAGGGGAGGGGCAGGGCAATCGTATATAGGGACAATCACGCCTGGGTAAGGGAATAGGCCCTTGGGAAGGCCTAAGGACGAAAAAGGGGAAGAATCGGAACAGGGCTGGAGGCAGACGCATTCCTGCAACTTTCGAACATGTGAAGGAGATAACTGTTTGCCCAAGGAGACTACAGGACATCATGAGGGACAAATCGGTACCTAAGTTCTCTCCCTCTGAATGGACCAGGTGACTGCCAATGAAGAAGTCGATGTGAAGGGGAAGGACGGTGACCTTTGTGAGGGTCCATATAACCTCGGATTCGAGCCAGGAGTTGGAAAAGGCACGGCCAAAGTACGGAAATAGCGGAGGCGGGCAAAGAATGTGGGCCCACCACATCTCAGCGCACGCCAAAAATTATCAGATCTCAAACAACACGGTAATTAAGGGAAGAAAAAGGGGGAATAAGTATCTGGAGAAAGTTCACGTTCCGGACGATTGAGTAATGAGGGCGGATCTTCGAGATTGGAAGAGAGTGTCGGGAGGGGAAACAATTGATCTGAAAATGAAAAGGTTTGTATAGGCAATGGGGGAAGAATGAACAATGGGAGGCAGCAGTCTAAGATGGGGGAGTCAGTGGGTCCTCGGGCAGATAATCCGATTGGAGTAAAACATTCTGGAGGAGTTGCGGAACAAAGATCCACAATTGAGACTGAGAAGCGTGACCCGCTGAGGGTAGGTTAAGAAGTGCTAAGGGAAAAATTTTTCAGGACGGAGGAGGAGACGCACTCTTGACGGTTATGGGAAACCTCTGGCTGACAGCACAGGCCTGAAAAAGAGCAAGCAGGGGAAGATTCAAAACAGTTTGAACTCTCTTCTCTTGTTGGGGGAAAGGGCTGGGGGCAGTTGGGGTTGGAAGAAGAGAGGCTTAAAAAAGCGGCCGAGCGAGATGTGAGAACCATGGAGAATGATTTCAGCGAGCGTTAGCAGAAAAAATCCCGACTTCGTCGGACGGAGACATAAGAGGGGGTCGTCGGCGGAAAAAAACGACCTCAGAGGGCGAAACGACAGGTGCGAATGGGTGGGGGGGCCGCTTATGAAATCGACTCGGAAAAGGAGGATTGTAGGGAGGGGAAAGTATGCGCGCACGGGGTAAGAAGGAAGGTGGCGGGAAGGGGGTCTAACTGACGGGCTGAAGGCGTGGCAAGGGAAAGCAAGGAAGAAGGGAAACTGGCAGGCTGAGAGAAGAGAAAAGGTGGGATACACAAAGTGAACATCGCTCTCGATGCCATTCATCGGTCGCTAATGGGATAAGGGTGCCAGAAGGTGCGGTTGAAGGGGACAAAAAAAAGAGGGAACGTTCAGCATTTCGAGGGGTAATGCTGCGGCCTGTACGGTAAGGGAGAGTAAAGGGGGGGGGGGGGAAGGAAAACGCGGTCCTCACCATTGTTTGCACCGGGAGCAGAGGCCGGTGGGGCGCGAGTAGGCGCAGTGATTGAGAGACCCGAATTTTCATCCAAAGTAGGCAGAACTCGGTCACCCGATTCCTGCTTTCGGGGGGAGGACGAAAGGATGGCACACGAACCGGGAGGTTTCAAACCGAGGAAGGCCGTGCTGTCCGGTCGTGAAAAAGGTGGGAAAATGGACTACAACAGTTAGGGACTTAGGTTTGCTCCTGGACTGCTGGGGGAGGAGGGGAGTTTAAAGTGAGGTCCAGGACGGGACCTCCAAAGAAGAAGGTGTATCCAGGGACTTGACAGCAGAGATGGGCGTCGATGGCCGTTAGAGAGGATGGGGAGAAAAGCAACAAAAAGGGGGGCGTCGCGAACGACACGATTTTCAGAAAAAGTATTCATTTTGCGGAGGACTATGAGAATAAAAGGGAAAATTAATTCGGAGAAACTTGCGGCCACCTTGAAAAAAAAGTAGGGACACAGTCCGTCGTCCGCAGAGAGTGGAAAATACAAGAAAGGTCTCGGGAATCCGCACAAACAACGATCGTTGGAAACACTGAAAGAGGGACATCGGCGGTGACAAAACGGAGGCCCCCACGAAAAGTAGGGGGAAGGGGGATGGCCCATATGAAACGAGGAGCAGTGATTCCGCTCTACGGCCAAAAGCCTGAAAAAAAGACGAGACGCAAGAAAAGACGGGAGTGGTGAAAAAAAAGAAAAGTGTAGTAAAACAGTAATATTCGGGCCCTCAGAGCAGCCAAAACATCACCTGGCTCTACACAAGAAAGGGGACAGGCAACGCGAAAGGAAAGGCAGAGGCTGAATTGCAAACGCGTTCGCCGGAATCACGAGGGGGAAAACCATCTTAAAAACTGCACATCGGAAATATTTAGCCTTCTGGACAACCCCAAAGAGGGGGGAGAGGCGGACGGAGGGAACGTACGGTGCATGCTGGATCGCTTAGATTAGGAAATTATAAGCGCTCTTGGTGGGTCCCTCTGGGAAAGGGGGAAGCACCTCCTGGGCCGACCGTTTCCACAATAATTGCAGGGGACTGAAAAGAGGTATAGCTCCCTTTAGGAAAACGTAAACCAGTGGCCGGGTACCTCAATATCCCGCCGCAGGTCGCCCGGAGTCGACGACGGAAGAGAAAGAGTTGCTTCTGCACACAAGGAGCAGAAAATATCCGAAGTCACGGCACTAATTGGGGAAAGGGAAGAAGAAAATACAAAAGAGAGGGAGTCGGTCGTTAGGCAAAGGATCGGAAAAAAGTTACAGCGGGGGGGGATGTATAGGAACAAAGTGTGCGCCGTGGGCTGATTGAACCGATCAAGAGCTCTCAAACAAAAAAAAAGGGTTGAAGAAAAAAGAGATCGAAAAATCGGTTGTCAATCGTCAAAAAGGCAAAGAAGAAAAAAATTACGTTTAAAAAGCGAGAAAGAAAACGTAAAGTGGGAAGAAAGCAGGCGAACCGGACAGCATAACGACGAAGGAAAGGGTAGGGAGGGTCTAGGAGCACTGTCAGATTCCAACTGCGGTCTGCGTCTGGTCTGCCATAAGAGGATGACACCTACTAGAGGACGAAGGCCACAAGAAGCATCGACTATTGCGAAAACGGTAACAAACCTTTGATGTCAAGGCGACCCTTTAATTTAGTGAGGTAGCGAATAAAGACGTCCAAGGAAGGAGATCTATTGGGGCCGGAACAGGGGTCTGAGGGAGGACACGGGGAAGTAAGGGTAACCAAATCGTCGCGAAAACTCCTTAGAAAAGAGAGCAGGAACTGGAGATGAGAGATGACCGGACGGGGTAGTGGGAAATCTCAGAAAAAAATCTGGGCAGAGGGAAGGCTTCATAAGAGAAAAAAAGGAGAGGGTCTTATGAAGGGGTCACCTCCGTGAGTATCTGGAAAAAAATTCAGAGATCCCTTCGACTAATAGAAAAGGGCAACAGAACGGTCACCTGCGATACGAAAAAAGAGGGAACTAGAAGGAAAGAGGCGAGCGCAAAAATCGTCCATGAACAGCGATTTCGTCGTGCCGGACGGGTTCCCAGAGAGAAGTAAAAAGTCCGGGCAGAGGGGGGGGCTCAGGCGAGGGAAAGAAGGTGAACTTAGAGTTCCAGCATACCAAGATCGAACGACCGCCGGGAAAATTTTTCAGGCCAATCGCGGAGAGAGCGCTTGCCCATATGAGCGACATCGATTTGGGGTCCGGCGGCTTTCAAGGGCATTTGATGTGGGAGTAACCAAAAAAAACACGGGATGGCTCGGAAGGGGGAATACCTTAAACGAAACTCTCGGCGGCCGTCTTCCGGCCTCAACACAATCGATCGCATCGTGCCGGCGGCAAAAAGTGTTCCGCATATTTCGGTCAGGTTGGTCGCCCTCTCCAATAACGGCCATCAGCAGAAAATAAGAAGGGAAAAGTAAAAAAAAGAGGGGCATCCGGGGAAAGCGGGGTGCTTCACGAGAAGCCCCTCTCGGACCGGACGCCGGCGAGCAACCAATCTTAATACTTGCACGTTCTGGTATGCTCAGGGGAATTAACTAACAAGACAAACGGAAGAAAAAGTTAGACAGAAATTTCCCGTGTTGGAACGATAAAGTGCCGTGACCCGTCATGAAAGAGGGACGCGCCTTTTACGACGGTGAGAATCGGAAAAGGGGGGAAGACTCGCGAGGAGAAGAGGCGAGGAAGGTCAGAAAGAGCTTAAAGAAACTGAATCAGGAAACAGTCTCTTATGAACCCAGCCTGGTGAATGTACGGCGGCACCATCGTAGAGGAAAGGAGGGAAGAGGAGAAAAACCGTCGTCGGGAGGCAAACTCGAAACTCAAAAGGCTTCCCATGGAGCAGAAAGAAACCGCTGGAGGGAAAGTCAAACGCGGGGAGAAATTGGGTGGGGGGGGTTATCAAACGTTTAATCAGAGAAAACATTACCTCAGCGACCTCTTCACCCTCTAAGGAGTCATCACGCAGAAACGCGGTTCAAAAGAAGAGGGACTGGGGAAGAGGGAAAAAAAAGCCGGCCAGGTCTTAACCCGGGGCGCAGAAAGGTATAAGAACCTACAAGAAAAGGAGGGGAAGTTTCCAGATCACATCGGGGGTCGCTCGCAAAGGGACGCTGGTCGTCCGAATGCATTTAGAGAAAAGAGGGGATGCAAAGAAAACACCTCGCGCGGGAGAAACTGCGGGCTCCCCAGAGAAGAACACTGATGACGCGCTCCCAACCTGACGCTCAGCCGCCAATGAAACCAATAAAAGGGGAAGCAACAACGGTGGGATTCCGCTCAGGAAAGCGTCGCCGGGGGGTCGAGTGGTATCTAGTCACGCCGGCGTAAGAGAGGACGCTGACGGCGAGCCGCCCGGAAAAGAGAAGTTAAGAAAAGGGAGTAGCCCGACGAAAGGCGACGACTTAATCGGGAGAGAGGGGTGACTCACCTGTGCGCGCCGAAAAGAGTGAGGAGAGACGGGTCTCCCGGAGGAGATGGAAGACAGCACAATGCGTGTCCATTAAAGGAAAAAGGGGAAAATGGAGGTGAACGCGTCTCTCTATCTAAAGCGCAAACCCACGATCGTCCAACGAAGAGAAAAGTCGCTCCGTGGGGGGGTTAGATAGTCCAAAAAAAAAACCAAGGGAATTGCTTCACCAAAACACTAGAGAAAAGGTATTGATCGGCGGCTCGACGGGGGGAAAATGGTGAAAGAAAATAGGAGCAAAAGAAGTGACGATCGGGGCGCTTGGTCACGCATGCGAAGGATAGCCCCATTGTACCTTCCAAGTACCCGGGGCTGCAGCAGAGAGGGTGGGGGGAATGCGTAAAAGGGAGAATCCCAAGGGAAGATGCGATCACTGAGGAAGAAGACGATCTCACAACGCGCACGTAGAGGGGAGAAAATCTAGTGCGGCGGAACAAAAGGAGGAACATTTTTCCGCGGCGGGTCGTTCGCCCTGGCATTGAAGTCCGCATTCTGCGGACATGGAGACGATCTCAGCGGGGCGCTCAGCGCAAGAAGGCTGAATGAAAAAGAGGTTCTCTAGGGAGGGCCGAAACGAGGAGCCGAAAAGACTGAAAGGTGGGTTATCGGGGGCTGCACCGCGCCGATAGTCTGGTGCACCCTGGAGCATTGCGGAGTCTAAGAATAGGGGGAGGAAAGAAAAAGACCAAGGTAAAGAACTGCAGGAGAAAAATAAACTGAAGGGAAAAATGGCCGGGGGGGGACTGAGGAGGAAAACCAGCGGACAAGAGGAGATAGTTGGATGAAACAAGTGAGAAAGGGGAAGTGTGCTTACGGACTCGAGCAGCTGGTCGGAAACGTTGGTACTGCATTTTTCGCAGATAAATTATCTCACGTCGAAGAACTGAGGGACAAAGGGGGGGGGGGACAAACAACTGGAGAAGAGGCGCGCGAGGACACAACGGGTCCAGCAAGAGATTATACTCTTGTTCCCTAATTGTTCGGGGGGGGGCGGCACTACCGAGGGTCTCGCGAAGGGAAAAGAGGTTCAGGGGTATTAGGGAAAGGAGGTACAGGCGAAGGGGTCGATACCGGGTGTCCGAACCGAGCGGGCAAAAGAACAAGGAAAGAAAAGAGCAGGTGGACCTTGAATGCTCGTTAGGGTTGAAAATAAAGAAAGAGGACTGGGAAAAAGGGCATAATCGACATACAGAAAACTTAGCCTTCGAAAAAATCAAGCACCAAGAGGGAAGAGCCGGATCCGTGCTCAATCCGTTCCGATAAAGGTTAAGGTTCATTGAAACTGACGCACTAGAACGGGCAAAAAGTAATGGAATGGGAAGGTTTCAAAAAAAGGGGGAAAGGTACGGAAAGCAGGACCTAAAGAGATCATGACTGCGGGCCCGAGCCACAAAAACTGCGCACTCTGACGTCACGTGGAAGGCG
>Ga0179593_1696126_pt1 | contig 19882 bp, 24 predicted proteins | sample CZODoug2_1_08_16_FD_185931 | JGI IMG/M metagenome (GOLD analysis project Ga0179593, IMG submission 185931) | Vadose zone soil fungal communities from Angelo Coast Range Reserve, California, USA - CZODoug2_1_08_16fungal (PacBio error correction) | ecosystem: Environmental > Terrestrial > Soil >...
AAAAGCCGGAGAAAAAAACTCTCAGTTTTTAGGAAAGGGCGCTAGCCCGCCACTATCCACAGATACTGTACACTTTTCATGTTGGGAGGGGGCGGCGGGATTTACCAAAATCAGAGAAACAAAAGAAAAACACCGTTACCTTTTTTTTGGGGGGGGGAAGATGGTTTTCCGCTTGGGTTGTTATAACCAAGCGGGAGGAAGGAAAACCAGCAATATATTATAAAACCCGTTATATTCAACCGGGCTCTCACAACCAGCCAATGAAAAAACAAACGCCTCCGTAACACAGTCAACGTGGGAAAAGCACACTCGTCAATATCATGCAGGAATGACATTTCCACCAGTAAGAAAAACCGGAACAAGAAGATAGTGCATCCAAGAAAGCCTAACCTAGACGAAATACGCTTTTCTTAGATGGCCGTCGCCTCAACAACGAAAAGAAAACATGCAAAAAAAAAAGGGAAAAACCCCCCTAAGTGTTGCAAAACCCGCATCTCAACAGGCACTACGGGCTCTTGGAAATACGGGAAAGAAAAAAGGAAACGGTTATCAAAGAGGGAAAAAAGGGGAAGGTCCGCCAGCAAGAGGTTGTGCACTTCTGGCCCTCGTTCGAACGGAATTACAGCCTAGTTGGGGGGGACGAAGAGTGAACACATAAAACCCAAACATAACAAAATCAATTAGCCAAACCAGAATGCCCAGCTCATCAGCCTCCTAACATAGAAACCTCGGGAACAAAATCCCCCCCCCCCCTTAAGAACGACAAATACTGCATCCCAGAAAACACAGTGCGCTCCCCAAGCTCCTTCCCCCCTGTTAGGCGCTCCAAAAACATCGGATGTCTAGAGAAAACATATGAAGTTGCAAAACGGCCTCCTCTGGGCAGGTTGAAATGGCACAAGGGCTCCGGGAGTGAAGGAAAAAAAGACACAAACATGAAACAAAAAAAGCTAGCCGAGCAATTATAGCTAATAATCACGATGGACACAGCTCAACGGGGGGGTAGTGTAAAACTTCACTCCAAAGACAAGGCATATTACGAGAAGACCCCGTTCGGACGAGTGAGACGAGCACCTATTCTTCGGAAATGATATGGAACAAGACTAAATCCCAAACAATACACCCGGCAAACACACAAATAAACCAAAAAACCCCCGCGCCGACCCGCTATTACCCTCACGATAAACAACGCGAACACAAAAAAGTGTAAGGGGGAGTTCTAGAACACAATAACCAAACAGACGTGGTCCCCGTAGTAACAACGAAAGGAAGGAAAGCACAAAGCTGTTTATAAACTATGCGACGCTTTGTGGCCACGCAGAAAAAAAAAAACATCCCCATCCACCACCCTACCCCCAACCCAAAGAAAAAAAAGCATCCCGAACACCTAACATGAAACCCCTCCCCTGCGTTATCACTCAGATAGATCTGCTCACACAGGGGGGTGAACAGCAGCGGACTAGTATATTCGTTCTTTTATGGGGGTTCTCCTTTGTATGGGGACGCGCCCTACCTCCTTCACCTGGGAAATGTCGGGCCCCTGCCAAAAAAAAACGCTGACAATCCTTCAAAAAAACTTTGACCTTTCAACCAAACGCTAAACCACTGGGGGGGAAAAAAAGAGGGGTGTACCCCGTACTCTTAGAACGTGAATCTCTCCCCTCGCCCTCTGGGATCGCTATATCTCCTCTAAGACGCATAAATCCCGTTCTAACTAAAAAGAAGAAAAGCAGACTCAAACAAAATATCATCGAAGAAACTCACACGCAGGTAAACGCACCAAAAACCCAACACACCGATAAGAGAATGGATCTAACACTGTCACTCTGGGAGGAGCGCGAAGATTAGATTTTTCCTGCCCGGGCTATGACATCTTTATGTGGGGGAGAGGTAACAACAAAGGACTACCCACGTCTGCCAGGGAGGGGCTTGTGTTACTCCCAAGACGTGCTCCCCCCGACCGACCTGTCGGTATGGGGGGGGGTTGCCACCCCCCATCCCAGACAAAAATGGGACACAAGGACCCATACATATGAAGGCCTAAAAATATCGAATGCCATGAAAGTTCTGCTCTTCCCCCTGCAGAAACTTCATACGAAAAGAGGGGTACCAGTTACCGCAAAGCACATATAAAAAAAACAAAAGATGAGACGCCCTTAAACAAAAATTCCCCTCTCTGCCCTCCACCGTGTCCAATACACCCAAAGGGTCAAAGGGAGACCCTCCCAGGCTAAATAAAAAAAAAATCGTGTATTGCCTCCCCCCACAACAGGCACAATTATAGCCTTCGTGCAGGCTGCCACAAACATCCGGGTATTTTAAGCACGAACATAGCCCGAGTGACCAAAGATCAAAGAAAAAACGCTTGTGAATCACGCGCAACCTCGTTGAAAAAGAGGGAGGGGGGGGGAGGGAGCGTGCGAGGTTGGATAGAAGAAAACTCGGCCGTGAACATTGAATTTATGCGAACAAGGAGACACACGGCAACCAAGTAGGGGGTGAAGAATGTTATCGCCCAAGGCTCCTGATTATGAATAATAGAAAAACCCTCACCGAGCACAAACACAATAGAAACAAAACCCACTAACGGACCTTCCCCCATCCCCCCCAAAGCCATGTATTGTATTTTTGTGACCCTTCGAACACCTACCCTAAAAAGACTGGAACATTCTAAAAACAAAAAGAATTTACACTCTCTCGGGTTGTGCACGTCTCCTTTTCAGGCTCTCTCGCTCTTTTGGTGGGAATGGGTGTTTAGGTTTCAAAAACGGAGGCGCAAAATGGACACCCCCGCCGACCTCACAACTATACCTGCATTATTGTACAGAGAACACAGGGGGGAAAGCCATACTGATTGGGGGGGGGGGGGTGTTTCTACCTCCTTTACGGAAAAAATCGCTCTAGCCCTCCCAGAAAAACCAACAAAGGCCGCAAAATGATCTGAAGGAGGTGGTCCATGCCTTACCTCCGATACCTACGCACGCAAATGAAGGGAAGGGAGGCGAAGTAAACCACAAAGGGGAACCTCTCCATCCAATGGAAAAGAAACGCCGTCCTAGTTCAATTTAAAGCTTGAGTTGCCCCGCATAGACAGAATCGCGGAAAACCAAGTGAACCCATTTGCCAAACAAAAAGCACATACCAAGCATAAATTCCGGAGGGAAATACATCGAAACAACTAAACTCGCTAAAAAAAAAAAAACAAACCGAATCATCAGGGACGGCCTGGAATCAAGTTGAACCGATTCGTAACCTCACAGCATTCGCTCATCAAAAGGGGGTCAGGCCAATCAGCAAGTAATTAAGGACCAAACCACGCCACTGATCGCGAGCCAGACCTCATCAATTCATGCGAATGCCCTTCCTAAAAAAGCAGCTCCCCAAAAGAACACAAAAAGGGGAGACTACCCCCATCAGACGGGGGGCTCCCCACACTCCAGTTGCAAAGAAGTTATTACCCCTGCGCTCAAAGATGTACTAGGGGAGAAGAATCATAGCGATGAAGGAGTGAATGCCGAAGGATCCCACCATGGTCCCAAGGCGATCCCATCAAACCCAAGCCAACAAAAAAGGAATTCCTCTTAAAACAGAATGGAACCGAAGGGTCAATAATAACAACGCTAAGCAATTGTCTTAACTCCACTAACAATGGGAAGGGGGAAGACAAAAAAAAGGAGATGAAAGCTGTTCCTTTCTCTGGCAAATGTGGTTATTAAAAAGCGGAGCACGGACAAGGAGTTCCCCCTACCCCATCCACCTCTCCAGGAAAAAAAAAAATGAAGGAAGGGGGACACCATGGAGAGAAAAAAAAAAACTGTGTCAGTGCAACACTGCCCTACCATTTATATATCAGACGCTCTTCCATAAAGAAAGAGGGGGAGGGTCCTCTTGCTCAGAGAGGCCAGAGATTCCGCCATCGGTGCGGGCCTCGCTTGACACTACACTGGGCCATTACATGCAACCCAGAAGGGGGGGACGAGACGTCTTTCTCAAAATGGGGAGTACCAAAGACTTGCTCGCATCCACGGTGCGTCTTCTCTATTGAAGAAGGGGGGGAAAACCCCCCCATCCCAAGTGAGCTAGGCACCCAGCCACCCCCCCTTCCTTGTTGACGAAAAGGAAGGGGAGGGAGTGGGGGGGGCACCAAAGCGAAAACAAACACCCAACGCCGGTCAGTACTCCTTTGGCCCTGCTACCACTCTCCTTGGCAAGGTGCGGAGCAGGGGGGGGGAAAAAAAAAGCAAAGCAGCCCAAATCAATTTGGGGGGATGGTCACCAAATTACCGGTAAAACGGACCGTCCACCTTCCGAATATCCCGCCTAAAGGCCTCCTCCCTTAGTGTGGTCGGGGGGAGACGCCCAACTACAAGACAGGTGAGCCCTCATGGCGACTAGCCCTCAGCTATGATGGACAAAAAAGGACGGGGCTGGGGGCGGATTCGAAGAATCAATACTGTTTACTACTTGACCTAAAGGTAAATTGAACCCACCTAACACTAAAGCACAAAATGGGTGACCTTATGGGGAAAGGGGGGGCACATACGGGAAAGGAAAGACTAGTCATCAACAACGCTGATCTCTCGGTCTTTATATCTCGCATCGGCGAGAACATAAGACTTCCGTCAAAAAATCGTCCAGCTCAGTAAAACAACGAATAGTACGCTTGAAAGCCCCCAACTAAGCAGGGGAAAGGAAGAAAGGGAAAGGGGGTGCTAAAAAAATTTGAAAAGGCACGCACCTTCACCTCACTCAAAATCCCTTGCTGCCCCTTGTCTCACATCAGACCAGGGGGACTTCTCCTGGCAAAACGGAACCACAAAACAACTAAAAAACCGTACACGAAGAAAACATCTTTGCCTGGTAATAGATCCCTTGTGCTTTGTAAAAAAACCCAATGGGGGGGGGAAAGGAGAAACACTCCCAAAGACCACAGGGAAAAAAAGCTCCCATTCTTTCGCATGGGGGGATGCCCACTTTGCTTCAAAACATGATGGCCCCTCGCTCCACACTGATAGAAAGAACCACTTGGCGCAACACAGTGTGGAAAAGATAGAACAACCTTGTGCATGGAAACCCTAACCACTCCCCAACAACCGGAACAGAGTCCGTCACCCCACAGAGGGATTTCCGAGGGGAGAGCAAAAAGAACCTCTCGTCTACCAGGAAAGGGCACACCCAACGACAAAATCTGACACGTAAGGCCAAAGACGTCTCCATATGGGAGGAAAACCCCTCCGGTGACCCCGCACGTGATGGAAAAACCTGACCAAAACCCACATCAAATTCACAGAAAGAAAACCGTTTCGTTCCACCTGACATTCATGAGGGGAAAAGAAAAAAGACTCACCCCTACTAAATTCAAAAAAACCATCCCTAGCCATTTTCCAGAAAAACCAAACAAAACCGACTCTCCCCCAACAAACCGGTCCCCAGGACAAAAACAAAAACATTGCGATGCCATCCAAATACTGCGGACGCACACCAACATCTCGTTATAAGAGGAAAGAACAGGGTGCAGCATCCCTCTTACACCAACGGGGGAACGAACCCTTCCGGGGAACTTGGGGGACGAAGGAAAGTAACAAGCCAATTTCGGCTATGTCAAATAACCTTACTTCCTTGTGAAAAAAAAAAAAACTCGCTGTGTAGACTATGAACCGCACGACAAACCTAGGGAAATGGAGGGGAAGGCAAAAGGACACAGAGGCCGAGAATGAAAATGAGAAGGGGGTCGTTGCCTGATCCACGTGAGGGGAGAAAGAACAAATGAAAACATAAGGAATTCCTCTAATCCCATCAAAAAAACTTGTAGCACACAGAGTGGAAAGTGAATTATTTCCGTGACAAGGAACCACGGGCATACTCCAGAAGCAGAGGAAAACGGCTACATCATGGTCCGTTAGGCCCCAGGTCTCAACGCCGGTGCATACCCCCTTTTTTAAAATGGGGGAGGAAAAAAAAAAAAAAAGGGGGCAGGTGGGTGCACTCTTACGAAATTAGTTAGAAACATCCCCTGACTCATGCACGCAAAAGCAAACTGAACCCCGCAACAAAAAAATACTGAGTTTTCCCCACGGTCCTATAAAGCACCAAGAGGGAGAAACGGATTAATCCCCAATAAAAAAGTGTCAGGTGCAGCTCGACAATGGGAAGACTTTTCTATGCCCTAAAACACGTTCACCGAAACACAAACATAAAAAAAGAAAAGACTATCCCCGTAACCGCTCGGCGTGGCTCAAACCGGCCCACCAGCGGAAAGGAACTTCTCATAGAACAGAGGGGGGGAAGGGGGGGGGCGAACCCGCCCCTATGGCTAATGAGCTTGTAACCCATCCTCCTCACGCCACCCCCCACCAAGAAGGAGGAAATCCACAAATCAAAAGCAACAAGTGACCAGGGAACAAACAGCCAACAACAAAAAAACCAATTTACCCGCTTCTAAAAAAAAAACGGGGGAAAACATAAGGGCGTCATCAAGCCAAACCCGACAGCGCGTGGCGCCGAAACCACCACCTCTATAACCCGAGGGGGTTGTGGGGAAAAAAACTCACTAACTCCCGCGTATCACAGAAGAGAACAGGGGCCACGAGCATCGCCCTTGAACTTGGGGGGGGGTGCCCCGAATGTGTACGAACTAAAAGGACTGCGTATCTTATCCCGCATTGAAAGGAAAGGGGGTCTAAGGCCAATGAGAAGCGCCCGATATCCCTGTCCAAAAAAAAACACCTCTTACATGAACGCAGGCTGGTGTTGCACAAAACATGGGGGAAAGGATTCTGCTAGGGGGACGTAGCCCCGACGCAGGAAAGCCTCACCTGGTAGACCATGGGACCTATCCCCTACCACAACAAACAAAAGAAAAAGAAAAAGCCACCAAGCCGAGAAAAAAACTCATACCCCCCCCACCAACCGTGCGATCTACCCCCGCTCCACATAATCACGACGAGTGGTAAAGTAGGGAAAAGCGCGCTTCCAGCCACACAGGAAGGTAACGTTGGTACACCTGCTAGCCAGGAAGCGTCACACCATCATCGAACAACCACACTAGCCGCAAGAGGAAAACAGCAAAAAATCCCCTCTTCAACAAAGGTTTCCCACCCCTGGCCGCGTGTGAAAAAAAAACACGGTAACAACAACACCCCTGGCATCTCTTCTTCCACAACTCAAGACGAAAAAAGGGAAGGAGGGGCTGCCGACGGTCTACACATCCAAAAAATCCTACTCTCTGTGATTCATGATTTGTGTGCCGTGCACGAAGGGGCCGTTTTCGCACACAGACGACAAAAAAGGGGAAGAGAATAAAAACGCCCGCCCCCACTGAAAAAAGGGGACATCATTGCCACCAACTTCGTAATAGGGGGGCTCGTTACCCTCATGAAAAAAATAACGAATGTTGAAAAAAAAGAGAAAGCAAATATACCGAGGAAACCCAATTCCCAACAGCCCCTGAAACTACCACATTGAACTCCCGCCCAAACCACAGGAAGGGAGTACCCCTAAAGCACTGTGGGGAAGCACCCTCACGACGGCCCTCCTTATCAACGTGCCAAACGGCCTCGAGTAGCAAAGAAAAGAGGAAAAAAGTCCTTTGCCCTAATTCGAAAAGCCCTTCCCAAAAGTCTGAAAAGGGGCACAACATCCTTAGCGACAACCCGGAGGATTGCCCGACGAACTTAAACTGGCAAAGAAAAAGGAAAAATGACAGTATCAGTATCAGAATTGGGGGAATCCAAACAGAACCACTAGAAGGCGCACTGAAGTGAGTTGCTGACGTTAACTGTCACACAGAAAACTCTTCCGGGCCTCCGGGGAAAACGGGGAAAAAAAAAAAAGAGTCTATTGCATTCACTGCCGTACGGAGAGGACATCGGCGTATACACCTGACGGTGGGAAGGGTGTGGGGAGCAATACACCGGGCGGTCAAGCCAGAAGCTTATTAATCGCACAAGTGCTACAACGAAATTTTTGCGGAAGGAAAAACAAGAGTGCTCTATGTGGGGTTCTCCGGGAAAAAAGAAGAAGGCAAACGTTCAGTATCAACCTCGAAAAAGGAAAAAAGCAAAAGACTCATACTCTTGCAGGAAGAGTCATTCTCCCTGACTATCTCTAAAATACAACAACAACCCCAAACAACACTCCACACAATACGTGGAGGGAGTACGATTGGAGCCCCCCAAACGGAGACACACGTCCCCCCCTGCAACGACAGTCGAATTTAGTTGGAAAGGGGGGGGATCCTCCTGTTTTCTTATGAAGGAAGCTGCGCGCACCACTTGGAAAAGGCTTTCCTTTCTACCGGAAAAAGTGGGGGGGGATTCTCCAAATCGGCAGAAACCAAAAGCAAAGAAAAGAGGGTGTTGACATCATTGTGGCAAAAGGGGCCCGCTTGTAACTTGTTGGCCCATGTCGCCGAGACGGCCCTGGGCCACGGCCACACGTTGAAGGGGAAAGAAAAGAATAACCCCCACACCATTCAACCAACCCCGCCGATTAACGGAAGGACACAGGAAGATCTTTGTCCCCCCTGACCGGATGTCCACTCGAAAAACTAGATGCAAATCACATCAGTGGAATGTCCTGGGGGGAGAGCTCGCTCCACATAGAGAGACACCAGACAGAGAACCCCCACCTTTAACAAAGCAAGGGAAGTGGCCGTGCACTATAATCCCCCAACAAACTAGCAGACCCAGAAAGAAACATACCCAAATTCGCGCCAACACAAGGGTGAAACGGGGGAAAAGAACCCCTCAATAGGATGGGGGGCTGTGGACTACCGTCTCCCGCAATGACAGCACATCCCCTAGATTCGTTCGCTTTTAATAGGAGCAAGGGGAACTCTAAGCCTTTCAAAACCGGAAAACCCTGCATGCACCGCTCACACCCTCCCTACACTTCCATCCGCAAAGAGCCGAACATCTTCTCAATCCCAACAACTAGGCTCTACTCACCCTAAGGGAAAACGCCTTCAAAGATTCGATGCTGGCCAAGGGGGGCGCGTTTCACTCAATACCAAAAAGACCTGCTTGTGTGATAACCCATCCCGTGTAAAAACAATAAAAAACAGGGGTACCATGCTGTGTCGTTGTCAATCACCACTTGCTTCGTGCGACGGATCCACCACCGTTCAATAAAAAAAGAGAGGGGATGGGAGTTAATAACGTGACAGTCTTCCCCGGCTACCTAGTCTGCCCCGTATCTACGACACTCAAAAAAAGTTACCGTTTCAAAAAGGAAAAAACCGCACCCTGGGAACACGTCCTCATCTTAGACAAAAAAAGGTCCCAAAAAACTCCTCATCCGAGACGACCTCCCAGGCGATGTAACCAAGTAGCTAAAAAAAAAACCTAGACCCTACAGGGGATTGGTGTACACGGGAGGGTCTGTAACCTACCTCTTCGGTGAGGGGACTCCACGGTGCGCGAGAACAACAAAAAAAACAAAGGCCACCACCAACCGTCATAACTCCGAAGGAGAAACCCCCCTCCCCAGCAACACCCCAAAACTGTCGTCACGAGCGGGAAAAAAAAGGCTTATTTTTTATGGAAAACCCATGAGCCTACACCCAAAACACGCCCCGAGGAACAGCTAAATTGACCCGATACATTATAGAGGGGAAGCGCGGGTATTACCAACCATATAACCGAGCTATCTTTGGGAACAAAACTGTCACTCCCACACGACAAAGGAGAACAGCTTACTCGACTCCACTTCGTGGAACCACGCACCCACGTGTGGCAAAAACGCCCTAGCCCTACTGAGGGTAAGGGAGCGCAGGTCAACTCTGGGGGGTGGTGCAATCTTGAGGTTCAGTGAAGCCAAGGCCCCGATCCTCAGCTAACTCATTGGAGGAGAAGACTTAAATTGAGGGGGACGGCGGCTGCGCGGCACCTGTAACAGACCAAAGTGCCGCCGCCCTAAAAAGTAGGAAAGAAAGCCTAGTTCTAGTTGCTTGTTCACCTAGTCCCCGAACCATGACCCAACTTACAACCCCGCATCAGTCCCCCCTTAGATAAAGGGAAAACCCCACTTCCCACGAGATGCAAATTCTAGAGAAAAAAAGACTCGCGCACCCTCTCCTCTGTGCAAGGAAGAACGGGAAAAAACTAAACAAGCCCTCTATGTCAGAAGAAAAAGCCAACCAAGTAGTGAGGGGAATAACCCTTCACGCACACCAATGTAGGACTGAAAAAAGACAAACAACCGCAAAACCAGTGAAAAACCCCTTGTGCCTCCAAAAAATTCCCCCCAGGGGACCAAAATGAAGAAAAACCCTCATAGAAGAACTCCCCGCAGCTTCATGAAACCGCCAGATTAAATAGTATCGACGTAACCTACAAGGTCAACCCTAGTAGAGGGACACACAACCGACAAAACCCCCCTGTACGCCGTAAAAAAGGAAAGCACCAAAAGCCTTGACAACCCGTTTTGGGAAAAGAAGCGCCATATTTTGTTGGCCCCATGAGTGGAGGGTGATGTAACGATCCGGAACGAGCACAACAAACCGACCAGCGGGGGAAATGTCCCTCGCCATTACATCGGGGGAGAAAAAAAGTCACATAGCTACAAGATAGTCCCCTCACCTACTCAACCCCTTCACACAACACAAAAAAAACCGCCCTCGATCCTCTAGAAAACGGCCCGCCCTGACACGGATAACCTGAACATACCGACCTTCCTTACTAAGAATAAAGAGCTACTATGTGGGGAAAAAATCAATATGAACCTGCACAAGAATGAGAATAGAGGAGACCACTTTTCTATGTTCTCGATAGGGTGGGGAGGGGGGCACAGGAGTGCAAACCTGCCGCCCTCTTGGACCATTCACACAAAAGCATATGTCGCCCCCTCAACTGTGACTAGGAAATAATATAAAAAAGAGGGGGGAAACTCATCTTAACCTTGAAGGGAGCACCCCCACCGTGAACAAACAGCCCACCAAACACTGCGCGGCATAGAGGCTAATCCTTCGTCCGGATGTCAATTGCTAAGACGGAAAAGGTGCAGTTTCGCAATCCCAATGAAAAGAGGAACACTCAGAGCAACTTTAAAACTGCGTCGAAGAAAAATCGAAACTCCCTCCCTAAATACTTCCCTGCGGGTGCTCCAAATCAACAGAAAAGGAGAGCATTATTCAACGAGAAAAGATGCCCCACGAGAAAACTCCCAACAAAAAACATTCCCATCATGCGCAAGCGGGGCGAAGGTAAAGGTTATATCTTACGAAAAAGAGGTATTCACTCCTTTTCAAGCAAGGAAAAAGACGCTCGGGCCCCTCCCCATCCAAACAAGGAGACCGAGCAAGGATAGGACACGGATATTCACGAGAGGACAGCTCCCCCGTTAGTCCCCCCCTCAAGCAAAACATCAATGAAAAAAAAGAAGGAGTGGGAAGCTCTACCATACAAGAAACGGGCGACACCTGATAACTTCTTACAAACAGGGGTATATGGAACAAACAAAAACCATCTTCACCATAAAGTCTAGAAAAAAGTCGCGATCTAACCCCTCCAAGCACTGGTGGAAAGGTAAGGCGCATCCACATGCGGGAAGAGCTTTGTTGCGCCACGAAAGAAAGAAGACATCCGCCATCATCCTAAAACGCCAATTGTCACATGGACGGAAACAATTTTTGCATCTCACAACTCCACAAAATCGGTCTGCTATCCTGGGGGGAGAAACTCATTCCCTGGGGGGAAGCCATCCGTGTTTGAAAAAGACAAAAGAACCGCGCGGTGCCTGGATACCTCACCGCCACAAAAAAAAGGGCCCGGCGATCACCTTTAAGAGGCATAAAACGAAAAACCTGGGATGCACCGGGGGTGTACCTCCCCTTTGAGGGTGGGGTTGGGAACCTCGTCAGAGAGCAACGTTGAAGAACAGTCCGCAGGGAAGCTCAGGTAAAAGTCTGAAGCCACCGGTGTGTGAAGGGATATCACCTGGGATGCCCCAGCAACGGGCCCCACTCCAAGAACACAGGGGGGAAAGACAAGGTACAAATTTTGTCAGGAAAAAGTATGTGCCCACTATCCCCGGGACCCCAGGTGTACCTAAACACACGTACAGGAAGGTGGGGGGGGGAAAAAAGCACAAAATTCCACAAGTTTCAAGGATGGTCCAAGTGGGCGTGCACGACAGAAAACCCGTAAACAGAAAAAGGACAAGACAGCCAGATACAATGTGAAAAACAAAGGAAAGGACCAGCAAAAATTGAACCGTGGAAAGGGGTCTGGCGCCAAAGGAACCTGGAAGGGAAACAGCATTCTGTTCCAACACAGCAGTGGGGGGGGGGGGGGTCGGCTGTGCCTCGACCCCCCGGACGGAAACAGACTATGTGTCGGGACGCCTAGACAAGAAACCAGGGTAGTACACATCCCTAATACACTAAAAGATGGTAACACAGCCTGGTGAAATAAAAAACAAAAATCCCAAACAACGCCCCCGCCAACCCCCATCTAGCTTCGAGCCCGCTGTCGGGAAAGAAGAAGCAACAACACCCCATACCCACGAACGATACAGATGCAACTTACAGAACCATCAGACTGATCAGGGGGAACATTTCCCCGCTGGCCCAGAGAGGTGAATTACTAATTACTATACCACCCTTCCACAGCACTTCGTACCAGGGTCAAAAAAAAGACCACAATCCACGCAGCAACGGAAAACACCCCTTCCGTTGCGCTTTATCAATCCCCCGCCTCACAACTTAACTCAAAAAATAAAACCTCTCTCACACACCCCCTCATCTAATGACTGCCTTTTTCACAGCTTATAACTCCACCTCGCTTCTAAAAAAGGGGGGGAAACCCTTCCAGGCCTGTTCTAAAAAGACCGGTCCCCTCCCCGAACGCCGCCTAACGTATCGAAGATCTCTACCCCTCTCTCGGGTAGTGTGCGCCACTCCCTGGTGCCGCCTCTCCCTTCCACTGCCCTCACGCCCTTAAATGCCCCAACCCAAAGCCCTGAAAAAACCAACACAAAATCCAATCCTGACAAAAGTTGGGGGAAGGTAAATGTTGGACTTTTAGGCACAAAACCAAAAACCCAACGAATCAAAGGGGACTCAGGTATGAGAGGCAAACAAAAGAGCCTGCCATGGCAAGCCGCCGGTAACCAAACCTCAAAAACCAGTGGGGGGGAAGGTGCATCCACCGCATGGACACACAAATCAAAATACTTAGCGCCTGTGGTACCCCTTGGCACCTCTCGCGATTGGAAAACGAGGATAGGGACCCCCCTCCACACAAAAAACAAAAAGAATACCAATAAGCAGATCTCCTCTCTGGAACGGACACTCGTTCGATCTCTTATAAATGCAAACGTCTCTCACCCCCCTTTCCGTGGAATACCCCCCCGAAATAATCACCTGCCCCGCCCATTGCACAAAAAAAACGACTGGCTTCACACACCCAACTCCTAAAACAGAGACACACCCCACTTTGCGGGGGGTTGGAAACACCAATTAGCCAAGCGGATAGTAGCATCGATAGTCAGAGGGTGCCTGGAAAAAAAAAGAAACCTCTAGTCCCACACTAACCCCCCTATCCAGCACGAGTCCGTCCTATTCATCCCCATCCCTTTAAAAGGAGGCGGAGAAGAAAAAAGAAGTACATCGTTATAGTGGAAAGGCTCTCCACAAATAATCCTCCGACTATGACTATGGCTCTAATATTGCTTTGAGGAAAGAAGAACTTTGGCAATGCATACGAGGGGGGGATAGCGACCATGGAAACATCCGTAGGTGGAAAAGAAGTCTCCTTTCCTGTGACAATAAAAAAAAGGAAAAGAAGGAAGACCTAAACTATTAATCGAAAATCGGGGCCCCCGAAATCTCATCCAGAAGAAGTGTCCATAATATTCTGAAACCCGAACTCTCTTCGGATCATGAAGCACGCGAAAGGGGGAGAAAAGGCGATCTGCCCTACTGAAATATCCCCCTACTCTACTGCAGGGAGAGCGCGTTGCCCTCAGAGGTAGTACATTATAACATGATCGGAGTGTACACAGGGAAAGGGAGAAAAAGGTAACACTCTGCCGCCCGGTGCGCAAAGACAGGATTCCACTCCCCCCCGCCCTTATCAAGGGAACTAGTGCGCGCCGCAGCAACATAGTGCGCCCCCAAAGAAGACTCTTCTGCATCACAACCAAAAAAAAAGACGAACTCCACCACATAGCGAAGGTGTGCACGGTTCAAGATGAGGGGAAAAAGAGACCAACAACTAACCGGTGTGCGGGGCTGTCCCTTAGAAGAATAGCAGCCTGGAAAGGGGAACAACACTGGGAAAAAAAACTCGCTGCGACCGTAAAAATACCCCTGTGCCGTACAAACAATGACAAAGAAACACCACATCGGGGTCGCTCCACTCCCTAAACCCGCTCCTCTAGCGGGATCCCCCAAAGCCACTAGAGTAAACAGAAATGGCAATGCCAAAAACCACTCCCACCGCAGGAAACGAGTTGGACGCCGACCAGACCAAAACCAAAAAAAAAAAGCACTACTCTCTTTGGAAAAAAACGCCCTCCGCCCCTCACAAAACCACGCAACCACAGTCTCTCACCCTTCCACAAAAGAAAAGATCAATCGTGAACCTGGACAGGAAGGGCCGTGCGTGCGTGTGCCCAGACTAAAAGGGAGGGCGAACCGCATAGAAGCCACCCTACTCCCCTATGTGTCGGGGGGGGGAGGAGGCATTTCCAATAGAAAGCGCTCCCCCGCACTCCGCTTTACTCACTCGCCCAACATTGGGGAACAGAAGGAAAGAAAAGGAATTGTCGCCCAAATAACTGATCGGCACCCACTGAGGAGTGGCCATACGCATACGGGGGGCCCTCCTGCCTGTGCTGTACAAAAAACCAAACAGAAGGAAGGGGAAAGGCACGGTCCCACTATACTCACGTGAAACTACATCCAAAATAACAACGCAACGACCCTGTGCAAAAAAATACCACACCGTAAAAAAAGCCCTTGAAGACTACACAAACTAGTACGCCAACACACGCCATCGGACCTCCTTTCCCCCACATTAAAAAAGGGAAAATCAATTCTATTCACCTGTGAAAAGATAACCTACCTACAAACACACTGGCCCGGGGATAAAACAGAAAACAAAAAGACAACCTCAGTAACCATAACTACAAGGTATCCCGGTCGTGCAAAAAGGAGAACCAGGAAAAACATGCTCTCCCCCAATATTCAACACTGGCTAAATCCGCTACACTCTCGCCAGGGGTGCGCTCAGGCTGCGCTCTAGGCGGAACTTTCTGTGCGCTTTGGTAGGAGATCTAGCGGTTGACTTGGCCCCTGCCAAAACCTCTGATCTTCAACAAAAGTAGCCCACCACCTAAATGATAGAGATAGTCCTGCTGAACCAAAGCTACCCCACACGCCCAAACAAAGAAATACGTGGACAACTGAGGTTGTCTCTAATTCTTGTAAAAAAACAGGGAAAAGGATTCGCTGGCAACAGGAGAAAGGCCCCTCTGGGAACCTATCACAAAATAAATTGAATGCTAACATAAGCACACAACATCCCACTCAGTGTAAAGTTGAAATGTCTTCACCTTAAAACAAATCATCACTCCGGGGGGGCGCGCTAATGCAGAACCAGGGAAAAGGGAAAAACACCACTGACAAACGGCCCCTACACAGCACTGCAGGTGGGAAGACATCCGACTGCTGAAACTAAGACCGCCGGTTTGTAAAGCGAAGAAATGAAAAGAGACCCAACACAACCTACCCTCCAAAGTCGGCCCATGAAACAGCTCTACCCCCCAAACGGCCAATGATACACAGTTTTACGTGATTGAACGATCTGCTAACCATGAGGGGGGGAACCCAGAACTCGGGGAAGGTGACGTTGGTCGCCATAGGGGGGGGGTCGGTCAAGATCCAGTGAAAGCCGAACAGCTATGTGTTGACAGCACATACTCGCAGGGAGAAAGAATCTGCGGGACAACTGACGGGGGAAAGGTGTGTAATGTGAGAATTAGAGGGGAACAGGAACAGAGCTCGCGGCCTTTACTAAAAACAAGATACACACACGCAAAATATACTTAAGAATATTGGGGGAAGAAAGGTATCACATTCACGAGGTCGACGATAAAAGAATATTGACCAAAAATCCCACAACACTCTCAGAAGAAAGAGGTAAAAGGCGGCTACGCAACGTGACAACGACAAACGGGGACACATTATTTTCCACCCGGCTCTTATCACTCGGGAAAAAAACGGAGTGTGAAGTGATGGAAAGCGAGAAACCCGACAGCCCGTAAAAAATAGTACAGCTTGAACAGGAACAACCCAGCTTTCTTTTTCCTTTCAATAACCGGAAGGGGGCCGTAGCACCGGTAGGATAGAAAGATATGCCTCCAAGGGGGGAATGAAAGGCTATTGGTGATTTCCAAAAAAAAGATCTTTTAGAACAACACAAAAAAAAAAACCTTTCCTGGGTGAGCATACCCGTCTCCGGGGGGATTCTCTTGAGTCTCTGCTCCGCAAATGGGGAATGTCCCCTGTCGAACACCACAACTTCCCCTTATGAGGAAAGAACTGTGGGGTCAGATCCCCCTCTACTAAAAAGCCCCCGCAACACGAAGGAAAAATAATCTTAGTGACTTCGCTCACAAAACAAAAAAACGCAATAATACAACCCCATGGCACCAAATACCCACAGCCTCCGGCCAAAGCAAAAACTTCGATCTCAGGAGCAGCCCTCTACCACTCCTACCCCCAAGCGGACAAAACGCTTCTATATAAGGGAAAAAAAACGGCAAACAGCCCCTCCCGCTCCCCCTCAATCGCCTCCGTCAAAGATTTAGACCTCACACTAGCGACCCCCTAGAACTTGACCCGAACCAAAAAAAAATCTTATTGGCTCCCAAATAAAGGTGCACCACACACAGACAGTCCCGCCCTCCCGCGAAACCCACTTGCGCACAAATGGGAGAAGAAAAGCACCAGCCACATAAAAAAGAAAAGGAATCGCCCTAAATCTACCTCAGACGGACACAATGCCCACTCACAAAAAAACTTTTTCTGGATAATCGCTAACTCCGACCCTACACCCCCCGGAATTCCGATTTAAACGAAAAAAGAGATTCAGTCGACGTGCCCGCCGAAAACCACCGCACGAAAGGGGGGGGGAAAACGGTCGTGTCCCATTTAGACTCTCCGCTTTTTCCCAGTCACGTGTGGAAAGTCCAATCAATAAGGAGACTGCCTTCCATCAACGCACAAAACCGGCCCCCCACACCCGTGGAACCCGCATCCCCATAGAGACAACAACTCCAACTACGGGCTCGCCCTAATTCCCCCTCAGTCCTTTAGGAGGAGCGCCCTCCTGTTTGACGAGGACACAGCTGGCCGAGCTGAACCGACAGCAAGCACAACACCAACACGTTTGCTCCGCCAGCTTTCTCCACAGGCAGGAGGTACAGCCTGACCATCCCTAGGGAGGACGTACCCAAAACTGCCCTGGAGGAGTGAAGCGAACTTTTATTTCGAAAACCACGTGCCACAGAAATAACAACAAACAAACACCGCAAAAGTGGCCAAAGGTCCGGTGTCCCAAAACACATGAGGAAAACTACCCGTCACACTAAACCGCATTATTTACAAGTGGCAAGGATTCCTCTCCTCCCCAAGAAGGGGGGGAGGAATCTTCCCAACAGGGGAAATCTTGGCACCTGGGGGAAGGGGGGGAGACATCCAGTGGGCTCCTACACAACCCGAGAAACAAAATTACCCCACTCCAAAACCACAACAATCCGCACTAAAAAACGCAACATATTGAGAACATCTCCCCCCACTTCGAACTAAACAAAAAAGGACCCAACTCAAGCCCCACTACCACCATTCTAACTTACTGGGCCAACCTTTCCCCCAAAACAACAACAAAACCCTATTCTCTTTTAGACCCTAGCAGAAGAACTTCCCCAACTGTCTATAATGGGGGGAAAAACCTACAAATGAAATCACCCAAAGACTAGGTTTTGTACAGTGCACATGACGTCTTCCCAAAGGGAATTCTCCCAGTCTGCACAAACTCGGAGTTTATAGTCCGTATCAATAAGGAATACTGAATTACTAAGAGCAACGGAGGAACATATTCCCTCACCACATACAGGAAAAAAGCCCCCCACTTCATCCACGGGGGGGAATGATGGCGAGAACTTGAACACTATCAACCTCCGATGTTCCCACCCATCGTATCAAGGAAGGACCCCATCGAGGTCGAACAACTTGGGGACTGTCAATACCCTGGGATTGTGTGTCTGACTGTCATAAGGTGGTGAAGAAAGGATTTTTCTATTTCTGTTATTCCCAAGGGATTCATCTAAAGGCCCCGTTCCATGGTGGAGAAGCTACCCGGCACTATCAAGGGGAACAGTTAAATTTATCGCCGGGGGAAAATACAATCTATCCATCTCCATAACCTACCCCCTGGGGGGGGGCAACGCTCCAATACGTAAACATATTTCACAAAAAACTAGAACCTTTCCTAAAATTCCCTTGTTCCATCATCCCTTCTCACAAAAACACACCCTGGTACAGAAATTAGCATCCCCCGTTTGGCCTACTAACAGGCCCAATCTCACCCTCACTAGCTGCCAGGAAAGGATTCTCATGTCTATCAACTACACTTTCCAGAAAGCCACGATTGAGACCCCCCGCCCCCAATTCCCCGCACCAAACTTTCTCACCTCTCACATTTTGACGCCTACACGAATCTTTTTCTCTCCTCTCTTCGTGGGGCCACACCCCATAAACCCACTTCCCAAAAAGAACAACAACTCAATCCCACAACTGGCCTGTCCAAGAAAAAACACGGCCCGCAAATTCCACCTTGCGAATAGGCGACCAAAAGATTCGACTCCCCCACCAAAAGGGAGAGTCTAACTGGACTCAAGAGAACAAAAAAATCGGAGTCTTGCTCTTAACAACAAAATCGAAATGCCTCGCACCAACATCCCAATCTACCCACTCGAGGCTACAATTCCGCACACACACCCGCCACTTTCCTAATAAGAAAGGAAGTCCGCTAGCCAAAAATTGCACAAAGAGTTTAATTAAAAAAAAAAAGAGGGAAATAAACAGCGCGGGGAAGGAATATATACTCATCTCACAGGCGCATCCCCAAAAAAGACCCCCCCAAACTAACATAGGGGCCCTCCACGCAAGCACAAAGGGAACTCGCTTTGTGGCCAAAAATTCGCTTGACCCAACGCAGCAGTTCACTACCCCACTTCCAGAAGCACCAGCGCCCAAGAACCCCTAAACCTGAAACCCGGGGATTCCCTTATGCTCCCAAAGAAGGCGTCCAAGCCAATCCCCCTTGCCAAAAACACAGTTCCCCACAAGGATAGCGGATTGGGCACGCGTAGTTCGAGGGTCTACCTCTGTGTGCAATAAAATCAACCGCCTAGTGCACCGAACCTGCAGCACTTCCAACCAAAAAAAGAATGAGGGAGGGCGTGTAACTATACCTTGGACCGTCCGATATTCTTCTTAGGGACCGACCATCACTTTGTTTGGTCTTCCACTGGAAACGAGAGTGGCGACAGTCCCGGGAATACAAAAAGAAACGAAGACTCCTAGGGGGAACAAACCCACCCCCCAACACGCTCCCGCCTCCAGAAAACCCCCAGTACGTTCGAGACCCTCTAAACAGGGAACAGGGGGACATGCCCAGCTCTTCACAAATAAAGGTTCGGGCTCTCTATGGGATTGCCCCTCTGGCGTGTCCTCCCCCGAAAGCCCCTCGAGCAAAACCCGTTTCAGCCCTCACACAATTCCTTTCAATAGCAGACTAGTTAAGTGATGACCAAGGGGCCTCTCACCACGAGACAAAAAAACATCACCTTGCCAAGGGACCGTGTCACAGAC
>Ga0179593_1708358_pt1 | contig 19881 bp, 26 predicted proteins | sample CZODoug2_1_08_16_FD_185931 | JGI IMG/M metagenome (GOLD analysis project Ga0179593, IMG submission 185931) | Vadose zone soil fungal communities from Angelo Coast Range Reserve, California, USA - CZODoug2_1_08_16fungal (PacBio error correction) | ecosystem: Environmental > Terrestrial > Soil >...
CGGGTAAGGAGAGAAATCAATCTCTTTGGGGAACGCGCGCAAAGCACTGAAAGCGGTCTGAAAGAAGGGAGGGAAGCGGGTGCTTTCTCCGCTCTAAAGAGGAATTCGCAAGCTCGTGGGAAGGCGCGCATGAAGGATGGAAAGGGGAAACTCGCGCGAGGTGGCCGCGCAGGAAAAGAATCATGTGAAGGAAAGGACCTTCGGCCAAAGGTGAACGTTAAAGTCCGGGGAACCTAGATTTGAACTGCGAATGGGGGCACAAGTCCAGAATGGTGCGCGGATTTGGGAAAACTCCCCGCGAGAAACCGTCAACGAAAGGAGAAAAAAGGTGATGACGCGTGAGAGGTATGCGAAAACCGGTGAAGAAAAAGGCCGCGGAAAGGAAGGAAAATCTCTCTAATGGTTTTCACGGGAGTTGGGCGGTGACCTTGGACCGCGCCAGAGGAAGGGGCGCTAGCGCCTGCAAGTAGGTGAGCGCAACTCCGAAGAGGCAGGAGGGAAACAAAAAGAAACTTTCACGGGGGATGTGAAAGGGGCCTGTGTAATGTTTAGTGGCCCGGGGAAAGGGGGTGTTTTTCTTAAGGGTGATCGTAAGCAGGCACCATTGAATACGGAAAAGGAAGACGCCAAGGATTCTTTGTTTCGGGGGGGGGAGGAAAAAAACATATTCGAGTCATCGGCGGGTGGCAACGAGGCTGAAGAAAATATTGAGGAAAGATCCCATTGGGAAGGGTAGCCAGGCATCGCGAGGCCGCGGTGAAAGCGGGAAAAAGTATTGATGGGCAAAAGCTATCTGAAAAGCCCACCAACGAAATAATTTGGAAGGAGGGAGGAAAGGTGGGGCGAACATTCAAAAGGGGCTGGCCGGAAGTGGAAAAGGATACACCGGCAAAAGGGGGGCGTTCCAAAAGAGGGAATTAAAAGGGTGCGTCATTTTTAGAAAAGGGTAAGATTGGCCAAACGGTCCCCTGTCACGTGGAGGGACATATCATAGAAAGTTCCGCTGTCGCTGCATGGACATGGGGATAAAAAAACGGAAACAACCGGTGCTGAAGCCCGAGGAAAATCAGCTGAGGCGCGGGAGTGTCGCGTGAGTTGAAGATTGTTGGGGGGAAAAGAAGGGGGACGACGGAAAAAAAAAGGGCGAGGGGGGCTCTGGGGGCAACATAAAGAAATCGTGACAAATGGAAGAAACCGGAAAAGTTTTGCCTGCTCTAGGAAGCAACTCTAAAGAAAAGGCTCTCGAACGTCGCGAAATAATGCATCGTTTTTGAAGATCCGGGGGAAAAAAGGTCGGGGAAGGGAGGGGGAGATGGTTCCCTCAATTCAAGGGAGACGCGGGTTCAAGGAGGAGTTTTGCAGGAGGGGATACGCAGGAATGGAGAGGATGAGCACTCTGCGGGGGTCGAAAAATAAAGAAGCCATCGATATCGTATCTGAAGGGACGCATCATGCAAAGAAAGATGGGTAAACAGTGAAGCGCTAAGGCGAAATCTGCTGTCAGCCTGAAGGGAAGGAAAGAGGCTGTTCAGGGGGGAGAACAAAAGGACAATGTGCATCCAAAAAGGGGGAAAAGCGTCAGGCAAAAAGAAAGTTGAACAATGAGGAAATTTCCGCACGCGTAGAGGAAAAAGGATAATAGAAAGGATGTCTGAGCGTGTGGACGGGGGAGATTTTGGCACTGCAAGACGGCACCAATCAAAGCGGGGAGATCACCAATAGGGGGAAAACCTCTTGGGGCGGGATATAGTAGTGGATTTGTCGGGCGTCCGGGAAGGATTATGGAATAATCTGGAAATTGGTTCAAAAAAAGAGAAAGTTTGCCTGAAGGCGAAAGGGGGTCCGACTCGGAGACACTCCTCAAGAGCCAACCCATCAAGAACGGGAAAGAAAAAGCATTCCCGCCCTTATTGAAGAAAAAAGCATTCCCGCATGGAGGGAAAAGGAGAGCTTCTTTTTCGAAAGAAGGGAAATTACATTCGCAACTCTGGAAGGAGCGCACAAACGCTAAATCTGCCCAATCGTGAAAGGCTCTTTTCCATTTCTTACCAGAAGGGAAAGCGTGGGGAAAACGTAGATCGCCAAACGGAGAAAAGACGAAAATCAAGCGACCGGTTCGCCTGAGCGTGTAAGACGCGGAGTGGAGTATTGCTCGTTTCAACCGAAGGACCTCATATTCCATAGACAAGAGAGGGGCTTGATTTGTTCCCGATGGGAAGCCGTTGCTGGTATGGGAAGATGATTACGAGGAAAAAAAAGGGATGCCGTCGGAAAATATCAGTCTGATGGACGATAGACAAGTGTTTGAAAAAAAGCAGAGGCCCTTCGTCGTGGGTGTAAGAAGGTCCATCGGAATTGTTGAAAGGGCCGACACGACAAGGGTCCTTGGGCTACTTCCTCAAAAAAAGAACGGGCAGGCTCTGCGTGAATATCAAAAGGGGGGAAAGAATGAAGGCCGAGGGGGATCGTTTTCCGCGGGGAAGACGAGAAGAAGAGGGGGGGGGGTTTTTGCAGCACGCAGAAGGGGGGGTGGGCCAATGCTAGTGAGGGGGGGGAAAAAGAGGCCCTGTTAAATTTTTGGCCAAGACTACCCAAAACGCCGAAAACGCGCTCTTTCTGGGGAATCCTCCGGTCATGGAGAAGTCTTTTAAGCGTGGTTGCGGGCTTTTGCGGAGGCTGGTAACAGGAGAAGAAAAAAAAGCCGTTATCGGCCTACTTCGTCGGGGGGAAGGCCAACTGAATTTGAAGTGGAGTTCCCGGAAAAGGGAGGTTCAATCGAAGTCAGGGTGTGCGATTAGGGGAGTTTTGTGCGATGTTGCAGAAAAAAAGGGAGGAAACAGAGAGATATGCAACAGAAAAACAAGCGCAAAAAAACAAAATCAAAAAGTGAACCGTCCGGGAAAAAGGAAAAAGGAAAAAGGTCCTGGAAGAAAAAGGAGCCCCTCCGACGGGTAGCCAATCCCTCGGAGGGTTTGGATGCATACCTTTCCAAACCAGCACGAATGCTTCCGGGGAACACGAGGAACCGGAGGAGGAAGGACGCCGAGAGCGCGCGGGAAAAAGTGTTGTTCGGTAGGAGTGACAAACAAAAAGAACCGGGCCGCTGCTCGAGATCAAGCGGCCGTATGGGGGGGGGGTTGGGGGGGGGGGGGGGTGGGGTATCGGGGGGGTGGGGGGGTGGGGGGGGGGGGGGGGAAAAGAAAAATGAATAGGCCGGTGCTGCAAAGGCCTTATCCGTGAACCGAGAGGAAAGAGGAACACCTGCTTTTAGATTTTAAAAAAAAGAGAAGCGAGTGCCTTGGCTTCGGGGTCGCAAAAAGAAAAGAGTCAACATTGGGGAAACGGCCAAATCAACAATTGGGAAAAATGAATAACATCTTCACCACAAAAAGAAGAGGTGTTGGCAAACACAGAGAGATCTCCGTTTGGTAAGACAAGAGCTCACCCCGTGTTGAACAGCGCAAGACAAAAGCGAGAAAAATCCAAAGGAGCTTGACAAATCACTCCAACGGGCAAGTCATTCATGGAAGGGATTGTCGGAAGGAGATGCACCGCTCCATCAAAGGGAAAACCACCGAGGGAATCTTTCCACGAGAAAAAAAGGAAAAGAGGTTCCGGTCGCGTGGAGGTCGCCTACTACTAAAAAGGGGGCGATCTCGTAAAAAGAGGAGATTTTTCGCAATTTAAAAGAAGAAAATTGGGGTGGCGAGGGTTTTCGCCCAGCTGGGGAGGAAAAAAAAAGCCACCGCGTGCAGAAGGAAAGGGCTAGAGGAAATCGCCTTGGAAGAAAGGCTGTAGCCGTAATCCTGGCGGGAGAAATGTAGCTTACACGGTTGGGGATTTTAGTGATCGGGGGGGGGGGAGGGAAAGATTATGCCTTTCTTCCAGATCGGGACAGGAGGGCACTGAAATATGGGGGGGGAAAAAAGGGGTTCCAAAAAAGAGAAATCCCTTCCCTGACAAAACGACCAAGAAAGAAGCGATAAAAGAAAAGGGCGTCAAAATATGGTGGAAACTCGGATGTGATTTGGGAAGAAGAACTTCACGCGAATCACACGAAAGGGGAGGATACCTTATGGGATCGACTGCTTCTGCTGGGAAGGAAGTCATCGGAGGTCAAAGTCGAAATTGTCTTGAAGGGGAAGGGTAAGTCGGATGAGATCGTGGGTTTAGAAAAAAAAAAAAAAATTTCCTGCTGCCAAGTTCGGCGATGGGAGGGGAACCAGAGAAGGATTGTTCCAGGGGAGCAATGATCGCTCCAGGAGATGTCTTTAAAAAAACGCAGAGGGAAAAATTTCAATAAGGGTTAGAATTTTCCAACAAGGTCCTGCACCACCTAATAAAGCACAAATGGAAAAGATGCCATCGACAAAAAGGATCAAGAGCGGATGAAAAACGATGATGAGATGGAAGCAAGAAGTTTTTTTGTGGGTGCGCTGTAAAAAGAGACGGCCCGACGAGGCCGGTGAAAGGGGGGGAGAGTCGTTATGTTTCAACAGCTCCTCGCAGAGCCGTCGCCCAACACGAAGAGGAAAACGCAAAGGGGATCCCTCAACACCATCGTCAGGAAAGGTTCCTCGCAGTCAGCACTAAAGGGGGAAAAGCTTTATAATTTTATCTCATCATCTGGAAAAAAGGGAATGACTGTAAACAACGCAAAAAGGGGTTAAATCCCTGACAAAAAGTTGGTGCCCAGAAAAATAAAAAAGAGAAATTGGAAATAGGGGGGTACAAGGCTCTCCTGATTTTTATCTAATGTGACGGCCACCGAAAGGGCAACTGAAACAGCGCAACCAATCTTTTGAAAAGGGGAGAGAAGGCTGGGCATCCGGGAAGTGCGGCGCGGGAAGGGAAGAAAATATCTGCAGCGCTGACGGAAACGGACGGACATTTTTTCTCCAGGATCGGGGGGAAAATTTCCTTCAAAAGGGACATACAAGCCGATGAAATGACCGAGCGGGGGGGGGTTTGCAGCCAGACAAAGACTGGGGGTCTACCCGGGCCGTATGGACCGGAGGTTTGCGATGACGGGAGGAGTGTATCTTGTAACGTAATCCGAAAAAAAAAAGACCGGCCAAGAAAAGCCAGCTACAAGAAAGAAAGACGCGAAAGGGAGGTTCGCCGAAAAATTCAAGGGGACTTGAATTCGAGGGAAAAATGCCGTCTAGCGCCAAAACGGAAAAAAGGACGCGGAGCCAGGCAATCGAAAAGGAGGGAAAAAGTCGAGCGCTTTTTTTCGGGGGGGGCAATCCGGACGGATGGGGAAGCCAAAGCCATGCCTATTGGGGGGAGGCATATTCGCTACTGGAGAAACCAAACGGGGGAGGTTTCGTTGACGGGGGACAGGGGAAAAAAGGGGGAATTTTTTAAATCAAAATCCACAAGACACGAAAAAAAGTGGAGGGAAAGCGGTCGGAACACGACTGGGGTCAAAAAATCACTTTCACGGGAGGGGTCCGCATTCATCCTTGGGCATCTTTCTTCGTAACTGAAGGAAGGTGAAAAACATCAATTTCCTTCGCGCAAGAATATCTGCGGAATGGGGATATCGGCGGCGCAAGAAAAGACCTGCGGAGAAAAGGAAGAAAGTAACACTTCCTTCCCGTTAGAAGGGCTAAAAAAGATTAGAAAGTCAAGGGGGCTCCGACCCTATGAGGAGAGGGGGTATGATTCCAGAGAAGAGGTGTCTTCGCTGGAAGAGTTGTAGAAAACGGGGAGAAAAAGGAAGTTTAATCCCGTGGAAGGAGGGAAAACGCCTGAATTTCGCTGGTCTTTCGCCGCTCAGAAGAAGAAAGGGGGGGGGGGAATCGCCGCTCGGACACGGCGCCGCAGGAAGGAAGCTCGAGAAAAGGTGGTTTTTTTTTGGGGAAGAGCATTTTCAAAAAATACGACGAAATCACAGAGGCCTGAGAAGACCACTTGAAATTGAGGAGGGAAGTAGATGTGCGACTCTGCGAAGGGAGAAGCCATCATGGTTGTCGTGGCCGGCGCGATTGATGGCGGAAAGCCCGCTCCCCGTCTTATTGGTGATGAAAAGGAAAGAAGATGCCAACGTCAGCCGTGGGCATCAAGGGGGGAATCCGTACGTCGAAACAAGAGAAAAATGGTTGTCACTAATGAAGCCTGGCTCGCGAAATCCGTTTTGTCGCTGAAGAAGAGAGCAGTCCACTGGGCAAAGGAGTCAGTCGAAACCATCTGCCATGGAGCGTGATTAGTGGCTGGGGGGGGAAGTTTCTGGAGGGGTCGATTACGGTAAAAAGAATAGAGGAAAAAGCGAAAAATTCGGCAATAATGCCAAAGACAATTAAAGGTCTGGTGTTCAAACTCAAACTAAAGGGGAAGGTGAGGGGGAGGTCTTTAGGAAAGCTTCCCGCTGAATTAAGCCACAGGGAGAAACCGGAGAAAAATTTTCCTAGGAGAGGGGAAGAGGCTAAGAATTGGAACGAAAGGCGGCACTCTCCGCAAGTCTTCGGTGGGAGATCTCCGGAAAGCAAATATTTGGGGTAATGAGAAGACAGGTGCAGAAAACATTCAAGAGGAAAGTAAGACATAAAAACGGAAGGGGAAGAGAGGCGTTGACAATCGATATTCAAAGTCGGTTAAGGTAAATGTGCTCAAAGGGGTTTGGATCCCTTTCACGTGGCTGAAGAAGTTTTGGACACCTTGAATTTTTGAAGAGGAGGGCTTGGCCTGTAAATTGAGAGGGAGAAAAGGAAAAGTATGCTGGGGCCCCTCGGAATACACGAGAGCTGTCTTTCGCGTCGGTTGTGCAAGGTGGTTTGCCCTCGTGAGGGGAAAGGGGGAGACAACCGGCGATTGATAGAAAATACCTACAATAGGAAAAACATGCTAAAAAAAAAGTGGGACGCGCGATGTCTCCGCTCTAAAAAGATACACAAAAAGCAGAAAACTCGGCGGAAAAATCTCCGTGAATAGGGATCCTATCTGATTCCTCTTTCGTATGGGGGAGATGGCATAAACACAAAAAAAAAAAAAAAAAAAAAAAAAACAAAAAAAAAAAAAACCAGAACAAAAAAAAAAATGGTTCAGGGGGAAAAGCTCGGCTCTTTAGAAGGTGTTTCTTCAAATCAAACCGGGGGTTCTTCTTATCAGCTGCGTGTTGGGGGAATGGAAAGCCATGGGGGGGGGTCTATATCGGAGGAGAGAGGGAAAAAACCGATCGATAGGGGAGCCCTAATGCTCTTAGAAATTGGGTTTGCAAGTCTCCTTATAACCCACGCTTCTGGAAAGGGGGGGAAATCGTCCCACATCAATACAATTGAGGAGGGCCGCGATTGAAGGGGGAAAAAAAGGAAGAAGAGAAGAAAACAATACCTTTATAAATGTGGGGGAAACAGCGTGTGTAGCAGGGGAAAGAAGACACTGCAAGCCGAACAAATCAAGGTGTGGGTAAGGAAACAATCTTTAAGACCGCTTGGAGAGGGTTATATCTCTAAGGGGGGGGGTCGTGAAGAGGGCTTTAATAAGGGGAAAGGGGGGGAAAAAAACTCTCCCGATTTGAAAGAGGGGTCCTGGATTTCTTTATCCCGAAGAATCCTGAATTCCCAACAAAGAGGCCCGACCGTTTGGAAAAAGGAGCTGCCCGCCGGATAAAAAAAATTCCCGTGCATGTAATCCAAGTGCTATCGTGGAGGGGAGAAGAAAGATATAAAATCAGGGACATTCGCAACGCGGGGGGGGAGAAGAAATCTTTTCTAACACCTCCTGACACAATCTCTTGGGGAGGGAATCTTTCCCAGAGTGGGAACTAGGGAAAAACGGCTTTCCTCATGAGAAAGAAAAAACAAAAGAACGAAGGTTCGCCTAGCGGGGGGCCTAAAAAAAAAGACGCGGCGTGGGGCCGAGGGGGGCGCGGGAAAGAATCCGTTCCTCAGGAGGGGGCAAGGATGAAGCCATTGGCACCGTTGGCGTGGAAAGGGGAAAAAGCAAGGTCCCTTAGCTAGGATTTGATTTTGCAGAACGAGGGGGCTTGTCTCGCGGACAACACCGGTGGGACCGGCGGAAAAATCCTCAGCTGGGAAAAAAAGAAAAGCATTGTTGAAACCACGCATGACCGCTGTTTACTGGCCGAAGCGTAATTGGGTTAAGGGGGGCACACGACAATGGGGAGCATTGTGGTTCGGAGGGAACAGGCAAACGGGCGCCACGTCGAAGAGGAAGAGCGGGAATCTCATCATTGGAGAAATGAAGGTCAAGGGTTTTCCCGGAGCGGAGAATAAAGCAAAGAAGGACTGTTTTTTGCAGAAAAAAAGGTGAAAATATTTGGGTACAGACGTCGGGGTCTTGCGAACTTTACCTTTGTGCAAAAAAAGGAAAAACACGCCGTACCCTAGAAGGCATTTCATCACGGCGTTCATACACACAAGGGGAAGGTTGACTAGGAACGGGGGGGTTGCCACGGGAGGGGGTCTTTTGCTGGGAAAAGTATATGAAGACCGAGTGGCTCCTTTCTTCTGGAGGGTACCCTGAATTGGAGGGGGAGGAAAGTTCACTTTTCTGATCGAGTAGCAGAAATCTTTGGGGGCCGGGGGACTTTTTTTTTTCGAGAGTATATAAGACAACAACGGAGTAGTAAAAGAGATGAGGAAAGGGGGCAAACAAAGCGCAAATCCGGGGGGCACAAAATCCAAAATATTGGGAATTTAAAAAAAGAAAAAAGACCCTTGTAATCATTACCAGTGAGAAAGGCAGCGACTTCCAAAATCCATCGTCGTAGGGGGGTGCCATCCTACCGAAGCCTGCATTTCCTGAACCTCGCAACAACTGAAACCATAACTCCGTATAACGAAAAGAGTGTGGACGTGGGTAGGATGTTTTCCAAAGGAAAAGTGCTCTCATAACACTCCCTAGAACAAATATTTTCACCTGGGAAAAAAACAGCGGCCTGTAAAACCTCTTAAGGACGAGAGGGCATCAGTTACCCGGAAGGGATAATTTCCCCCAGCTTGACAACAGTTGAAAGACGCCAAGCACCAAAAGAATGGGGTTAAGGAGCACTTTCAAAAGTCACGGGAAACCATCTTCACCACTAAGGGGCAGATCGCTGGGGAAAAAAAAAAAAATTGCTAGATAGTCAACATCTTGATATTGGGAGATAGAAGGGACCACCAAGTTTTGCCCGCGGAGGAAAGGGGGAAATACCATCGATAAAAATCCAAACGGCGGCCCCTCAAGGAACAATGTGACCAAAGGGCTAATGGTAAAAGAAGGTATGTATCTCCATCAAACTGGGGAGGACTTCTTCTTAAAATAATTTTGAAGAAGGCGCACTTCGGATGCTTAGGACGAACACTGGCCATCCTTTTTTGAGGAAAACCCAGGTGTGGGTGGTGGGGGGTTGGGGGGGGGGGGGGGGGGTTTGTGTGGGGGGGGGGGGTGGGGGGGGGGGGGTTCCCGGGGGGTTTGTTTGGGGGGGGGGGGGGGGGGGTGGGGGGTGGGGGGTTTTGGGGGGGGGGGGGGGGTTTGTGGGGGGGGTTTGGGGGGGGGGGGGGGGTTTGGTTGGGGGGGTGGGGGTGGTTTTGTTGGGGGGGGGGGGGGGGTTTTTTGGGGGGGGGGGGGGGGGGGTGGGGGGGGGGGGGGGGGGGGGGGGTGTGTGGGGGGGGGGGTGTGGGGGGGGGGGGGGGGGGGGGGGGGGGGGGTGGAGGGGGGGGATTTGGGGGAGGTGGGGGGGGAGGTCGCTTGTATATTTGAAAAGTCTTGCACTCTTTTTCGCGGGAGGGAAAGCCCAGCTTTCCGCGTTTAGGAGAATTTCCTGAAAAAGGGGGGGGGCTTCGCCCATCATCTCGAAAAGGAAGGAGCGGATATTGGCCTTCTTTCCGCCCGATGTACCTTCAAGGGAAAAGGTGTTTTCGACTTCCGGAGGGCCGGGCTCCCAAGTGCCGCCGGGGGGGGGGGGGGGGCGCAATGGGAGCGTTTTGAACCGTTTGCGTCCGAATCCTTCCCAGGAATTCACGAAAAGGAAGGGAGCGATATTCCTCCTAAGACAAGGGAGAAAAAAAGATTGGACTATTGACCCAACCACTACAGGGGGGGGGAAAACGGCTGCATTGCCACGTAAAGCTCCCACGCGGGCAGCAGAACGTATACCGGTTGAAAACTAGTAAGGGTCTCTCGTCGGAGGGGGAGAGCGTCAGCACTTGAATTTCTTTGCTGGGGTCGGATCACAGGAAAAAAAAAGGGGTTTATAAAAAAAAATGGGGCAAACATAGGCTGACCAGCAGAGGGGAAAAGATTCCCTTTTTCACAGACTATCAGGAGGTAACAGTTAAAGCTCCTATAGAGGGGGGACGACCAACACGCAGAAATCTTCAATTGAAAGTATCTGAAGAAACACTTTCTGAAAACCAGAAACAGCACAAAGGGACGTGTTGTAACCATATACAGAGGAACGCTGAAATCCATAGAAAAAGTTCAAAACGATGAACTGGAAGAGTTCGAGATAAGGGGGGGGGGGGGATTGCGCTGTCTCGGCGGGGAAAAAGAGTTGACCGGGAAAAAGGTTGTCGAATGTCGAACCACGCCTCTCCGGGGAGTCGAAACACTCCCGAGAGGTCGTGCCACCTCCTCTAGAAGAAAAAGAGTGTAGCCGCGTGCCTTCACAATAAGGGGGGAAAAAGCGCTGAGCATTTTCAAAAAAAATCACAGCGAAAAAGGAACTGGATCAACGCCTCAATCCACGGAGGAAATGTTAAAGTTGGTCCCTAAGAGGGGGGGGAAAAATTACTCCTCGCGCAGGGATATGGGACCAGGGGCTCTCGCGACTGGGGGGGGGGGGTCCAGGGGAACGGAAAAAAGTTTCTGCACCTGCTGAGAGAAAAAGAATTGCTATTGGGAAGAGATATCTTTTGAAAAAGAGGTGCCTCTTTCAAAGGCTGCCGTAGGGAAGCTGCCTTGCGCACGAGGTAAAAGGGCTCTTGGAAGAGTTAAAGGCAGGAGGAGGTGCCACTCAACAGAAGGAAACTCATCTTTGTTTGTGGAAAGGCAGAACAAAGATAGGAGGGACGATTCCGGGCGGAAAAAAAGGGGGGCCGCATTTGAAGATGGTATTGCTCTTTAAACGGAAAAAAAAACACACCTCTAAAGACCGGAAAACCACTACAAAAAAAACGACGATCACGCGAACGAGGGGAGAAACAAGCCGTCCGTGAAGGGAGGGGAGATTGCCGCCTAAGAGAGCAGCCGAGAAAGATGGCGGAGAAAAAGAATCGCCCAACTCTAAGTAGGGACGAGTAGAGAGTGTTTTCGGAAGGAGAAAAAAAAAAGTCCCACGGTGCCATGCAGGGAGAGGGGGAATAGTCGAGAAATGGCACGAGTCAGCCAAAGAGGTTGACGTTTACTTGCGGGGGGGGGAAGTTTTAATAAAATCCGCTGAGAAAAGCATCGAAACCATTCTTCCTTGGAAAAGGGAGGGAAAAATCTCCGGTGGAACTTTTCAATGAAAGGCATCCTGAAAGCGTCGTAGACAGTTTTGGGAGAGGGGGCATAAGGATGACGACAGCAAAGGGTCGTACCCTAGCTCGAAAGGGGCGATGCGCTCTTCAGGGAAACCGTGAAATCCGGGAGGACAGGGAAAAAGGGGATTCCATTCTTCCAAGGAAGCGGTGGGACAACGATATGACATACCGCTCCGACACAAAAAGAATCAAACAACTTATGATAAGGAGAGAGTCGTTTAGCGGACTCTTTGGGAAGAAAACCAACAAGCACTGGAAGGAAGTGGGAAATAAAGGAAGATTTCCAAGAGGTTCTTTTAGGGAAAAAGAGACGTCTAAAGTTCGCCGCAGGGTCGAAGCAGGCGCTAGGGGGGGGGAAAGATCTCGCGAAACGTTTTGAGCGCATTTTCAAAAACCTCTAAAAAATTCTTAAAATGGGCCTGGCTTCCAGGAAGGGATTCTGTCACAGAGCGGTGCCGACGCGGAGGAGAAGGTTTTCGATGAATGAGGCAAGTTTGAGTAAACTGCAAACCTTCATTACCTTGAAAAGCAAGGGTTTTTGAGAGATGAAGAGGAAGACACTGCATGGTTGTTCTTCAAGAAAAACAAGGCGGAGTACTGGCTAAAACAATTCTCTAGGGGGTCACAATGAAGGAGGGGGGGAGCCGCATCCTTTTTTTACCGTTTGGCGCTAGCGGCATGCTCAGAGGGGAAAAAGTCAATTTCCCAGAGCGAAACATCTCCATCCTTTCGAAGGAGTAGTGGCCGTGTGTAGTGGAGGGGGACGGTCTGGGTGGACCGGGGTGTTTTTTGGAAGGAAGGAAAGGGAAAATACAAGAGCTTCATCAGGAAAAGAAAAGAGGGGACTCCGTCCCTGCTCCGGAAACAAGGAAATCTTTGTGGTAGAGACACAAAAAAGGGAGGTCATGGGATTAGGGTAAATCCCTCGGAAGGGGGCACCACCTGATCGAGAAAATTGCCTAAGGGGGAGGGCTTGCAGATGGGGACGGCGGGAGGGGGAAAGAACAAGTGAAATTTCGCTTCACAAGATGAGAAAAAACTCGCAAAAATGGGGGTTGCGCTGTCTCTTCAGAAAAGTCTTCGGGACGGAAAAACCACGTCAAACCTTCTCTATAGGGGAAAAGAGAGCACGGTCGCGGGCAACCATTGTAACAACTTTGGAAAAGATTTCCCGGTCAGCTGGGGTTTCGGCGGAGGGGGAGAATTCCCTGGAATTTTCCAAATGATTTTTCCTTGGGGAGCTCTGGCCCGAAAACCAACCGGGAAAAAGACCGTAACACGCCTCTAAAAGGGCGTTTCTCGTATTGGGCATCACTCGGTTGGAAAAAAGAGAGTTGTATGGGGGGGGATCTGCTACACGGGGCGAGGGTGCAACGACCAAATTGGCTTTCAAACAAACCTTCGAAGGACCGGCCAATTCTCACTCTCTAAAACAACTCCCCAAAGTCTCTCGAACTCGTGTGGAGGGTTTTTTGAAAATGATTCTCTTCTATTATAGAAGAGGAACAAGATTTTCTTGGGCTAGGGGGAAAAGGAAGAGCCGTAAATGTTTGTAAGAAAACAGGAAAGTGTGCAGGGGAGTGCGGTGTGGGTTCTCCAAAGACAAAAAATCTGATATCGGGGGGGAGGGAAGTTGCTCTCGTGAGGAACGAATCGGGGGGAAAGAAAAGTAATGCGAAAGAAAGAATGCTGTCAGCAAGGGGGTGACTTTGCGTCATTTTGAAAATGAGCAAGTTGCTCCGACTTAAAAAAGACAGAAAAGGCGGAATGTGCTTTCCTCTATGAAGTAAGAAAAGGGGCGCTAATCCGTCGAGGTTCCGAACATAAGGAGGGGGGGCGAAAAAAGCTGGGAAAGCGAAGAGCGTGAACGTGGCAAGAAAAAAAAATCAAAGCCGGAGTGGTTGGGGGCAAGAGGAAAAGCGGGTGAAGAGCGGCGGATATCCGCGAGGGGGGATTTGTGTAGGGAGAGGGGGGCTTTGCGGGGGAAAGAAGGGGGGCTTGGTTCAAACCGAAAAAAATAGTGTGCAGTGCCAGGAAGAGGTCGGTAGGAGAACGGAAAAAAAAAGAGAAAAACACCTCTCACGACAATCGGACAGGGGGATCTGTACATCTCGGAAGAAAAAGGATTCTATGCAGCATTCAAGAAAAGAAAAAGGGCAGCTGCTTTTTTAGCTAATCGAAAGGAAAATGAGGAAAGAGGGGCCTCTCTCAACGGCGGGGAGGAGGCAGAGGCAAATCTTTCACAATGGGGGATGGCTAAATAGTCCATCGTTGGTTACGGGAAAGAAGGGGATGTCCCCTTAGTCCTGAAGAGCAAGCGAACCTAAAGGGAAAAATATGATGGGAACGCTTCGTTTTAAGTTGTCTTGCTTTTCAGAAAAAAAAAACCTTTCCTCAGGGTCCATCTGCCAGGGGACCACCGGTGGGACCGCTGATGAGGAGGTTAGGGGTGTGTCGCTGGGTCTTGAGGGAAAGCCGCGGCAACACCGGTGGGGCGATTCCGTCTGGAAAAAAAAAAGTTTGCCGGAAGATCTAAGGAGCTATCAATTGTTTTTAAAAAAAAGGAGGACCTGATTCTGGGGAAGAAAGGGGGGGATTTCCGTTCCCTAGAGTTCTGGCCGAACACGAAATGTTGACGCATTGGGGGGGATTGGACGAAATCAACACTGGGGGGAAAGGAGAAATCTGCTCTCGGGGCTCAGCAGGTGTTCACGAAATAGCGATTCGGGGGGGTTCAAAAACGTAAGCCTCTTGTTTTGGGAGCAAAGTGAAAAATATTTTGTTACCCTACGGAAGGGTTCTGCGAGCATAGGAAAGGGGCCAATCCTACCTAACAAAAAGACACTTCTCTAGGCGGGGGACGTCCTTTCATGGACAAGGTGGGCTCTGTCGTTGGTTGGCCAGGAATGGGCATGGCGGTGGGGGGAGGGGCAAAAATTTAAATAACCAGAAAAGTAAATCTGGCTAGGCTTGGGATCCCGAATTACTGGTTCCTGATTTCCGGGAAAAAGAGGGGAGGGCGACAGAAATCTTTTGAATTGGGGGAGGGGGAAAAATTTGCGCTGATGTTGCAAGCTCTCTCAACACAACAACTTAGGGAAGATGCCAAATCTCACAAAAAAAAACCGTCATCGCCACAAAATCAAGGTCTGCGAGTGAAACGTGCCCGGAAATCGGAAGTAGTCCGGTAATAAAGGGGGGAGCCGAAAAGATACCCCCAAGAAGGAAGGGGGTTATTTCATATAAGAAAGCAGACGCCACCCTGGCAACCACGAGAAAGGAGCCAACTTAAACGCAAAGAGAAGGACAAAACTAAAGCGGGTCGGCGGGGGGGGGTATTCTTTGGCACCGTTCCCGTAGCTCAGAAACGAAAAAAAGACCAAATCTTTGGGAGGAAACAGAATTCTGCCGTGGACAAGGGACCGCTCGGGAAGTAGTTTGAGATTTAAAAAAAAAGAGCTTTCGCCCGTTTCGAGGGGGGAAAGGGGCGGCAAAAAGTCAAAAAAACAATTCAGTCACATTGTAGGGGAAAAGCACTTTCAACAAGGGAAGCAAGGATGAAACCACGCCGCGGCAGGTTTCAACACTGAGGGAAAGGAAATCAGCTGATATTGAAAAGACGGAAGACCGTGGTGGCGCTGAAGGAAAGGAAAGCGAGAAAATAACAACGTCGCATCAGAAAAGCACGCAAACGGGAAGTCAAATGAAGGAAATTTAAATATGAGGAGATGTGAACGCTCCTAAAAAAGGATTCACGATAGGAAAATAATCTTTAAAAGGGGCTTCGGTCGCCTGCGGGAAGGGACTACTGCTTCCAGCCGGGGTGAGTCCCCACTCTTTAAAGAGGGAAAAAAGGAAGAGTATCTTGAACGATTTGGGGGTTTCGCCCAAGTTCTCGCGGAGAGGGCTGGTCCAACGCGGGGCAAAGGGGGGGAAGGCGTATTTCCTAGGGGGGATAGCACAAGCACATCAATAGGAATTCTGTAGCGAAAGAAGCCAGTAAATCCGATGGAAATTCACGTTGCTGTCGATTTTAGGGGGGGGGGTGGGCGACTTCAAGGGTCCCGACTCGAGGCGAAGGGAGACTGTCACTGGGATGTCGTTGGGGGACTCAATCAGGTTACAGGGAAAAAAAATCCTTCCCTTCTCACGAACAAAAGAAGCTATAGCCGCAATCCTCAATCTTCTGAAAGGTGGGATATGACCAAAACTCCTGATGGTGGGGCCTCTGATGGAAAGTGAAAGTTCACTCTAGCAGCAAAAAGCACTTGGAACAATTCCCGTATCGGGGGGGGGGCCACTCGACTGCTTCGAGGGGGAGGGAGGAAAGGAATCGCAGGGGCGAAAATTCTTAAGGACGACTATTTAATAAAAAGAAAAAATACTGGGGTTTATCAAAAAACAGGAGAGAATGCAAAACATGTACGGCGCCATAAGTACGGCAGGACCTGTTGCGAGAAGGTGGCAAGTTGCACGCGGACGAAGAGCTCCCGATATGGGGGGCGAACCAAAAAATGGCCATACGCAAAGTTGAGGTCTTGTTTAGCTCCGAAAAACTGGACTGCACCATAGCCGGCGAACCCGCGACAAAATGGGCCTGATTGGAAGGAAAATCCTCGACCGCGTAAAAAGAGGCCAATCGTCAAAACGAGGCGTTTCACGGGCCGAGTTCGAGAAGTTTTTTGTGGGATTGAGGGAAGGAAAGGGGCCCCTCGGGATCCTGTGCAAATGCATTGGTGGAGAGGGAAAGGGTCCAAAACAGCCTCGCCGGGTTGAGAGGCACCACCCCGAGGCAAAAAGGGCACAACTCCGCGAACAAAGGAAGGGAAAGGGGGATTCAGGGAGAAGCACTACGGTGGTTCCGGTCAAGAACAAGGCCAGCATCAGCATCGGAAAAGAGAATGAGCTGTAACACGTGACCGAAAATTAAGGGGGGTGCAAAATTTTGGGGGGAAAGAACGGGTGGCTAAAAATGGGGCAAAGAAAAAGGGAATATCTGATGTCCCTGCTCTCAAGGGGGCCGTGTGTCTAATGGGGGAGAATGTTTGACGGCACCGAAGGAGCAGCGCATACAAATATTTAGAGGGGGAAGAAAAGACTTTCAAAAAGAAGTTCGGCTTCGTTCCGATGGAAAAAAGGCGTCAATTATCTTGGCAAAACGGGCATTGCGCAACTTCAGACTCCGGGGGGGGAATCTGTGGGGGCAGGAAAAGATGTTCACGGGTCACGGAGGGTGCCATCACCGCCGATGAAAAAAGAAAAAGGGTGTTTGTGAGTTTGCATCCAAAAAGAGGCCTGGGAGGGGGAGCCGACGTAAAAATGGTGCTACTTTTTAAAGGGAGGGAAGTCACACGGGGTACCCTTAATCCGAAAAAAAACACACAGGAGAGGCGCGTCCACTACAAAAGGACGATACACGAAAAGCGAAAAGGATGGGGGTTCGCCTAATAGGGGGGGGGTGAAAGGAAAGAGTTTCCTCTCCATAATCGAGAAAAAGGGGATAGCGCCACAACTTAAAAGCAGAGAGCCAGCATCGGGGGGGGAGTGACACATTCGAAGATTTTTCTGCCGAGGAGCAACCCGGAAGCCTTTTCTTCGGCAGAGGAGGAAAGTCATCACACTCTACTTGCAGTGGACGTTGACGGGAATTGGAAGGGTTAATAACAGCAAGAAGGAAAGAAAGCTAAAGATGGACTTGGCAAAAGGGAAAAAAGGCAAATCTCGGTGCCCAGAAGAAAGTGAGGAGGCTAAAAGGGAATGGTGTCGTAGAGTTTTGAAAAGGCGCGGAAAAGCTCGCGAGTGTATGAGAAGGGAGGAGACTTCTCGACCGAGCGGCGATTTGGAGAGGATTTCGTTCGGCGAAAAAGCGGAGAAAAGAAAAGAGTCATTCCAGTGCTTTGCAGAAGGAAAAAAGAGGGGGGAAGAGAAACGCGGACACACCTCTTCAAAAAGAAAGATAGAGATCGTGTCGGAGGAGGAGATATAGGGAGCGCAAGCACTGGAAGGACGTGAAGAGCTAACCGTAGGCTTTCTTTCGCCGCTAGAAAGAAGGAAGTCGCCGCTCTGAGGGAGAACAGGCGAGAAGGGAATCGCGCGCACGGGTGTGACCGCGCCAAAAAAAAAAAAAAGTGGCAAACGAAGACGAAATCATGGTAAGTAAAAAAGGGACCTGACTTAAAGGGGAAGGGGAAGGAAGATTTGCCGACACCAGTCCAAGGAGGAGGGCCGTTCGCTTATTTTATTGAAAAAAATTCAATTAAACCTTCAAACAAAGATCCCCGTCGTATGGGGTACTCGTGGGCCATTCGCCAAGAGAAACCGTCATGTCTTGTTCTTAACGCTAAACATCGCGAGGTTTGTCACTAATGGGGGGTGGGGACGAGGACCGCATCTTGTAAGGGGGGGGGGGGGGGGGGGCGCTATCTGCATGCTCAAAAGAGAAGTGACCAGACACCTTCCTTATTCGGCGAAAAAGAAAAGGAAAGGAGGGTCGTAGTGGCCTTTTTAAAAGTGTGTGGGTGGACTGAGGGAAGGATTACTGGGGAAAGAAAAAAAAATGAGCGTCATCGAAAAATTCGGAAAAAGGGGGACGAACAGACGCCAAGGAATCTTTTTGCTGGGAGGGGGGAAAAAGATTCTTTCATAGAGTGAGTAAAAAGCCTCCCCTGAAGGGGGAGGGAGTACCCCCCGGAGAAAATAAAGGGGAACAAGGGCATGCTCTGCACATAGAAAAGGGGAACGCGCCGCAAGATTGAAAAAGCTATCTCCTAACCACCAAAGTGTGGAAGGAGCTTTCTAAGGCGTCTGCCGTCAGGAGAAAACAGGCAAACCATTCGCGAGAGCCGGAGGAAAAGGGCGCGCTCAGTGTGGAGAAACCGGATTTGGCCCAACGCACATGACGTCAGAGGGAAAGGGGTTGGACAGATCATTCCCTGGGAGATGGATTTCCTTTAACATTGCTCAAAAAGGAGGCGAGGCCCCTCCCCAAACAGTAGGCGCGGAAAGTACCGCCGCTTTTACGAGGGGAGGGGTCGTTGTGCACAGGGGGGGGGGTTTGCCCGAGAGGGGTGGACTACAGGGGGGAAGGGGGCAAAAAGATCTGGTTTGCAGAAAGAGGCAAAATTGCTTTCACAAAAAAAGGAAACCGAAGTGGGCCGCGCGAAAAAAAGAAACAACAGCGCACGGCTCCGAAAAGAAAAATCTCCGTTCATGGGTGCGATCGATTCCCGCGTTAGAGGGGGGGGGGGGGGAAAAATGTCATCTTTGTAAAGGCCGGGGGGACGGGTCGCGGGAGGCTGTTTGGAAAGGGTGAAATCTAACCAGAAAAGGGGAAGATTCGTATGGCGGAGTTGGGGAGATAAAGACAGAGGGGTATCTTATCGTAAGGGAGGGAGAATGGGCGAATCTAGATCGGGGTGAAGGGGAAGCCTATCACATCGGCGGGAAACGTTAAATTGTTTTGAAAGGAGAGCTTCTTTGTATAAACCCAAGGAGGAGGGTGCTCCGAAAGGCGAAAAAGAATTGGGACGCTATGAAGGGAAAAAAGCTCGAATCCTTCGAGGGGAAAATAGGGGGAAAGGATTTGTCGGCCAGCGTGTGGGAAGAAAAGGAAAGTGGCACTTTCAGGAAACAAAAATAAAAGCCTAAGGAAGTCCCAATCGTGGGGAACTTTCCTCTTAGGGGCGCTAGAGTTTTTTTCGTAAGGAGGAGGGGGGAGGAGGGAAGGGGAATATCTTTAACGTCAAAACGAGCAAGAAAGGGAATGCCTGCTTCACTTTTCCAAGAAGAGAGGCCTTCCTCCCTCTGCCGAAGTAGAAAAAAAAAAACAATCGTACCGCACCTTGAAGAATCGGCGGAAAGGACAGGCCCGGGATCCAGTTCATGGAAGTAGGAAATGGGCGAGCCCCTCTAGGAAATGAGGGAAAAAAGGGAAAATCTCACGCTAAAAGGGGCGAAAAAAAGGGAGGATAGTGCACAGATTCTTTTTACATGCCAAGATTTGTAACAAAGTTGGGACAAAGAAACGTCTGGCCAGGAGGGGGTAAGCCTAAAATCAAGCGAGGGAGGGGAATAAGATTGAAATACTCTTCTTGGGGCCTACAAGGGGGCGTTGCATAATCCGCCGGGAGGTCCCATCGAGGGATTGGCTTGAGGGGGGGGGGAAGGGGTAGCTCCCTTTCTTTGAGGTAAAAAAAAGGAAGCGAAGAATCACGCTTTCAACACGGTGGGGGGGAGGAAAAGGAGAAAACTATCAGTCTTATTGGAAAAAAATATATAGCAAAGTGGGAAAAAATGCCCATGCCGGGGGGAAGGGCGATCCATCTGAATGGGGAAAGAGGGGGCCCGAAACGACATGTTGAAAGGAAATTGTGGGGGGGGGAGCAACTTGCGCATGGGGAAAATGCTG
>Ga0179593_1611565_pt1 | contig 19880 bp, 12 predicted proteins | sample CZODoug2_1_08_16_FD_185931 | JGI IMG/M metagenome (GOLD analysis project Ga0179593, IMG submission 185931) | Vadose zone soil fungal communities from Angelo Coast Range Reserve, California, USA - CZODoug2_1_08_16fungal (PacBio error correction) | ecosystem: Environmental > Terrestrial > Soil >...
TCCGACAACGGCCAAGCACGGCCCAAAAACAAACTCCACAAAATCGGGAAAAAAGCTCCCAAACCCCCAAGAAAAGAAAAACAAAAAAGACGTTCGACGGGTTACGTCAACGCCAACAGGAAAAGAGAGGGTGAAGCCACACGGGGGAGCTCATTTCTCACAAAAAAAGGGAAGGTCCAAAATAGTCCCTCGGTCCCTGGAATGTCGGGGAAAGGCCGGGGCAAAAAGAAAGCCTCGAGGGGACCCTTTGACCCGGGTCCGACATAAAAATCAGAACCGACTGGACGCTCGGCCAACCGGCCGTTTCCGTGGAATCCAAGAGGGGGGGGGATGGTGAAGGAGGGAGAATAGAGGGATGGCGGGGCCACCTGGCCCGAAACCAATAAGGCGACCTGTGGGCCCATAGGAGTACCACAACGGGGGGTCAACGAGATTGGAGTAAGCCCACCTCCATAGGAGCAAGGAAGGGGACGCGGCGGGTGTGACCATGTCGACCAGCGGCAACCAGGAGGAAGGGGACTGGAACCGGAGGCGAGAAAAAAATCCCCTGGTTGGGGTAGGCAATGAATGGGACTTGACAAGGACCGTGGCCGATATTGGGAGCGGGAAAGTGTTGTTGTGCATGGAAAAGAGTGGTTGAGAAATGGGCAGTGGCGTTCAAACACAAAAAAAACGGTTGGAAAAGTACGGGGGTCGACACAATCTTCGTTCCGTAAAGTGAGAAAAGGCCCCGCAGGGGGCAGGAAGAAAGAGAAGCTCAGGGCTTGTGCTAGGCGCTCAAGGTCAAAGAAAAATCGGGGGACAGGGAGAAAAGTCAACCCTTCGAGCACGCCACAGCTGTTACGGGGGAAAAAATGGGCTGGTTGGGAATTTTGCCTCTACCAATAATCCTTTAAGCCCGAACAGGGGGGTGGACGGGAGTCAGGGATTTTGTCAACTGGATGACGAACTAAACTAAAAGAATAGGAAAGACGACGGCCCGGGCAGGATGTAACTCGATGGAACCAAGGTCCTGGTGTCTTGCTCCGGGAGCCGGAATTAAAAGCATGTATCTAAAATGCCTGTTAAGTCTGGGAGCCGGCACTTCAACGGGTGACCGACTTTCAGAAAAGGGACACAGGCATGGTACCTTTGAGAAAAGATAAGTACCAGAAAATAGAGGGTCAACTGGACCGTGGCCTTCTATTGTCCACAGGGGGTGGGGCTCCAAAAGGCTAAAGTCAAAAAAATTTTTCACCAGGCAAAAGCGGGGAACGTCATAACTCCTCCCTACCAAAGGGCGACGTGGGCACAATAGGGTACACGAAACGGGGACCGCTCTTAAGGTCTAAAGTGACTGAGAGTGGTTGCAGAAGGCCAGCGGGCGTCGGGGGTGGCACACTGAGACCACATCGCGGGGGTTAACCGGGGTGTGAGAAGGCCGTGGGGAAAAGCAGGCCGACGGCAGGACAACCCCAAACAATTCCAGTGATGGTTGGGACGTCGGGGGAAAGACACCTCTGTCCTCAGGGCGAAAAGGACCGTCTAGGCACCACCCAAGTTTGACGGATGGAGCAAAGCCCTAAAAAAACCAACGTCAACACGAAAAGGAACGAGCCATAGCTTTCCTACAAGCATTAAACACCCAACACTCAAAGTCCAAACAGTGTTGGAAAAAAGGCCGGGACTTAGAAAGGTCACCACGCACGGGAACCCCATACTGGGAAAAGGGAGGCGGAGGCGGGGTGGCTGGCACTGTCACACCACACAAGCCAAAAAAACGGTTCAAAGGGGACGGCATTGACAGCGCCGACCGCGCGAGGGCGCCGTAACGGAAGGGGGGGCAAGGGGCGTGGAGGGGGGTCAACTACAAAGTGAATAGATAACGGTTGGACAGGCCCGTGGGAAGGAAGGTCAGGCAAAAAGCCACGGGAAAGAGGGGAATCCCTAAGTCAATTACACAATGAAACTCAAACAACATCAACTAAGTAACTTGAGAAATGATAAGATAAGAAGCATTGGGCGATCGGGGAGGGTGATGAGGTCGATTCAACCGAGGGGGGAGTGGGGAACTCCGATCGGCCATTCAGGCGTTTCCACGGGCGACGGGGGGGCCAAACGCCCTAAAAAGAGAGCTTCGATGAAAAAGAAGCAGAAAACGGAAGTGAACGGAAGGCCACACCTAGAGATACCTTCCCCAGATCGAAACAAAACACTTAGGGAGAAAGAAAGGATGGCTAAACAAGGAAAGACAATCCGCCCGATTTTGTCAAGGCACAAAAAAACTCGCAACGAGCATGCCTGATTCAGACCAAAACGGAGTAACGGTGAAAAAATCAACGAGGAAGGACCAACTCTCCGGTGGAAAAGGCACACCAAAACCAGCAGAACCGGCCAATTGCCTCGACGCATATGATCCCCAGGATCAAGGCACACCCAAAACACAAAAAACGGTGCGGCAGGCGAAGAAGGGAAGGGCCGGAAAAGGGTGAGGTGGGGATCACAAGAGGGTGGTACTTGGGCTGGAGGGCCATGAGCCCACCATACCGTGACTGGCGATCAGAACGCAAAGGGACAGCCACGTGCCAATCGAATCTTTCACACGTCGGGAAAACCCGCCAACGGAGGGAAGGGGGACGGAGATGCGGGGTCGATGATTAAGTACGACTTGAGCAAAAAGGGAACACATGTGTGTGAAAGGACGTACCCGGGTGGGCGTGGCTCAAAAGTCGCCCCCCCCGTCCAGACGCCTCCCCCTTGGATTTAGGGGTTGAGGAATAAAATAAGGGGTTAAAAGGAAGCGCGCGTTGGTGCAAATTTGGGGGCGGTGTGGTGTTCAAAAAAGCTTAAATGAACGGGAGAAAGGGGGAGAGTCCAGATCTTGTTACGGGTGGGTGGTGCTAAGCCCAGACACCATCTTGGGAGGCGCAGACGAGCCTTAGATCACCATTGCAAAACTACATAGGTATTGAGGGCGGGTCACCCACGAAAACACTTACTGGAAAAAAGGGGGGCAGGGACACTTAGGAAACATGTACGTCCAAAGGGAATGATCGTACCAGCGACACAGACCTGACTTTCGGGCAGCGTCGGGGACCAGTAAGGCCCGCATGGGTCCAATCTCAAAAAAACAAGACCGTCATGAGGAAAGGGTGGGGGGTGGGAGGGAATGAAAAGCAGGTACAAGGGGCGACGAAATGACAAAAACTTGTCTACCCCCCTCTCCATGGGGGGTGAAAAAGTCAGAGAGTGATTGAAATATAGGTGTGAAAAGGGGAACGTTAGCCCGGGAAGAGGGCAAAACCACAGATGGACTGAAGAGCCACGTCAAATGGGACAAAGATCATGAAAGCATAGTGTCCAGGCAACGGCCGTGGGTACCTTGGGCACGGGTCCGACATTGCGGCCTCGAAAATCAGGAAAACAGCAGACCTAGAGGCCATGCACTACCAGGAAAGTGGGATCCCCCAGTCCATGACCATACCGAAAAAGACATTTACTTAGCCGGGGGGAAAATGTAAAATAAGTGGAAAGCGGCAAAAATTCAGCTTTTGGGTTGGTTTAAAAAGTAATCAAAAGACCATTTTCGAACCGGGTGGAGCCCCACGGGCAAAGACCAACCAGCTTGGGTAAGGCAGGGAAGAGCCTTGAGAGGGGGCAATCCTCGACACCACAAACCTGACCAAGAAAACCGTACCGAGGGAAACGGTCCTCAGTGCCAAAGGCTTGAAAGTCCTAACGTCAAAGATGGTTGGCGGGCCCAATAGCACCAAGTCACTCAACCGTGGAAAACCTAACAGCCAGTATCTATCTGTTCGACTCCCCCTCCGTAGGGGAGAGGTCGTCATCGTAAGAAAACGAGTGTCTTGAGCAACAACTTGCAAAGGCGGGGTACCTTAGCAGCCAAAACAAGTGGTCGCCACCTGGGGGGGGAGGACAACACCCGGGCCCCCGAGAAAACGGCACTATTGTAGAAGAAAGGCCCTTGCAAAGATACAAAAAAAAAAAAACAAAAGGTCGATTGGGGGAAAACAGCCTTAAAAAGCGGACCGTAAAGGGGTGTGGGGGGAAGGGCACAACGACAAAAAACAGCCGGAGGCCCTCCCCTAGCGGGAAAAATGGGAAGTTGCTCACACGACGTATAAAAAAAATGCCTTGTGGGGGATCCATGGCACACCCATTTCCAAAATATTGGAGGGAAGGTCAAACCGAGTGTTGGGGACCAAGCGCCAACTAGAGGGAGAGAAAAAAGACCTCGATCGTAACCTCGTGGTAGACATGTTGAAGCGGGGGGGTGATCCTGTTGAAGGCATCGCATGTAATCGAGAACCGGTGGACCTCAAATGATCTCGTGGAGGTGAATCGAGAGACATCATCCGGATGGGGCACAGAAGGAGGGCGACGGGGGGTGGAAACCTGGAAAGTTAGCTGGGGCGGGAAAGGGTCCAGGGGTATTCAACCGAAAAGATTGTCAAGGGGAAACCGCGACCCCGGGGGGAAATAGGAGGGAGCGGTCAAAGGAACAAAGATCACAAAACTGGGGGGGGGTGGCTTCAATGGGCCGTTGGGGTGACGAAGGGATCTCTGGCTCAACCAAAAGGTAGTGATGAGGAGAGATACCAAGTCCGACAACGACCAAAACCGCGGGCTACAGCAGGTGAGAGCTCAAAACGACGCCTAGATTCGCAGGAACCGGGCCTTGCACACAGCTTGATCAGTGGAAGCCACCAATGGGGTATCTCCCGGAACTAGGGCAAATTGCGGGGGGCAAAGCGACGTCGCCTTTAGGTAGCTTAGTGGGCTACCCCTCAGCACATCACGTCAGGAAATAGAAGGGTCCGGCGGAGAAACAGCGAGATCAAAAAAAAAAAGGAAAGTCGGGAAAAGGTGACGGTTAATAAAACGATAGAGAAGAGACCAGGGTTACCTCAAAGGGGGAAACCGTGCCACCATAAGGGACTTCGAAAAGAACATCCTTGGGACAGGTGCAGAGCACCAAGTTTAGAACGCCGAGAGGTCCAAAAAGCCCCTGACCAAAACCGCAAGAGTCGCGTGGCCGGGTTTCGGCACCAGTCTCAACCTAGGTCCCTGGGGACCAGAAGGAAAAAAATCGACCCTGGTGTTTCGGCAGACCTTGCTTCCACGAGGGGGGGGGACCGGGGAGAAGAAATGGGGAGGACGGCAAGGGTTGTGTTGGGCGTGAAAGTAGTTTCTCCTGGGGGGGGGGGAAGACACAACACGACCCAATAAGTTGAAACCTTCGAGCGACCCACTTGCAGGAACGCCCCTTGACTAGTACCGAGGAAGGAAAGCGCAATAGAGGCACTCGCATGCCTGCAGGCAATTACTGGATTATCATGGTGGAAACCTACAACCATGCCTCCTGTATAAGTCTACACTGCCCAAACAGAGAAAAACTGCAGGGACTGTGGGTGAGTTGGTTTCCTTCAGGGGCTTGTTTCGGAAAAGGGTCCTCAGGCCAAAAGAAAAAAGTCCCCGGGACAAAACGGGGGTAGTTAACCAGTTTTGTATAGTTGCACCGGGGCGGCTCGGAAAAGAAAGGCCGCTTGATATAAGGGGAACATGAGGGAGCTGCGGGAAAACGAAGGTCTGGGGGGGGGCTTTCTGGGGGGAGGCATGAACTGAATGGGCCGATCAAAAAAGAAGCGGTAATCTTCCCTGCAGTAAGAACCCTGTCGGCAACCGATTTAAAAAACTAGCCCCCCGGCCCGAATGGGGATACTCAGAAAAATACAAAGGGAAAACTCGGGCCAGGTGTCTTCGTCCGGGGGCAATGGGTTGCAGCGCTCAGGCGATAAGTAAAGCTTTAAAACGACCCAGCACTTCAAAATCTCCGAAAGTGACCCCGGCCCGGTGTAATGGGGGCAATCTTCGAACTGTTGACTGCCAGAAGGACAAAACCTTCGAAGGGACAGGAAGAGTTTTGCACTAAAATGCCGGGGCTGTCAAAAAACGTGGGGCGGGCGCCGGCCTGTGGGGACAAGACCCAGCGCAGGTTTCAAACGCTTGTGGGAGAATCCATGGACGGAGGGACAACTCATGCCCCCTCTTAAAAAAAGAAAGGGTTGTTGTCAAGCGGGGGGTTAACTAGGTGGTGTTCCCCTAGGGAAAGGCTCGTCAGGAGGAGAAACAGGTTTAGGGGGGGGCAACGCAAAAAGCGAAAACCCCCCCACTGACAAAAGGAAAGCGGGCCCTTCTACGGGTAGGGCCCTCACTAAAACAAAAAAAGGAAAAACCAAAATTGAAAATAAAGGCGCGCGTCCCCACAAGCATCAGACAAATACATCCAGTGTCGATTTGCCTTCGGAAACCGGGGCCGAGCCGCCAAGAAAAAAGTTTGGCAAAAAGGCCGGAGGGGTTGGGACGGAAGCTAATCATCGAGCGAGGCCGGGACAAAGGGGGAAGGGGTTAGTTACCAAGCCCGGTGAAGTTCGGAAGTGGGGGAAAGGACCCGGGGGCCCAGGAACCGTGTCGAAAAACCAAGGGGGAACGAGGCTATCAAAGAACAAAAATGAAAAAATTACAGAATAACAAAAAAGCCCCAACAGCAAGAGCCAATCAAAGACACGGGTGGGTGCCAGTCGGTTTGACGGGGCGGCGCGAGGAACCAGAGCGCTTTTGGGCGATGCGACCGAACCGGGGAAGTATCGTGAACCCGTGGAAAGGCAAGGGGGGTCAGGGGGGACAAAGAACGCCCCGGCTAAGTGGAGGAGAGAGAAACTCCCTTGGGAGGGGGGGGAACGGCGGAAACTGAGTAGGGAATGGGGGGTTGGGTGGGGTGGCCCGAATAAACAACAAATAAAAGAAGAAGAGATATGTAGCGGGTCTTCTAAGCCAAAGGTCGAAATCTTGAGAGATCAGACCCGCCTCTAAAACAGTTAGCCCTTAGGACCCAGTGGCCAAACTTCTAAAAGGAACAAATCCGCCTATTACTCAAGGAAAAGATCCAATTTAAGAACGCCCCCAGCCAAAAGAGGGGGGCCGAACCACCAAGCGCGCAAGAAACCAACCAAGGACACAAAACCACTGGATGGTCTGGAGAAAGTGGGCTCCCGTATCCTGGATGTGGAGCAAAAGCTTGTCCTTGTAGGGCGGCCCTGGAAACCAAGACTGGAAGAGCAAGGAAGGTGCCTCCCATGAAAACAGGACACCGTGTCACCACATCTTAAGGGGGACGCCGGGAAAAACGCCCCGCAAAGGAGGAAGGCGAGAAATCGGAAAAGTTCGCTAAATGAAGAACAAAACGGGAAGAATGGGGCAACCGTGGGTGAGGGGCCGTAACGGGGGAAAAGTGGGAAAGGCAAAAGGGCATGGCTGCAGCCACCACGCTCAAACCTATTTTGCCGAGCGGAGGGTGGGGGAAGGGCCGGTGGGCAAACAGGGGAGGGCGGGTTGGGGGGGTCATGGAGAACCTTAGGAGGGGCGCGTTCCCGGGGTGGAAAGGTGGGGGGGGCGCCTGGTTCGGCAAAGACGACCATATCGGGGGGAGGAAAACCGGAAAGCGACCACAACGAGGCCACAAACCCGACGACAAAATTGATGGGGAAAACCTGACTCCCGAAAACTGGAGAGTCCAAAGGCATGTCCAAACAGCGTGAACCCGATGCGGGGGGAAACGTCAGCCGGCGCCCACAGACGCGCCATGGACGGCGCAAAGCTACTTTTGGACGGTAAAGAAGGGGATGAGCAGTATTGAAATGCCCCAAGCCCAGATGCCCCATCAAGGTGTAAGGGGGAAGGGGGGGAAAAAATAGAATGGGCTGGCTGGAAGAAGCATCTTCACTAAGCCCACCATGGAACACAGAACCGAGGGACCCAGAGGCACCACCAGAAATTTAATTCGAGGATCAGGGAAGTCCGTGACAAGGGGGTTTAATAGAGGGTCGAAACAAAGGAACACCCTTGACACCCGCAAGAGAAGACCCCATCTTAAAAGCCGGCCTCCAAGGGAAAAAAGATAACCAAAACAAGTCGGGTGATCATTAAAAAAAAGCCATGTGCGAAGAAATAAGCCCAAGTTTGGGAGTTCCGAAATCAAAAAAAACGGGCGTGGGAACATGGAAAAACTCCAAACAAACAAAAACGAGGGGGCCAGCCCAAGCTATGGCCTGGGAGGGAATGACAGCCCCCCAACATAACCCCTGGGAAAACACCCCAGAGAAAGTCACTTCCAATTCCGGCTGCTTGAAAAAAGACGGCGTCAAATGAGATGGGGAGGAGGTTACCCAGAAAGACGACATCCACGTTAACAGGCAGAGATCTCGTTGCGATGGGAGACTCCCTGAAGGATGGAAAAGGAGACCAGGAAAGGGGAGGGCCGTCGCCAAAAGACCGTAAAAACCTGCATCTGGAGGAAGACCTTGCCCCCTCAAAGTCCTCCAATCACGCCACGCCCGAAAACCCCGCCCTCACAGAGTCGGCAAACTATGGGTCAGCAAGAAAGGCCGGTAGCCGAACGCACCGGGTCGAAAAAAAAAGGAAATGCCCAGGAAGACGAACCTGTCTTGTGGGGGGGGGAGATGGGTCGACAACGTAAAACCCAAGGAGAATGAAAAAGGCCGAGCTTTTTAGTAAGAAAGCCAAAAGAAATGAGTTATGTGGAAGATGGCACCAGGGGCTCAAAAGAGTGGTTCACGAACCCCCGGGCAACCATCCCTCCGAGGGAATCGTCGAAAATCGGGGGGATCGGAGGGGGCTGACCCACAAAGCTGGGCCGCGCATTTACCTGTATAAATCTCCTGGGCATCGTGGGAACAGGGGGTAAGAGGGCAATCAAAATGATTATGCGGAGACTGAGAATCCAGAAACAGCACATATGGACACCCACAACGTGTTGCCCTCGGGGAACATTGCTGGAGGATTCGTGGGGGGGCAGGCACAAACAGATCAAAGAATGGGGGGGAGGGATAGGTGCACGGAAAACGGGCAAGAATATGAGAGGAAAGAAACGAAGAAATTAACCGAGGGGGGGGAGTGTGGTAAAAGGGCCGTTGTGTCATGAAAAATTGTGGAGGCCGAAAAAAAAACAACGGAGGGAGGGAATGAAAAGGATATAGATACTTTGACAACGACCAAAGGTGGAGAGAAACGGGTCGACCCACGCAAGAAACTCATGCAAGGGATCACCTCTGAAATCACTGCTGGGAAAGCAAGTACCGATCCACAAAAACACAGTTGAAATAAAAAAAAAGGAGCGTCAATATCTAAACATGGGGACCTATTCAAAGAACTCGTGACGCCTGTCCTTACACCCTCGGTATTGGTGCCCTGGCACTTCTCCCGCAAACACGGATCGAAAGATGGACCCCCGTGCTCGAAAAGGCGAGAAGAATCCCAGAAAAGCGTCGCACAGCGGGGGGGTCCTGCTACAAGGAGACGCTCGAGACTTGGGAGGCCGCTTAACCTCTGGAGGAGGTAAAAACTTCGGGGCCTTCGACCCGAAAAAAGCACTGGGCAGAACAGGGGGGGGGGGGGGGGGGGTTTCAGAGCTTAACACAGCCATGGACTATGAATCGCCCCCCAAAAGGGTCAAAAGGCGCGGGAGATGAGATGGGGAAGAACCAGCGAAAAAAATACTGGACCTTCTTCATTAAAAAGAAAGGCTAAGTCGCATTTTGGGTAGGGGGGAAGTGGCGGAACATAGTGGGCCGAGAGATGGGAATTGGGAGTACGGGGGGGGGCGTGAAAAAGACAGGGGGTTCGACCCTGGGTGGCTCCTAAAGAAAACCCTACGGTTTGGACGGGAGTGGTTCACGCCCTGAGGCGGCTACAAAAATGTTCGACTCTGAAAAATGCAAGGGTTCTGAGAGAAAGCGCTCGGGGGAGTGCAGAGGGGTTGCATCCATCGATGGAAAAGGGAGAACGTGGAAAAAATGCGAGAAGACGAGCCCCTTAAAAGGGGGGGTGGAACGGGGGTTGTACATGGGCGAGGTCCTACAAGGCCACTATTAATGGAACAGACACCGGGGGATTTTCAGCAGGCGGGGGGGCACACCTGCTGCGCAAACTGCTAAGGAGAAACCCCGGTCAGGAGGGGGCCAGGGCGATTAACCAAAAGGGGGGGTAATACCCAGGAGGACCGTCAGCAAAAACTATTTGTCTAGAACGAGGCGGTTGGAAATTCGGGCCGTGGGATGTCCCGGTGACGCAAGGTAGTCAAAACCAAATTTGCCCAAATGCCAATGTATCAAAAAAAAAAGCCACGGACAAATCAGGGGTGGAAACGTGGGGAACTGTCGGGTGGACCACATGGGTCCTCGAACCGATGCTAACGACATGGGGATGGGAAACAAATAAAAGCACCCAGGAGACCAAAGAGCCAGCCACGTGGGACCTAAGGCAAGCCGGGGGGCCGGGGAAGCCAGCGCCCACTGTAACCTGCCGAAGAACGCCGTCAAAAATGACCGAGCCAAGGGCACCAGGGAGGGGCCAAGGGGGGGGGGGGACTCATTAAAGCAATCTCAAAGGAAGAATGGGGGGGGTACAGCAACGGGAGGAAAAGCGAAAGGGCCAAAAGATGCATCAGGGTGTCGGGGCGGGAACAGCCCAGCCGGGTTAAGGGGGGACATCAAAGAGAGCGGGAAAAAAAGAATTGTCGCCTTGAAGAAAAAAAAAAAAAAACAAAACAAACACACAACCACCGTCCAAGACGCAGAACGAATGGGGTTGCGAAGGGGTGGGAGGTTCGGGCAACCAATCAGACAAAAAAAACTGGCCATCCCGGTAGCAAAATTACGCTCCCAAAAAAAGAATTGAGAAAATAAAAAGGGCAAAAGGACGAAGCAGGTTAAGGTCATAAGGGGGGCCGAGGGACCAAACATGAAACCTTGTGCCCCGGGCCGCGGGGAGAAAGCTCACATCGGGTCATCGATACACCGCAAAAGCCTGAGGCCTAGGGGGGGGAGGGTCCCAGGAACCTCCGTGAAGATTCGAATTGTGGGCAAATTTCTTTTGAGGGAAACCGCGTGCTCATAAGGGGGAAAAACAATGGTCCTATCCCTAAAAAAGGAACAATTACACTCATCCTGCTCAACCAAAAACCAGAGAACGGCTCCAAGGGACCGCAAAGGACCATCTTTGGAAAAAAAAGCGGGTTGGTGGATCTCCGAAAAGAAGCTTGCCCCCCAAAAAATCTACGGGGGTGCGCCAGGCCAGAGCGCTGAAGGCGGGGGAGGGTCGAAATGTGGGGGGGGGAAAGGAAATCAAACGACGCGAAGGTATCTCCCTGGTCAAGTACGGCGGCCTCGGCCCAAAAAAGAAGAAGAGAACATCCTGAAAAAAAAAAAAAAAGTAGTAGGGAAGAAGAAGGGGCGCACCGGCGGTCCGTCAGTGAGGGACAAAAGTGGCAAAAAGCGACAGGGACCGAGAAAAACACTCCACTCGAAAAGAGTACAATATCAGGTTAAAACAAAGTAGAAACGGATACCCAAAGTCCTCCGCAGGGGGACTCCAATCATGGGGCAAAACGTCCATAAGGCCAAACCAAGAAATGAGAAGAGGGGCCAAACACTCCCTACGTATCAAAAAAGAAAACGATCGGCCCCCACAAGAAGGAAGACGGCGAAGGAGCAAAAATTTTGAGAAGAAGTGTCCAGGGTAATCGGCATGACTCCTCGGGGGGGGCCAGTTGTTCTAAACAGGAAAGCCGGCTCCACCCGGACAAAAGGACGCTCTGAAGACGACACCAAAAAAGCCCCGCCCCAGCCCAAACTTCAAAGGCCGTCGAGCAAAAAAAAAGAGTTGAAGAGCCGTCCAGAAGGGGGGACCAATGACCAGGGGTGCACATAATAAGTGAGGGCTCGGCAAAGGAACTTCTGCAATCAAAAACTCCGCTTGCCAGGGGTTTAGGAACTAAGACAGGCGGATGGGAAAGGGGAGGAAAGGCGGACCCGAGGGGAGGTTTGTGTAGGGGCAAGGAAGTAACATGAGGCCCCGGGGGGTGTCAAGGTGTGAAAGGGGGGGGCGCAAATTCTCAAAACACATACCAATCCAGGGGAGAGGACTATCCTAGAAGCTGAAACAACAGGGGGCGAACAAAAAGACGACAAACTTAGAAGAAAAAGGGGAAGAAGACACCAGGGCAGAATTGGAAGATAGTAGTAACCAATCTGAAAACCCCCGATAGAAAACTTCACCGGCAAACAATAGGCCAAAACATTGAAAAAGACAACTGACGAGGAAAGTGGGGGAAAAGTAGTGACAGGTAGGGCCTAAGGGTCCACCACAAAAACAATCCAAGGGCGACCACGGAAGGGGAGGGGATATATCGGCCAAAAGTGAAGAAGCAAGAAGAGGGAGAAGAGGACCACGGTGACCACACGGAAGGAAAAACCAGGAGCTGTTGAAGGCGAAAAGAAGGATCCCCAATGTAAAAATTGGGGGAAGAAGCTTTCGAATTAAGGAAAGAAGAAAGAGAGGGGTCCACCGGAACGGCCAGGACGGAGGAATTCCCACGGCCAAGAACGAAAGGAGGAAGACATCCCGGGCCGGCGAATCAACCAAGCCCTGTTAGTCAAAGGCCACACAAGTTCTGGGACAACGGAAAAAAAAAACTGGGGCTGCACAAAGGCACAGGCTGCGGGAAAGAACGAAACAGGACCCAACTGCCGCCACCAAATTTCATTCAATTCTGCAACCAGATGGCAGAGACGCTTCCGGGTGAAAAACGCCAACGGCTCAAGTAAAGAGGGGAAAACCCGACAGAATGAAAACTGTCAAGACACGATCACCAAAAAGTCGTGGAAGGAGTCTCGGAAAGCCCGTGGAACTCAGAAGGAAAGGCAACGGGAGCAAGAGGGGAGGAAACTGACAACAAAACTAAAAAAAGAAGAATACAAAAAAGAAAGTCACCAAAACGGCGGGGTTAGGGAAGACCGCAAACCCCGGGTGACAAACCGAGGGTTCACGCACACGGGAGAATAGTGCCAAGGAAGAAAGGAATCTTCTCACAAAGCCCAAACAATGGCAGAGGGGGCAAAGGCCTCAAAGGGGCCATTTGGGGTCGATACCAGGGTCGCATGTTAGTCCACAAAAGTAAAAGGGGTGATCCAAAAACCAAAGGAACCCTCCGAGAGCTGTCAATCTTATCTTTGAAACGGGGGTCGGCCTCCAAAGAGGTTTTCAGCCAGGGAAAGGGAACCAGGTAAAATTTTACGAAGGAAACGAGGGGGGTCCCACATAGTGGGAGCAAAAAAAATATCCGAAAAAGCCCTGATCTCGAAAAACCTCAGGGCATCTTTCAAGAGCCGTTAAAAAGACCGGTGAGATCAAAAGGGGGGGTCATTAGGGACGGAAACTTTACGCCTAAACTTATTAAAAGTGGCCTCCGGAAACATAAAATGGGGGTCAAAGTCGACGAAAGGTGTTCCAGTCCACCATTAATTTCCAATGGCTCGACCAGAGCCAATTCATAGCTGCCAAAAAAGGAGAGGGTGAAAACATGAACTTAAAGGTTTTGCCAAATACGATGAGAAAAGGACAGGGGGGAGCACAAGCACAGAGGGGGTGGGCCAAAACCAAGGGCAAGGGGGCGACTTGTTATCGACGGATACAAAAACCAAGAAAAGGAGATACACGGAAGAACTTCCAAAAGGAAACCAAAAGACCGGGCCGTAAGCGAAAAACTCCAATGTCCAATAAATTCATAAGACTCCTTCAAAGGGGAAATTTAAACGCAAAACCTAAGGAGGGTCGGGTTAAAAGGGAGCATCCTCTTTTCGCACATGGAGAAAGGAAGTCAAAACGGAGTAAGGTACAAAAGAGTGGCTGTGCCTTACCATTGAAAAGGACACTACTCGTAGCCCTCAAAAGGGGCAGACATCTAAGACTCAAAGAACACGGACGAAAAGAAGATGCAAAAAACAACTGGTCTCCCACGAAAGCCAGTCTAGGGGTCGCGCTACTGGGATGGGCTTTCCACCTCGTGCAAAAAAAAGACAATCCTGCGAATGGGACCGAAAAAGGCGAACAAGGCCGAAAAAATCGAGGGAGGTAGGAAAACCAACTCCCGGGTCCAAGCGCCGAAATTATAAGGGGGGTAGTTTTAAGGGGCAACAGAAAGGAGGCTTTCAAAAGGCGCGGCATCGAAAAAACGTGGTAGGCGGGAAGGGAATGGATAGACGACAGGGCGTGTCCCAGATATTCGAAGGGACTGCTCCTTGGGGGGGGGGGGGGGGCGTTCGGGGGCCCTGATAGGGAGTTAAAATCCGTGGAAAGAAAGGTGTCGACGAACGTGCGGCTCCCCTTACGAAAAGCAAAAAATAAACTGCACGTAGGGCTGGCTGACCAAATCGCGCAGGAGGACGTGGAAATGAGCATCGGTGGGGCATAAAAAACCATCCCCTCCAAGAGGAGCCGGGCAAAGAAACAGACACGGCCCTTAAAGGGGAAACGGGGTCCGGGCATGTGGGGGGGGATGGGTCTCAATATGGCAAATTGAAAAAAATGGATTACTGGTTTTTAGCAGGGAGGGTGGGAAAACACCTTTAGCATAACAGAACAACCGCTGCAGTCAAAAAAAAATGGATGGGAGGCATTACGCCGAGAAAGGCGGGGGGTAATCGAACCCGGAAAAAGGGTGAGGAAATGGGGAGCAGCCGGACTGCGACTTATCTAGAAGAATCAGAAAAAAGGGACAGGTTCCCTTGGCAAAAGGAAGGCACCGGCCTGGTCATAGAGATAAAAAGGAGGCGTAAAAAGCCAGGAAGTGGGGGGGAAGGGGACCGGAGTGGTCCACAGGCGGAAAAAGTCACGGAAGGATACGTCCACTTTGGACCCATAGGAAAACCAGCGTATTTGGAATAAAGATCAAAACGGACAGGGGCCCCACGAAGCGGTTTCTTGGGAATCGTCAACCCGACTGGCAAATCGAAGTCGTACTTAAAATGAGACCGTGCTACATGACGGGGGGGACTTCTGGGGGGGGAGCAATAGGGACAAAATCTCGGGGGGGGTCCAAAAAGACGGGTAAGTCCATGCGGGAAGGGAGTTACACTGAAAATACAACAGATTCCGAAGTGGGGGATTGGGGTGACCGCCAACTCGGTTTGTAAAAAGGCTGGGCGCTCCAAGGAGCGAGGGAAACAATGGGAAAACACCCCTCCAAAAAAAGAAGACATGAGCCTCAGGGGGAAAAGATGAACAACACAACGCCAAAAAAAACGGGGGCGCCCAAAGAGGACGGCAACCAAACAGTCACCTCGCCCATCAAAGTCCAACTGTATCATCTACCGGAGCATAGCCAGCCGTAAAAAAGCTGTAAAAGGAACCCCCGGTCACCAAACAGGCTTGTTGGAAGAGCAATAGAATAAAGAAGATCACAAAGAAGGGAAAGGAAATTTCAGTCGGTGCTGTTCAAAAACCGCAAAGTGATGATTCTCAGCCAGGAAGGTGCCCCCGGGAAGATCGCAACAGGGAGGAAAAGAAAAAAAAAAAAAAAACAACTACCTGGCACTAAACACCCACAATTCCACACTGGGGACGAAACAAAGGAAAGGAATCGAATAAGCGCGTGGTGTGCCTTAGGGGGGGGGTTAATGAGTCGATGAAGGCGGACCCACCCTAGTAGTCAAGAGGAACATCCGTTAACTGAGAAGAGCTACTTTCCATTAGGGGCAGCGGGGGTCCCTTGACGGGGGAAAAAACAGCATAGAACTTGAGGCTGCGACAAGCACCCGTGGTGATAGGAAGAAAAGGCCGCACCAAATGAAGCGAAGGAGAGCGGACAACACAAAACGATGTAAGTTAAAATATAGAGAAAAACGTCCCTTCCGGTCCAGGTTCCAAAAAGAAAGTTGATAATCTCACGAAAGAAACAAGAAAAGAAACGCTCTAAAACGGAAACGGTGGTCCAAAACTTTCGACCAAAAACCCGGCCTGAACGAAACAGACCTCGCCGAAAAAAAAAAAAGCGACCCGAGACAGGCCGAACACGTAGTCTGTCCGATCCAAACACCCAGGATCGGCCAAAAACACCGGACGACTGCTGAGCGGGACCGTCGATCACCAATGGTAGGGGTGAACATTAAGTTGGGGAAAAAGGGGGGAGGGGGGGAGTTTCACCCGTTTTCCAACAAAGGGTGCGAGACCAAAAAAACTTACTGAACAGCAAAAAAGGGGGTTCACGGAGAAAAACCTTCGGTAAAAAAAGGGCTCAGGAAAAGGCCAATGTCCCATAAGGGAAATCTTCTGAGGAGAGGGGTCCTATAAAAAAAGGCAACAAAAATGGGGGGAAAAAAACAAAACGGTACCCGGTAGGTGCTCTTCCAGGAGTGGGACATTCAAAAACAACCCCTCCGACAAAAAAGGGTTGCGAGCAGAGTTTAAATCACGGGGGAAACTAACAATAGGAAAAGGTGGTGGTGTGGACATCTGTGGGGGGAACTGACACAGGAGCAGGTTTTCCAGCTGTAATGGGGTGAGACTTGGGGGACAAACCATTGAAGCGAAACCGGGGGAGAGCACACAACAAAAAGGGTCCTACCCGTAAAAAACCTTAAAGGAAAAGAGGGGGGTCCTGCGTCCGCCAAGGCATCAAAAATAAAAGGAAACCATTGAAAGCCGGCGGGCAACAAAACATAGCCGCCATTGCAACGGCAGACAAATCCGGAAATTCAGAACCTGTCGAGAGAAACAGGTACAGGGACTGTGAACACACGGGCAAAAGCCCCTCAAGGGAGGCGATATGATGGGGGTCTTGGACAACGGAACCTTAGCCAAGAGGAGTCCCAACCCATGTTAAAAAAGGGGGCTAAGGAAAATGCAGGCCAACGGGTAAATTTATATAGGATGAAGGCCCTCCAACCATGGTGGGGGAGAAGAGTGGTTCCTAATATCAAGGCAACTCAGCAACATCATCAGAAAAAAAATAAGACCCATACGGGAAATGTAACGTGGGGCCCGGGAAGAAAAACAACCTTAGGGTAAATCAAATTAGACCGAAGAACGAGGATTGCGGCGTAGCAAACATCTTGGTTGTAGAGAAGACAGAAAGGAGGAAAACCGCCTTATCACGGACCATCCAAAAAAAAGACTTCAGGTATGGAAGGAGCCTTAAGCAACAAAGAGAAACAAAACTGGCAAGTCCACACCGGAAAAAACAAAAGGACTCTGGTACTCGAGCGGGGGCCAAAGACGCGGAGGAAAAAAAAAAGCCTAACCAGGTCCGCCACCGACCAGATCCACAATGTCTATAAAAGAGGGGACCCCTCCTGCAGGATAGGGTCAAAGAGAAGACCCAAAGACAAAGGGAAAGTACACACACGGTTTTTTGCGGAAAGGTCAACCAAAAATGAAGGCCTACTACTGTTCACGACCAAAACCCCGGAAAAAAAAACCAGCATCTCTCGGAAAGGTGGGAAAAACAAGGGGAAGAAAAACAAAGGGAGTTTGAAACAGACCTTTCCAGGGACTTAAAAAACGTTAAAGGGGGCGCTGGGGAGGAAACAGAAACCGGCCAGGAGAAAAGACCCGCAGGAGAAAGGCGGGGGAGGGGGCTAAGGCCACACCCTCCGAGGCGTTGTCAAGGGGATGGTAGAGGGACAAAAAATCAAAAAGGGGCATGGTCTAATCAAAGGCCCAAAAAAGGAACCTCGGTTGAGAGACAGAAAAGAAAATCGTAAAAACCAGAAAGGGGAAAAATTGGCCTCATGGTCCCTTCTGAAAGGGGAGAAGCAACTCAGAGGGGAACAATTTCCAACAAGAACCAGCTATGAGAGTTGGGTAAGTGTGGACGGCATCCAAGAGAAAGAACATACGCTGATTGTAAAAAAAACTGCGAAAAGGGCCTCAGGGGGCTCTGATAGTAGAGCTCCCGTGTAGGGGTTCAACCCTAATCATAGGTGGTGCGTGAGGTCAAAAGGGTCCGACGCACAGGCGAGGAGGCATTATCACATCACTTAACGGTTTGGTGGAAATGCACCGGGGGTGCAGTTTGTCAGAACAAGGGGTATCTCCGAAAAACAAACAAAAAAAAAGGGGAGGGATTATTAAAAGAGAAGAATACCTACTTTTACCGACAACGGCAAACTTTGAAAAACCTCATCGGCTCCTGCCGGAAATTGCTCCCTCGCTATTCTGAAAAAAAGGCCAAACTTTTAAAAAGAAAAAAAAGCAGTCGGGTGAAAGAAGGGACAGCCCTAGAGAAAAAAATGGGGGGAAGGGCAAAAATTCAGGGGTCGCTTAGTGGACACATCAAAAGGTGGAGAGCTTAAAAAAACAGCCACTAGCACTCTATCACAAGAGGGAAAACTGTTCCAAAAGAGGAACAAGAAAGAAAAAGATGACAAATTGAAAAAAAAACGAGGACAACCCTATCCGTTCAGGGGGAAAATACTGAAAAAAAAATGGTTCTGCTCTCACCCAGAGGATGGCGGAACCAGGAGAGACCTACCTGGCGAGAAGGTTTGCGCCTCACAGCTCCAACAAAAATTGCTACAAGGCATGCAACCCTCACGGAAATAAAAAAAAGCCGCCGGGGGGTCGCCAGAGGGGGGGGGGGGGCGTGAATAGAGAGAAACAGAAGGGAAGGTCGGAAGGAAAACGCATTCAATTCAGAATGTGGTAAAAAAAAAAAGTGCTTCCAGAGAAAAAGATGCTTGAGGCGGGGAAAGGGTGCCGTGAAAAGGAAAGAAAAACATGGGGGAAAGGGAGAAGCCGGACAACCGTTGTTTTTGTCAGGGTCGACGGGTAAGGAGCCCTTTGATCGGAAAACGCCCTGCAGGGGGAAAGATCACGAGATAAAAACTAGGGAGTGACTGGAAGGGACTACGACGGTGTCTAAGGGGCCACACCTGAAGTGAAATGGAGAACCCCATCAAAAACGGGAACCAGTGTCTGAGGAGGGAGGGTGTTTAAGAAAAGCTGTTGCCGGATTCAGTCTCAAAGCATATTCAACTTTCAAAAAAAGGAGGGGATTTCAGTGGGGGGACCGGGGGGGGGAAAAAAAAACGTAAAAAAAAGGGATGCCTTGAACTACGGAAGACAACCTTAGGATATCGCCCTGCCCAAAAAAAAGAAAGAACGGATGAAACCCGAAGGAAAAGGGCGTGTATCTGCCCGTGGAAGAAGGAACTGGAAAATGGGATCGAGAGGGACGGCGGTCTCAAGGCCGGCTAAAAAAGTTCGACCCGCTCAAGAAAAATGGCCAAGGCAGAGGAATAACGGAACAGGGACTCCGTTACTGAAAAAAACCCGTGGAAGAAAGAAATAGGTGTCCAAGTTGGGGGGGGGGGGGACTCTTCGCCCGAGGAAGGGTCAACTTGAGAAAGAACAGATATGAAGAAAAGACTAACCTACCACAGTGGCCAAAACTTGCAGAATTGTTTTTGGGGAGAAGGAAACAAGGGGTAACCTTAGAAGAAGAAAAAAAAAAAGTGACTCGGACAGAGACAACTGAAAGGAGGGTGCCATTGAGTGGGAAGCTCGGACTCAAAATGAAAAGACGCCGGTGGTTACATAAAAAACGGGGGACGATTCCACAGAAGGGGGGAAAGGCCGAAAAAGCAAACAAACTCCGTAAGGTTCCTAGACCACCCTAGTGGGACCTCTGGGCGCACAGGGAAGGAAACCAGATGGTCAGAAAGGGGACCGGGAAGAAAAAACAAACCCGGCCAGACGTGACTCGGAAGGTGAAGGTTTTCCTAAAAGAAACACAACCTCCTAAAGTATCACCCAACCGGAACCGTGACCCAAAGAAAGGGGCACCTCTCCACACAAGGACAAACCTCCCCAAAAGGGGAGGGGGGCCTTTGAGAGAAGGACCGTCCACCCACAAAAGGGAAAAAAAACCCCCCGGGGAAAAACGAAGGGGGGGGTTGAAGGAATGCACCCATAAAACTCACAAGAAAAAAACCCCGGCTGAAGGGACGCAAGGTCTGGGGGGG
>Ga0179593_1428790_pt1 | contig 19878 bp, 32 predicted proteins | sample CZODoug2_1_08_16_FD_185931 | JGI IMG/M metagenome (GOLD analysis project Ga0179593, IMG submission 185931) | Vadose zone soil fungal communities from Angelo Coast Range Reserve, California, USA - CZODoug2_1_08_16fungal (PacBio error correction) | ecosystem: Environmental > Terrestrial > Soil >...
GGGCATCTAGGGGAGTAACGAAAAAGGAGAGGGAAGGAACCAATTGGAATCGAAGAAACGGTTGGGGAAAGGGGGAACCCATTCGGATTACAACACCAGATCGGCGAGGAAGTCTGCCTAAAGTTTCTGTATACTTGATAGCGAGGAGCCGGGGCCAACAACAGTGCAGGACAAATCTGGCAAGCGAAGGATGGGAAGAGGGGGAGAGACAAGCCGGGAAAGCATAAAGAAAAAAAAACGAGTCTGTCAAAAGGGGAAAAAGATAGGAAAATGAAAGGGGAATGTGGGCACACCCCGAGAGGAGGAAATCCTGTCTACTGTGGGGAGGGAGGAGTAGAGAAAGAGGTAAGTCCAGAGAAGCGGCACTGTACTAGAGGAAAAAACGAAAATCTCGTGCGTGGTGCGCAAGTGGCATGAAAGGAGGGGGGCATCAAGACGTCGTGTAGTTTTGTAATGTTTCTGCTCGGGGATGAGGGTAGAATCATTAGAAGGGGGAAAGAGCGACTGAGGCTAAGAGCCCATTAATGGAAGCGCACCGTAGTTCGAGGAAAGAGGACAACCCAAAGGGGGGGCGTGAAGTGAAAAAGAAGGTGGTAACGAAAAAACTAACTGGAGCAGTAGACAAAATTCGCAGGCAGAGGAAGGGGTAAATGGATTCCTTTGCAGCTGTACAAAGGGGTAAAAACCCATGCGCGACACAGAGGAAAGGGGGAGAGGAAGGGATTAGAAATCATCGAGGATGAAGAAAACGGAAGCCGGAGAAAAAGGGGGCGGAATAGGAAAGGCGACTGCTCTTTTGAGGGTAGATATTTAAACAAAGAGGGAACAGGCTTTTCCGTATGAAAATACCTGCCCATGGCGCGTGACGCAGAAACAGTGCCGCCGGCATCAAATCAACTCATGAAGAGGAACGAGAACGATGGAAAGGAAGGGGAAAGACCCATAAGAAAGTAAGCTTTAATTACTGATGTCTGGTAATAGAAAGAGGGACAACGAATCCAGAATGGAGCCTTACCTGATTTTGGCTGTAAACGAAAGCGCTCGAAGAAAAACTACAGAGACTGTGTAGGTCAGCAAAGGGGGTTGGGGAGGACAATGAGTCGGGGCTAAAAGTGGCCAGTTAAAAAAAAAAAAGGAGCACGCAATACTCTTGCGTCTAATAGCGAGAGGAAGAAGGAAGTGGGGTGGGACGAACACGTAAGCATAAAGAGGGGAAAAGAATAAACTCTTCTACACGGAGGTTGAAGGAAGAGGAAGGAAAAGGCACAGGTTCCCAACAAGAGAAAATTTATCGAGCGGGCAGGACTCTTAACCATTTCTGCAGTGTCCCGGCCGCTTTGAAGGGGGGGAGAGGGGAGTACCCGAATTTCGGGGGAAAACGGAAGAAAAAGGAGAAGGGAAGGAGAGGACAGGTGAAAGAGAAGAAGGAAAAAAGGCAAACAAAAGGAGGCGGCACAACAGGGAAAAAAAACGCGGTCAAAAAAAAGAAGCGAAACCGAACCAAACAAAACGAAAACACATGTTCAAGAAAGGGGGAGGAAGGAAAAAGGGAGAGTCCAAAAGCATCTTCAGTTAAGAAAAAAGTCGCGTAACCAAAAAGTGCTCAGAAAAAAATTGAGGATTGACTCGTCCAGCGAAGAAGGGATATAGCAAAATAGGGTGCGTGGGGACAGACTTGGAAAAAGGAGCAAAAAGCTGGAAGAAGAGGCATTATCGAGCGAACAGAGTCGTACGAGGGGTAATTAGTAGGGGAGTGGCAGAGGGAAAAGAAAAAGTCAGCGAAGCGTGTCAAGCAAAGGGGAAAAAAGCAGAAAGGGTGGCATAATAAACGAAAGGGGGGGGAAAACAGGTCACCTGCTTAAGGCGGAAACAAAGGAACAGGCCCATCTTTACACATGACGCTTGGGAACAAAGAGTGAAAATTGTGGAACTTCGGGAAAGTCGGATATAAAAAGAATCACTTGTGTTTCGTGGCGTGCTCGATTGTTTAGGGAAAAAACGGAGTGTCTGTGTTGCACAGGGGTCGGTTTAGGTAAGAGGGAATGACTCATGAAAGGGAGGGGAATATAATGAGAAGGAAAAGGAGCATAGGAGCAGGGAAGAAAGTCGTAAGCATGTGGGAAAAAGTCACGCCTAACTTAAGCGAAAGCGTCCAGAAAGGGAAAAATTTTGAGAAGGGAACAGGGGGAAGGGGTAAAAACTCTGATAACTGCTAAGAAGAGGGGGAAATTGAGGGCGGGGGGCTCGGATGTCAGGGGGGCACAAAAGCTGATGGGGATTGGCTCATAATGACGAACAAGGGGCGGGATCACAAACAGCAGCGCTGGAGGACGCACAGGGGGGGGAGAAGAGTACGACCAAGATGCACCCGGGGAGGTGGGAAAAAAGAAGGGGGGGTGGTTTACGCGGAAAAGGGGAAAAGAAACACGAAAGACAAAGTAGAGGAGTTACAAAGGGTGTGGGGGGGTGGGGGGGGGTGTTGGGGGGGGGTGTGGGGGAGGGGGGGGGGGATGGGTGTGTGGTGGGTGTGTGGTGGGGGGGGGGGGGGGGGGGGGGGGGGTGGGTTTGTAGGGGGGAGATTATTTTGTGGTAAGGGGGTGTTGGTGTTGGGGTGGGGGGGAGGGGAGAAGGGGTTTGGGTTTACGATGGTGGGGGGGGGTGGTGGGTGTTGTGTGTGGTTTGTGGGGGGGTTTTGTTTAGGTGTGTGGGGGGGGTTTTGGTGGGTGGGGGGTGAGGTCGTGTGTGTGAAGCGTAGTAACCAGGGATATTGTAAGGTGGTGTGGGGTCTTTTGGGGGCGAGTGTCTTGGTGGGGTCAAGAAGATTGTGGGTGTGGGTTTTTTGTTACTCGGTGGGGTTGGTTTCATTATGGTGGGGGGGGGTGTTTTGGGGGGGGGCTGTATGGTGAGGGGTTGGGGGTGTGTTGTAGGATTTTGCAGGGGGAGGGTAGTGTTGTGTGGGTGGTGTGGTTAGGGGGGGTTGATAGTGTATGTGGGGGCGGGGTGATGGTGGTGTGTGTTCTTGAAAAGTGGGGGTGTGTGGTGTTCTTGAAAAGAAAGTGTGTGTTGGTTGGTATATACGGACGGTTTGTGTAGTGTGTGGCGGTTCTATCATGTTTAAGGTTATTGTTATTTTGTGAGTGGGACGCAGGTGGACGGGGAGGGGCTGTAGGGGAGTGGGTGGGTTTGTGTGTGATAGGCGTAGGGGGGGTGGTGGGGGTGGGGGGGTGGTGTGGTTTGTTCACATAAGAGGAGAAAGGGGAAATTCCTCCTTGAGGTGCAGGGGGGAAGAGGATTAAAAATCCACCTGGACAGGGTAGAAGGGGAAAGAGGAAGACTAGGCCGGAGAGGAGGGAGATGAGGCGTCACTTAGGACTCGATCGTGGGAGAACAGGGATGTCAGCACAGGAGTCTGTCAAAGGTGAAAGTGGATTTTCAAATCATACGTTAAGAGGATGACGGGGGGGGAAATTTCAGATAGGAAAGTGTCATGCTTAGAGGGAAAAAAGGAGGTGGCGCTCAGAGTATTGCTCCAATGTACCGCGAAAATCTCCGCTAACCCGGGACTCGAGCATATAGAGACTAGGGAAGGAGGAGGTAACTTAAGAGCGGGAAAAATTCTTAGGGTGGAAGACGAAAGAAGAGGAGAGACAGAAACTCAGAATAATCTCACATAGAAAGGGAGGAGATAATTCTCAGTCTTAGACGGGAAATAAGGTAGGACCAGGAAGGAAGAGTTCAAGGGGACTTTATCACAACCGAAGTGAAAGGGAAAAAAGCGGAACGAATTGCCACCGATGGGAAGAGTGTTCGGACCGGATGTCAGCAAGGAAACGCATGAGTCTTTGCCGGCAACAAAGTAATCTTAGAAGGGGAAACAAGATCGTTACCACAGAGAGTAAGACGCGACGGAACAATAAAACGGAAGAAGCTCGATAAATCTATGCTTTGATGGCAGGAAGAGGGAGGAAGGGAAACCATCGGGCGTGCAAAAAGAAGTGGTAATCAACAGAAAAGGGGTACCGGTGCGGTTACTAAGGGAAGAAAGAAGCAATAGCCGACTTGAAAACAGAAAGGGAACAAATCGGAATTTGGATCGGTTTATCTTGAGGCAGAAAGCAAAGGAGGACCAAAACCGTCGAAAAAACGCTATAGGCAACAAGGAACGGGGATAAAGGCAGAATCGTTGGAAGAGGGACTAACTGGACTCAATGTGCTGAAAGACAAAAATGAGTGGGGTAAAGACGTTATTGGATTAATGGGGGGGGAGAGTGAGCAAAATAAAGGGTTTTCCAAGTTTCGGGGTTTGTGACCGCAAGAGCTGGTTGCGTTTTACATCGCAACCGTTGTGGAGGTAACATTTGTAAGTAAAAGGGAAGCCGTAAAAGGAAAGGGGAAAAGTGAGGAAGACTCATCAAAGGCCACAGGAAGGAGATGCAGGAATTCCACAGTCGTGGGCGACAACTGGAAAGGAAGGGCGTTTAGAAAAGGGGGGAAAAGGGGAGCACAAAAAAGAGGGCGGAAGAACTGAAAGAAAGGAAATGGCAGGAATGTGCCCGAGGAAAAGAGCAAGCGGTTCCAAAGGAAGGCCCGTAAAACGAAAAGCGCAATGTGCAAGGTCAAAAGAAAAAAAACACAGAGGAAGATGTAACGATCATCGTGTGATAGAGAAAAGGGGACAAGAAGGGATAAGACGAGGAAAAGCAGGGTGTACGGCCGGTGGAAAAAAGAACTCGAGAAGAAACACTCAAAGCTAAAAAAAAAGGGAGGGGGTTGACATGCTTCTCAAAGGCAGAAAGTGTGGAAGGAGAATGCGGGGGGAGTGGACAGCAACAGGGAGAGACAGTGTTCCGGAGAGAAAGAGAACAAGCATTGTGTTTGCCGCGAGAAAATGATTGAAAACGGGGGAGACCTCTCGAAAGAAAAGCAAGAGATGCGTGGGCGGTGCTTGGCCAAAGTAGAAGGAAAAAAACAAGAGCGAAAACAGATCAGGGGAGGCGGCAAAAAGGACAGAAGCTTTTATGGCTGATGCGGGGAGGTGGGCGGTGTGGAAAAATACAAAGGAGCCTTCACTGCAGGCTGGTGAAAAAAGTGGGGGGGAAATGTCTGGAAGGATAAGAAAAAGAAGTCCGGGGGAGCACACGAAACTTGTGTTGGATATGCTCTCGGCAATGAGGGTTTTGGTCCGAAAGTTGGCGAGGGAAAAAAAAACCGAGAAGAGATCAATCTCAGAGTGGGGATGGGGAGAGAAAAAATAGATAGAACTAAGCATGAGATGAAGGGAGATTTATTTTGTAGAGTAGGGGAAGTTGGGGGCTGCGTCTTGTGTATGGGGGGGGAAAAGGGTAATTTGGAAAAACCGTCGGGAGGGGGAGCACGAGCGGGAACTCAAAACATAAATAAGACAGAGGCAGGCCGGGACAAAAAGAAAGTGGTTTGGGAAAGAATCATCTCGGGGGTTCAACAGGGGCTATGAAAAGAAGAGGGGGTGAACTCTTAAAGGAAAATCTTTCATTCCTTTACAAAAAAAAATCGAAGGGTCTCGATCTTACAAATTTATAACAGGAAAAGAAAATGTAAAAAAAAAAGTAAGAAGCGGATGAAGTCTGGTAAGGACAGCCGAATTAAGGCCCTTGTAGGGGAAATGGGGAGTCAAGCCTTGGCGCCGCAAGGTGCCGGACAGGGAAGTGGGACAAGATCAGTACTGGAAAAAAACGATTCAGTGGAATTGGGGAGAAGAATAAGCTGGGGGTTAAAAAGTAGGGGAGGCTATCCAAGTAGCGCAGCCCAGCGGTGTGAGAAAAGAGAGGATTGTTGGAAACGGAAAAAAGGCATCGCGGAATCGCCGGGGGAGAGATGGGTCATCATATGACTGCGTATAAGAGCAAAACCATGAAGTGAGAAAAAGGAGGGAAAGACCGAGGGGGGGTTGAGCATGGCTCTTATTCAATACAACACGCGCCGAATGCGTTCGAGGCTCGTGGCAAAAAATGGGAAGGAAGGGGGGAAAGATCCACAAATGGGATAGGGGAAGACGCAAAAGAAGTTCGCGCTACACGGGGAATAAACTAGATGAGGGAAGGGGACCATGCTATAGAAAGGAAGCTTGCAAAAAGGAAAGGAGATGTAAGCTGAGATCAGTTCAAAGGGACAGGAAGGGACCTGGTGGATGACTAGAATGGAAAAGGTGGAAGGTTCGGAAAAAAAAGGGAAACCTCTCGTGGGTCAATCCTCCCTTTTGTAAAAAATGAAGGAAGGAAGGTGGCAATACACATTGGGAGGTCACTCAGAAAAAAAGACGTAGAAAAGGGAGGAGGGGGAAACGAGTTTTTGGTTGCCAAAGGAAGGGAGAGTCGATACGAAGGAGACGATGAAAGTAATCAAGTGAAGAAAACGCGCCGTGGTTGGAAAAGGAAGCCTTAACAGAAAAAAAAAATAAATCCCTTGAGAAGAATCCGAGATCAATAAGGAATGCAGAGGCTTAGGAACAGTTGTGAGGGTGCAGAGAAAAAAGGGAAAGGAACCGCTGCACAAAGGAAAATAGGTTCAAAGTCGAGATGGGAATGAATAATGAAAAAGCCAGCATTTCCACCAGACACCAACAAAGAAAAAAGAAAAACTCACTCAGAAAAAGACGTGAGTGGATTGGGGAAACCGGGATATGGGGAGCAGCGGGAGTAACGGCGAAAAAAAAGGAGCTTCGTGAGGAAACTGAAAAATCCAAAATGGTTTGGGAATTCGAGGGGTAGCAAGAAAAGGATTTCAACATTGTTAATCATTGATGGAGAGAGAGGGAAATGGTGAGAAGGGGCAAAAAAGATGCAAACTAGCGCGTGGGGAGGGAGGGTTGTCGCTTGAGGGCCTATCGATGTAAAGGAAAGATCCCCGCGTCATTCTTTCAGGATGACGGTTAACGAACACAACGCTGTCAACGGTGTTGTTTAGTTGGACAAAAAAGAGGAAAAAGGGGTGGGGAGGGGCAAAAAAGAATGAAAAAAAGGAGGGGGCTGGAAATCCTGCGACTTAGGAATATCGAGAAAGGGAGTGGAAACCTGACTGGAAAGTCATAAGGGCACGCAGAACCGTCAAGGCGACCGGGAAGTATCTACAGAGCAAAGAAGATGAGTCGTAAGTCAGGGAAGGGTGCATCAAGAAAAAGAAAATCTTGGCCTGAAGAGAGCGAAATCAAGGGAAGGGGGATGCAGATAAGCACGAAAGGGGGAAGATTACAAAGTAAGAGGAAAAATTCGGTTACCAGGAAAAGGACTGAGGGATCGTGAGAGGAGTGGATCAGAAACATGAAAAACGAGGGCACGCACAAAGATCCGGAATGGTCCTGAGAGGAAACAAGAGTGTAGTTGACTCGTGGGGGTTAGGTACTGTGACACAATTTGAAGAGGAGACTGAGGCGATATGCAAATTGAGTCAAAGACTGATGGGCGGAATGACACGGGGTAGAAGAAAAAGGACGGGATGGGTGGCAGCATGCGAAAAGAGTCTCTCTATGTCGCAATCTTACGAGTGCCCTTGAGGGTAAAAATTGGCGAATAGTGATTGCAGATGTTGACACGTAGGGAAAGGGGGTGTGCCCAGCTCCTCCTGTCAACATAGGGGGGAAGTCACAAGGGGGGAAAAAAGGATAAAAAGACCGAAAGGGAGATAGCTTAAGGTTGAGGGGTGACTGTCAGTCAGTCTTTTCATGAGTGCTTGACGCGAGGCCGAGACTTACGTTGAGCTGAAAAAAAGGAGAAAAGTTGAAGAGTAACACGTTCGCAGATCAAAGCCTCACATGACAGGAAGGGGAAGCAGTCGACGGAAATAAAACGCGACGCCGGGGAGGCGCTTGTGCTGCCTATATAGAAAGAAAAAAATGGCAGAGGAGAGATCGGAACATCATGTAGACGAAGAAGGAAGGGCAAAAGGAGAAAGAATGGCCCGTATGGGGCGAGAAGAAACTGCAGGTCCACAGAGGGATTGAATCGAGGGAAATATCTGTATACTCAATGGAGGGCGCACTATAAAGAAAAAAAGGATTAACAACTACCGGGGAAAAGAGATGTAATAAGAAAAGCAGAAAAATGAAGACTGGGTCGTAAGGTCGGTGAAGGAGGCAAAGATCTAACGCGAGAAACGAATGAAACCAATGGTCATTGCGTTCAAGGGAAATAAAACACCCTGCCTTAAAGAGAAGCAAGTGGGGGTAATATGTGTCTCGGAAAACAATTGAGGCAGAAGAATAGGGTGGCAAAACAAAACGAAGGCGTAAAACATTTACATCTCTAAGATTGGAATCATCGAAGTACTATGGCTGCAGGGGAGGAAGTGGATCTCTGTAAAGAGACGAGAGCAGGCTGGACACAGGGTCAATAAATGGTTGGAGGGAGAATCAATTGAGGGGTTAGTGGAAAGTGAGAAAGGTAACCACTGCGAATATGGAGCTGGGGGGCGGGGGGGAGGAGGTTTAGGTGAATGAAAGACACGAGGATGGCACGCAAGAACAGGGCAAGGGGGGGGGTTAAAAGAAGATGAAAAGGGAGGAAAATATCCCTTAAAGGGAGAGGAATAGAGGAACTGGACTCCTAGGAAGGTGATGGGCAGAGAGAGGGCCAGCATGTTGGATAGGTTGTGGAAGAAAAAGTTGACACAGGCATTTACATATTCTATCACCAAAAGAGCCGGGAAGGAAAGGTAGAGGGTCCAAAGCAGGAAAAGGTAGAAGAGCGAAAAAGAAGGCCTGAACGCGCCCAACCTGGTGCAAAGTGCAAGCGCGGAGAGGAGCACTGCAAAGGGTGGCTCCCCCCTAGAGGGGGTAACAAGAAAAAAGTTTAGAACGGTTTGCAAAGGTATGACTGCAGGAACCAAGAAAACGTAGGTTAGTGTGTGGAAGGAAGGTAAAAAAAAGAAAGGCCGGAAAAAAGGGGACTGGAATGTGCAGTGAAAACATCTGTGAAGAAAGCGGACGGGCATTTATGTGTGTAAAGAGAGTCGGCGGATTGGAATTCCTGAAAGGAAAACTTGGTCGAAAGAGAAAGTCAGCTAAGCGTCCAAAGGTACCAAAGGGGAAAAGGTGGAAACTTCAGAGCGAAAAAAGAAGGGAAGGCGTGTCGGGGTCCAAAAAAGACAGGGGAAAAAGGAAAAATCAAGCGTGCAGTCTGGGGGGGGGTTAAAGTGCAAACACATCCGAAAAAAGCTTCTATTAGCGTTGGCGAGCGGGGATTGACTGCTTCGACGAGGGGGGTTGGGGGTGTGACGGGGAAAACATTGGGGGGTGTTCACTCGGTTCGAAGAAGAGACAAAGAAATCAAAGAATGTGTTTGGGAAGGAAAAGAGCATTTAAAAGAAAAATATCTAACCTAGAACAGAGTACTGTAGGGCAAAGGAATACTGGGAAGTACCTGTCGGTGCAGAGAACATTGTCTTTACGTAGGTGGGGGCAAGGGGAAAGTGGTGTTGTAGGGAGATTCGTGGGAAAACAAATCAAAGACGGAGAAAATCTGAACGTACAAGAAAAAAGGTAAGGCTGACAAGGGGGGCAACCACAGGGTTTGACACTCTAGGAAAACGATGAGATAGTATAGATGAAAAAAGAGGACCAGGGTCAACCGAAACAGTAAACATGAGATTTCAGTGGAGTTAAGCGACTCCAGGAGAGGAGAATGGGAGAAACTATTAGGGAGCAGAAAAGGTAGCGTCTCAGACAGGCGAAAGATGTCTTCCGAGGACCAATTCAAGGACGCCCGATTACATTTGGTCGCGAGGGTGTCTGGCGGAAACCGTCGGTAGATCGGCGATCGCAAAGCAGGGAACCGGTAGCAATGGGGGAAGGGGAGAATCCGCAAAAGTGGGACTACAAGTGCGCCAGTACAATTGTTTGCTTCCATTAAGATGTGTAATAAAACTCGAGCATTCACTGAGTCGGGGAGTCAATCGAACGTGGGAGGGGTGAAAAAACCATAAGAAGGCAAATACCAAGCGACAAACAACTTAAGTAAGTTGGTTACATCTGCCATGAAGGACCGAAGATCCTGTGCTAAAGTAGGAAAGGACTCGTGGCGGAAGAGGGGGTGACCGCAAAAAGGGGGCGTGGCAGAAAACCATCACGTTACTCAATCCCATGCAAAGACGGTAAGAGAAGATCGTTGATCGAAAAAGGTAAAAAGCAAAAAAGTCAACATCCACGACTAATCGACTAGAAAGATAATCTTTCGAACAAAGGGGCAAAGGGAGGTCACATGACGACAGGGTCTCATACATCCTCACATATCATTGGGAACTCCTAAAAGTTAGAGAAAATTCAAAATAGGATGGGTCGCATAGACACGAGGATCAGAAAAACCATATGATGGGGACTGATAGTCAATAAAGGTGGGGGACACAGCCAGTCACGAACAGAGAAAAATGGGCAGGCACGGAAGAAGACATAGATAGTTTAGTTATCGAAGGCAGTAAAAAGAAAGCCTGCGACCCCTCTAAAGAGAAGGGAGACTCGTGCCGTGAGGAAGGAAATGATCTCATAATCATCGCTTTTCTCGGGGGGGGAGAGGGGAAAGGTAAAAACAAAGAGAGAGCCTCTCATAAGTTAGGGAGGGGGTGTCAAAAAAGTTAAACAGGCGCAGTTACAACAGCGACCAACAATAAGAGAGAAGGAAAGCGCAAAACGCCATGAAAAAACAAAAAAAGGAATGGTTAGGCAAACAAAAAGAAAATAGGTATCCATTCTTTCACGGCTGCCAAGGTAGGCGCCAGAGCCAACGAAAAAGTCTTTGGGCGGGACAAGTTCCGGAATAGCAAAATGGGGAAGATACGGGAAAAGTCATGAAGACAGGGACAGACGCAAAAGAAAAGCAAATGCTCGCCTCGCGTTACTTAGCGATTGGAACCCATTCTCCCGCAGTCAGCTGTCAGAAGGGGTCAACGGAAAAAATCATGGGAACGGAGCAAATTAGCACCGGCGTAAAACATTGGGGAAATGGAGGAAACAGCGGGAATACGAATTTTTGGAAGAAGGGGCTTGGCGCTCGCTAGGGGGGGGGAGTTCGCTCTATGCTTTTTCCAGGGGTCGGGGGGAAAATGAAGAGTGACCTGGCCATCAGAGGGGTCAAGTGGCCAGAAAAGGGAAAGGAGCTTGGGCAGATAATCCATAAAAAGGGGAGAATCATTTGACTACCTTGGTGTGAAAAGGACGGCCAACAAGATTCACTGAAAGTTTTAAGAAACAAAAGGGTTAAAAAAGGTTTGACTTGCAAAGGAGGAACCAATTGGGAAAGGGCGAGAGTGAAAAATAGGGCATGGGCGGGGGAACGAAATGTGGAGAAAAGAGACGGAGGCCCGCCCAATCCCAGGGACAGAGCTTCTAAAATAGTAATAGTACAAAAATAAAAATTTGGTTTTTGTTCAACAAATTGGCAGAAGCGCTCGAAATGATACTATCAAGGGCGAAACGGGTGCACTCCGGGGGGGGATGAAACTGTCAAAATTGGGGTGCATCGTTTCAGTCATTCATATCTACGCCATAAAAAAAAAAATTTGCTTCTTCGAGGGAAGGATTAGGTCGTAGCAAAGAAAGGCTGGGAATAGGGTTGGGAAAGAAGGGGACACCGACCAGGTTGCAACATGGGAAGACATAACAAATATGCAGGGAATTCGGGTCTTTCTTTTGTTCGCGTTCAACCGGCTTAAAACCGCGCTGTGGTGTCCAAAAGTTGGGAACGGGCAAAAAAAGCGTAGAGCAAGACTTGGCGGTCAAAACTAAGAGAAGGGAAAGGGGAAGATGAGGGCGGGTATCGGAAAGATGAGGGCGCAGAAAACGGGACCTGACTGTCTCGAAAAAGTATTGAACTCGAGCAGACTCTAGGAGAAGACAAGGAAAAACGGAAGTAACGAGGCAGGAGAGAAGGGGAAAAAGACTGTAAAAGAAAGGCCTATAGCGTGATTAATATTGCGGAAAAAGATAAAGGAGGGAAACAACTGAAAAAAGCCACATAATGTGCTCAGAGGAGGGAGGGAGCCAAAGGTTGAGCAAAGACGGGGTTAGAGTTAGCCGGAACACAGAATCGGTTCCCCCAGCGTGAGTACAACCAGGCAACGGACTCAAAAAAGCAGTATTGCGAGCTTCATTGCTTTTGGGTGCACGAGACCCTTCGTTTGACAAAGGGCAACAACAAGGAGACCACGTTTCATCATACGCGCAGCCAACCAGGGAAGGAGGGGCAAATAAGAAACGGAAGACGAGTGACTGGCGGGATGAAACGGCGATCTCTTCCAAGCGGGAAACCGAAAAACGTACTCGATTACAAGGCTCTATGAGACAAACGCGCGAAAAATGACGTGGAAAGAGAAAGGAAAACAAGAGCAGAAAACAAGAGGGGGGAACTAAACTATTTGGGGAAGGGATAGCTTGCAATTGAAGTATGGTCGCGTTGACCGAACACAATGGAAAGGGGCGGGGGTTGGGGATAAAACGAGATTCGGGAAAAAAAACCTCTAGGGCGGGACCGGACATAATGGACATGAAAGGGGGTCATGAGCCTTCCAAGGGGAAAGGCGTGGCTCGAGCAAAAACAGAGAGCAGTACGTGGAATGATTTAATGACAAGAGCCGGAGGAGGTACGGAGAAATAAGAATTTAAGAAGTGCACATATAACCAAGCTTCAGGCACCGAATGGAAGAGGCAACGGGAGGAAAACTCAACGCGTTCGTAAGGGCAACACAATGCAGGGTCTAGGTCGGGTGCAAAACAAGACAAAGAGAATAATCGGTGAAGAGTGACAAATCAAAAAATAAGAGGCCCACGAGGGTTTCAACGAAAAAAAAGCTGGCCGATAGAACGCATGGCAAAAAAAGGGGGAACAAAAAGAGTAATGGCAAAGTGAAGATGTGGCAGAGACAAGAGGACCTTGAGAACGGGAGAGGGCGGTGGGTTCAAACTCCGGAGCGCGGGTGTAAGGTCTTTTAATAAATCGCTCGGAAGTAGTGGGGAGCGCGTCATGGTCCTCTAAGTTCCCAGTCGAAAAAAAAAAAACAAGGGGGGCCAAGGGGGAAAGAAAGGGAAAACACAGTCCAAAAATGGGGTCCGTAGGGGAAGGATGACTCTTAAAGGCTTGGATACCCGAAAAACAATTGCCTGCAAATAAGATGTCGGAAAAAAGGACAACGGAAACGTTTGGGGCGGTGAGGAGGAAAGAGGGGATGTATACAAAAATTTGCACCGCCGTCCTATTTGTGGGTGCGGAAGGATTTGGTCCCTGAGGCACGAAAGCGCGGCACGCGGAGGAGAAAAAAATGTTGAAGGTCACGAATCGGGGGTTGACAAGTTCTGAATTGACAGAAACACCTATAAAATCAATAGAATCGAAGGAAGAAGGGAAAAAGGAGAGAGAAAGTCGGATTTCTTTGTGCTTGCCCTTTGGGATCGTGGAACCGTGTCAATTTGACCAAAGCAATAAAGAGAAAGAGTCAAGCCCTTTTATTCCTCGCTCTTGCATGGGCAAAGGCGCAGGTATCAATACATCGGTCATAGAGGGGGAGAGAAAGGGAAAAGTGCATATCTCACGAAAATGAATCTTCATGGGAAGTGGACTCAAAGGAGAAAGAAGAAGGAAGAAAGGACTGTAAGTACAAGTATTTACATCAACAGGGAATGGGATCCTGCTCACAAAGAGAATAGCCGTACAGTAGGGGAAAAGGAAGGGGAAAAGCGCATAAGACGGACATGAGGGTGGTGGGAAACATTTTCAAGAGGGAAAAGTACCTTTTCACTCTCTAGCGAGGGATGGGAAGAAAGGGAAGTCAACAGATGACTTAGCAACAAGGGAGTGTTACCCGAGGCAGACGCAAGATTGGTGGGCAGGACATTAGGGGCGGAAAAAAGGAAAGAAAGCGAAGAAGAAAGAGCGTCATTGTTTCCTTTTCATCATACGGGAAAAGGAATCTCAAATGCTCTAAAAGGGAAGAGAGATTGGTGTGGGGCGGTCGAAGAAAGAAAAACGTCCTACAAAAGGGAGAGGAACTGAGACTGGCCATTGGAATGCACACCTTGTGCGTTCAGAACCAGGAAAGTGCAGACATTTCCCGACTCTCGCACGGCTCAGGGTCGGGAAAAAGATCTCACAAACAAGATGAGGGAGATGAGACAAATCCGTGGAAAAAAAAGGAGATGGCATCAAGAGAGGGATTCAACTTCCAGAGATTCCCTTACAGGGGTTTGCTGGCGAGGGATACAGGGTGAGCATCAGGAGAGAAAAGGAGGTTTCAATGAAAACGAATGAACAGAAGGAACAGGAGTTCCTGCCCCGGACTAGAAAGAGGGAGTGAGAGGGAAAGAGGTTAATGTTTGCCCCGGAAACCGAAAAACAATGTGCCGAACGTGACTCTTCAGGAATATCGCGCGTAAGGTTTTAAATTCCGAAAGGTAACAGAGTACACCACCCAAGAGAAATGAGGAACGGGAACGCGATCGAAGAGAGGTCAGGAGAAACGGGATCAGTTCAATCAAAAGTTCATCTTAGTACAATGAGGGCCCGCAGGAAACCGCTCAAACAGGATGGGGAATTGAGTCAAAGCAGAGGCAGAGGAAAAAACAAAGGAAAGCAGTCAGACCGCTGTCAGATAGGAAAAGACTCGGAGGCGAAAGGAAAGGAGAGTGCAGAACGCGTACAAAACGGATTGGAAGGGAAAGGGGGCTCGAAAGGTTGAAAAAGCGCCCCATCAGTGGTAGAGGTACTACTTCTTTCTTTACGGACGGCCACGCAGCTCGACCGCACAAGTAATTAAGGGAGGGATGACTCTAGTCAAACGGGGGGTCTGGAAGGGAAGGCTTCGCGGAGGAGAAGGTGGGAACGGATACGAATGAGTTACAAATGGCACAGCGCATTGAAGAAGGAAAAAAAGACTGACAGCGTTGTTGCAAACATTCTCCCGCAATGGGGCTCCTAGTTATTCCTCAGACCCATAAAAAGTAAGCATTTCTGTTGCAAAGGAGGGCACCCATTTGGGAATGAAAAGAGTGGATTCGTTAACGGGTCGAAATCCGACGAGGGGCAAAGAGCTGGGGGGGTTGCAAGGACAGGAGGCTTATGCGGAATGCAACCTGTTTTCCTGAGGTGTAAAAAATGGGTTGGGAAGAGAAAGGGGTCAATAAGGAATGAGGAAATCGGACATCAAAGGTGCTAGAACGCAGGAAAACTGGAGGACGTGCTGAAAATAGGAAGGGGCTCGGACCTGAAAAGTTCCAATGAAAGGGGCTTTACTTTTCCCATACAAATGTGCAGATGAACTCTAGTATAACCTCACCCAAAAAAACGAGGGTGGAAAAGAAAAACGCGAAGAAAAGGGTTCAAGAGGACCGTTGACCTTGGGAGGGTTTTGTACTGGGGGGAAAAAGGGACGGGGAACGAAGTTAAAAAAAGGTCGAATAGGGGAAAAGGTTAAAGATTTTGAGCAGAGGGGAAAGGCAGGTCCGCCTGAGGGCCGCGTTCGGAATTCCAGAAGAGCCGCCAATAAGAAAGGAAAACATTAGAAAACTAATCAGGAGGATGTCCGGGACTGGGTAAAACGGGTGAATCGTTGGGCCAAGGGAGCGAGGCAAAAAGAGTCACTTAAAAGGGGAAAGTGACATTCAAAGCAGAACAGTGCAGCGATTCCGTTAGAGTGGGGGGGCCTGAGGAAGCATCGGGAAGAGGTGGCCGCGTCTAGTTTCCGCTCGAGTTTGGGAGGGGAAACGACGCGCGACCATAACGGGCGAAGAGGCACATGGGCATTGAAGGGCTGGAATAAAAGAGAGGTTCGGGGCGAATGGGAGTGCAACTGAGTGACGCTACAGATTTCTACCGAGAAGAGCTCAACAAAAGAGGAGAAGAAAGATCTGAAATCATAAGAGCCACGAGGGAAGCAAGAAGGAAGCAGTGACTTAAGGACTCACAATAAAAGAAAAAACAAAACCGAAGGGAGAGGGCGAATCTAATGGGAAAAGCAATACTTTGTAGAAGAAGGTTATGCGATCGCCTGTGAGCGGGTGAGGGATACCCCAAGTCTTCGGGCCCGCTGAAGGAAAAGGCTATAAAAGCCAAAGAAAAGACTGAACGAGAAAACCACAACAAAAAAAAAAAAGGCAGGACTGGAGAACGGCTGATTGATGTTGAAGAAACATTCGGAAGTAACCTAACGATTGTCAAAGAGAAGGCCCAAAAAACAGGTCCCTTTGCCCGGCGTTAGCTTACATCAGGGGCAAAAAATAGCCAGAGAGGCTTTTACAGATTCCAGCGACGTGACGTTAGGACAGCCTTCTGCAAGAAAGCGGGGAAACACCAAGCGACAGAAAGTGCTCCAAAAGCAAATCGTGGGGACAAAAGCCTTTTCTTCGCGGAAATCTATAAAGTATTGGGTAGAAAGAATTTTCGGTTGCGCGAAAACAACCCGTCGGGTGGTTGAGGGGGAAAGACCAAGTTGAAGCCGAAGACAAAAGTCGTCAGTTTAACAAACAGCCAACACCAAAATGTGGGAATGGGGAAAAAAGGACAGTATGGAGGAAAAAGGTTGACAGAATAACGCAAATTGCGAAGCCGCACTAAGTGCCTATGGCCAGCAAAACGCCCTTGCTCCGTAGCGTGAAAGAGAATCAGGAAAAAGCTCGGAGGGGTCAAACAGAAGGGGAAGGCTCATGAAGGGTAATGTCAAGATGCCCTAAAACATAACTGAGGAGGAGGTGGGACAACGGGCAGACCGTGACTTGCCCCCGAAAGTCTCCGGCGGGAGGGGGTAACTACAAACCAGGGCCAGTCCCCAGATTGAGACCAGAAGCCGTCACAAAGCTTCACCGTTAATGTAGATGGGGACGGTGCCAAAAGAGAAACTGGAATGGTAAGGCGAAACAAACTTGCACAATGGGGGGAAGGGAGGCGGGGTGGAATTACGCTTGGGAACAGAAATGTAAATTTGGCTAGGTACAGCAGAACGAAAAGGTCATCGTCCCGGGGGGGCCAACAATTTCAATACTTCAACAGAGGAGAGAACGCTCATAGGATATGCAAAAAGTTTGACAAACATTCAGGGAGGGACACGGAAAGCGATAAGATCCGTCAATGATATGTCGTGGGAGTGCGAAAAACTGAAACCTTAAAGAAAGAATGACGCCAGAATTCGAGTTGTCGGCGGCCCAATCAATCTTTTGCTCGGCAGTTTCGGAGGGAGCAGGGGGGGGGTGGGTTTTTGCCTTCCCTAAGTTGGTGGTGGGTTGAGAGGGAGGTGGGGGGTGAGGCCATCTAGACGCGAAAGGTTTTGTAAGACGCGCGTGGGTGGAAGAGCATGGGAAAAACAGGGGGAACACGACGGAGGACATGAGAAATCATCAATATTGGAGAAAAGGATCTAGGCGACCGCGGAAGAAAGTTGACTGGAGGACTCAGGGGGGAAATTGTGGCCTCTGTGAGTAGACTTATCGAATGGGTAAAAACAAAAATCAAAGAGAAGCTCAGCGCACGGGGAGAGCTATCCAGGAGGAGGGCCGGAAAAAAAACACAGAGTGGATTGAAGCTATAGCAACAAAGAGAAGGCTTTCCGGAAGGGGAGAAGGGGTCAAAAGCGGGCGCCCTTCGTTAGAGTATGACAAGGGGGGACCTCCATGCTCGAGGGAGTAATTCGAAACAGGGAAAAGGAAGAAGAAAAAAGGTAGAACGGGGCGAAAGTCTTCGCAGGAGGAACTCTGGAGGCGATGGATATGTAAATAGAGAAGGTCGAGGGAAGCCGTCTATGATGCGACCGAACGCCGTTGAGGTTGACCATTTAGCAAGACCGAAGAGGAGAGGAAAATATGAACAAGAAACTTGTGGGTGCATGCATTCAAAAAATAAGAAAACGGCAACTAGCGCGGTCCTTCTATAGGATTAGGCGCAGAGAGGAGGGGGCAAGTGAAGTGCAATCAATACACCTGGAAAACAAGACGCAAATCACAACAACAACGGGAATAGAGAATCTGATTGTGGGGATAAGGAGTGAAAAACCCCTCCAAGTACAGTTGAGGGAAAGAGAGGAAAGGAAAATAGGTTAGAAATGCGCGGGCCAACAAAAAAAGGAGGGCATATGGTGAAAGCAATAAACAGGCCGGGTGGAAAAAGGAAGGGGAAAGGTGGGAAAAGAAGAGACAGTAAACCCCTTTCCCAGGCTAAGTAAAAACTAGAGAGGAGATACCAAAAGTGCAAAAGCGTCTTCAGGGGACAAAAATTACCAACAAAAAAGCCAAGTGACCTTAAAGAGGAGATAGAACGACCAGAGAGGCCTGGAGGGTTTTTGTGAAGTATTTCGGCTAAATTGAAAAGAAAGACAGTGTAACCTACGAGAGTTGAAATATTCAAAGGGAGGAGGGCTAACGCCGAGGCATTATCCGGTGGAAAAAGCCAGAAATACTACTGAAGGTGCGAGAATTCAAACGGTGGTGGAGCCGCGTACGCATCGTGTTGTAAAGGGAGTGCAGATCTCCGGAACGGAACGGATCGGGGGTAAAAAAAAAAGTCGACGGAAAGCAGGAAAAAGAAGGAAAAAGTAAACATGACAGGACCACAGAGAAGAAATGTCAATCGTCTATAAAGCGCGCATATATTCTCAGTTCACGAGAAGCTTTAGCTGTCTCTGGGAAATTCAGGATGCGCCCCACCATACATGTCGGTGCGATTCGTCAGGGATTCAAAAGATGCAAAAAAAAAGATATCACAAGTCCAACAGAGCAACCAACAAGAGGAGGGTGAAGTGAACAAACCACTAACATCAGAAGCAAGTGTGTTTGCTCTGCCGCAAGGGAAAGCTTTTGGTATCCTGCCTTGACGAGAGAGGATGCGCCGAGAAAGAACGCGAAGTAAGATGGGTTTATGGGGGAGGAGGGGCATGGAAAAAGGGCTTTTCAAATGTTTTAGAAACAAGGTATGAGCTGAGCGTATCTAATAACCATTGTATAAGAAAAGAGCTGGAGCGAAAGGAAGGGGATAACGTATAAAGAGCGATGTTCAGCCTGCTCCCGCCGTAATTCCGGGGGAAGAATCACAAGGTTGCAAATAGACCTACGTTCACAGAGGCATTCCCGCCTGCCCAGTTGTGGAGGGGGGCGGGAGATCGGAATTGGTGGAAAATAAGAAGGGGGGGACAGGGCGCGCGCGTAGGGTGGACAAGGTGCTGTGAAGTGGTGAAAAAAGGAGTGAAAGTAACGCAGTCATTGAGGGGAAAGTAGCGAAGACAGGATCGTCTCTCGTCGGCATAGGAATGGAAGTGGCATAAGTTTTGAAGAAAAGAAGGAAAAAGGGCGGCATGAGGAAGAGAATGTGAGGGCCTTGGGAAACTAAAAAACGTCACAAGGGATCTATGGAGATAACAATGAAAAGCTTAGGAAGGGCGACCAAAGGAATATGAAAGGGATGGAGTGAACTACGAACGGAACAGAGGGCAAAGTGTCAACAAAGAGAAAGAGAAAACTTCTACGGGAGAATTTTTCCAGCGAACTTTAGTAGAAGGGAAAAGCCAAGATCATATTCGGGAGAATAGACGCGCAGGGGGGAGGAACTGGAGCCTTGGGCGGTTAGCTGTGAAGTAAAAGGGAGGAGGACCAGGAAAACGATTAAACGCCTCTGGAAGAGAGGGGGAGTTATCGCTGCGAATGATATTGGTGGACAGGAGAGTCCACAGAAAGGGCTAAAAAGGTGTTAAAGGACCAACAATGTTGAATAGTCGCTTTTTTAGTGGGGGGCGCTTGTAGAACGGGGACGAGAGGGGAAGGTGTGGGCACGAATCAGGGAGAAAGAAAGAGAACATACACGTAAAAAGATTAAGGGACGAGTATAAGAAAAAGGCGAAGGGGTGAATCACGAAGCTCAGTGGCATAAAAAGCAGAGTGAAAGTATA
>Ga0179593_1618932_pt1 | contig 19877 bp, 24 predicted proteins | sample CZODoug2_1_08_16_FD_185931 | JGI IMG/M metagenome (GOLD analysis project Ga0179593, IMG submission 185931) | Vadose zone soil fungal communities from Angelo Coast Range Reserve, California, USA - CZODoug2_1_08_16fungal (PacBio error correction) | ecosystem: Environmental > Terrestrial > Soil >...
AAAAGGACAGGGCCGCAACAAAGACGGGAACCTTGGGCATGGTTCCAGAGAGTGAGGCGGCCCACTGGGAAATTCAACCGCCGCCAATGTGAAAAAAAAAAAAGGGTAACCAAGCAGGAGAACAGAGTAATAAATGCAGAAGGAACTCGCTAACAAAGGTCAGCTAAAACGAACACAAACGTACTGGAGGAGTCCAGATGACCCATGGAAAAAAAGGGAACACTAAAAAACTTGGTCGCGAATTCGAAAGGGTGAAATACGCAGAAAAAAAAGAACCGGTCCACCCTTGGTGGGATGTGGCAAAAAAGGCCTACATACCACTAAAAAAAAAAAGGGCGGGATATACGGGGAGGGGTTTGGCGCTTTAAGGAGTGAAAGCCTCCAAAGGCAGGAATCCCACGTTAAAAACCCTTGTGGGGGAGTGGGCACAGTTAAAAGAGAGGTACACCGTAAGGGACAGTTCCCCCCCCAGTATGCGAAAAGGGAAACACCGACCCGGGCCCAAACACCATCCACAAAAGGGTAAAAATGCTTGACTGAGGGTGAGATAAACCCCCCTATTAACAAGAAAGGGGTGCCGGGTGACAAACACCCGGCCCGGGGTGAAGAAGATGTCGCCGAACGGCCATGAAGAAGCCGTCAAAGAGACCTTGATGTATCGGCGGCTTAAAAAAAGCCCACGACTTCCTACGGGTGAGGAAACACACACAGGACGGATGGGGCCGCCACACAGAGGGGTTTCAGGGGGAAAACTGAATTGGCCGTGTCTTAAAGGACCCAGGGTTGAACACGGGAGGGGAAGGTATATTCAAAACGGTCCGGGTCATGAAAAATCATGGAAAGGGGGACCCTGAACCGGCCATTCAAAAGCTGGAACTTTGAACGCCGACCCACTCCACAGGACTGGTCACCCGCCAGGCGTCCTGCTGACCGGACACCCATAGTGCGCGACGTGTGGATCAGTAAGCAAGAGCCAAGGAAGACGGAAAATTACTTCTTTTGAGGGCAATGGGACAAGTGCACAGCAGTGCCACACCGAAGCACAAAGAAAAACTGACCAACACTTCTCCTCTGAAGTGACCCGGAGGGGGGAGCAAACCGGGGCGGAAAGAGATGGGTGAGCGCCCTGTCAAAGGAGTGCATCGTGGAGACTCTCCCTGAAAGATGTCACTGAGTTCCCACTGCCCTCCAGACATGGGGCCATCCCCAATTAACAAATCTTCACCGGCCCGAAAGGGTACGGAGGGTAATAGGTCTGGGGGGCTGCGGGGGGTATGATGGGGGGGGCTTCGAAGTGAATCGCAGAAGGAATGGGAGAAAAAACATTCGGAAGGTCCAAGTTGGGGCTTTCCTCAGGTTTCCCCTTTGGGAAAAAAATTCAGGTTTCTGCCAACCTTCCCAATCAAGGCGGGGCATGGGGGCCGTGAGATCGGAAAAAGAAACAGACTTACCAGAGTTAAATCACTTCAACTCTTATAACTGCGAGGGGAAAGGTCAGGGGGGGAGGGTAAAAAAGCACAATGGAAATGGGTGTCACACCCAGAAGAAGGGGCCCCCTTTTCCAACAAAAAAAGAAGGAAATGGTAAACATCGGGAGGAGTAGGTTTGCGACCAGGGGGCGCACAGCGCAAAAAAAAAAAAAGACTACAAACCCTCTGGGAATGGTGAAGCCAGGGCCCCTAATGTAGGTTGTCAAGCAGGGCAGCAAAGTTAACAGGGGGGGGGGGGAAGTCGAAAGAAATGGTCGGGGGTGTGGGGGCAAAAACCAAAAAAGTAATGTAAGGTCTAGGAAGGGCTTGACATCAGCCTGGGTCTGAAGTACGGGAAGATGTATCACCTGCTCATGCAACTTTTATATGCCGGATCGGAGTGCAGGATGTTCGCTCGCAAAAGGTGAGACGGATGGATTGCAAAAGTGAGTTCCAATTCGAGGATAGAATGAGACGATATCGTTTTAACAAAACAAAAAAGAAGGTATGCCTTGAAGATATCTAGAAATTTGGGCGTCCACGGCAAGGGGGGGGGTGCGGAAAACCTCCGCATCGACCGTCCCGCGAAAACATTCTTCCCCTTAGGGGGGTTTTCCTCTGTGTGGTGGGGGTCACGAGAGAAGCCCTCACTTTTTCTGATTGGGGAACTCCAGAGCAGGGAGCTTATCGAACCACAAACAGGGTGGGTGCTCGGTGGTTGGGGGTGGGGGGTTCCGTGTCCAAGCAGGGAAAAAAGGGGCAGCGGAGGGAAGAACAGGAGAAAGGGGAGGGGCTTAGGTGCATTCGTCTTTGGCGAAAAGGAGTGATTGGTGAGGGAGGGAGATGGGGTGGTGGGGTGCAACCTTTTTGGGATAAGGGGGGAGTAAGGAAAGGAGGGTGGTGGGGTAAACTGGAGGGATGGTGAAAGATAGGTTTAGGAGGGGAGTTGGTAGAGAGTGTGTGGGGGGGGGAGTTGGAACTTTAGAGAGACTGGAGCCAAGGCTCAACGCGAAAGGAACTTCGGTTTCCCAGGGTGGCCCAGGAGAGGAGAATATCCGGGTTGTGAACAACATTGGGGGGTTTATAACGGGGGGGGGGAAAAAGCCCCTCTTCTCGAGCAACTGTTTTTTCCCGTCGCCCCGGATTGGGTAACGGAAATTGACGTAAAAATATAGAATAGAATGTCGATAACCCTCAAATACCATCTACGGACAGAACATCTACTCGGGGACCCCTTCCGAAACGAGAAATGATTTGGCTTGAAAAAAACAGAACCGGGAATTGGGGGTGGGGGGGGTGTCCAGGGGAGAACCCCGAACAAACGACCACCCCCGGGGCTGGCCGCATTCCGCCCACGGCTAGTGGCCAAAGTACAAACCGGGGTGATATTGTGTCCCACCGCGCCTTGGACAAAGGGAGTGTCAAAGAATGCGAAAGGGCAAAAGCCCCTTTTGGGGTATCAAGGAACTAAGGGATATGAAGACAATAACTGCGAAAATGAAAAAAGGTTGACCTCCCATACCAAGAAAACACAAGGACACTGTGTCGGTAAAGGTGGAAAAAAAGTGGGCGCTACGTGATAGTTGAGAGTGGGGGAGGGGCGGTGGTGAAGAAGGGGAAAGAAGCTTTTTTAGCAAAAAGGATTGCCCGGGGATATTGGGTGACGTGAGGGGTGAGAGGGCAAAAGGCAAGGCTTGTTCCAGTGTAGAGGGTACAAAAATCCCTATTTAGTTAATTGGGAGACCTTGGGAACTGTTCAAAAGTTCCTTCACCAAGGGTCACTATTTCAATCAAACAAACTGCACTATTGCAGAGAATCAACACATCCTTACGACGATCCTCCGAGAGACTCTTTGTCAACTCTTCGTGAAAACGAATGTACTACAACGGAGACCCTCTTACAGGAAGACTTTGGACGTGTAGACATCAACTGCTTAGAGTAAAAACTAAAGTCCCCCCTCCGGGACAAAACAAGTTGGACCCTAAAAAAGTACCGTTGTCCTCCGGGTGAAACGGGGGCGTAAACAATGTCAGCCCCTAAAACCAAAATTCTCTGGGTCCACCCTTAGTGAGGGACCACGTCCGAATGGAAAATGAAGGGCTGGCGTTTTGACGGGGGAAATAAGGCATCAACCCGTTTCGCCGTAAAAAACTAACTAACAAAGGGAAGACCCTTCCCAATGATCACCATTACGGCGCTTGAAAGAAGGACGTGCGGAAGGCTTTCCCGAAAGAGGGGGGGGAGGGCCTGCAATTTTGTTCCAGCCAGTACCCGGGGAAAATTTGCTGTTTGGGTTGCGTTCATGAGAATCAACAAAAAAGAGGAGTAAAAGAAATCAAGAAGACCATTCCAAGCAAGCCCAGGTACTTAATACGTAAACGATCCCCAGGGTCCACTGAAGGACTCCTTATAGAATGAAAAATGGTCCGGTCCTGGGGAAGGAACGGTAAGACGCAGGTTGACACAACGAACCCAGGCAGCGGATCGACGGTTCCCCAAAAGGCACAAGGGTTGAAACCCGAGCCCGAGGAGGGAGTTGTGGTTGGGAAATGCTCAGAGTGGTAGACGCGACAAGGGGATACAATCATCGCGGGAGAGTGTGAAGGGACTGGTCGGGGCTTCCGCCCAGATGAGGGGCTACCGCAGTACTCACAAAAGGCATCGGGTCGAAGGTCACGGCACGCCGAAGTGAATGAAGGCCAAGGGGAATGGGAGGAGGGCTGTGAGATCGAAAGGTTCGGTGGGGGTTGTGAAAAACGTTACCCAGTAGGGCCGGAAAAATAGGTTAAACCCCGGGAAAAAACAAAAAATCAACCATCCGGGAAATCCCGCGCGCACGTCCCACGACCCCTGGGTGGCGCTTCTTTCCGCTGAAGAAGGGCACCCAAAAAAACACGCCCGTGTGGGCGGGAGTGGAATAAAAAGACGGTCACGGTGGGGGGAGTGTGGTCTAAAATGGGGGGACGTCCCAGCCGGCCGGCTTTGGGGGCAGAGTCCTTGGATAGTGAAACAAGGTGACTTCCTCGGGGGCAGGAGATGTACCCCAGGGATGGGAATGGGACTAAAATTAAAAAAAGCCCATCGGAAGTCTGAACGATAGGACGCAAACGAAGGGGTCGCCGGAAACGGCGTAAGAACCGGGAACCCAAAACCACCCAAGTCAAACGGAGGAACCTTTTCCCAGATGAGAGGGAGTGGTCGTGAGGACGTAGAGTGCGCGGAGACGATGGGTGAACCACACCAAGGAACGGATGCGGGTAAACCCGGGGGGGGGGCCAGGGCAACGGAACTGTGTGCAAGGAAGTAAAGAATGGGGCGCTCCGAAGCCAACTGATGGCGTGGGGTGCCAGAGTCGAGAGAGAGAAAAGTGGGAGAATTCTGGATAAGCTTTAAGGGGGAGGAAGAAAGAAGACGACTTGAGGCGGGTTTGCTTCACAAAAAAATGCCAACCAGTGCGGCACAGCACGGTAAAAAGGTGGGCCCCTAGGAAAAGTGCGGGGGGGGCAACGTAACTAGAAAAATCAAGGTGGGCATCATGGAAGGAGTCGAGCATGGGTAGCGACTGTGGGCCCAAGACTAGACGTACAATAACGGGGAAAAGGAAAATAGGTCTTCGACCGGACCGACCCTAAAACAGCGGGGGGCCCGAAGGATAAAAACAGGGAGATGATAATAAAAGGGAACCACCAGGTTAGGGAAGACTTCATACTGCAAGAAGACAGAACCTTAGTCATCGAAGAGGGGGACTCACCTTTTGAATAGACCATTAACGAAGGGGGGGGGGGATAAACCACTCATCCGTAGTCGGGAAAAAAACTGACCCATACGGAAAAACACATGCTACGACCCGAAAAAATGGTTCAAAAACTCCAAGACTCGAAAAACCCATGACCTTCTGCAACTCAGAGAAAGTTCCAGTCGGGCAATCCGACTCGACGAAATAAGAGGTCAGGGTGAAAGAAAAAACCAGCCTCTAAACAGGGGGAGTCAACACTATTTCAGAATGTTTTTGCAGGGTCCGTCGCGGGGGGGTAAGGCACCTGTCTGACTGTTTGACAGCCTTAAAAACGCTGTTGAAAGCCTGAAAAAAACCGGCTCGACATCATCAAAAGGGAGGGCTCTACAAGCTCTGGAGGGAAAAAAAATCTATCCGAACCTGCTCAAAACTTGGCAATGTTCGTGAAAAAAGAGACGTCTAGACGAACAAAGATGGACTGGCGCTGACCAAACTAGAAGATCGAGCAGGCCGGTTAAAAAGAAAAGCCGCCCGAAAAACGGAATAGAAAAACGACCGCTAGTCAACAGAGAACTGCAGGGGGAAAGGGCCTGGCCCAATCAGGCTGTTTCCGGTCGTCAATCCGCAGGTCGCGGGAAAAGGCCGAAACGGGGGGGGTTCGTTATCCTTAGAGGAGAAAAGACGCGCCATCGAGACTCGGTCAGCGTAAGTACAACGCCTCTTAAGAGGGGGGGAGGGTGTCCCGGGGGGCGGTGGGACCAGAACAGGGGACGCCGTTGCCTTCAAAAAGAAGATGCTGGTGACAAGAGGGCTAAATGGATCCACCGAGTACCTCAGCACTAGGAGCATGAAATCAAGAATATCGTGCTTAGAAATGGACTCTAGTGGCGGCGTGACCCGGGGGAAAATAGGAAGACGCTGAAAACCCTGCCACTGGGGGGGTGGGAAAGAATACTAAGGGGGACTAACCATGGAAGAGGCTTGGATAAGAGCGGCCCAAGTTGACACGTTCAGAAAAAGATCAAAGCGGACACCCAAGTCGGGTTCCTCAGAACACATATAACCGTTGGGGGCGTAGGGGGTCAAGGAAAGGAGACTGCCGAAGGACGCCCAAATGGACGACGGGGAAATCGTGGTGGTTTGGGACGCAGGGCAGGGGCCATCATAAAAATAACCCTCGGGATGCGAGAGGTCACGGACCGTCCCCGGACACGGAAGCCGCCGCTGGAGGGGGCATTGAAAAACTGGGGGGTTTACCCGGGGGCCAAAAGGGAAAAATTGACCGGAAGGGACCTCAGGGGGGGTAGGTGGCCACTCCCAAAAAGAGTCCAGGAGCTTGGCCAACGCAACCTTCACCGGGATGGTAGAAAGCATTAGGCGCCGCAAAAAATCTCAGCGCCATCCGCAAAAAGGGAAATCCGACGAGCAGGCCGGTTTGATCGGGGCGGCCACCAATGTGACTGACAGGGAAAGGGGGGTTTGTGTTTCAGTCACGGGGGGGAAGAACCGGGCGGCTCTCGAGGCATGTCAACCGCTCAGGAAACTCGGGAAAAAAAACCGGGCGAAGAGTGGTGCGGAAAGAAGACCGTGGAGCCGGGATAGTAGGAAAACGAACTCGAGACTCAAGACAGCACAGGAGAGGTGTGAAAAGTTCCCCTCTCATCCAACTCCTGTGAAACGACAAGGGTAAACGGTCGGACCTTACGATAACTCCGAAGGGGGAAAGACCGAGCCCGGTTCAGGTTAAAGAAAGGAAAACCCGTCCCTGGGAGAGCAACGGGGCTGGCACGGGTATGCCGTAGCAAGTGGAAGAGAGCAATTCATAATAGGGAAACCAGACAAACTCATCATCCCACAAGGAAAAAGAAATTCCTCCATCAGCGCAGAAAAACACCTTTTTCCCGCTGCCAATTCACCTTTGAAATGGTTGCAAAGCCGGAAGCTAAAACCACCATTGTTCCTGAAAAGGGAAAGGCACACCCGAAGACTCTCCTTCAAAGAAAGGATAGGAGAAAGATTCCTGTTGGTCAGAAGGGAATTCAGCGATGGGGGGCCGGATTTCCGTGGAACCATGTTGGGGAACAATGAACGGACAGCAAAACGTGGTAAATTGTAGACTTGCTTGGGCCGTCAGGAAAAAGAGAGCGCCTGCGTCTGCTTGCTGGCTCGTAGGCGTGTGATGCCTCGACCCGAAAGGATTTGGCCGGGGGGAGAGGGGGGGGAAACCGTTCTCCGGGGGGAAAGAAGGGACCGCTTCATCACCCTTGCTGCCAGGGTCCTTGGGCGTGAATTAGAAAAAAACGGAGGGGGGCCAGGCGGCGGAGTTTGAGAAGGGGGAAGGACGCCCCCCAGGGGAAAGCCCTTGGGGGGCCATCCAGAGCGGGGGTTCAGGGAGAGCGGCCTCGACACCTCGCCCGTTCAAGGGGGGAAAAGGGCGCTCCCCATCGTTCCCTCCCGAAGGGGGACAGATCCTACCATACGAAACATGGCGGTCAGCCGCCAACGGGTGACCGTAGCCGTTGCTAGAGGGGGGGCAGACAGTGGGAACTATAGCCGGAAAAACGGCCCGGACTAGAAATCAAAAAACAAGGAATTGGGGAAAAAGTTGAACCCAGGGCCGGGCCCGAAAGGGTCGCGGGAGATTCTGGTGGAAAAAGAAGAAGAGAATTGTCGGACAGGGGGGGGGTTGGGCGGGGGAGATTATACCATTTCAAAGAAGAGAAAACCCGGAAAAAAGTTCCATGAAGTGGGCAAACTGGAAAAGAGTCGGAGTTCCCCACCGAATAAAAAAAAAAGGATGGCCTCAAGAAGTTCCATGGAGGAAAAGGCCGGCCCAAGTGTGGGGTACCGCCCCAAAGTTGGGCATAGTTGCGCGCATTCACCCTTGGTTGTGAGGGAAAAGACCGGGAACCCACACCCCCAGGCCAAGGAGTGACGGAGTAGGTAAAGTGTGGGGGGGAAGGGAACCCCAAGGCCGTCGAAGTCGTCATGTCGGAGGGGGGGCGCCAAAGGGAAAAGAAAAGACTCCCCTGTAGAACGGCGTTTCTGGGGAGACCGGTTGCACTTCTGATCACGCCCGACTTCCAGACCGGTTGGGGAAAACAGCAAAGGAACGAAAATGAGGCAAGGGTAGCCAGTGCGGAGGTCCCACCGTGCCGGGATAGGGAGGGATTCCCGCCGGAAAAAAGAGAAAGGTATAAAAGGTGAACGCTTACGTTGGAGAAGCGAAAAACATCAGGCAAGAGGGGGACAGCTCAAAGAAGTACGCCAGACCCTCAAAGGAAACCTTCTGGCAACGCGGATCCCACATTTATAGGTCGGGCGAAGAAAAAGGACGATGGGTTGGGGAGAAAGGAGACAACCTTTCCCCACGGAAAACACGAGAGTTGAGGCACTGGGACCCGGGGTGAAATTGCAGACGAAACCGGGACATGGTAAAACGGAGCAGACCTCAAATTGAGTTCCTTAAAAAGGGGACTTTTCGCAATCGCCCTCCAGAAAAAATTGGAGGTGATTTGGTCAGCGTCATAAAGTAGAGTACGGAGGAGAGGACAGACGTAGCAATCCTTGAGGGAGAGAAGAAGCTGTCCAAAAGTGGGGGGGTGATGGAAGTAAGGCGGGGTGAGCGTAAAGGGGGAGAGTATGGGGTAGAAGGCGAAGTGGGGTGGGGATGGTGAGATGGGAACGGGGGTTGAGGAGGGAGGAAAAGGGGAGAAAGAAGGAAACGGATGGGCGGAGGGAGGATAGACAAGAGGGGTGGGGGGGGTAGCCGACGTCCAGCCACGGGGGGGGGGCCCCAGAACCCTCCTGCAGCACAGGTTGGCTTTGTCGAAAGTTGTAGAAAGTGCGTGGGGAAGATCTAATCTGGTGGGACAGCCTGAGATCGAAAAAAGACTGGGTTTCGCCAAGCGCCGTCAAACACCAGGAGGAAGGAATTCAAGGATGAAAAGGGAGGGCCAGGCAAAAAGAAAAGGCTAGGTCTCCGGGGAAAGGGGGGAGACTTTTAAAAAACGGGGACTTCCAGAGGTGAACCTGCGCGGCCAGGGGGTCGTAGAGAGTGCCGTGACGGTCCAACGAAGAACGGCTCTTCGAAGAAAAAACGCTAACGTGGACTGAAACGGATAGGTGTTTAACGGAAAAGGAGGAGAGGGGGAGGGCCTGCCGGGGGGGGGGGTGTGACACTCATGATGGAGAGCCACAGGAACTTGGGGGACAAGGAAAAATGGAACGAAAAGAAACCGTTTGGGGGGGGAAAGAAACGGCAGCAGCCTTGGGGAAGGGTGGTCACGAATCCATTGGGGGGGGGGGGGCCAGGAAGGGAGGGGAGTTCAAGTAGACTGAGCCAGGGAACCGCGTTAGTTACGAAATTAAGGAGAGATGTATAACGACCGAAAGAGAAAAAAGAAATCCGGTGAAGCAAGGATCTCTCAAAAAACTAGGTGTTTTAAGAATCGTGGGTCCTTTAAAGTCCAGGAAAGAAACGGGGGGCCAAATCGCCTGGGGAAAAGAGGACCCAGTCAGTTTGTAACCGGGAAGAGATGTACCGTCAGAAAAAAAAAGAGATGGCACTGAAGGGTCTCCGAAAAAGGGGATGAGCCTTTGTAAGTTCGCGACCCGCGCAAACAGTAAATCTGACCCGGAAACCAAAAGAATCTTAAAGTGCGACTCGGGAGTTCCCCATAATTTGTATCGTCGGGGGGAATAAATAACAAACCGACGACTCGGGTCCGGACGAATGTGAGTCCATTCAATCAAAAGGAAGAAACAGGGCTCCGAACTTGGGAATTGTGTTGTTTGAAACTGTCAAAAGTATGGAATAATCCTTTCACTGGTCAGGTGGGGGTATACTTTGGGTTGTAACCACTTCATTACAAAATCAGAGGGGAAAATCTTCTCCCACTTTGGAAAAACTGAGCTAGTAGGATTGGGCGATGGACACCCAGCAGGGGGGAGGAGTGAGCTCAAACCACTTCTTTAGGATCGGGGGGAAAAGACACGGGGGAAACTAACCTTCACCGGGGCCAAGGGGGTTGACCTTCACGGGGTTGGGTTCATAAAAATCTCAAACTAGGGAGCGCGCCTAGAACCCGCGATTAAAAAGCTACAATAGGAAGGTCATAGGATGCCAATGAAAACTGCTGGTTTCTTTTTTTGGTAAACGGGTCCTAAGCCAAAAAGAAGGGGTCCCTCACAGAACCGAGGAGGAGACATCCCCTTTCCCGTCACTGTCCTTGACGAGGCTTCTCATTTAGTGCCCAGACCTTAAAAGGGAAAGGGGGATATCAAGAAGAGTAGGAACAGACTCGGGTTGAAAACACACATTATATGTTCAAGGTACTTTCCATTCTTGGAGAAGGAAAACTTGAAAAAAGAGGGGAAAAAAACACAAGTCCGTTAATGCCGGGGGAGGGGGAGAGAGAGAGGGGGACTACCGTTTTTTAGACCGAGAAAGAGCTGGAAAACCTCTGACTCGGGGTCCCTTGAGAATATTGAAAAAGATTTATAGGGAAGCCTCCTGGTCCAGTGTAACTCCCAACTCTTGGGGGGGGAAGGGAATTATTTGGGAAGGAAGAACTGTGGTGTACCCCTTTGACAGGGGTTCCTGAAAAGTGAGTGGGGACCGGTCCCAAGGAAACCTGCTAAAATGCAAGAGACTAAAACATCCCCTTAAAGAGAGAAAAAACCCGGAGGGGGCCTATGGTCATATTCACTTTATCGGAAACACTCCGAACTGGAAAAACCATGACGGAGAAAGAGGAAAGCCCATCTTATGGCAAAAGGGGGGGGGAAAAGTGGCCCAACGGAAAACGAATTACAACATGCCACAAGTTCGATACGCGGGGGAAAAAATGAGCACGTCCACTTGGGGGGAAAAAAACACATGTGATGCCCCTGAACCAGGGACCAAAAAAAAAACTCTCAAAACCAGAAGAACAACATCCTCGACTAAACGGGGGGCAAAAATTTCCTTGTGGAAAATTCTGAGGGTGTCGGGGGGGGAAGGGGGGCAAGCCGCGGGAGGAAAACAGAATGGAAAGTACCTAAAAGGGGGGACAACGACGACCCGAATGAAGGGAGGCGTCGAAAAAACGTTAGCCAGTGTAAATTCGGAACGGGGATCAACCATGGGAAAACTTAATCTTAGGGAAAAAAGAGGGGAACCAAAAAGCTGGGGTCGCTGGGAAGCAAAGTCTCCTAACAACTGAGGTGGAGGAGGAGATCTGCCGCGCAAAAGGGAAAACTCACACTGTACGTGGCAAGAAAGAAAGTGAAACTGGGAAAAAAGAGGCCCTTTGCTTGAGGAAAAAGCACCAAAAGAATTCGTAAACTCGTGAGGGGAAGGGGGGACAGGTCGCTCTAAAAAAAAAAAAACTGTCAAGCGCCTTGGAAAAAAAGACACCTAAAACCCGCACCTCGAGGGGGGGTGCAGGCAAATTTTGGGGGAAAAAGGGGGAAAAAAAGACGTAGGTGAAGATTGGGGTAATTTCTAAACAGGGGGAAAAAAAGGGGAAGGGGGGGGCAAAGGAACAAGGTCAGGGGGGCTTCAATCGCGGTCTACTGAAAGGAAAGGGTTGAGTGAACTGATCGCCCAAGGAGGGGGATGGACTTACATCCCGAGGTCAGCGTGCTAGGAGGGGGAGAAAATCACAATTAGGCCAGCGGAGTTCCGTCCGGGGGTGGTTGTGTAGAGCACTCGAAGTGAGTTTGGGCCCGGTCCGGGGGGAGTTGCGGGCCAGCAAGGGGCAAAGGGTGTCTTGGGTCCCCCCAGGACGGAACTCCCCATGACAGGATACGTCCCGCGACCTTTACAATGGGTGTCCGGCGGAGGGGTATTGAAAAAAAAGGGGACCCGCACTTCCAGGCACGCACGGGGGACGGGGGACAGTCCTGGCTTCCAAAAAAGGGGTATTAAAGGTCCAGGGGGTGTAAAAAGGGGTTGGGTCACCTGGGAAGGAACGCATGGTCATGCCACACGAAGGGCCAAAAGGTAAAAGGGTAAGTGCAGAAAAAAAAAATGCACTGGGGGGGGGGGGCAATCGGGGAAGGGAGTGAAACAACATCAACGAATCAATGAAAAAAATAAAGAGAAAGGCGGCAGGATGGCACGGCCAGGCCCCGTGGGAGTTCGCTAGAGGGGGATTCAGGAACAGGGTAAAACAATCACAAAGGGAAAAAGGGGTTGAAACTGTTAATCCCTCTGGCAAAAAAAAAGGGATCTAAGTGAAGGAAAACCTCTAGAAGAAAAACCGAGCGAGGGGTGAAAAGCACTCGAAGGAAAATGAAGGTAACCTAGCCAGAAAGGGGGAGATGGTTACTCAGAAGTAGTGGGGGGAGTCAAAAAACGAATCCACCAACGGGGGATTTTAAAGAAGAAAAGAAGAGGGTCGAGCATCGAGGAAAGGGAAAAGAGACAAATCAAGGGGGGAATTGAATCAAATATAAAAAGACAGGGGAGCCTGTGAAGAACAAACAAACGGGGAAAAATGAGGGAGCGGCGAACTCTTTGAGCAAAACCGTGGCGCGGGACAAAAAAGACACGAAAGGGTACCGCAAGCGGGGGAAAAGAGCCAGGTCGGAGCGGGTGAAAAAAGGGGGGAAAATCCAAGTATAAAAAAAAAGACCGAAGTGTAAAGACCAAGGCCGCCTTCGAAGGGCTAAAAAGGCGCCCGGTGAAAAAAGAGAAAGTAACAGTGAGACCGAGGCGGATGGAAAAAAAAAACGGATCGTCAAGTAAGGAGGCAAAATTCTAGGGGAAGAAAATACGGCCCTCTAGAGATGCACGAACAACTATGGCAATAAGGAAAAGGGAACAGGGTAAATAGTCGACGTCACGGAAAAAAAAGAAAAAGATGGAAGTCATTCATTCAAAGGGAAAAAAAAATGTGAAATGCACCAAAGAACGGAAGTAAAACAATTAAATGCCAAGGGACCTGCTTCGAAGGTAGGAAAATTAAAGCAGCCATCTGAAAAAGAAGCCTATTGAGGCGTAAAGTGCAAGCTCAAGGAAACTGTGATTCAAAAAAGATCCAAGGGGGAACTGGTTTCCAAAGGAGGAAAAAGTGAAAAGGTCGAAAGGAAAAGGAAAGGGGGAAGGTTAATGGGATAACTCTTGAACAAGCAAAAAGAAATCGGACCGGCGGGAACACCATGGGGAAATCAAAGATAGGAAGGGGCTGACAAGCGAAAAGAAAACTCCCCCGGCCTAACGAAATTGACAAAACAAAACAAAAAATCCCAAAGTTCGTTGTCACGGAAGAGAACTAAATGGGGGGGGGGACCGGGGGACACCCAGGGGAGAAGGCTTCGAGCGAAAAAAGGGTTTCAACCAAGGGCAAACGCCGTATAAGAAGAACAAAGGCTGGAACACAAATGAAAAGCTCGAGGGAAGGGTTCCACTGGGGCGGGTCGGGGAAAAAAAAAAGTCCGCAAGGAGGGCAGGGCTCCTAAATATACCTAGGTCGGGGGGGGGAAAGATCAAGCAACGAAATCAGTATTACGCTTGGAGGGAAGAAAAGTAAGCACCTGTACTAGTGTACCGCGGGGTTGCGGGGGGAAAAAAAAAAAAAAAAGTACACTGAACAAAGGTGGGAAGTTGGGAAGTTCAATAAGAGAGAAAAAGATTGCGGTCTACTGAGGCTCGAGAAAAAAATCAAACGGAACAAGAACGTCGCTGTCCAAAAAATCCAGATAAACTCGTGGGAAAAGCCGTTCGAACGGTGTCGTGGGGGAAAAAAAAAAAAGCACTACTCTCCGCAAAAGGGAAGAAAAACGGGGGTGAGCTACTTCGAACAGTGGTCAGGGGGCACTTGATCCAGGAAAAAATGAACCAAAGAAGGGTTACAACGAAGAAATCAGCGGCCTCCATGCCAGGGGAGAAAAACCGAGAGAGGTGCGTATAACCCGGATTAGGGTACGCCCCTCACTCAATGGTTGTTTGTTCCTGGTAAAAAAAAAGGCAGTTCTGACGAGGCAACTGGTGCATCATACAAAAAAGAAAACGAAAATTCAGAAGGGGAAAAAAAGGTCACAAAAAACGCTGCTCACCGTGCTTTGGGGGGGAGGCCCCTTGTTTTCACCTTTAAAAAAAAGTTCGCATGACAGGGAACAAGGGTATGACCTCAAGGTGGAAGGGGGGGGCCTAGATTAACGGGGGGAATAAACAACTACACATGTCCAATGGAATTATCTAAAGCATAGGAGCCAAGGAAAGGATCACCGGCCCGCAATCGACAATCAGTAGTACCCTCAAGGAAGGTATCTGGGCACCGGGGAAAAAACAAGGTGCTGGCCAAAGGAAAATGTTTGACATGTTTGGGGACAGTTGCGGGAGGGAAAAAAAAGCCGGCTATCTAGTCAGGCAAGGGGAAAAAAAACTCGCAGAGAAAGACGGTTCCGAAGACGTTGGGGGGCGGGGCAAACCCGCCCCCCTGGTTAAAAAGGAAAGGGGACTCTCAAGAAGATGAAAACGAGGGGAGCGCCAGAACGCCGCACGAGGGGGAAGCTTCAAAAAGGACAACGTCTGTAAAACCCAGCAAAAAAGGGAAGGGGGAAGGGCGAAAAAAACCCTTGAAAGCGACACTCCGCCTTAAAAGTCCGCCCGGGAAGGTAGGCACTCAAAGTCCAAAGCAACGACAGGTCTGGGGGGAAAAAAGGGGGGACGGGATTGAGCCGGAGCCGTGGAAGCACCTGCAGAAGAAAAAAAGAGGGAATCTCCAGAAGAAAAATCCGTCCCATCCAATACTCCCAATCAAAAGGGGAAGGGGGGCTGAACAAAAAGAAACCTGTCCCCGTGGGAAAAAAAAAAAAAAAACCAAAAAAAAAATTCGCCTGCTAAAAAGTGAACGGCACCAGGACCGAAGAAAAAAATGGGACGCTCCAATGCCTGCCCCACATCCAGTGACCTCAGCAACAAAATGAAGGATGGCATTGAAATAAGATCAGAGGAGGAAAACTTCAGGGGCGAGACAAAGGGGTGGGGCCGCCCATGAGACCAGGGGTGGTTATCCTAAAAGGGAAAAAAAGAGGGAACCCAGCCGCCCCCCCCCTCCTTTTGGAAAAAACCGAGGCCCTTGGCCTCCGCAGGACCTGAGCTTCCGTGAAGAAAAACTGGCTTAATGATTACGAGGCAGGCCTCTTGCCCCTCCTAAAAGGGCTGAAGGGGGGGGGAATGGAAAGAAAGAAATTAGACAGAACCCCCTGGGGGAAAAAGGAAAAAAGACGTGTCGTGTCATTAAAATAACCCGGTCAGGGAGAATTCTAGTTGGGAAAGAAGAAACACACCGTCAAAGGTACTCCTTCCTACTGTGTTGGTCAGCTTGGGGGATTCAAGATTAAGTGAAGAACCCCGATTCGCGGGGGGGAATGGGAAATCATGGTCTTTCCCATAGGACATAAAATGAATAAACCAAGGACTCAAAGGTCAAAAGGAAGAACGCCCGACAAAGCGCTTAAAGGAGACGGGTCGGGGGAAAGAACTATGAGAAGAGGCCCCGACCTTGGGAAATCTATATGCCGGGGGGGGGAAAAACGGAAAAACAAGAAAAAAGGCCAAAAGAAAGTCAACATTGGGGGCAATCACCCCTTGTTGGAAGCGAAAAACATATACCAAGAAAGGGTAACTCGAGAAAAGCAGGTTTGCGGATGTGCCGAAGCGGTGCTGACAGAAAAGAAATCGGAGGAGGAGATCAACCCGGAAAAGGGGAACAGGTGGGAGTGTGGTTGCTGCAATGGAACCGTCACTTAGTTCCAACAAGAAAGGGAAACATTCCCGGGAAGAGAATTGGGAGAAAAATCTGCACAAGGGGGGGTAAAGGTTGGAAGAACCCTTACCAAAGGGGTACGAAGGGAAAAAACCCGGTGGGGGTAAAGGGTCCAGAACGCTGACCAACTGAGAAACTGCATGTTCCGAAACTTGTGTAGGAACAGCACTGCAAAGAACCTTGCTTCAGACATTCAGAAAAAGAAAGGTGACCAAGCTAAGGGGGGGTACTTCCCAGCTGAGTCCTTAAGCAATTTCTCCGGCGGAGTTGGGAGGTACCTTGGACATGGGCTCCCAGACAAAAATGACTAAACTTCCAGTTGCTCGAAAAGAGGGGGGGAGTAACCCGGGCCGTATTGTAGGCCCGAAGGGGGTTATGACGTTGCGTGAATTGGGAAAAGTTTTGGAAGTTGAAAAAGGATCGAAGGGGGGGGGATGAAAGGGGTCACGATATTAGGAACCTTGGGCGTTAGGAACACTGACCGGGCAGGCAAAAAGAAAAATGGAGGAAGTAAGCCAGCAGACCTCGAAGGCAGTCGAAACGAGATAGGAAAGCTGCAAATATGTAGCTGTCCGAAAAAAAAGAGAAAAGTAGACGGTGGGGTGGGACGAAGGGCCTGGGAACAAACTAAGTTCAAGCAGTCATCGGGGGGGGGAAAGTAAAAAAAAGGGAAAAACGCTATGGAATCAAAAGGGGGACACTCCAAAAGAGCAGGGGAAGCGTGAAAATTTTCGTACGGCGTGGGAATTTCAGGGGGTTAGGGCACCAAAAAAACGCGGTCCTAAGCGGAACGTGCTTGGGGGGAAAAAACAAAAAAAAGAAAGCTTCATCTCTGACCAAAAGATTCGCATCAGAGACTTGATGACGAAAGGAAAAATTCCCCCAAGCTTTGGGCCGAGAAAACCAATCCTGTGGAAAAAAAGGCCCGGGGGGGGGGTGTCCGATTAGTGGGTCTCTCGAGCGGGATCTGGTGGTAAAAACACACCGGGCCGGGAAGATGGGATGAGGGGAAGCGGGTAACAGCTCAGGGGGAACAAAAAGCCTGGTCGGGATCGGAACTTTGGGGTCAAAACGACTTTGGGGGGAAGAGGAAAGTGTCCCCTGGGAACTATCCAGGTGACCACTATGGAAAAAGAAAACATTTGAAAAAAAACTCGGTCTGGTGGTAAAGAAAAAAAAAAGGAAAAAGAGAAAAAGTTCGTATTAAACAGGGTCTTTCAAAATGTGGGGGAAACGTGGAAACACGTAAGTATATTGAAGTGAAGGGTAGCGGCACGTCTCCTGGAAAAAAAAACATCGAAGGCGTAACGGACTGGTAAGTCCGATGGAGGGGTTGAAAGACCAGGGAAGGGGCTTCCAAAAACGAACGTATCAAAATCAGCCATGAGGGCCGGAAGGGAAAGGACGGGACTGAGAAAATTGTCGAAGGGAAACAAGATGAGCAAAAAATGGTCGTGGGGAAAAAAATATCATTGTTGGTGGGGGGGGGGGGGGAAACGTGACGGGGAAAAAAAAGGTAGGATCGGGACGGAACCCGCAAACCTGGTTCAACGTAAAGGAAGGTTACTTCTAATATATACAAGTGGCCCCCGACAAAAATTCCCCAAAGGGTATAGAAGGAAAAAAAAAACAAGTCCGCCATTTTGTTGAGAATAAAAAAAAGGTAGACGGTCGCCGTGAATCAAAAATTGTCAAAAGAAAAAAAAAAGAATCCGCCTTCGAGGAAAGGGAAAAGACGCCCGATAAGCGGAAAAACCGGCGAGATGAGGGAAGGAAAGAAAATCCTGATCCAGGGGGGAACTCCACGGAAATTGAAGGAAAGGACTTGGCCAGTAAAAAAAAAAACGCTCAAGAAGATCAAAGCCGCCGAAGGCAACAAAAAAAGGGGGGATTTACTCGTGGTGGGGAAAAAAAAGGAAAAAACCCCACTTGGGGAAAACTCAAAAAAGGGGACCTCACTAAAACAGCATCGAAAGTAACCGCCCTAAAAAAAGGGGGGGGGCATGTGTTGGGGGTCCTTCAACAAAAAAGAACCGTTCCGACATCACCGTATGGGTGGAAGGGACTAGTTCCTGGGTGATGAAACTCTGCTGTTTCGTACACCAGCCAAAACGAATCTCGAAGGGGGAATCTTAGAAGGGGAATCGCATCATTTGGGGGGGGGGAGAGAAAGACCATCGGGGGTGGGAGTTTTCGTCTCCAGAAAAGGGAGGTTCTTTTCCAAAACAAACGTTTCGCCCCCCTTAAAGGAAAGGAAAGTGGGGGTTAAAAAAAGAAAGGAGGGGGGGGCGTGCGAAATTGTCCCTAAAGACCTTTAACGAAGGAACTCCCTCAGCAGGGGGGAACCATACATCTGAAAGAAAAGTATGGCCTGGACCAAATAGAAAGAAAGGGTCCACCAAGTATTTGGTTGTGTGCTTTGGTTGGGGGAGTGCCGGACTCCCCTCGAAACGAACACAACCACCCCACCAGCCGTTTCAAGTCAAAGCCAAACAGAAAAACAGATAGCAAAAAGCATCAAAAGAGGTGACTAGAACCCACCCCAGGGGGTTCCAAAACTCTCATCAGGAAGGTGGAAAAAGACCTGGGTTGGAGAATAAAGAAAAGAAAAATGGGGATTTCAAGCCGAACAAAAAAAAGTGCAGGGTGACGGAAAAAAACTTGTTGAAAAAACAATACCCAAAAACACCGTGGGGGACTGGGTCAGAAGAATAAGGGAGCAATATAACAAGGGTTTTGCCACAGAAGTGCCAAGGATGGCTCATTGGGGAAAAAACAGGGTCTCGAACGGGGAAAATAGGTTTATGAAACAATCCTCAAAAGCGTTTCCAGAAAAAAAGCATGACGTTAGCCCCCATACATGGGGGGGGGACGGGACTTGTTGGGTGGCCCCTTAGGAAAAAGGGGACTCAAGAAACCAGAGGAGCCGTAACTCTGTCCAAGAGGCTGAAAGAGCTCAACAGAAGAGACCATCAAAGTCCGCCAAAGCGTGTTCAAGGGCTGCCTTGAATATCAAGATAGGGTCTACCCCCCGAAAAAGATTAGTAGACTGCGACTCAAAAAAAAGGCCACTGTTGCGGGAAGTGCACGAACACGTCCCAAAAGGGGCCAAATTTCGAACCTAGGGGGGATTAAAGAAAAAAAGGGGAGAAGCCCGGGGGGGGAAAAGCGTTTTTACCAAACAAGAATACGTGCAAGGGAAAAGTTAACAAAAACTTCCAAAGGGAGACAAAACGGACCGGGGAAACTTTTTCCGCCATTGCCGTGTTGAACCAGGGGAACGGAAGCGAAGCGGTGTATCCGGGGGCACAAGCGCTGGGTTTTTGAAATGAAAAAATAAAAAAATTCTAAAAACCAAGAAGACAAACGAGAACCGACGAAGAAACCTTACAATAACCGGTACGATCTAAAAAAGGTGAGGGGGAGGTGTAACTAAAGAAAGGCCGGGAAAACAGCCATGTCCTTTATCCTTATGTAGAAAAAAGTTACCCTGAGCTTGAAAAGCACCATCCCGAAAAAAAAAATGGAAGGATGGGGGGGCCTCGCAAAGCAAAAGGGTAACACTGGCCGGATCTGAAAAATGGGGAGAGACAGCGTGGAGCGGTTACAGCACCAAGGAACTCCTATCTTAGGGGGTGGTACAGGTTCGAAGTGAGGAAAGGGCGAACGGAGCAAGCAGCCGTGGACAAAACTAAACCGGAGAGATCTAGGTGTCCCACAAAAGGGGGGGACAAGAAACGAGCGGGAAAGTGGGGTGGGGTAAATGGAGAATGCCAAGAAAAATTGGTGAAAACGTTGGATTCTACCTTCGGACAAGCGTTCAAGACGGGGGACAAGACTTGGTGGTGCACTTCATACAGCTCCATAGGGGGGGAGGAGGAAACATCTAAAAAGGGGGGGCGATCAGGTCG
>Ga0179593_1640386_pt1 | contig 19877 bp, 23 predicted proteins | sample CZODoug2_1_08_16_FD_185931 | JGI IMG/M metagenome (GOLD analysis project Ga0179593, IMG submission 185931) | Vadose zone soil fungal communities from Angelo Coast Range Reserve, California, USA - CZODoug2_1_08_16fungal (PacBio error correction) | ecosystem: Environmental > Terrestrial > Soil >...
TAGCCAAGAGAAAAAGCTTCGGAAACTGAAAACCTCTAGGACGGTTTCACTGGTTGTGGACTGGAGGAGGGACAAAGAGGGGAAAAGAGGGGAGAAAGGAATTGGGTTTTTCGTGGGAGAGGGAAAAAAAAGCTGAACGGATTACACCGGGTTGATCTCTCGACCAGAAAAAACACAACAAGCGAGGAGGAAGAAGAAGGGGGACACCAGAAAAGAAAGTGGGGGGAGGATTGAATCGGGGAAAGGTCCCCCCAATGGAGAAAAAAGGGGCGCGCTTTCCATGAGAGAAAGTAATGCTAACAACCATTGAACAAGCTCTCCGGTTTCAGGGGGCAATTCACGACTGGAATACCGGGAGGGGCTCCAGGATTTGAAGGGGGCGCTCCGTTCCGGCGCAACGGAGTAAACCCCGTAACAAACTTCGTTAGATTACAGCAAAAAAGGAAAACAAAAAGGGGGTCCAAAATGGCCGAAGATTCAGGGGAAGCTGTCCGTCGAAACCCTGTCAAAAGGAAGGGTGAAATCTTCTGAAAAAGAGTCGTTCCAATGCGGTCGGGAGGGCCTTCTTGAAAAAGAGAAAATTGAGAACGGGAGGGAGACGGAGAAGGGGGAGAAGCAATGCTGGGAAAAATTTTTTATCAAAGAGGGGGAAAAACTTCTGGAATTGAAGAACTGTACGTTTCATCCCAGGAAAATATGGGCGAAAGCCGATGCCGCCTTGACTCGCAAATTTGGCGGAAAGCGTCACGGGCTTGAGTGAGGAAGGAAGAACCGTTTTTGGCGATGTGCCATTGGGTAGGTCGTCGGATGGAGGTCTTTAGAGCCAGCATCCTTTGGGGGGGGCGATGTCTCGGGACAAAAGGTTGCTGGGAAAAAGACCATTCCCCCCTCGACTTGATTGCCTGCCTGAGGAGTTCCGAGGGGAGGAGGGATTTTTAAAGGGGAAAGAGTGACTGCGGCTGGGGGGTCCTACGAGATCATGGGAAAAAGGAGGACGGTGGAAAAAAAAAAAGGTACAATTGCAAGGGGAGGGAGGGGGAAAGAGGTTTCTTCCCAGATAAGCTTATTAGGTTTCAGCTTTATATCTCAAGAGAAGCCTGGCATTCGCCCAGGGAAAAGGGGAGACCCGCCTGAAAGAACTTCATGTCTATGGGGGGGGATTGCGGAGGACGTCATTAGGGGGGGTTATCCAAGAGCGTAGGAAAACGCCCCATTTAGGACCATGATCGCGGGGAAAAGAGGGACGCGCCGCTCTCGTTGAGTCAGAAAGAGTCGTCGGGGGAAAAAACGCAACTTTACCTTTAGTTTTGAGGTGAGCTCTGCGAGGAAGCAGGAAAAAAATCGTAATCTCAAAGGTAACGGGAAAGAAGTCCTCTTCCCAGGGAAAGGTGCTTTGGAAAATACTGCAATTCTAGGAAGAAGCAGAAGGCGAAGAGAGAAGGGGATAGTTGACCGCTTCGTTCCCGAAAGAAGGAGCAGCTCAAAGAAATCCCCACCCCCTGGTCCTTTCGTGGGAGCCCTTAGGGTTCAAAGAGAAGAGTTGGCGGGGGAAGCGCGGTAAGAGTCCTATATCGGTTCAGAGAAAAAGAGGGTCTACCGGAAAAAAGGATTCTATATTCTCTTCATGAGTCAAGACTGGCTGCCCTAGTTGGTCTAGGAAGCACTTTAGTAAAATACATAGGAAAGGGAGTAGAGGATATCAAGTGTTGTCCATACAACACACTAAAATGGGACCACACAAATGTCTGGAAAACAAGGCAAAAGTAACTATATCGGGGAAGAAAAAGGACCTGAGTCACATATTAATTTGAGAGGATAAAGGACTCATATAGTAACAATAAAAGATAGAAATACACATCGACACGCTCTAAAGGGGACAGAATAAACCACCGAAACGGAGAAGATCTGACTCTTGACAATACATCAGAAGGGAAAAAGATAAAAGAGGGGTGAGGGGAGGGGATCAATGTTAGGAAGTGGATGTATCACAAAACACTCGGGAGGAGGAAGGGTGCATAAATTTGACCAAAATCAACTCATCATCGGGGGTCCTCCGACGGAAAGAGGTAGATTCTCAAAAAACGTTGCCGATATATTTTGGGAGGGACATTGGTAGCTGTCCTGGTTCGATGTTGGCCGATGGGGGGGAGAGAGAGATTGAAGGGGATGGTCTCACAGAGTCTTGAAGAGTACTCCTCCATGATTAAAAGTCGAAAAAGAGAGGGGAACTGACCCGTATAAATGTGTAAGGAAGTACCTCAACAGGTCATATTGGGGTCAATACAGAGGGAGGCGTAAGCCCTAGACTGTGGAATTGAAAAAGGTTGAGAAGAAGGTTCTTTTCGCTGCCGAGAGACAGGACCGGGCGAAACCGAAAAAAGAAACCGGGCGGGAAGAGAAATCACGAAAATTTTTGATGTGCGGCATGTACTTCAATTAGATAGACAAACGCGTCTATTCAGCCGACGCTCAAGCCGCCGGAGAAAGATGAACTTCAAGATCAGGGGGAAAAGGGGAAGGCCTCTGAAGAAAACTGGGTTTAGTATAATTTCCCTTTGGATGACAAAAAGAAGAGCTCAAGAAAAACTACATAGAGGTCAGTGCGTTTCGTAAGGTTTGCCGAGAGGTTTCGAAAAAGAATAGAGCGGATCGCCACGAATGGCAAATACTGGTAGTGAAAAAGCGGAACGCTCTATGAAAAATTCCGCCCCTAATTACGATTGAAAAGGGGGCAGCGGAGAGCCTATGAGGGCTGTTGAGGAGAGAGGCAAGATGGGCTCGGAGCTAAAAGCGGGAAAGGCCAAGCTTGAAGGGGGAAGAACCTCTGACACAAAGAGTCATTGGTCCTTTCTAAAAGGGGGTTTGATACCTCGATTCAAAAGGGGCGCGTAGGAAAAAACTCCGATAAGGGAAAAAAAGACAGTTAAGAAGCCGACCGCCCCCCCCCAGAAGAAAGAAGCAGGCAGGCAACACGTAAGGAGGAAAAAAAAAGGAAATCTGATAAGACTCGAACCAAAGGAAAAAGTGATGCTGGAGGGGCAAGGAAACACTTCATCCCCCCCAAAAACCAAAAGAAGGCAAAAAGAGAAAAAAACGGAAAGGACGAAGAAGAAGGGAGTACCGAAGTCGCTCGAGAGGGGGCTAGTCAGGGCAGTTTCATCGAAATAGGGTCAAGGGGGGGATGAAACACGGAAGCAGTCAAAAGAAAGGTGGGGCGCACAAGAAATAAAGTGAAAAATACCTGGAGGTCGAGAAAGTCAAGTCGATCAAGTCCGCTGAATCCTACCTGGTCCAGAAGAAAAGTGGTGTTAGATTCACAAAACAAACGAGGGGCCAGGGCTCGAGGCAGTCGATGGCGCAACAAATACACGATTTCATTGAAGCTAAAAAAAGTGCACACCGGGGGAGAATAAGAGCTGTGGGGAAAGGGGTGGCTTCGAGTTGGAAGAAACAAGAAGAGGGAGTTCGTCGTTCATCCGTGCGACCCAGGCTTATTCAAATGACGGGGGTAATTGAAAAACGGAAAGAGGGGAGTCCTGGTTTGAAGACTGACATGGAAATCTGACTCGAATCTAGCAGAAAAAAGCGTTGCCGTGGTCGGTCGATTCCAGATAACAAGCGAGAGGGAAATTCGAGGTTGAAGAGAGAAAAAACAACAACGGCGGAAGAAGAGAATTGACCCAGAAAAGACGCTTGTGAGAAAAAAAGGGAAAAAACAACGGCACGACTGAAAAAAAGCCTGATAGATTCGAGGCGCTGCAGCACCGAATCATGAAATGAACCCGTAGCTCAAAAAGGGGGGGGTCAATGTCCAAAGCTCGTTAATCTTGTCAAGCCCGGGAACGAAGAAGAGCAACGTTCGGCGGAAGGTACTCAACTCTGCCGTTCAACCCACGAAACATTGCGGTGGAAGCCAGTAGACTCAGACCCCGGTTTGAAAAAAGGGAAGGAACATACGGCAGGCTGAATCGAGCCTCGATCCTACCTGAAATTAAGTGGGGGGGGGCTGAACAAAAGAGTCGGTGAAATGCTTCTGTGAATACGCCGGAATGTCGAAGAAGGAAGTTGCGTCGGGGGGGGTCCTTCAAAAGGACGCATGCTATTTTGTGAGCCAAAATAGGGGGGGGGGAAAAGGGGGATTGATACCTAAATGGGGAAGTGGGCCCCTATTTTCTGAAGTAAACTGCCCTTGCGAGTTTGGGGGCGGAGGAAAAAGGGACGTTGAAAACAGTGATAAAGGAATGGCGGGGATTTCAAACGTGGGGTCGGGGAGGGCTTGGGTGGAGGAGGAGCGGGTGGTCTGAAAGTTTTCCAGGATCGGAACTCACATCCTTTGGGGGACGGGGAGGAGATGGAAGATCATTGAAAAACATCCCCAAATTGAAGTGTACCTGCCTGGGGATGGAAAAGGGGCTTCGTGAGTGGGAAACTGTCGACGGGGGCTCGCCGAAGATTTATCGTCTGGTACTAGTATCATGTTAATCGCGGAAGGGAAGGGGTTGAGCGCAAAGAAAGTTTGTAAGGGAAAACAATAAGGGGGCGTGCCAGGTAGGTTTCAGATTGAGAGAAGAAGAAGACCTCCTGCAACTTCGGCAATATTTTGAATCGCAAAAAAAACGCCGGAAACCCTGAAAGGGAAAGAGGACTAGAAGGGAGGGGTACATCGCAAAGTTCGGGGGCAAGATATAGCTCTCAACTAAAGAGGGGGCCCTTAGCGCGGGCGCAAGTACCTCCTCCAAGCTCTCAGTGCGGGGGAAATAGAGGGGCGAAAACCCCTTTAGGATGGGGGTTCTTGGATCTCGGCATAAGTGAAGGAAAGCCCTTGCAGAAGGGACACGGATCCAAATTCACTAGAATGGTGTAGTCGGCTCGGAGGGGAAGCCAGGTGCGGCTCTAAAGAAAAGGTCGGGGGGACGCATAATGGGAAGAGCTCGCTAGGGGAAGAGGGGAATGCTGCTTTTTGTAAAAGACCCTTGCCTGACCTGCCCAGATCATCCAAAATCCCATAAGAGGGGGAGGGATTTCAAAACCAAGTCTACAAGAAGATGTGACTGGTTTTCAGTTTAAAGGAGAGGGGAAAAAACCGATAGCGGGGACAGCGAAGAGGCGAGTAGGGCTACTGCTCAAATATAGAGAGGCTCTTCATGATTGAAAAGAGGCCCGAGTGTGTCGGGGATCCTTTAGGAGAAGAACCGAGCAGGCTTGCGATCTTTCCTGACCAGGGAGGAGGGCGCTGAGGTTCGCCTTTTGAAAGGGGCGGAGTCACTGATTCAACTACTTTAAAATGTAATGAACGCAAAGGTAAAGAAAGTACCAATGAAAAAAAAGGGCAATGCTAAAATGTTGCGCCGACACAAAATAAAAAGGAAAAAAAGGGGGAAGGTTTGAGATCGATCTTTCTAGGAGAGGGTCGGGCGCTGGATCCCGACACCTCCTATGGAGTTGGAAGAAGAAAAGGGAGGAAAAATGGGGGGGGGGGGGAGAGACACACAACAAGGAGAGAGCATCAATCTACCATTTGCCGCGGGAGAAAAGGAAGAAGACCATCGGCGCGGATGTATCCGAAAGGTCCCACGCATCGCGAGCAAAGCTACCGCGGGTCCACTGCGTAAGGGAAATTTGGAGAGGCAAGAAAGGAAACTTTGGCAAGGGGGTTGGTGGGAAGTCTAGATCGGGTATTTTGGAGAAGGGGAAAGGGGGGGTAAATATTCCCAAAAAGGGGTGACTCAGTGACTCCGCCGAAAAGAACCTCCTCGCAAAATGGGGGGGGGGAAAAACCGACGAAGAGAGGTTCGATTAAGAGGGGATCGAGACCCACTGGGGCCGCAGGGAGAGAAGAGAGGACTGTGACATTTTCGGCATAAAGAAACTCGCAGGAATTCTTTTCGCTGGAGAGAGGCGCAGGACCCGAAGACCCGCCACCTCCGAAGGACGTGTATCGTGAAACGAAAGACCAAGGAGGAGGGGGGGTGGATGAGCTGCCGGCAGGTCAAAAAGGGGGGCTTGAAAAGCCGTCAGCAACGAGAACCGCGTCGCGGCCTCGGGAGAAAGAAGCAGAGAGACGGAAGCCACCTGCTTTCCCGGGCAGAGCAGAAAAAAAATTTCCCTAATGGAATTAAGTCAGTGTCCCCTTCAAGGGAGGTCACACTGGCCAAAAGCGGAAAACTACAGGGAGGTCGTCAGAAGGGGGGGGACGAGAGATTACATCCCACCTCAAATTCCAAACCACCTCACTATCGCGGGACCTATAGCAGCGTCAGGCAACGCGAAAAGGGGGGGTGCGTAGGAGCGTGGGGACTTCCGCGCGCTAATGACAATGTCAGAAAGATAAAAGAGAGAGAATCGACATAAGGCTGAATGTGATCGATTCAAATAAGTACAAAAGGCAGGATTAAAATCTAAGCTGAACCTAAAAGCTTTAAGCAGTGGGAAATTAAGACACAATACTCGCTTGGGTGGTTTGGCGCTCAACCCTTACTCTCCTTTGTATGGCGGAAAAAAATGCACCGAAAAGAATAGAACCGGCAAAGGAACAAGGCAAAGAGAAAAAGGCACAGAAAGTTCAGGGTGGTTGTCGCAAGGGGAAAAAAAGAGAAAGAACTCTGGATCCGATACAGAGGGGACAAAGTGAATTTTCAGCCAAATGGGGAGGGAAAGGGAGGAAAGCGAAAAAGGAAATCCCAAAAAAGACGAACCCAAGAAGGAAAAAATGCCCCACCTAAAGAAAAGGGGGGGACTTATGGCCGACAAGTCGCGAGCTCTCCAAAGGGAGAGTCAGTTTCATTTACTTGTCATAGAAAATAGGGGAAAAGAACAACTGCGTAAGAAGGCCAAAACAGCTTGGAAGAGAGGCATCTTTGTTGACAGCGCTTGAGAAAATAAATGAGCAACAAATCCCGATCAAAGAAATTTCCTGCCCCGTAACAAAGGCCCGACGAACTCGTTTTGAGTGCAAACGCTAACCAGGAAAGGAGGGTCTAGTCCATAATGGCAAATACAATTTTCAAGGGGGGAAGCGATGACCAAGGGCACAGGGGGAGGAGCTACGGCAGAAAAAAGAAGGGGGGACCGTGGGGGGGGAGGCAGGGAAACTGGCGAAAAGGTTAACTGAGTTCGGCGTTCATCCGGGAGCAGCTCCAGAGGTCCTATCTTACCGGGGAAGGGAAAAAACTTGAAACCCCTTGGGGGGGAAAATTGCTGAGAGCGACTCGAATCGATCAGGAAATTTGGGGGGGGAAGCGTGCCGGTTCTTTGTCGATCCGATAGGAAAAAAACGAGTCACCCCTTCGAGGGAAAAAGAGAGTTCAAAAGTAGGAAAGAAAAAAAAAAGGTCACAGCGTTTAAGACGTTACGCGTTTTTAGATGAAGAAAGAACAACGGCACCTTCCCCCAATGGAAGGAGAGATTCGAGCGTCTGCTTAGAGAAAAGGAAAGCAAGTGCGAACAACCAGAACTCGCGTGGGCCCCGGGAAAGAGAATCGCCGGGGAAGTCTGCTAGAACGCGAATCCTGTTCACAGAATCCGTTCTTAGGGAAATAGATAAAAAAGGTCCAAAGAGAGAAAGCGCCTGAGATGCCAGGGGGGGAGCGCTTCCAAAAGTGTATTTTGCCGCTGGACATCAGCAAGAGGATCCATGAAAAGGCGTTTGTGAAAGAGGAACTGAAGTGACGTTCCAATTCGAAGAAGGGAAGGAATTAGGGGAACTTGGGAAAAACGGCAGATAGGGGGGGGAGAAAGGGTTCGAAATGCCTGTCGACTACTCATCGAGTGGGTGAACAAAGTTTTGGCCCACTTTTGGGGGGGGGACCTGACGTGGGATAAAAAGGGCCAAAGGGGGCGAAACAAGAGAAAGCGCTAGCGGAGAAATCATCCCTCGCTTGAAGCCTGAAGGGGGGGGACGTTAGGTTTCGATGGGCAGGCTTGGGTTCGGAACGGGTGGCTGAAGTTTTCCAGGGCAGAAAAATCCAGCATACTTGGGGATATCACGGCGGGAGAAAAGGGTTCTCGGGGGGGGGAAACTCCAATTAAAAAGGTTGTCCTGCCGGATGAGAGGAGGGGAGTCGTGATTTTAACTGTCGGGAAAGGCTCCCGAAGATTGAGGGAATAAAAGATCAGTTGAATCGCGGCGGAAAAAGGACGGGACACGTCGAGTTGGAGGGAGAGTTTAGTCCCAGAGGGGAGGGGGGGACCTTTTAGTTAGCTTTAGAAAAAGCGTCCTCCTGCACTTCGAGAAGGAAGGTTGAATCGAGAACCAGAGAATAGGACGCTGTTCGGTTAAAAGAAAGAGGTCATCGGGCGCGGGTTCGCCAAGGAGCGTAAACTCCCAGTCTTTGCCGGCGCTGTCTCATCGTACCGGGAGGCACGGGGAGATCAAGGGGGGAGGGTGGGGGGAAGAGAAGGCGGCTGAAATACGGGAGATGTAGTTGTCTTACTCAGGAAGAGGGAATTTTTAAAGCCCTTGCGACTGAGAGTAATCTCCAAATTCAATGGGGTAACTGGTTGCAAAGGAGGCAAAGGGACGCCAGGAACTCTCAGAATTCTCGGCGGCTTGATTCTCAGAAGGCTGAAGAAAAGACGCGGCTAGGTTCAGGAAAGGGGGGAGTTCCCATTTGTCAGAGAGGAAAAAAAAAAAAGGGTCGTGAGGAAGGAGACGGCCGAATCGGAGAGTTGGCGGGTTTCGGAGTCTCTTTCCTTCTCCGGGGAAGACGAAAGATTCCTGAGGGAGAATGGGGGGGGGAAGAATTTGGAAGAGAGAGAATACTTAGAAAAAACGGCCAGAAGGGGAAAAGGGTTACCTTTTAGGAAGAGGTCAATCGGTACCCCGGGGAAGGAGAAAGGACGGCAGTTTTCCTGACACAGGTGAAGGTGCAGTTTTCTATGAGGGGGTAAGCTCAAAGGGGAGCACTGAGTGAGTTGGGAATGAGGGGAAGATAGAGGGAAAGAAGCACCTCGAAAAAAGAAAAGGACATGGCTCACCGAAGGTTGCGCCTCTCGAAGTTATCCGGCAACGATTTTAACAGAAGGGATGATCTTTGCTCTCCGATGCGGGGGAGGGGGGGGAGCCCGGAGAGAGAGACAGGAGTTGAATGGTATGAAGAGACAACCCGGGGGAGGAAAAGAGAGTACATCCTTCCTACCAGTTGACCGAGGGGATCCCGATCCACCCATAGAAACTGAGATCCTCCGCTAAAAGAAGAGGGGAAAAAGTCGATCTCAAAAGGCCGCGCAACATTATGGGGGGGGAGGAGGGGAAGTTGAGCAAGTCTATTGTAATGGAGTACAGATCTTTGAGGGGGAGAAGGGGGGGGTTCATTAAATATTCTCAATAATTAAGACCGTAATCCTCCATGAGATAAAAGCGAAAAGAAAAAGGAAACACTATACAGGGGAGTAGAAAAGGGAGGACCTATTCCTAAAAAAGGAGAGAAAGGCCCACCGTCCCGGAGGGCCTCATTCAGAGCAATCTCGACTGTACAAGAAGGCATTCGCCCTACTCTCAGAAGAGGGACTGCCACGCGGATCGGCGGAAGAAGAAAAAGACCACCTCTAAAATCAAAAATAAAGATATGGATTTTGGATGAAGCTGCGGCAGGCGGGGGTCAAATGGGTTTTGGGCTGGAAAAAAGGCGCACTAGACAGCGGCGCCGTCAAAAAACACGCAGAAGGAAAAGGAGGAAGGAAATAATCTGCTTCCCTTGGCCGAGCCAGACGAAGGGTTACCCCTAATTGTACTTTGATTTCCCCCCCAGAAACTGACAAGGGGAGGGAAAAAAGTGCAGACGAATAAAAAAAAAGGTGTCAGGGAGGGCGTCAGCGCGATTTGCCGCTAGATTTCAAAACACCGAACGGAGAGCTGGAGAATCTCAATACGGAGGTCTAAAGACCTGGGTTAACCCGTCCTCCTCAATGACGATGGACAAGTAAATCAATAAAAAAATCAAGGGGGAATGGGAAGGGCTTTCAGGAGAGATGACAAGGAAAGATTAGCGATTAGCTATAACTGAACCTACATGGCAAGACAAGTCTTTAAGGGAAGAACCTCTGTAAGAAAAGCATTTTCCTTGTTGGAAAAAAGAGAGGCCTCCTTTAGGGAAAAGCAGGCAAATGATACTCTTAGAAAAAGACGATAAATAGGCGCTACCTGCAACCTACATGTAATCACTCCGAAAAAGAGGGAAAGAACGCAGGATTCAAAGAGGGTTAATGGTGGAAATTAACGGAGGGGAAGAAAATCCCGCCGTGATTTCCAATCCAAAGGACTGGAGTAAACGGGACATCATTAACAAGTAATGCCCACCTATCCAAAGAAACATCGAAAACCAGCAATCGAAAGGGATGAATGGGAAAAACGAAGTAAATCTGCCGCCAAAGGTGGAGACAATGTTCAAGTTAAGGAGAGGAAATGGGGGCCAATGGGATGAGTAGAGTCCAAAAAGCGGGAGTAGAGTTCTTGACAGCATTCTGCCGAAAAAGAAAGTAGTACGACGCAAATCCCGAGCTGAACAAATTCCGGCCCTTAAGACAAAGGCCCGACGAATTGGTAAAATTCAGAGAGGGGAAAAGTTATAGAGGAGAACCGCAAATACAACTAGTTTCATGGTAAGAGATGAGGATTTCACACCTTGTTTCGGAAGGACGGAACGCAGGGGTACGGGGGGGGCAGAGGGAAGAACGGAGCGAGTTTAATTCAGGAGGTAGACATAGGCAGAAAAATAAAAAGAGAACGGGGACACACCGCAGAAAGGAAGGTTGTGTGCGAGAAGGGGGTCAAAATAGAAGATAGGAAATTGGGGAAGCGTGCCGTTGTTCGTGGGAGAAAAGATACAAGCGAAACGGTCTTAAAAAGAGGGAGGTTGAATCTCTCAAAAAAAAAGGGGTAGAAAAGGGGAAGGTGTAGGTTTAGAGGAAAGAACAACGGCACCCTTTCCCCCCACTTCCTGAGAGCGCTCTTTCCAAAAATGAGATCACCGAGGGAGAAAAAGTGGAAAAAAGAGGGTCTCCCCGGGAAGAGGGAATACCCTGGGATCTGCTCCCTGATGAACGAACGAACGTTCAATTTCGAAAGGATTCGCACTCTACAAAAAAAAAAAAAAAAAAAAAAAAAAAAAAAAAAAAAAAAAAAAAAAAAAAAAAAAAAAAAAAAAAAAAAAAAAAACAGGAAAAAAGAAAAAAAAAAAAAAAAAAAAAAAGGGAAAAAAAAAAAAAAAAAAAAAAAACACAAAAAAAAAAAAAAAAAAAAAAAAAAAAAAAAAAAAAAAAAAAAAAAAAAAAAAAAACAAAAAAAAAAAAAGAAAAAAAAAAAAAAAAAAATAAAAAAAAAAAAAAAAAAAATTGAGAGATGAAAAGGCCTTTGTCCAAGTGGCACGCTCCCAATAGTTTAGGTGAAAGGCTTGAAATAGACCGCCTCATTCCCTTTCACGGACTTAGAAGGTTTGAAATCCTTCTTGAAAGGAGTTTCCAAAAGGAGGTAAGGCGCTGAATTGGGAGGCCGTAGTTGAGTAGAGCTCAGTTTAACTCACTCCTGCGAACAGACTCCGCTGGAGAAAAAGGTTTGAAGGGGAAAAATGGGGAAGCCAGGGAAAAGTCAGATTAGAACTGCACCTTTCGCCACCTTTGGCGGATCGCTCTGACTTGGAGCCATAAAAAAAGCGTAATTTAGGGGGGGGAGGAAAGGGTTTTCGATGTTCTCTGAAAGGGGGGGTTAACGCTCGGAAACGCCATCCATCCTTTGGATAAAAAACGGCTGGCTATGTCGGATCCGATGTTCGCTTTGGGGGGAACGGGGCAAAGGCCCAAAGGGGGGGGGACCGGAAACTGTCAGTTTGGGGGATATTGAGGAGGGGCCGGCTCGAAGAAGAGGAGGGGGCTGTTTTTCCTACGAGTAAGGGGGGGGATCGCGGCAAAGGGGGAAGGTTGAAAAAAGAGGAGTTGGTGGGGGAAGGGGCCAATATAAAGATTAGGGGTCAAAAGCTTTAAGCCTCAGACAGAGGACCTTCACTTCGGTCTTTATTTGAAAAGACACGCCTTAAAGGAAGGGGCAAAGGGGAAAAGAAGCTAGAGGAGGGAGGAAGCTCATTCGGTTCGCACCAAGAGGGGAAAGCCAAGGAGGGCACTGATCGCTGCGCATAGGAAACGCCTCGTCCCTCGTGGGACGGTGGGATGGAAATCAGAGAGGAAGGGAAAACCAAAAAGGGGACGAGGGGGGGAGCCGAGCAAGAATAACCCTTGAATGGACCGGAATCTCCCATTCAAATGAGGGGAAGTGCGTCGGCGCGGCCCAGGGAAAGCCAGTGCGAAAGGCAGCGAATTTCTGAAGGGGAAGAAGGGAGGAAGAGCGGATCTCCGGATGAAGTTGCAATCTTTGCAGGACAGGCAGGCAGCGCATACAAATCCCATCAAAAAGGCTTTCTTGATGAAACCCGCCGATCAGAAAGAGGGTCGTTTTCTCAAAGGAAAAAGCTGGGCAGCGGAAGATTATGGGACTGAGGAAGGAGGCACATAGAGAAAGGGTGCCCGAGTGGGGGGGTCTAGGATCCTTTTAGGAACAAATGACCCGGGTATTCTCAAACGGGGAAAAAGAAGGGACAAAGGGAAAAGTTGGGGCAAGGTTATCTAGGGATGGGAAAGAATATGGAATGAATGAAAGAATAGAAAAATAAAAGATCTAGTACTACCATATCGGACACTCGAAACCATAAAAGGACGATTTTGCGCCTCTCGCCAAATATGAAGGAAGAGGGGGAAATTGAGGGGAGAGGAGAAAAAGAGGGCGGAAGGGGGCCTATTTAGTTGGGAGAAAGAATCAGAAGTAGGAAAGTAGAGATCTCTCAACAACAACCACGAGATACACCTTCCCTACCATTTGACCAGGCTGATTCTCAACTCCATAAAAGGAAAAAAAATCCGGGCCCAGAGGGAAGGGAGAAGAATGAGACAAACTCGGGGAGGAAGCTATATTCGAAAAATGCGGTGAACAATGTACTTTTAATCGAGGTAAGTATTGGGGTAATGGTAGTACTATATTTTTTGGGCTGGACTGTTCATTATGCTTACTCAGTGACTCCGCCATGAAAAAAAAACGAATCGCAATGGGGAAAAAGGTCAAGGAAACTGTATCGACGGGTCGGTCCGAATTCATAAAAAGGGACAACCTATACCCACTCGGGCTCCCGATTGCTAATCAATGAATAGAAAAAAAGATTGGAGGAGTCGAAGAAGAGGAGGAGTGTTCGCTGCAAACGCGCATGAAAAAGGAGACGAAACCCGAAAAAAACGAAGTCTTCGGATTCGGCGGCGAAATGAAAAGATGGGGAGGCATGGAAAAAATCAAAATACCTGTACGAGAGAAGAAGTATGGTCCTCAAGCCGCCGGGAAGTTGCATAGACAACCACTGGGAGGGAGCAGCAGACCATGGAATTTTGTAGATTACGAGTGTCACTTCTTCAAAGACACACTGGCCCGTATGCAAAAGAAGAAAAGAAGACACAGGGTTTCAGGGGAAATTTCAGCATCGATGAATCACCGAACTGAGAGCGGCCGATGCAAAATGCGCCATCGTATCAGGGAATACTGGAGTTGCGCAAGGAAGGCAAAAAAGGAAAAAGCAAAGGGACGAAAAGAGAAAAATCAATCTCCAGGAAGGAACTTGGGGAAACGCTGAAAGAGGAAAGTCCGAAGGGCAAGTAGGAAGAGTCTATAAAGAAGTGAAGAACGCCACGCCTTTAATCGGGGAAAAGCTGAAGCAAGGGGGAAGGGCCTGGGGAAAGCCTTTTTGATGACGCGATTCATAAAAATCAGGGAAAAACAAAGGAGCTTTGCGATCCGCAACCGACAGTTACAGCCGCCGCAAATGCAGAATCCTCGGCATGTCAGGGGGGGAATGGGGAAAGGGAAATAGAACGAGGGATCCGAGAAACTACGTTGGGGTTCAAAAGAAAAAAAGGATTCTTGAGTTCAAGCAGGAACACTTCAGACTACTCCGACCAAAACTGCACCAAGAGAGGGGAAAAACTTCCAATAAACCTCGAAGGCACAGGGCTCGATCTGAATCCAAAGTTGTCAGTCGCAGGTTACGTTCATCGTAAAAGAGGGGGGAAGGGGGAAGACTTGGACAAGGGTGCCAAAGTAGCGGCGTCTTGACAGAAGTTCGTAACAAATAAAACGATCCTACGCAATCCCGAGATGAGACAATTCCGGCCAGAAAAAAAAAAAAAAGTAAAAAAAGGGGGGGGCGACTCGTGGAGGGGAAACGCTAATTAAAGGGGACAGGCGGTCGATTTCCAGGCAAATACAACTATTTCATGGGGATGAGGGCCAAGTGGCGACAACGTGGGTGGAAGGAGCCCTGGGAGGTTGGGAAAGGGGGGACGTCCAGATTTGCGAAGGAGCGAACTTTTTCAGGTAGGCGTTCAATAAAGAGACAAAAGAATGAGGAGAAGAAACTTACGGAGGAGAGGGTCACTGGTTGTTCGCTTGACGTGGCTCATGGAAAAGAAAGAAAAAGACTATAAGAGGGGGGGGTGGGGGGAAAGGTCAAGGGTCGTGGGGCGATTCCAAGATCAGAGAAACGTCTTCCAAACTTCGAGGGGAAGAGACTCAAAAGGGAAAGGAGGGAGTAAACGAGAGAGGAAAAGAGAGTTTAAGAAGTTCCGGTTATGGAAAGAGAACGGAAACAACGAAGCTTCCCCCAATTGGGATAGCTTCGAGGTAAGGTGCAAGGGAAGGGGGGGAAGATGAACCCAGGCGCGGGCAAGGGGTTCAATTCCCCGGTAGCTATTTGAAGGGGGGATCGAACAGGGTAACAAGAAGAAGGGGAAGAGTCTCTCCGTAGGCGATCTGAGTACCCTTCCCAACATTGGAGGGTGCATCTGCCTTATCTCCTAAAAATTTTCCACTTGGCCTAATGGACCAGATATTGGGTTGGAAAGCTACGCCTAACCTTAAATTGAGGGGGTTAAATCTTCTAAAACGCTCGTTCCAAGTCGGGAAGGGCAAGGGACGGAATTGGGAGAAAACTCGGGGGGGGTTTATTTTCGGTAAAACTCCGCTAGGGGGTGAGTCCAAAGAGTTTGACCCACTTTGAATTGGAGGGCGTGGTGGAAGAAATTAAGAAAGGTTCGGAACGTGACTCGCAACAAAGGCAGATACTCGCTTCGAGGGCCATCAGAGGCCCAAGTTGCTGAATGGGGGGGGAGGTCCTCTTTTTCGAGGAAATGGAGGCAGAGGGGGGGGGGCGGAAGGGGCCTAAGCATCATGGGTCTGGGAAAAGAAGCGGGGCGATGTCTCGGATCCACTGTATTCGCTTGTTTCGGCGACCCATTCCCCCCTGAACAGTTGGGAGATTTAAAAGAGGGGAGGGAGGGGTAACGGTGGGAAAAAGGCTTTTTTTCCAAGGTATCATTGGAAAAATGCGATCAAAGGGAGGGGGGAGGAGGTTGAGCCCAAACAGGACACAGTCGATTTGGGGGAGGGTTCTTCAAAGGAGCGGGGAGTTCCAGGGGTTGTTGGGAGTATAAGCCGACGCCAGGGACCCGAAAAGCGGCCTTGTACTGGTTGAATCGATACACAGCAATTCATTCGATTGAAAAAAAAAGAGGACTTGGGGGAAATAGTTGATGACGGGGGTTCGCCAAAAGGCGCAACTCCCTTGCCCTGATCTGTCGCATAACCGGCTCGGCCGCGAAAGGGGATAAGAGAAGAGCGGGGGGAGGGGGGACCGGTGTCGCGGGGGGGGGACCTTAGCCTCTTAAGAAGGCAGTGTGAAGCACACACAGAAGGTTGACACTCTTAACTCTAGACAATTAGGTAACTCGGGGGAGAGAGGGAAAAGGGGGGGAGAGGGAAAAGGGGAAAATTTCTCCGGCGGAGAAGCCGAGGAAGAGCGGCGACGCGTCTAGTTGCGCCTGCTAAGCAATTACGGACCTGCGCAGCAAAAAGCCCATCCGCCTGGTCTTGAGGGGAATTCCTAGGAAAAGAGAAATAGCTCTGTCCCTGAGCCGGAAAGACAAGGCTTCAGTAAAGGGGGCGACTGTCCGACAATGTCAAAGTCGCCTAGACATGTATTCTCCTCACCCGATTGGTCTATTATGGATAGGAAAAAAGAAAAAATCTTACAAAGGGGGAGAATGAGGAGATTGGGGGAAAGTGTCAGTTGGGCGAGGAGTGACTTGGAAGCACGAGTCACTGAGTCAATATTTATTTGAGAATATGGACAGTACAATGTATCTAAAAATCAAAGAGGCGACCAGTACAATCGCCACGCGAACGGAGAAACAAGAATGTTGGAAGGAAAAGCCGTCAAGAGGTTTTCTCGAGGGATAGTGGAAGCGGATAAGAAGAACGATGGAGTTGAGAATCCGGGCATCAGGAGGGTAGTATTTATGTATCTCTCAGAAAAAGGAGGAGGCAAGAGAGAGAGAAAAGAAAGAGGGGGAAAAATTGCCAAAGAGGGGGATCCACTCAGCCGCCGAAAATCGCGGGAAGAAAAAGAAGAAAATCTGTCCAATCGTTGCGGTATAATGAAGGGGGCGAGAAGCGCAACATCTTTTGAAGCAGGCTTGTGTCGCTTGAGAAGGTAGTGTAACTGAGGGGAGATTTGGGGTAATAAAAATATCTCAAAGAAATGGACCCGTGAGAGAAAGAGACTAAAATCGCACTGACACGTAATACCTGTGGATGATCGACAATCAGTTGATACTCAAGGGACCGATTCCCTAAAAGGAAGAAAACCCACGCGTAAAAGAAGATAGCCTCAGAGAAGGGGGCTCCCTACTCGCAATTCTTTTCAAAAATTATGCCCCCTCTAGAGGAAATGCCCTAGCTAAAAAAGAAACGGGGATTCTTATTAAGAAGGAGACCGGGGATTTGGGGGGGGTAGGATGTCTTTAGGCACAAGCATGGCTCAACTATACTCGTCGAAGGAAAACATTCTTCGCTCAGAAGAAGAAAAAGTGCGATGAGCTTAGGAAGGTTCCCCTGAAGGGGGAAAAAGGGACCCTAATTACGTGGAGGGGACCTGCAAATGGGAGGGGAACCTGGCCGTATGCCGTAGTCAAAAAGAAGGACCGGTAAAGTGGGACAAACAGAAAGGATTGCCAGAACTGTAGAAGCAAAAAGTTCTCCGAGGAAATCGATCAGGGCAAATAGGGATTTGCGCGACGGGGCTAACGAAAACAGAGGGTCATAGAGGGGGGAAGCCTATTAAAAAAGAAGGGTTTCAGGCGTGGAAAGGAGAAAGAAAGAAAGGAAGAAAAATGTAGTACTCTGCGAGGAAATAAACTAACTAAATGGCGCGTTATCTGGGACGAGGGGAAATAGAAGAGGGGGGGGTCTCTCAAACGTAAAAAACTTGGTGCACTAGAGAAGGGACTCGTAGGAAAAACAGCCGATCAATCTTAAAAAGAAGGTAAATGAAAGCAAGAAGAGTCCTGCAAAGGACAAGTCGGGGTTTGAAAGGGGGAAAAATGGAAACCAAGCGAACAAGGACCTCGAGACCAAACGCCGTGAATTTAAGAAGGGAAGAGGTCCGAAAAGGAAAATCCGACGAAAAAATACACCGGAAACCAAAAGGAAAGTCGCTGGCCTCGGTGGGCCGTAACGAGTCGCGCGAAGGACGACAAATGTGTCTCTTCCAGGGGTTACGTTCAGACGGGTTCAAAAAAAAAGAGTATCGGAGGGAACGTCTTTGGATCACAAGGAAAGTCCTTTGACAGCGGGAGGAAAGGGATGCGATCCGACGCAAATCCCGAGCTCAGAAATTCACTTCCCGTATCCTGAAGTCCCGACTGAATTGGAACGACTAGGGGGAAAGATTTCAAAAAAGGATTTAATCGATGAAACTGTCAAATCAAAAGATGGGAAACTATTCTTCAAAAGGGGAACCGGAAGCTATTTGGACGTCTTCAGAATACCACAGAAGTGGGGGGGACTAGAGAAGAGGTGCGAAGAAAGGGGAGGGGAGAGGCATAGAAGAAGATCCCAGGCCGTATTCGATCCTTACATTGTACTTTACAAAAAAAAACCCGTCGAAAGGTAATTGAAAGAGGAAGATCGGAATGGCCTCGAATGAATCAGGGGGGTAAGAAATGGACGTTGAGTTGGTCTATTCAAGGGGGAGCGCAACCGTTCTATTTCGAGGTTTAAAAGAAAAAAAAAAAAAAACAAGGGAAGTTTCCAAGACGGAAAGGGGAATTTCGCTTGGGGAATGGAATCGACGCAAGAACGGCAACGCTTCCCCCAACGATAATATCCAAGACAGTGTCGACAACCAGAATCTGTCGCGTTTCAAGGTTGTTCAATTCCGCCTGTAAGGCTATGGGAATACCCCTTGGATCTAAAAAAAGTGAAATGTGAAAAAAGAGGTCTTCGAAGGGAACAAACATTGAGGAAAGGAAAGAAGTCCTGGGGGAGGTGCCGAATCGCTTCCCATGAAATAAGTATTTGTCCATCTGTACCATCAGAATCAGATCCTGCACGGAGGGCAATCTTGAAAAAAAAGGGACGGCACGTGGAGGGGAGGGGGACGGAATTGTCCGGGAGAGGGGGCTTGTCGTCGGAAGAGAGAGGTTTTTCAGAAAGCGAAAAATACGACTCCCTAAAAAGAGTTTTTGGGTGCAGGGGGATTGAATAACGGGGGAGAATTTTGCCCCAGGGAACTGCCCCGAAGAAAGAACCAAATTATTGCAAGGAAGGAGGCCGTTCGGCCATCAGAGGCCACAAGGGCGGAAGGGGGGGCTTTCCCGGAACGATGTGCAGCTTGGGGGAAGGAGGGGGGGAGGAAGGGGGGTCAAAAAAAAAGAGAACCTTGGAGGAATGGTCTCGGATAACAAAGGAAAGTTAGCGGTTTGAAAGGAAAACCACTTTCCCCCCTGATTGAGTGTTGAAAGGGAGAGTGTCCTGGCGTTTTGGGCTGCGTGAGGAGTAGGTTTCCGGCTCTGCCGAAATGGTGACGAATATAGGGGAGGGAAAAAGACGGTGAAAGTCGAGTTTGGGGGGGAAAGTTCTCCAGATACGTGTCGTGCCAGGTTCAGCTTTATGCTCCGCCGCGGGTCCAGAAGGCGGCTTGTCTTATGGAAAAAAAAACCCCGGAGAAAGGAAATGTAGAAGAAGAATAAAAGAAATCGTTCCATAGGGCGGACGGGTTCTCAGTGAGCGGAAGACTCACTCCCAGTATTTTTATCTGGGAGGGACCGCCTCGTGAGGGGGAGGGAAAAGAAGGCGGAGGGAAAAAAAGAGGACCGGTGTCGAGTAAGGTTTGTCTAGAGAGAAATGCCTGTGAAAGCCTGCAAAAGAGTATCTCCAAATTCAATGGAACTGGTGCGACAAGAGGGACCAGGGAAGGTGATCAGACCGCGGAAGCTAAAACTGAGAGCGGGGGACGCCGGTCCCAGAGTTGCGAGGCTTTTCCAAAAAAATTGCCGGTAAAAATAAAAATCCCATCAAAAGAAGGGACTTAAAAAAACCAAACCCAAGCCGTTGACCTATCGAATAGTTCGTTTTTCTCTCAGGGAAAGGGGGGGGGAGAGAAAAGAAAGGAAGGGGGACCGACAGGGATGATCGCGCAGGGCGGCCCGAGGTTGTCGAGAGTGATAAAGGAAGTAATCTTTCCCATCTGAAGGGAGTCTACACCTGCTTGTCGGGGCCTGAACACAGGTATACGGAGAAGGGTTGCGCGTGGAAGAAGATCAATGGGGAAAGAAATTAACGTATAGAAAAATAAAGATCCAGAAATCGAAAAGAAAAAAAAAAAAAGGACATTGCTCAAAAAGAAAAGCTCGTCGCCAAATATTATCCGTCAGGACAGAGTTTGAGATCGATCTTTGCTCAGGGGAGGCGCGAGGAAAGAAAAACGGGAAATCCAGGAATAAGAAGGGAAGTG
>Ga0179593_1320689_pt1 | contig 19876 bp, 23 predicted proteins | sample CZODoug2_1_08_16_FD_185931 | JGI IMG/M metagenome (GOLD analysis project Ga0179593, IMG submission 185931) | Vadose zone soil fungal communities from Angelo Coast Range Reserve, California, USA - CZODoug2_1_08_16fungal (PacBio error correction) | ecosystem: Environmental > Terrestrial > Soil >...
GCCTATGAGGGGTGGGGGTAAGAGATCAATGCTATTATGACGCAGAAAAAAAAAAAAATAGGAGGTACAACAAGGAAGATGTGTCAGTGGAAACTCAAAAGAAAAGGTTTCAACTGCAACGGCCTGAGTCCATGCCCGGGCAAGGAAAAAATCCACCTTAGGGGGATTTTCCAAGGGAAAAGACAGTTCAGGGAAAGAAAAAAGCAATAAAGAGGAGACACTGGCCGTCGAGGGGAGGAAAAGAACAGAGGACAGTAACTTCTGGGGGGGAAAAAATTGGGGGACAGGCCGTTCAAAGAAGATGACGCATAGGGTTAGCAAGAGACAAAACCGAGGGTAACATGGAAGGCCCATGTCTCGGAGGAGGAGGTGATAAGGCGAGCCCGCGAGCCTCGAAAAAGAGAGGATGGAACATCCTTAAGGACATCTCTGGAGGGATGCTGGGGAAGATGGGTGAGGGTGTATGGGAGGGGAAGAACAGAAAGACGCACTGTCGGGGGGGGAGGGCAACAAAGGCGGGGGTGTCCAAGGTCTCACGTCGAAAAATTTATATGGGGGCATCAAGAGAAAAAAAATAGCAGAGAGCTACGAAAAAGAGTTGGTCAGCAGGGGGAAGAACGGGGGCCGGGACACTCAAAAAGTCCAAGACCGAGTTGATCTTCTAGGTCGGATTGGGAAAAGACTGGGAAGGACGAAGGGGGCAAATTTGAAGGAACATCACCGAAAATGGGAAGAGGCTCGGGGGAGAGCTCTCGACGGCGGGGAAGGAAGAGAACGGAAAGAGAACTTGCCCTTTCAACAAGAAAACACCTCGCAACAGAAGCGGGAAAATTACAGGGCTGACCATCCCAAAAAGACCGGGGGGGGCTTTTTGCTGGGGCGCGGAAAAAGAACCTGCCGCTTGGACCAAAACTCAAAATCAAAAAGAATTTGGGGCGGAGAAACGCTTGAATATCCGCAGAGGACAGCAAAAAAAGAAGCAGCCGCTCAGAACGAATGCCTAGAAAGGCACAAGATTTAAAACAGAAGAAAGGAGAATAGACACAGGAAAAAAAAAAAAAAACGCTGCAAGCCTCTACAAAGACGACACACTTCGAAGAACGGGAAAAGCCTAGGACGACTCGAAAGACAAAAAAGTGCCCAACGGCCAAACTATCAAAGGAATCGGAGAGAATGCGAAAAACCAAAAGGCTGGGGGGACTGGCAAGTAAAATGCGATCGCACCAAACGAACAACACACCAAAAAAAGGGGGGAAGAAAGCAGGAGGGGAAAGGTGAGATGAAAGAATCCAAAATACCGGGAGGCGCTTAATCTAATCCGCCCAAGGGGCTGCATTTTCCATAGGTGGGGGAGGGAACATTCACAATCTCTAAGAATTGTTCAAAAGACGCCAAGGAGGGACTGGGGAGTGAGGAGATATAGCATGCCAAAAGGCCCTTGTCTACAACACGAATCCAACCGACTTTAAGAAGGGCATGGGGGAAACGTCAAAAAAGACATGGGGGAGATAGAAGAACAACAAAGTAGGAGGGAGGTGTCAAAACAAAGGGAATAATCTGAAAGAAAGGTGGGGTATTAAAAAAACTTGAGGGGATGCTCAGGGGGGGAACGAAAAGGAATAGGAGTTAACGAAAAAATCAAGAAAAAGGCTGATCCTTTCGAGTGACCAAAATAGAAAGTAAAAGAGGGGGGGAAACTAAGAAGTAAAAAATAGCAGCACCTGGTGGGGGGCTCGTCGGAGGGCAAGAAAAAGGAACGAACTTGGAACAGGGGGGAAAGGCGTTTTTATAAAAACAAAGAAAAAGGCCATTTCCAAAAATTGGGGGGGAAGGGGAGGGGGAGCAGCCGAAACCGAAGTCAGAGTAAAAAAATCTGGTTCTATTTCAAGGGTAAGGGGGCTAGGGAAGAAGGGTTGTCCTATTTTGGAAAGGAGGTGGGGACAAGAGGGAGAGACGATAATGGGCTAAAAAATTCGAATTAGAATGTTTGTAGCATCGGCAGGAGAAAGAATTTCAAAGTCTGATACGGAGAGAAGGAGGCTCAAAGAATTTCATGGTTTGAAAGGAAGAGGAGGATCAATGTATCTGGGGGGGAGAAAGGAGGGAATAAGAAAAGAAAAAACAAAGAACGATCGCTGGAGAGGGAGGGATGGGGAAAAGCAGGTTAAAGGGAAGGAAAAAGTCAAAAAAACACCGTGGGTGGATGAGATCTGAAAGGACAGGAAGAAGGTACGAAAGCGGGGGGGAAGGCAAAAAGGACTTAGTCTCTGGAGAGAGGTCGTTCCGAGAGGGAAAGCCCCTTAAGAGGAATTAGGAGGGACACCAAGGAAACAAAAAACGGAAAAGGAGCGGAAAAGAAGGGGGAAAAAGGAAAAAAGACACGAGGAAGTTGAGGTATGAAAAGGGGGAAATGGTCACTCACGTCTGTAATAAAAAAAAAATTCGCACTAGGAGTTCAGCACAAAAAGCCAGAAAAGAGTTATAGTGAAACGAACAAGAATAGGGGGAAATGCAAAAGTGAAACCTGACAAGACGAGAACCGTGAGTCTATAAAATCCTCACCCTCACATCAAAAAAAAGAACGAAGGAAGGGAGGAACTTAACCAAAAAAACGACGGGGAAAAAGAGGTGGGAGCTCAGGAGAGGAACAGAGACAGTACGGAGTGACTAACTTCTCGGGGGCGAATGGCCTGAGAAAAGGGGGTCAGCCAGGAGGTGCCGAGGGGGGAATGTTTTCAAAAGCAGAAGGGGGGGCTAAATATCTACGGGAAAGGAGGTCCAAGAAATCATTCGTCGGGTCTTTCAACGAAAAGGAAAGAGAAGACGGACTTACTCTCTACAATAAGGCTAAATAAGGGAAAAGAAGAGGGCAGAAAATGAAACCTCTCACGAGTGAAGGAAAAAAGTCAGTGGTTGGGCGGAAGAAGGAGGGGGCTTTAAAAAAGCATTATAACTTGAACACACCTCATAAAGCCACACAAACGTCTGGGGAAGGGAAAAAAAAATAGATCGGGAAGGGGAAGATCGCCGAAAAAAAAAAAACGAAATATTCTCGACAACACTTAAGTTCTAACGGGGATAAAACAGGCGAGGGCGCCCTTCAGTGCCGGCTTCGAGCTTGAAGGGGGGGACCAAGGAGCAATGTAACGCTGTACGCAAAAAAAGGAATTCGGGTACAGGGGGAAAAAAAGGACTCCAGACGCAGACAAGAAGGTGAAACATCTTTCGAGGAAGTAAGGAGGGCAATCACGCCACACTGCGGGAAAAGGGGGAACCCTTCCGAAAACCTCTGAAGGGAAAGGTGACGCAATAGGAAGAAAAAATAAATTTCAGCAAAAAAAAGTCATGGTTCCTTCGGGCGAGAGAGAAAAAAAATACGCTAAAGCAGGATGTGAAAGAAGAAGATCAGCAAATGAATTTGAAGGGGTGGAAAATGCTGAAAGAGGATTTGAGAAAAAGACAGGCCACGTCCTGGGGGAGGGGGGTAAAAAAAGAGGGGAGTTTCCCAAAGGGGAAAGGCACCTCACTCTAAGGGGTGAAGGGGCCTGTGTGGCTCGCAGGGTGGAAAAAGCGAAGAGCGGAGAACGAGAAGCAGAATGACAGGGGTCCATCCCTGGAATAAAAAGAAAAAAGCAGATTGATCGGTCTCGTGGGCACATTGTCCAAAGGGGAGAGGAAGTGCAAAAAAAAACCAAAAAAGAGGAATGGAGAGGGCAAAAGGGCGCGTCATACGATACTGGAACAAAGGAACGAATCACTGGGGAGGGGAGCCGATCAAAAGAACGCCAACATCGGTAAATTCGAACCAAAAGAACAGGAGGTTTGCGGAGAACAATAAACCTACCGCTTCGACCCACAAAAAAAAAGATAAGAGTTTGGGGCTCGCACATCTTCAGTCTAAAAAAAAATAAAAAAGGCAGAACTAAGAGGGAAAGCAGCAGAAAGTCTAGTTCCCGGAGGGAATGAAAAAAGTCTTGAAGAAGCTGGAAACTCGGGCAAGGGAACGAGGGGGATACTTCGGGAAATCAGAAAAAAAAAAAACTTAAGAAAAAGGAAATGTACGGCTAGAAAGTCCAGCAATCCACCTACGAAAAAGGAAGAAAAGGCGAATCCAGGATCATTACGGTAGGGAACAAAATCGGGGGCTGAACAATGACACGATCAGGGAGAGCTGCGCAACAGAAAAAAAAACCTACAGTTGAAAAAGGTGAAAAGTATGCCATGGGTGGGAATTGAAAAAACAATTCCAGAGTAAAACGGGAGGAGGGCGCCATCGAAAAAAAGCCCACAATGTGCTGAAGAGGGACCAGAGCGGCTTCCAAGGGGGAAAAGATCTCAAGAAGCGCAAAAAGACTCACGTTCTTGGTTTCGAGGACGGAGAAAAGGGGGGATTGTGATCTTACCACTCAACGAGGAGAAGGACCGAGTGAAGGGACGTTGCACGACAGGGGGGGGGGGAGATATCCAAAACCAAGGGAGGGGGGAAGGAGAAAAGACAACAATAGTGACAAACGTACTTTCCTCGAAGAACTGGGGCGCAAAGGGGGGAAACGACAAGACCCTCATCACCGGAAGGAAACACGAAAGCTATGCCCGAAGGACAATAAAGGAAAAGCGGACGGAAGAACTAATGCCACTAGCACCCCGTTGGGTGCTTCATTAATGTTGCCCAACTAAGACCGGGTACAGATTAAGGGAAAGGAATCACAATTTAACCAAAAGGGTCATCAACCATGGGGGAGGTGTAAGCGGGTTGGCGCAAAAAAAAACAAAGAAAACACCGCCATGAGGGAGGAAGCCAGGGTTGGGGGAAGGAGCATGATTGCCCACGAGGTCTCCGGGAAAAAAGGAAAAGTAGGGGGGTGGTTTCTGGGGGACAAGAGGAGAAAGCTACTGGGACAGCGAACGTCGTTGGGAGGGATCCGGTACGTGAAGGAGGATTCAAAGAAAAAAAGGGGCCAAGATCTAGAAAAAAATATGCCACAGCTTTTAAGGCCATATTGGTCGCCTATGATGAAGAAGGGAGAAATTTTAGGGAAAAAGGAAGAAATAGAGAGAGGAGAAAAAAGACATGAAGCCGCGAGAATGAGGATGAAAAAAGGGGGGTGGGGCTAAAATCAAAAAAGCCCACCCCTGTTGGCGAATAAATTACCGTAAAGGAGGGGGGGCAAAAAAAGAGCCGGGGAAATTGTTGAGTTGCAGGGCAAGGCAGTTGAGGGGGGGAGGGGGGGGGAAAGAGGTAAAAATGAAAAGGCATTAAGCCAAGAAGTGCGGTTTCCGTCACACTGGGAACAAAAACTTCGCTTAAAAGGAAAGGACAAAGAAGAAGACAAAAAGGAAAGTGTAAGAAAAGGGGAGGGAAAATGGAGGAAAAAAGGCGTAGAGAAATAATATAAAAAGAGCGCTTGGGACACAATAAAAAAGGTTAGGCTAAAAAAATCTTTAAAAAAGAAGTGGAAGGGGGGCAGAAAAAAAGTTAGGACTGTGGAGAGGGAGGACAAGGAGGGCCACACCCACCAATTAGACAGCAAAACGGGATCAGGATTAAAAAACAGGGGAACCACGAGCGCCTAAGAGGGGAGGCACGAAACAAAGGGGCAAGGGGCTGAGGTAAAAAAGGCGCTTTGACGAGCAAAAAAAGGAATCATGTTACGACAGGGGACAGGGTCCAAAAGGGGAAAGGGGGAGGAATGGTTTCCCGGAAGAGAGGGACGGGGCAACTGAGTAAAATTGGCCCGGACGTCCGACAACCAATGGAAGGGGGAGGCGGAAAAGGTAAGAAGAGAGGAGATCTAGAGAAAAGGCTTAAGGAACGGAAGACGTATCGCAAAAGGGGGCGCAGACCCAGAGACCAAAAAGTCAGGTCGAAGCTTGTGTTGGATTGTGAGGGGGCTAAGAGAAAGGGCCGTCCTCCACCTGAGAAGCTACAACAAAAGGGGGAGGAGGGAAATGGATGAGGAAAAGGGGAGGACAAATAAAAAAAAAGAATGATCAATCAACAAGATATTCAAAAGTGGCAATCTCTTAGACGGTCTCAAAGCCAAGTGAAGCGCCTGCGCACGTCTGAAAGGTAGCCAGTAGAAGAAAAATGCAGAGATAATGCTGGTAAAAAAAAAAAACGTGTAACGCATACGAAAAAAAAAAGAAAACATAGTGCATTCTCTCTTCCGGGAGTCCAAAAAAAAAACTTCGGTAAGTAGTCAAATCCGAGTGAAGGTAGGGACGCAGCAAAAGGAAGCCAAACGCCGAACACAAACGAATCCAAGGAAAGGACAGAAGGAAACGAGGCATACAATCCTCTAAATCTGCGGGGGGGGAAAAGGAAAATCAGTGGAATGTTGGGCAATGTAGAGGGGGTGGAGATAGTCGGTCGAACAAAAAAAATGGTACTTTGAGGGAAAAGGACTAGGGGAGGAAAATGTTCCAACCAGATTTTTTCACCCGACCGAAACGGTATTTGATGGGGCTTAGAAAGAGAAAATGCAGAACGAGAAAGCGACGAGAAAAAGATGTCCATCAATGACCTCCCGAAAGGCCCTCGGCTTGAAACTCTGGGAACAGAATTTGAAGGATGTCTGTCAAAGGTAGACCACCTCAACCGGGGGGAGAAAGACGATCGGAAAAAAATGGCTTATCGGAGTGAAGAATGGGAAAATAAAAAAAAAAGTTGCAACTTGCCCTGAATCAAAATAAGAATCGGGGGAACATACAGAAAAGGGACAGGGGAAGGATCCCACCAAATTGGGTTGGTGATTCGCCACCTCCACCTGAAAGAAAATCCCTCAGCGGATAAGGAGGGGGGGCGCGACAAAATGGAGGAGATAGCGAGTCCATCACAACTCAGGAAGAATAAGAATGCCAAATTCCCGAGGAGGAAACGAAAACAGTCTCTCAAGGTGAAGCTTTCAACTCAGAGGGGGAGGACAAGCTCTCCAAAAAAAAAAACGAAGAAATCTAGCAGAAAAGGAGAATACTCGAAGGAACAAATCCCTACGTCCCCAAAACCAAACGAAACGGAAAAGTCATGAACGTCTCACCATAAGGGGAGGAACAAAAAATAGGCAAACGGTGCCAAAATAACGCGAAACCCCAAGAAAAAAAGGTAAGGTGCAGGAGCTTAAAATGCTGTCCATGTAAGGGTCGCCACTTCCTAGGGGGAAGAAGCAAAAAACGGGGCGGCAGATAAGTATTGCTTGCAAATTCAAAAACCGAGGAAGGGGCCACCAACGAAAAAGGTTCAGGGGGGTCAGCAAGGAGACAACAAAGTGGGTCGCGTACACACAGAGACATTCAATGAGTAAGAGAAAAATTGGGACGGTGGAAGGAGAAATCCGTAGGGGGGGGGGGAAACTCTACAACACCAACAGGAGAAGAAGACTTCTCTTATATGCATTGCATAGGAAAACTGAGGCCGCGCATGGAAGGCTACAAGGGACAATACGGCATCATCGAAGCGGAACCGACATAGAGCCTGGAGAGGAAACGATTCTTACATCCATACTACAAAAATGGCAACTAGCAAAAACTGGGGGGAGGACTGAGGGAAAGATGGGCTAACAAAAAAGGGACAAGGGGTCTGAGTGCGATTGCCTCCAATGCACAATAATTTGAGGTTCCCTTAAAAAGGCTGGGGGGGTGCGGCGGGGGGGAGGAAAAACTAAACACAGAGGAGGGGAAGCAATCTGGGTGTGCTGAATCAAGGTACATTTGCTGCTTCGGACTTAATAAGGCCGATGTCAGGGATGGCCTGGAAAAATAGGGGAGAGCGCCTGAAGTCTCCTCTCAGAAAGTGGGGTCGTTCTGAACGAGGTGAATTTTCAAAAAAAGAGGAAGAAACTAAAAACTACTTGGTGGGAAACGGGAGGAGGGACTCTTAAAAGGGATTAACAGAAGACAGGTGGTGATGGAAGAAGGGGAGATGAACAAAGAGGAGACTTAGGTTTAGGCATTTGAGGATCGAAAAAAAGAAAGCCACCCGGGGATCTCAAAAGCTGGGGGAAAAGGGCTAGGGGAGGAAGGGCAGAGAAAACTATGCAGATCTAATTCCGAGGAGAGGCATTAATCCTAGCGAGGAAAGGTGAAAGGGGGGAAAACCGAAAATTAACAAACACGACAAGAAAACGTAAAAAAAAAGCACGAGGGAGAACTTTAAGGTCGTTAGAAAAGGACCTGAAAAAAAAACGCGCGTCTTGAGGGAGCAGATAAAAGGGGGCCTCGCCTTCGATCAAAAAGAAAACCGTTCGGGAACAAAAGTTGAAAAGGGGTCAAAAGAGGTCCTGACGAAAACAAAGCGGACGGTCTTAACCCCGCTTAAACAGCCAAGAATACACTTAAAAGAGGAAGGAAAAAAGGCAAGGATGGCACCGATCAAGCCCTGGAGGCAGAGACAAAAGCGCCGGGGGAAGGGGGGGGCCAGACACATTGGCCAGAGGGGAGGGACATTAAAAGTTTTTCCTAGGGCAAAGATAATCAATGGATCAGACTTAATTTGGGAAGGCAAGGCAAGGTTTCCGAAACTGGGACGGAGGGGGGGAAGAAGGAAGAACGAGCCTGAAAATTTCAAAGTAAGGGCGCTTCGTTCGTGTCCTTTGGCAGTCGGAAAAAAAGTAAGAAAAACGAGGATCCGTAAAGGGTACTTGAAGCAGAAGGGAAGAAGGGGCACAAAAAGGGGGGGAATGACAGAGCAAGAGGGGAAAAAAAAGGAACAGTTTTGGAGAATATCTTGTGTGGACGAGGGTTTGAATTCTGCAGGAACATGAGAACCCACTAGGAAAAAGACAACCCACTTCGGTAGAGGCTGAGAGGGCTATGAAGTGGGTAAAAAAAAAGACTGACAAAGCCAGAAAAATCAAAACAAAATGAGGCTGAGAAAAACGAAGGAAAAAAGAAAGGAGATGGGCCAGCGCAAAGGAAACAACAGACGTAGGCGTAAAAACCACTGGAAAAGTACGCGCAATCTCGTTCCTTTAGTGAAAAAGGACATGGACAAAACGAGCCGGGGAATTGGGACAAATGGAAACGGGAAACGCTCTACACATGAAAAAAAAAACATTGGAAGGGGACAAAAAAAAAGCCGGCAGTTGACGCACCAACGAAGGCACACACTGAGCAAGGGAAGGGGAAGGGAGGGGAGGGGCTCGAAAACAGAGAAATCATCTTGTGAAAAAGGGGAAGAAATTCCGAGAGTTGGATTTGTAACGGGGATGCGAATGGATGGTATACAAGGCCGCACGCCAAGGTCTGTCCCAAGAAACCAGTCGTGGGAATGGTCAACCAAGAGCGGGAAAAAACCTAACACTTTTTCTGGGAGGGTGCGCTCAAAAAGGAAGTCGCAATCAACGACCCGGAGGGAACCGCAAGGTCCCGCAACACTTGCACACTCCCAATCAAGAACTCGGAGAGGAGAGGTACACCAAAGAAAATTTACAGGGGGCTTCCAGTGCAGGTTGCGACCAAAAGCCTTCAAATGACCGAGCGTTTAAGGTCTAACAGGCGAAGTAAGGAAGGGAAGGAGAGACTTTGGCACTTGCCCAATCACAGCCGGGGACAGCAGCATGTAAGACGGAGAAAAAAAGCCCAATCCGGTGGCAGGTATGAAGAGGCGGGACACCTCAAACAAAGACCTTCAGATCAAGAAAAAAACGATAGGGGCGAAGACGCTCAAAAGCTCTTGCCATAAAAAAATCAACAGCTGACCGCAAAGAGGCCGACAAGCCCTATTAAAGGAACCCGCGAGAGAAACAAAATGGATAAATGGCACGAAAGAGCCATGAGAACCCGCAATAAGAAAAAAAAAAAAATGACGGAAAAGCCAAGTCTTCTGCGAGAAGGGGGGTAAAAAACTCCCCCGAAAAAGCCGAAAAAGGAAAAACAGACCAGAAGTGCCTTCGAAAAACAGAATTTGGAGGAAGCCAAGCGGGTGAGCGTTGGGAACGCCTTCAACCCAAAGACAGGAGAAGAAAATAAGGGCCATTGGATCTTAAAAGAAGAAAAAACATCCAGGTACGGGAGATGTGACCGTCCGAACAAAGCAAGGGGTCAAGTCTAGGAGGGCAGGGGAAAAAAAAGCAGATCTTTGGGTCAACGTAAGCCGTGGTCTTTTTCTGAATAATGCAAGGGGGCCTTGCGCCGAACAAGGATCATAGGAAAGGGAAAAAGGTTGAAAAAAAGGTATCGGGGATCCAAACAACACGGATGGGAAGGAGGAAGAAGAAGTCTGATAGGAGAGGGAAGGTCAAGCAAGGACTCAAGTGCCGCGACCTAAAGGAAATAAAGTGACAAGAAGATCAAAAAGAACAAAAAAGGGCATAGAAGGGACTGTTTACAGAGAATAAAGAGGCAAAAAAGTCAAAGAAAAAGCAACTAGCAGCCGAGGCGGGACGATTAAAAAAATGGCGGACCCAAATCAGAAGACCGGGAGAGGAGGAGTGGAGAAATCACTCAGGTCAAAAAAGCGGTTCACTTGGTCCAAAACATTCTTGGGGTTGGTGCGGATGTGTGTCTGGAAGGCACCTCGGACGAATGAGATTCAGAAAAGGAAAGAATAAGGCAATGAAAGGAAGCAAAAAGAAAAAATTTAGACCGCGAAAGGAGGGGGGGAGGGAACAAGAGAGAAAAACGCTGGCGCGATCTGAGTTTGGGTAGTGAAAAAGAATTACACAACCAGCGGGTGCCAATTCTCTACAGCGTGGGTATAGGGAAGGGACTCGATGGGAGGTACAGAGGATTTACTGGGGGAACATGCGAAGGGGTTTAAGGGAGACAAACGATGAACCGGAAGGGGAGGAGCAGGGTTTAGGATAGCAAATCAACAAAAAAAACCAGGGGTCGGGAGATATAGGGTGCCTGATGGAGACTGGAGGAAGTTTGGGGGAGAAGGAAGGGACAAAAGTTCGGTCTTCTACGAACGGGGATCCTCCTAAAAAATTAGCCAGTCTGGCATCGGTGCAGACAAAAATTGTAAAACAAAGGAAAGAAGGAAAAAGTCCGAAAAGCACCGAAGAAACGTAGGGAGGGGAAAGCAGGATTGACAGGGACATTGCTGACAATCACTGTCAGAAACCTGCGCGTATGATTCTGAGCAACAACAAGCACGAAAAAGCGGGTATGGCGGAGAAAAGCCGATTTTAAAAAAAGAAAAGAGGCCGGGGGAACAAGTACAAAAGGGACAGGCCGGAAGAATAAACAGTCAGAGGCAGAAGAGGGAACCGATCAGGACTACTTAACGAAAGACAGGGGAGATGTAGGGGAGCTCGGAAACCGCGGACCACCCAAAATTGGGAGGAAATGTGCACACTCTGTTTTGTATCCGGAAAATTGCATAAAAAAGCAAGCAAGTGCATCAAATGTGGCAGGAAAGAAATGAAAAGGAAAAGGGAAAATGACCGCGACAACTGTATGTAAGATTCGGCTCAGGGCTGCGTCAACGTATTTCAAAGACGGAAAAGGAAAAGAGGAAGAAAGAAACTGCACGAAATGTCAAAGGGGACTAAAAAGATTCCAGCCGATTTAGATAGCCCGCGAAGAATGGAAGAATCATTTAAAAGAAAATCTTTTTTTCTGGAAAGGAGGACGCAGGGAGTTGAAGAAACACAGAGAGCCATGAAAAAAAGGATTAAGGAAATCAAGAATATACCAGGATTACGAAAAAGAGCAAGAGCTCAAAAAACGCAACAAAAATTCGGATGACAACAGAGTGTTACTAGGCAAAGCATAGTGTTAGAAGATTTAGGAGGCAGGGAGCACGGGTAGCGCGACAAATACTCAGGGTCCAGGACGGGGAAGGTGTCAGAAAAGAAGGACAAACCTACATCGTGACAAGAATTGCAGGAGAATGGACTCGCAAATAAAATATCAATGAAAAAAGGTCAATTGTCCAACAGCTTCTCATTGGAAAGGACAAAAAACACGCCTGAGCCAACGATAATCACACACGTAACCAGTGGTAAAAGCGTAGAACGTGCTCGCGATCATACGACCTTCAGTCAGATTCGTGGAAAATGAAACATCAGTTAAAAAACGTAGGGAGATTTTGGAGGTTTCGACCCAGCCTAGGAAAAATCCAAGGAAAGTTGTTTGTCACCAAAAGGAGGGAAAAAATACGCGACCACGCTGGGCTGGAAAAAGGGACATCGATCCAGCGAGTCTTGGCCAAGTCCAGAATGGGGGCCCAAAAAAAGAAACAAACTTCGAGTCGCTTGGAAAGGCGAAGGGGAAGGTGGGGTTTTCAAAACCAACAGCCCCAAGGGAGAATTGGAAAACATCGACGGGTATTACTTCGCCGCAGCGGCAGCGTAGAAATGGGGAACTTACCGGATCAAAACAGCATCCCATAAGAAGGGAGAGGGAGAAGGAAAAATCCGGTGAGGGGGGCTTGAGCTTAGCCCCCGAAAAAGACGGGGGTTGTGGGGGGGGGGTTGTGTTGGTGGGGTTTTGGTGGGGGCATCCCAAAGCGAAGATAAGGGAGGGTGGCGGCCCGATCTTGAGGGGTCTAAAGAGAGGGGCCACAAAGAGGAAGGACCTGCATAGGCCGAATTCATATGACCAAAGGGAGGCATAAGATAGCAAGGGGAAAGGAAAATCAACTCGCTGGCATTGGGGGACGACTAAAAACCAAAAAACAGAGAAAACAAAAAGTCGGTCGCTGAACCAATAAGCGCTCAGAAGAAGTGTGAAAAGCACAAAAAGGAGAAAGGCCGAAACAAGAAGAGCAATTACAAGGGCCAAGGAATGGCTTGATAGCTCAGGGGCTGAGACAAAGCGTAAAAAAAGGAAAGGATAATAGTCTTTGAAAATTGGGTGGCTTAAAAGAAAAAAGTTCCATTACCGTAAAGGGCCAAAGCGAAGCAAAACGGGGAAAAAGTGGACCCATTAGGTGCTTTCAAGGTTCAAAAAATCTCGCTTATTGAAAGAGAAAGGTTTATGAGAGGGGAGTTCTTAGGAGGAGCAACTATGTCCATTGTTCACGTACACAACCGGAGGGAAAGGCATAAATATGAGAGCGGGTTACGAAAACGCAAAGGAAGGGGAAATCTCGATCACAAAGGGGAGGAGGGAAAAGAGAAAAGGCAACTTTGAATTAGAGCAACGGGCCAAAAGGGAAGTAGACGCTGGGAGCGCAGGGTAAAGATAAAAAAAAAAGACGTGGGAAGCTTCAGAGACACACTCACAAGATGATCGGACGCTGGGGCCATCAAGAATGGGCTTCACCGCAAACTAAAAGCTAGGGTGCACTAGTTCAGCCCGGGAGAGGAGATCGGCGACCCTGAAACTGGTCTTAAAATGGAGTGGAGATCACCAAATGCCATAACTTCTCACTGGATTTGGTGAAAAAAAGGGAGGTCTCCGAACGAGAGGACTTGATCCAAAACATTTAAGTAAAGAGCACGCTTGCAAAATTTGAGGCCGCGTGCCATAGTGCGGACGGGAAAGCGCGCTAGAAGAGAATGCAGAGGAAGTTGGGTGGAGGAGAGATGAAGGCGTACAAGCGGGAGGGGAAAAGATCGGCAAAAGGTTAGAATTCATGGGGAGGCAAGAAATCAACTAGTAGAGATGTAGGGAAGAAGACGGGGAAAGAGAAAAAAAAATGACGCAAGCAGGAGGGGAGGGGGAGAGGAGGTGAGGGTCAAAACAAAAACGATGTTTGCGTGAGATACTCAATGTACCTGGCTTTTTAACAAGGGGGAAAAAATGAAAAAAAAAAATCTACGGCGCGATCTTAAGGACATTAAGCCAAATCTGACGTGAAATTAAGAGGTGGAGGGGTGGGGCAAGGAAAAAAGGGGAAAAACAAAAACAGCCGAAAATTCCGGGACCAGAAGGAAAAGCCAGGTACTGTCGGAGTAAGGAAATGATGGACTGCGCCAAAGGCGCGGAGCGAAAGCTATTGGAGTGAACAGAGAGAAAAATAATCCACAAGCTGGGAAAAAGTGCGGGAACACCTTGGGGGGGAAAGGGAACAACGAGTGCCGGAAGACAAGGCAATTGGCGGGGGACATGTGCGGGGTCCCATAACACCGGACAAAAAACACACGCAAAGCCGCAAAGAAAGAAGGTATCGACGGTGGCACCATACGACTGGAGAGGAAATCCAGTTGGGGCGGCTCTCTCCTACGAAAACCGTGGTCACAATGGTGAGACAGGGTGCTACATAAAAGGTATTTGGCTTCCCACTTAGGATGGCGGAAAGGCCGGATCTGCCAAGGTGCCAAAAATTATGTTTCCGGAGCTGAATTAGGTTAAAACCTGAAGAGGAGGAACGGGGCGAAAGCAAGGGTGCCACTGATGTCGGCTGTAAGTCCACTAGAAGGGAGGAAAATGGAAATAAAAGAAGAGGAAACAAGGAGAATTGTCGCTAAGATTCACCAAAGGGACACAAAATGGGGAGAGGAACCCCTCAGCGTCGGTGGGTCGAGAGTGAGGGGAGTTCAGCAAACGCAGGGACTTCTCTGTAATAAAAACCAAGGAATAATCACCAAAAAAAGACGAAGAGAAAAGAGAAAATCTGAAGGGATGGAGGAGAGCTCCGCAGAGAGGAATCTTCTAAAAACGGCGACATAAGCGACGGCAAAACGCCCATGGAGGCGGGAAGGACAGAGGGGGGGGGACTCCCGTTGGACGAGGAAAATATATACTTCTTGGACTGTACACTCCGCCAGGACGCACGAGAGAATCTTGAAGAAAAGGTGAGTCGGCGACAAAAAAGAAAAGCCCACGGGAGGAACATTGCAAAAGTGGAAAGGGAAAAAGAAGTGTCAGGCCAGAAGGACAAAGATCGCAAGCGAGAGTAAACACTGAGCCAGGGAATGGCAGGAAGAGGAGCAAAGTACTATCGCGCCAGGATAGGGGGGCAAAACACGTAAGCTAAGGAAAGGGGAATTTCGGATGGGAGATAGGGGGGGAGCGGTTTGAAACCCCGAACGTGCTTGTCTGGGACCCAAGAACGCGTTGAATTTACCAGAGAGGGGCGGGCAAAACGAACTCCAAACCAAGGGATGGGGGCGGGAGAAGACGCTTCAGAAGAAAAAGCAGAAAACGAATTTGCTAATCTCCATGCCCTTGGAACGGACACAGAAAAGACAAGGCCTCAATCTCATCGGGAAAGTATTGTCAGAGAGAGGGACGGCACGTATTGGTCAAAGTGAATCACACCTCACCGCAAGACATTGCATAGAAAGGGGGCTTGTCACAGGAGAGATAGGAACGACGAAAGGGGAAGGGGGCAAAGTAAAAGCCATCTTCTAAAAAGCAACACTCCCATCGGTTGGAGGGGGGGGCTGGCGCTTATCACCTCAAACAAAAAAAAGAAAAGAACACCAAGCCGAGAAGAAAAAGGAGTTGGGGGACATGAAGTCTCCCTGAGAGAAAGAAAAAACGCTAAAACTACACAATTACAAACCAAGGGGCGCATCAGCTATCAAAATTTATAGGGCAACGAGCTGGGAAGGAAAAAACACTCAAAAGGAAGAAAGAAAAACAAAGGGAGAGGAAGGGGTCCAAACTGACTAGATGTCACCCTAGCCCCTCTTCCGAAGAAAAGGGAAAAGGACGCAATGACTTTCGCCACCAAGTCAAAAGCCGATCGGGCTCTGCGAGAAATAAGAACAAAAGACAGAAAAGAACGTAGCTGGTTTATCCAAGCAAATGTGGACCCCAGTAACCGTTCGGGACATCTGAACAAACACGGGCGAGTGGAAATTAATGAAAAAAAGGGAGGGCATTTCACCCTAGGACTTGTACAACAAAAAGGGGTTAGGGGTTGACGACGATCGTGAATGCAAACGGAAAGGTGTTTCGCGTACACAAGACGGTCATGGTCACAATTGTGACGGTGAAGAGAAGAGTAAAGTGGGGGAAGAGCTATAAAAAACAAAAAAAGATGAGGGAGAAAAAATCACAACTGTAAGAGCTGCCCAGAACTTGCAATAATCCGGAGAGGCGGGATGGACAGTTTTAGGGCGCCGGAAACAAGGCTATCAGCCTTGAAAGTGGGACAAGAAGAAGAGATTCAATGCCGGCCCTATGGAAAAGGGACAGAAAAGGGCTGAATGCTTCAATGTCGAAAACCTCAAAGGGAGGGGGTAAGTGGATTGTGAAGACAAATGGCAAGACGAGGCTGGGAACCCTGTCTTTGGGGAGTTAAAGGCCAGCACGAGCACAGGATCTGGATTTATGCCAAATTAAAGTGGGGGGGAAGAGGAAAGGGGGGGTGCCTGGATGGAAAGGAAGGGTTAGGCCGATGGGGGACGAGTGTAGAGGTGGGAAGGGCTAGCTACTTTGTCCCGGCCGAATCATTGTCGTGCAAGAAAAGCAGGTCAAGAAACGGAAAATCTCGAAAGGAGAGGGGATAAAAACTGGAAAGGAATGCGGCCGGAGGCGGCAGGATATCTGGTGTGGAAGAGAAATAGGAGAGGCCAACTCAGAAACAGAGGGGTTAAGCGGCTACTGTGGCGAGCAGCAAGGACAAAGACTAGGACTTGAGAACCTGCATTGGGGAGAGGCAGTAACCCAAAAGGGAGTCATGAACTTAATAACGAATAACTCTGACAAAAACTAGGATAGGCAAATGAAAGTGGGTGAAAGCAAATTTGAACCAGAAAGCCGGAAAGGACACAAAAGAACGAGGGGGGAAGGAATTTCGGAGGGAAGCCCCCGGCCAAGCGGCGGAGAGCGCGTAAGAATTCTGCAAAAAGCTGAAACCCAAACACAGAAACAGCGGGGAAGAAGGTAACAACTGGTTAAAGGAAGAGTCCAATGGGTGAAAATCTATGGGGAGGGGAGGAGTAAAACCTCCGACACACACACAGCAGAGCGAGAGATCAAACGGAGAAAAAAGCGGGGAAGATATCGCCTCGAGCACGAAAGGAAGAGTAAAACATTGAAGAAGACCGTAGAGGGGGGCAACATTGCGTAAATAAAAGCGAGTAAAAAGAGGAAGTTGGTACGAACTTTACCTGAGGGGGTAAGTTAAGGGCTAAGGGAGTATGGAGTTGGGATGGGTTGAAAGTCGGAGGGACGTCGAGTGTTTGGGAAAGAGAGAAGATAAGAGGGTATTCTACAGTCAAGAATTGACGATCAAGATGACCCCGGCTCGAAAATGACCACTCAGATTGCAAAAAAACATTTCGTGGGTGTAAGGAAGAATACTTGGTGTGGGACGGGCTGCGCAAAACCATGAGAGGGAGTTAGAACCTCATAGGAGCCTCTCAAAAAACACAAAAGAAAAAGAAGAACTATGGGTTGATGGACGAGAAATAATTGCAAAAAAAGCACTAAACAAGAGCGTCGACAAACTGAGGTGTCGAGGAAAGCGAAGGCTAGGAACAATGTGGAAACGGCTTCGGGCAGGGCGAAATAGCCCGTAACGAACTCGTAGGTCCTTCGGGGGGGACTGGGAGCGCTAAACAGTAAGCTAAAAGAAGAAGAAAATCGTGCCACAGCTGATCGAAACCGATTCCCAACAGCACTTCCAACATAAAAAAGAAACAAAGCTTACGCAATCGGACAGTGAAAAATAGAAAGGGAGACGAGAAAAGCACCTGGAGAAAAGGGGGGACGGACCGTCGTATCGCCTAATCCTCTCCATGAATTGGGTGGAAGGGAAGAGCGGAATCGGATTGGAGGGCTCTGAATCTGAACCCATTGGCCGAACGGAGACAAAAGGGGGTGGAGAAAGATCGTGTTCGCACCGAACTTAGTGGGTGGAGAGAAGAGGAGGACGCAGCATACGCAAAGCTACTGAACGAAGGAAAAGCAATGCCTTGACCTCCCGAAAGGACGCCAAAAAGAGCTACGTCACGTCTTGTACAGCGAAAATTTCACGTAAATGCGCCACAAAAAAGGGCAATGCGGAGCTCAGGGGATTGCACTCAGAGCAGAAACGAATGCACCTTGGCCCAGGACTAAGAACAGCAGAGGAAAAACATAAGGGAAAAAAAGAAAAACCCAAAATCCGGGGGGGTTGGCTAAAAACCTGCAGACCCTCAGCCGCGAGAAGATTGCAAACGAACCCGCCTTGAATAACCAACAGGACAATAACACAGAGAAACGAACCCCATCATAAAGTGCCGACAAGGAATAGGGAAAACAACCGCTGAAGTAAAAATCGAAAAGGGGAAAGAATAGGGCACTGTGAAAAGCTCGCAAGGGGAGAGAAAAACAACACGCAAAAAGATCGAGAAGGAAGATAGCAGCAGAAGAGAGATGGGAAACACCAACCTCCTGGCCCAGGGAGAAAAAAAAGGGGACCACCGCGCAATTCAACTTCGCCAAAAAAAAACTGGAGTGAAAGATCGGGTTCTCGTGACGGCGAGCACGTAAACCACAGGGGAAAGGAAAAGTAGGGGAAATTGGCTCAAAAGCAATTACCATCCGAAAACGGGGGGGCAGGCCGCACACACTGGGGATGCGGGAAAAGCCGAGCAAAAGAAAGCTCAGGAAGTCCAAGAAAAAAGCTGAAAAATGGTTAGGTGTTCTGCAGAGGGAGAGAGGATGGGGTCCCTGGGTGAGGGGGCTAAAAACGAACAGTCTCCCGTCATGATCCGAGAGACGTTGGCCATAAAGTGTAAAAACAAAACAACGGAGGGGGGAGAAGAAGGGAGAGCACAATATCGATGAGTCGCAACGAAAAAACAGAGCACTGAATTGAGAAGATGTGTACGCGAACACGATTTTGCATAGAAGAACAAGAACAGGCTTTTAAGCCGGGGGAAAGAAACATGAAACGGAAATCCCTAGTGGGCCAAGAGCAGACGGGTGGGGTCAGATGCGACAACAATCCGGTGTAAAAAAGTAGGATGGTGTGTGAAAGGAAAACGTTGAAGAGAAAAACTCTTTGGGGTTGGGGCTGGGAGAAAAAAACGCAACAAGCTTCGGAGTTAAGCAAAGTCTTGGTGAACGCAAAAAGTTGCGTCCGGTTTAGTCAAGGGAGGGGCCGGGGGATGGCTGAAGGACTGATCTAGTCAGAGAACGGGGGTCAGAATAGGGTCCAGCTGGAAAGAGGTACGGAAAAGAGAATGAAAGAGAGGGGAACTATACAAAGGGAGACTAACATGAATGAGTCGCTCATCGGGGAAGAGGTATATAGTTGTTATGGAAAGAGTAAATATCGCGCGACCAAAGAAAAAAAACCCACATCCGCGGCGAGGGAGGAGAAGAGGCAAGGGGAGCAAGGGCAAAAAGAACGATTTGGGAGACCTGATTCTTGTCGACGAGTCTTGGGTGAAAAAAGGCCATAGGGAAGAAAGGAGAGGGATTCAAGCATTACCCCTTCTAGATGCAAGGGAAAAGCATTTGGAGAAATTACCCACAGGGACAGCCTGAACGCGTCGAAAGACGAGAAGAGATGTTCGGGGTTGGATAGGGAGGCAAAACACATCACAGGGGTTCTGGGAGAGTGCTAGATTCAAAACCCAGGGAGAGGTGGGGCACGCCTATTCAAAAATTTAAGGGGGGGACACGTCACAAAGGGTCTCGATAAAAGCATGAAGGGGGGCAAAGAACGCTACATCAGAAATCCATATCAAAAAGCTTCCCGACAAGCGCCTGATAATCGTAGAGAGAGCCGGACCTCACCAAAGCTTCGAGACAGGGAATTTCATGGCGAATTGGACGTCATGAAAGCAGGCGAGTTGGGGACAGAATTCCAAAAAAATGGACTGAGGGGGAAGGCAAATCGACGTGAAAGAGGGTAAGGACAAGAGTCGGCTCTGATACGTCCACTGGAGGGAAGTCGGAAAAGACAGAAGATAAAGCACGGAATAGCTAGAGAAACAATGGAAGACCGGCGCGAGAGCGAGAACCCGCTCACGATTGAAAAAATATGAAAGGGGTGTCCGAGATTTCTTGGCTACTCATCTCGCAGAGTAGACGTAATAAA
>Ga0179593_1560663_pt1 | contig 19874 bp, 29 predicted proteins | sample CZODoug2_1_08_16_FD_185931 | JGI IMG/M metagenome (GOLD analysis project Ga0179593, IMG submission 185931) | Vadose zone soil fungal communities from Angelo Coast Range Reserve, California, USA - CZODoug2_1_08_16fungal (PacBio error correction) | ecosystem: Environmental > Terrestrial > Soil >...
GGTTGGGAGGAATGGCACGACAAAATTTGTCAGGAAAAAACTATAAGGAGTGGGGGGAACAAAAGATACCGAAGAAGGATGGGGAAGAATTGAGGGAAGGAGAATTAGAAGGCCCGTGTCAAGGAGGAGAAGGCCTAAACGGGGAGAGGGATCCCTGCTGAAAATCATTTTCTCCATAGGTTTGGGTAAAAAAAGACCTCGGGGGGAAGGGCTGGTTGTCTTTATGATGCAAGCGTCTCGGACCAGGAGGAGCTTTCGAAGGGGGAAAATTGGAATAAAGGACTCGAAATCAGGAGGCGTGGCCGGGGCGACCCAAACGTGAGACTGGAGAAGGGGGAATTCACGCGCGTTTGAAAAAAATACTGGGCGGATGGGGATGGAGAATAAGAGGAGAAGATTAAGGAGTGGCTTCCTCTCTTTTCTTATGGATCTCGTGAAGGGAGTGGTCGGCTCCAAGATTCCTTTCTTCCTATTACTTTTACTCATAGAAAAAGAAAGCCGCGGGCTGAAGAAGGACTTTTGTTTTGTGGAAAACAAGGGGCTAGAGGGTGAGGGTGATGGGGGCCTTGCGGTGAGTCGGGGGGCAGGGGTGGGAGTGAAGGCAATTGCTACTCTTCCGGTGAAAATCTTCTTTGTCTCAGTTTCCCCCATCGAGTTTCTGAAAGTTTCACTAGTTACTCCATCGGTAACTCCCCTAAATTTGCACATTCTTCAAAGGAAAGGGAGGAGGGGAAGAGCCCCCTGAAAAGGAAGGGCAAGAACAAGCAGGGTGAAAAAATCCTATAAACACTGACCTCATCATTCTTACTTACTGAGCCAATCAAAACGATTTAAGGTGAACCTCCTTGGATAGCGGAAGGGACTGAATTAACATTCATCCAATCCAAGTCAGAAAAATGAAGACGGTGAGGGTGACCCCGAAGGGAGGGAGAGGGGGGTGGGAGGAAAAAAAAAGAAACGGAGGGGGGTCAAAGTATGAGCAGAGCATTTGCTGACGTATCGAGGGGACTCTGGCAGAAAAAAAAAAGAAGATCGAAATAGAAAGGAAACGCGGGCTTTGTAGAAGTGCCTGACTTCGAAGAGGAAAGGGGATCATCAAATCTAGCGGAGAGGGGAAGGCAGGGTGCTGTCTGGGTTTGGTCCCAACCGGAATTTTGAAAAAAGTTCGGACGAGGTGCGGAACACTACCATTGGATTCACAGATACAGGTTGAAGATTAAGGGGGTGTTTGGGCTCAGGGGGTGTGGGGGGGGGTTAGGAACTTTTCAGCCTCAAGGGAGTATTAGCTAGGTCGGCCAGCCACCACCATCTCAACTCGCCCCTCATCCCAAATCGGCCCTCTGCTGAGGAACTCAGGAGGATCGGGGAGTTGGGGGAGGGGAAATAGGGGCGATGCAATCGGCATAGACGTCCTGCGGGTTCGCCTGTGGGGGAATAAGGAAGGTTTATGAACTGGAAAGCCCAAAAGCTCCTCTTGTAGGGACATCTGGAAACCGGGGGGTTCAAGGCGGATTGGTGATGGTTAACGACTTGCAATCGATGAAGGCGGGGAAGGTGATATCGTTTCTTTGGGACCTCTTTAGGGTCTCGGTAGAAGCTGGTCATGAGCAAGACCAAGACCCTCAAGGGTACTTCGTCCTTAGCACCTTCTCGGCAATGTAGAAGAACAGAGGTGGAGTCTTTGGGACCCCTGACTTCAGGAGCCAATGGGGGTTTGTCGGGGCAAGGGGGGAAGTGGGGCGAAGTTTTTTGTAGTTCATATAAAAAGTGACGTAGCGCGGAAACCTCCTCCTCTGACCACGAACTCCCACAAAAACCAAGAAGGAAGTCAAAAGCCTGCGGAAAACGGGACTTCCACCCCCCCTTTTCCTCCAGAATTCAAGGGGGGAAACAGAACAATAGATATTTCCCCCCTCTGAGCAGGGAGGGACTCATGGGCAGAAGGGATGGAAAGGGGAGATGGGGAACAAAACTGAAACCGAAGCACAGCACCCAGATAAAATTCGTAAACACTCCGAAACCCCCAACAGTCTGCCAGTTTCCCGAGCGCTGGGGGAGAAGGTTGGAGTAGAGGGCCGCCAGAAAGGCCGGCCTCATCAAGACTAACCCGCAGTAAGTCTCGGAGATTAAGGGGGGGGGGGGCAACATAACCTGACGGGGATCGTCTAACATCTATGCCGATTGATGTGAAAGGAGTGTGGGTTTAAAATGTGAAATACGAACTGGTTACTTCTCCCGCGCGTCACAAGGTAAGAAAAAAAAGACCGTAGCCCCTAACCAAAACCCATGAATCTAGGAAAAGGAGGGGAAAAAAATCTGGGGTTGGGGTACACGGCATGTCGTCCCCACACGTCCTTTGTTCCAATCATTTTCATAAAGAACACAAGGCAAGGGGCTATAGGGTATCTGGCTATCAGAAGGAAGTTTGCCTCTCTTAAAGGGGACCAAAGGAAGGCCAGAAGAGTAGAGAGACCTGTACTGCACCGTGCACTCCCATCTACGAGAAAGGGCTAAAGAACGGAACCCCACCTCTTGACGCGTCTACATCAGCAATTATAAACACCAAATGCAAATGCAAAGAACGGGGACATTTTTCGATTTTTAGGGGATGTATTGGTCCTTCCAGAAACTTCAAAGATCAAGCGTCTGGAAAAAACGCGGGTGGGGAGGGCAGGGCGTCATTAGCCTTCTTCCTGGCGGAGTCAGAAAAGGGGGCTTGAGGGAATAAGTCTGGGTACCGCCAATCACGAAGCTGGGCCAATCATGCTTCCTCGACAGAAGGAGAAAACCGAAAGGGCCCCGCTTCATATAGTCGGGGAGGTCTCCATAATACTTCTATCCCATCAGGGACTCCTGAAGAAGAATCCAAAAAGGGGAAAAAGACAATAGAAATTCACACCTAACTATATTCAGCCCACGACCCCCCCCCAACGGGAAGCTCCTCAAGAAAGGTCAACGTTTCCAATGATGTCCCCTCCTCGGGAAGCCAGAGGGGGACAAGAACTGGAAAATAACAAAACCCCAGTGGCTAAGAAAACTCTAGTATCAAAGCTAGCATGGGAAAAAAATATTCACGAGAATGAGGAAGAAAATTACACCTTCTCATACGTGCGGTCGAGTTAAAAAGAGAAAGGGAAAGCAGGGGGGGTAAAAAAAGAAATCCAGCAATATAATCTTTCCTACCAACGAAGCATGGAAAAAAAATATGGACCGCTCTTAGTGCCAGGCAAGCTCTCTCGGGGAAAGAAGAAAGCACCAGAAAATCAGAGGAATCAAAAAGGTCCATTCTCGCATCAACCCAGTAGAATGCAGACCTCTAAAAAGAGGGGATCCTTGCGAAAAGATCCCCGAAACGTCTCCTGGGACCCTTGGAGGGGAACCAAACAATCGAGACTCGGGACCTTCAGGAAGAAAGAATCGGAAACAACCGTTCATCTTCAGGGACCCAACGTTGCCATCATTCGTGAATCTCAACACGCGCTCCACAAACTTCTAGTCGGGCCCGCTACTATCTTCAGCTCTCTTTTGCCATTTTCTGGACTAGAGGGAAAAGGAAAATAGAAGGTTTGCCCGCTTCGGGTGTTTAAAATTTCGTCGGTCAATCTGGGAAAGTTTCAGGTAAAGGTCCAGTGAAATAGCCTTCCATCTTTAAGGTCTTCGATCCAGGTCTAGTGGCACTTTAAACTTTCTCTTTGAGAACTCGGGGAGGTGAACGAGAACGATTAATCTTGAGGCTCTTCCAAACTCAGCCATTTCGAAGAAGAGGGTAGAATTGGAGTCGTGGGGGAGCGAAGCGAATTGTCGAGGCGACCATTTCGGGAGTAGAGAATCTAAAAAGGGGGGGTCTAAGGTTCATAATTCGAGGAGGTACAAAGGAAAAAAAGGGAGAGGGGTCACCTGTTGGTGGGACTGAATCGGGCTCTTTGAGAGCTGGGAAAAGGGGGGTTGGGTGGGACCGAGCGATTGATTTCTTTCCAAGATTTTTGACCTCTTTGACATATTGAGAGGGAGATGGGGGAGGGAAGCTGGATCTGGGGGGGGGGTTTTTTCGTTGAATTCGAGGGAAAAGAAGACAGCTTGACGTGGGTTAAAAAAAGTCTTTTCGCATTAAACTTGTTCTTTTACTTGCTTCCCGCTGTTATGTCGGACCGTTGGAGTGGGGACCGCCCCTCTCTAACGATGAGCCCTGTGCTCGGGGGTAGCCTCTTCTTTCGGGCCGTCCTCACCTTCTAATTCCCTTTCTTCACTGGGAGAGGTCGGGGATCATAAAGAGAGCAAAGTCAAGTGGGTCTCGCTAAGCAAAGCGAGACCGAAAAAAAAAAAGAAAAAGAAACAGAAAGAAATTCGGGAGGGAATGAGACCACAAATGGGGGGGGGGGGGGAAGGGGGGGTGAATTGTGGCGCCCCGGGGATGTACGGATTGTCCGCGGAGGAGGGGAGTATGAAGAAGACTGGAAAGAAAAAAAAAGAGGGAACGCCTCTGAAGGTGAGTCCTCGCGTAGAATTTGTGGGGGGAGATCTTTAGGAAGGGGTCTACGAAGGAAAAAAAGGGGGTGGTGCAGGGGGGGGTCTCGAATTTTCATAGGGAAAGTAAAAAGGTCGGGATTACGATCTAAATAATAAATGTGCTAGGGCGGGGTAAATTTTGGCTACGGCAATCTAGGTTAGGCTCTCGCATTCATCGAGCAAGCTCTCCTATGCGGGCGGGTTTGAATTGGCAAAAAAGGGGCAGGACGGGTGGCATTTGCCGCCAACCTCGCAACAAATTTCTTGCAAGGATCAGGGCGAAGAAAGGTTTGGAGTCTCGGGGAATTGGGGGTGGTGGTCCTTTTCGCAACTGGAGTAACTTAAAGGAACGGGTCAGGAAAACCACAGGTCAAGGCCCCGCACACGCTCTTGTCCTTGACTCAACTCCGGGTCGTTTTGGGAGGGGGAAAGGGGAAAGAAAGCAGCGTGAGGAAGCTCCTTTAAATTCGGTCTTCGGGGGGTCGGGAAGGGAGGAAAAATCACAAAACCCGGTCTGGCCATCTTAACCCTTTGGGGGTGGCTCCGGGAGGGGATGGGGGTGGATAAAGGGACATCACAGGGTTTTCCGACGACTCGAGGAGATTGAGGGAGCCAGATTGGGGACGCAAGGAAGTCGGACGTACCGAGGCGATGGCGAAAAGATGGACGAATAGGGTGGAAACGGAAGGGATCAAGGGGTTGTTTGCAGGGGCAGTCAGGAAAAGGGTGGGTCCTAAAAAAGGATGGGATTGCAAGCGAGACTCGAAGGCTTCAAGCCTGCACCCTCAACTCCACCCAAATAGACGTCCTCCATAAAAGAAATCCCACCCTACAACAGGAATCCCAAATTCCTTTTAAAAAGCCCCCAATAGATGAGGAAAATTGAAAGAGGGCTCCAAAAGAAGGTCGAAACGTTAATGAAAAATTTTGCGCAAGGACACCGTAAAGCTGAGGAACAAAAAAAAAGGCAATCCCCATCCCATCCCGAGAAAAAAAAGGGAGAAAGTACCCGCCAGAAAACCGTTTGTCTCAAGAAGAAGGTCCAAAGAACAAGAGTCACAAAGGAATGATTGCTCGATTTCAAAAAGATCGGAAAAGCAAGAAGAGCGAAAAGAAAGGGGTTCCGTGTTAACCGTTACCTTTTGGTGCCAAATGGAGAAGGGGAAAAAGAAGATCCCGCGGCCAGGTCTCCGCTCCCCCCCACATTTCCCCGCGGCACGTCAAAAACCCCGAGAAGGGAAATTAGTAAACCTAAGGGGGGCGGAAACCTCTTCCACCACCCTTAGGTTTTCAACAGGAAGGTGAAAAAAAGCTAAAGACCAAGGAGGCATTGAAAACTAATGCGGCTGACGGAGTGTCAGAATCCCACTAAACGCCATCTTCCGTCTTCTAGGACCTCGTATCTTCAGGGAAAAAAAAATGAGAAAATCATCGGAGACCTTCAAAGGACATAAAAAACCTGATCATGAGAAGAAGACTTATACCTAGTACGGTAGCCAAACGGCCGGAGGGGAACACCGTCAGCGCAGTGGTCAGAAGTTGGATGGGGGGAAAGAAGGTGACAGGGGATAGCTGTAGCGCCACCGGGGGGCTAAAATGGAAGAAATGATTTCATTTCTCCTAGTTTAAAGGATCACGCAGGGGAAGCGCGAAGAGGATGTGTGGTGTATGCTGACATACAAGCCAAAGGATATTGCAAAGGCGGTGCAACTAAAAAAGGGAAAAAGGGAATACTAGAACGGGGAAGGGGTGGAGGGGGGGGGTGGGGGAAAGGGAAGGGAAGAAGGAAAGGTGGGGGGGTGAAAAAGGGGGAGAAAAGTGGGGGGCGAAGGGGGGGGAGGTGGTAAAGAGGTAGTGAGGGGTTGGTAACATCCGAGAGGCAAGGCGGGCCCTAGCACTACGAAGGTAAAAAAGGGGGGGGAGGAAAGGGAAGCAGAGATGGGTGGGGGAGGGGGGGAGGGTGGGGGGCGCGGAGGGAGTATGTTATTAAGACAAATGAGATGGGAAAAGGAGTATGGGGGGGAAACCGAAATCTGGTTGTGGAAACTTGGGCGGAAAATGTTGGGAGAAAGGGATGATGGATGGGAAGTGAGGGAGTGAGGGGGAGGAAGAGATGGGGGTTAATAGGGTTTTAGGGGATGAGGTGATAGGGAAGTGCAGAGACTAGTTGTAGGGGGTAAGGGGATTATGCAAAAAGAGGAGTGGTGGAAAATGAAAGAGGGGGAGTGAGGTGATTGAGGGGACGGGGGAAAATACAGGTTGGAGCGGAAAAAGGGGGGAGGGGGGATACTAGGGGGGGAATGGATTTAAGTAAGGGGGGACCGTATGGAAAGGGTGAAGAGGAGATCGTGGAAATGCGTATTGGTTGAGGGGGGGGAGAATCGGTGAACATAAGGGAAAAATTAGGGAAGGCTGGGTTAAGGTATCAAACGGGAAGCGGAAAAGAAGATAAGAGAGTGGGCTTTGGGAGGGGGAAGGGGGGAGTGAGCGTGAGGTTGTGGGAGCGGGCTGGTAGGAAGTGAGCGGGGGGGAGGACGTTGGGTTGAGGAAATGGGGAAAATGTCTGTGCAACTAGATTGCAGGGGAGGGGGAAAAAAAAAAATACAAGATGTCTCTCGAGTCGCGGCAGCAGGTGAACTGATCAAATAAGACCGTATTAATAGGGGGCTAAAAACGACGTGAATAGGGGGGGGAAAGGGAGGGGAAAGTATAAACGGGGAAAAAAGGAGGGGAGGCGGGGTGTGGGGGAAGTGGGACTAGGCGCAAAAAGCTTTCCAAAACACGCCATACTATCTCTGAGAACACCTAATAAGTGACACCCTCTACCGTAAAATTCTCCGGCATCTCAGGGGGCAACCCAATCTTGTCCTTACATCCTTTAGAGGAGAACTTACCTTTCACCTAGGGAATTGGACAGTGCAACGTAAAATAGGACGCCAATGGCGGGGTGTCCCTGGAATCGTGAAGAGTCAGCTTTCGCTTAAAAAATCTTCAAGTTTTCAGGGAAAAGGGTACAAAAAGAGGAAAGAGGAGAGCTTATGGGAAAAATCCTAAAAAGGAAAAAGGAAATTCCCGTGGGAAGTCCATAAATCTTCTTTAACTATCTAGAGGACACAAAAAAAAAATATTCAAAGGGCTGCGGAAAGGGTACTGGGAAAACTGGATGTTTTCTGGAGTCGATGAGGGTTGCAATATCGGAGTCGATTCGGTTTCAACAGGGGAAAAGGGGGACCAACTGGGAGAAAGTCGACCGAGTGGAGGAAAAGTACAGGGCAATGGGAAAGTGCATCAAATGTTATGTGGCCATCGTTACCGGCGGGTCTTTTTTAGGAGAGAATCGAAATTTCTAATAAATTCTTTCTATATTTTTTTAAAGGGCTTAGTTGGGAGAAAGCTAAGATGGTCTTGGGAAGGAACCAAGCTTTCGGACTTGCGCCATTAGACAGGAGGAACGGGGAAACTGTGGGGGCGGTCAAGGAAAATGAAAAAAAGGGGGGGGCCCACATACTTCCTCGCGTCTTCTTTGGCGTTACTGGGAACGGGTGGTCGTGAGAAAGGGAGGAGATGGGGAACTTATGATTAAGAGGAGTCAAAAGGGGGAGGCTCGAAGCGTGGGGTTTGTTACCACAAACTAAAGGCCTCGCTGTGTTGTTTCCCCTCTTTTCTATGTCTTTGGCCTGTTACTTTCTGTTTCTAACTCGTTTAACGTTTAAGGGGGGGGACGGGTAAAAAGTACGGCCTTTCTGGGGGGATTCCTTCGGGCTCTGTGTGTCTGCACAGTTCAACTAACGAAGAGGGACGTTCCAATAGCGGGAAGCCCCTTCTTTTGCAAAGTGGGAAGTGAGGGGGGGAATCCTCAAAGCCTAAATGGAGATAACAAAAAGCGTGCAGAATAAGAAAGAGACCAATGGAAACAACGAGGGAGTTCGAAAGTTTTTCTCAGGGGTCCGTGGGGGAGATTTGAAAGAGGCGTGTTTGAAGGGCACAAATAAATTCAGAGAAATCAGGGAGTGTTTAACTCTCTATAAGAAGATGGTTGGGAGATACTTGGCTGGAGGACGTAGGGGAAGGGAGGGTTGAGGCATGATTAAGTTACAGAATTCTTCTTCATGTGGATTTCAGTACTATCTTAAGAGGTCTAAGGGGATTGGGGGGGCAAGTAAAAAAAGGAAGATGGGTAAAGCAGTCACATACCTGAGACGACTACTGGACAGGGTAGGCGTTTAGAGGGGAAAACTTACCTTCACATTCCGGGGGGACAGTTAAACACGAACCTCGGTCGTGCAAAGCAAAGAGGGAAAAAGGAGATGGGGTAAACTAATGTTTTGGGTTCTGGAAACTTTTCTAGCAGAGGAGAAGATCGTTAAAAGGCCAAGGATCGGGACCCCCATCAATCGGCCCGGAAAACGTACTTGAAAAGAGAGGACAGAATCGGGGTGTATGTGAAAGAGGGGAATAGCAAGGAAATTAAAAAAAAGGTTTACTGTATGTATTAGGATGGACGGGAGGTGCATCAAAAGGATACACAAGCCTTCGGTAAGGACTGTTCATCAAGGGGGGTATAAGGGTGGGATTGGTACGATGGGGGAGGGTTCATAGGAAAGAATTTCGATTCAGTTGTCAGTAGAACAAGGGGCGACTATAACGAACCGGCTCATCAAGGGTAATGTATCCAACGCCCTAGGGGGATGAAATTTTAAAAAATCTAAGAACATGGTTTTGTTGCCTCTTGTTCGGCTGCAGGGAGGGCCTGCAGGTAAAGGGGAGACTCAGGAAGCGTATCATCTTGCATCCAGATAAGAAGAGAACAGCAAAAACCCAGAGAGAAGAACAAATAACACCCCATCTTCCAAAACCCAATTGGATAACATAAGTAAGGGGGAAAAAAAGTCGAAAGGCTGTCATCCGGAGAAGGGGCAATAACAGGGGGCCTATAACACCTTATCCTCATCCGAAGAGGACACCTCCAAAGGGGGAAAGGAACCCAGAGGACAAAAAAAAATTTGCAAAGTGAATATTCCGAAAGGGCTTATTTCCTCTGGATTCAAATCCACCCTAATGCGCTCCTCACAAAGAGAAAAAATCATTAAAGGAGAGCTCGAGGAATCGGAACAAAAGAATAGAACAGGCGCTCAATTATCAGAGTGCCGATTGGCGGGATTGGGAAAGGGTGGGGGAGGCGAAATGAGCGGCGCAGGGGAGCCAGACCAACACCGCTTCTCTCCCATACACCAATCCTCGATTCAAAGTATGGAGCAATCGATAGTGTTGGGAAGCCAGATGGGGGGGGTAACTGGGGGTGTCAAATGGGGGAACACCATCCCAATTTCTCTAATGGCGAGGAAGGTGAGGAAGGCGGACCTCAGGGAGCCTAAGGAGACAGGCTTCGAGAGGGAATAGGATTACAATCAGGCTCATCTACTAATAATGAGAAGTCAGAAAACTGCAAAAAAACCCTTGCAGGGAGAGACTTCAGAATCAATTAGGAAAATCGGAAAAGGGAACCTACAGGAGAAGTGGGGTGCTTTGGGGGGGTTGTCAGTGAATCAGTAAAGCTCTTACAAAAATGCGAGGACAAAAAAAGATGGGTCCGTTAAGTAAGAGGCAAGATTGCGTATTAAGACACTCTTTTGATATAGGAAAAAATTAGGAAAAAGGGTCAGAGAAGGTCTCAAAGCAGGGCTTCCAGAAAGAAAGGCTAAAGAGAACATTTGAAAAATCGGAAGCGCTAAAAGGAACAAAAAAACATACGGCCCTATCTCAGCAATGTAAGCCAGGGCCCGAAAAGAAAGTGAAAAGAAACAAAAAAAACATCAAAAGATGGTCCCTCAGCTCAGAGCTGCCAGCAAACCCCCCCGCTTCGCGCTCCACAGGACAGAAAGGGTGCGGTTCAAACCTCGTTAAAGAACTTCATCGCCTCGGGAGACTACACACAAACAAAGGGAAAAGGGAAGGAAGAAACCTCGGGAAGCGCGCATCAGCAAGACGCGATTACCTCACGTCATTACGAAACCAAGTCTTCAAAGGAAGCGGAGAAAATGGAAAATCAAGGGTTTCGCAAACTAGGCCTCCTTCGATCAAAGGGAGAAAAAGAAAATTTACACCCCAACCCGGTACTCAAAGGAAATCTTTCATCCTCCCGCACCCTCCCGGAAGTAAATACAGGGTATCAAAATAAAAGAGCATTCAGCACAGAAATGACCTCCTTTCATCGTAATCCTGGAGATAGGGAACTTCAAGAAGGAGGGGGTAGGCAGGAAAAAAAAAAACCCTCGACATCGAATAAATCTATGGAAAAAGAACTCTGAGAAAAATGAAAATCGGGGGGGGAAAATAACGGGCAAAGAAAAATTCGAGTTCATATCAACCAACAAACTGGAGGGAGAAGTAAAGGATGCTTGGAACAGTTTTCTGGGCCGGATTACGGGGGATCATTGGGAGACGCGGAAAAGGGAATACGGAGATTGCAAAACGTGACGGAACGATGAAGCAAGACAGCTTATCAATTATTAGGCCAGAGGAGGGTGAGGGGCCGGGCCTTCGGGGAGAGGGAGACCATAGGGGGGCATCTGCCGTTTATTTGAGGCGGACTTTATGAAAGAGCAAAAGTGAGAGCAGGAGAGGAGTTCAATTTGTCGTTTTCTCGCGTCGATTATGGGACTATGGAGAAAAAGTTTAGAGGGGAAGGACGAAGTCGGGTAAGGTTTCTACAGGGTTTTCTTGTTCTATGCGTAAAATAAGGGATGAGGGGAAGTTCTTTAAAAGCGAGGGGTTGAAGGGAGAGAAACTGGGATGGGTTTTCGCGAAAGATTCTATGCCGGGCGGGCCCGAGGAGGGTGAAGAATTGGGACGAGGGAGGGCCTCTTTGAAATAGCTCCTCTGGGGTTTGTTTGGGGCTTGGGAAAACAAAGAGAACGGAGGGTTGCCTTTTCGATGGTGGCCTGTAGGGGGGATCGAAAGGAAGGTTGTAGGTAGGGATGGGAATACGTACCGTGTGAGACGTGGAAAAAAACAGACGGACTAAGGAGAGGTCTAAAGAAGGGGGGAACACGGGGCACCTTGGGCTGAACTTAGGATGAGGGGAGAAAACAAAATCAAGAAGAGTGGGGGAACCCCAGCGGGGTATGGGAAAAAATAGGCCACATTACCTCCCTTCTGTCCCCTTCCTTAGCACAATACCTTCATGAGGTCCGGGGTCTGGAGGGTGAAAAGGCTTAAGGTCACATCCTACCATCTTCGAAGGACGTTTATTTAAGTCTTTATAGATGGGGGGGTCGAGAAGGGAAAAAGATTTCTAAGGAGGGAGGACGGAAGGCTCTATGATGGTTCAGTGTGCATCCTAAGGAACTCTTTCTAACTAAGGAGATTGCGGGGTGGCTCTGCGAAGCCTAAGGCATTCCGACATAGAAAAGTGGGTCAGGGTTGCTTTCTCTTTTCAAACCTTAATTTGAGAACAAGGAACGTAAGGGATTTTGAGGAGACAAACCACTAGAAAGAAAAAAGGGGTGAGCGAAGGGGGGGGGTGGGGCAACGTTTCCATTTGGTTTTGGGGGGTCTCCACTTGTAGCGACCCTGAGGGAGAATCGGAAGGGAACTCACGACAAGGATGTACAAAAGCAATCAACGACACGCTTAAGGGCGCTTCGATAAGAGGGTATGTGAGGCTGGGAAGGCGGAAAGAGAGTCCTGGTTTTTGGGAGGCCGGCTGTGGGTATTTTGCGCAGCCATCAGCAAGCAACGGCTCATCGGAGGACGGGGACAGAGGCAGAGTTTCATACTGGCCGGGGGGGGGGGTGAAGTTTGGGGGTCTTGAGGAGAAAAGGTTAGAAGCATTTTCCCATCATACCTGGGCTGGAGGTGCAAAGACCTTCATGGAGGATCTAGGTGGTAAAAAACTTACTTCTGTAGCCAATTTTTTGGACGGTTGGGGAAGGGAAGGGGGGAAAGCAGTAGCAGGCAAACATCTAGTGAATCCGGAATCAGGCGAAGCACCGAAGGGAAAAAAGAAGCGCCAAAAAAACAAAACCATTGTCTCCAAAATTCGTGGGAAAAGCTCAACACCTAGCGGCGTAGGAGAAAAAAGGATCGCAGGGAAAAAAAGAAAGGGGCAAGGGGAAAAAGGCCCAAAGGCATTAGCCGAGAGGACACCTCACAAGCAACAAACCCAAAAAGGAAACCAAAGCAAAAAAAGAAGACCTAGTGAGCAGTTTGAGGGAGAGGGCGCTTCGGGCAAATAACCTCGAGTCCGCCGCTCAAAGAGAAAAAAATTCTCTGCTAAAACACATAAAAGCTCAGCAGAGATTAAGTTAAACATCTAGGGATGGGGCCTTCGTTTTAGCATCTGGGGTGCAACTGAGAACTTTGGGGATCAGAAGCGATAAAGGTTGAAAAACCCCCCCGGTAAAGACGAAACAAGCATAAAAGTCTCGCTTCAACATGAAGAGCTGTGCACGCAAAATGCTACGGGGTTTGGAAAAAGAATCTGGAAAATTGAGAAAAGGGGGTGTCCAAGAAAAAAAAGAACAGTCCATCGAGACGCGCCGCGCCTGCTTTACCGAATCTTCGCCAGTAACTAAAAAGAAAAACGCCAGAGCAGGCGAAACGAAAAGAGATGAGCAACTAAACCTCCGAAAAGGAATCACCAACCCATTCTCTCGAAGTCCTAGACGACCTCGAGGCCCAACACACCAAGAAGAGAAGGCTGGTTGGGGAAATTGCAAGTGAGAAAGGAACAGAACCTTCAAGGGAGGGGAAGACAAACTCGGAAGAGTATTGCATTCCTGTTGCCAAAAATTCTGATGGCAGGCGAGAGGTCGGAGGGGCAGGGAGTTGCGAATAGGGATTGGGATTATCCAGCCGCCCCTAAAGGATCTGTGAAGCCGGACTGCCGGGAAAGGACGAAACACTGCTAAAGGTGAGAAAAACGAAGCCGACAAATCCATCAATGACTACCTGCCGACAAAACAGGGAAAACTCGAGACAAGAGCAATCCCAAAAGAGAATGGGAAAAGCTCGGATAACCCAAAAAAAACGGAGGCTCCCTCCCAAGAGTACCTATGGCCAAGGGTCACCAAGAGGGAACCCTTCAATCTAGAAACAGAGAAAGAAAAAGAGAGGAAAAAGAAGCCTCAGAGAACCTTGGCACTAGGAATGATGACCGCATCTGAAAGGAGAAAAAGAAACTTTAAAAGAGAAAGGAAAAATGGAGAAATCTTAAAGAAGAGACTCTTATAAAAGAATCCTTACCCACTATAGAATGAGGAGGAAAACCATTAAGGAGCTGGGATAAAAAGAAAAGGAATCCAGGGTAATAACCTATTACTCCATTCTCAATCATGGAAACCCGGACGACCCAGAATCAGGGAATAAAAAGAACGGACTCCTCAACCCTTTTCAATGAACATCGACATGAAGACGAAAAAAAGGTAATGAATCCATAAAACCAAGTTAGATGAGCCCGATAGAGCGCCAACCCCAACCAATGAAGCAACTAGAGAGATCTGCAACGACGAGGGAAATTTCTTGAATAAGCTGTAGTTAGAGAAGATACGCTAGTCGAGGGCGTCATGTTTTCCCTTGGTCACTCCTGGGACAACGCGAAAAGTCGCCGAGGTCAAAGCTAATAGGGGAGGGTCCTGCCTTAAATGGATACCTGGTGATGTTAGTCAGAGGCAATTTGAGTCAGTTAAGGGAAAAGATGAAAAGGTCCAAAAGGGTCGATGTGGTAGTTCATTTAGTCTTTTTCAAGGTCGATAGGGTTTGCGGGGCACACTCAAAAAAAGGAGGAAATGTTAACGTCACCACGCGGGTAACGGGTACGGGTTGTGGGAGCAGGAGTTTAGAAGGGAAAAGCTGCGGGAAACGATGTGATCTCTTTCCCTGGGGGTGTTGGTCGTAACAGGCGAGGAAAGCGAAAGAGGTAAGAAGTGCCGCAGGGAGGAGAACGAGCCGGTTTGGTTTAGTGGAACACCAGGGGGGCTACGAGAGGAGGGTTTAAAAATTGTGGTTCCGGGGGCGGGGGGAATATGGGAAAAATGGGGTCTTGTTCAGTCGGGGTCTTCCTAGGTGTGGGGCTGAGGACATCTAAGACTAGGAGGGAACTTTCTGTGGAAATTTAGGGGAATTGGGGTTTCTGGGGTGCTCGAACGAAACTGAAGGGGGACGTCTCCTCCCAAAGGCATCTTTCTTAATTCCGAATCGGAGCACTTGCAGAAAGCATTCATTTGTTTATCAAATAATCTCGCTCTTTCTTTTTGGATCCGCCTGTCCGGGATCGCTTGCGGATATTCCAAAAACGAAAGGAGACCCTCCAAAGGAAAAACGTGAGTGAACGAAAGAAGAGGGTTTGAGATTGCGTCGTGGCGAAGGAGGGAAGCCGGTCCGGGAACTGGAGCTAAGTCTTATATAATTATTGGGCAGTCTGGTCCGAATATTAGAGCTAATAATGCGAGGAGATTTGGGATATGAGGAAGGGACGCCCGGAAAAGCAGAAAAGAGATAATGGTAAGTTTCCTGGGTGCTGTCGGGGTCCAACCGGAAGGGGAAAAAAGGAAGGGGGCGTGTAAAAAAGGGAAAACAACCACTAAATTGCAAAAGGATGGTGAAGTAAGGGTGGTTTATTTTAAAAGGCCGCTGTCCATTGTTGGGGGGGTATGATCAAAAGGGAAGGAAGGGTAGGACCGCTGTAAGACGAGGACATGGGGAGCTTCGCTGTACTTGAGAAGGATTCTAGAGCGGAGGGGGAAGGCGTTGAAAGCGGACGTCACCTAAGGGGAGGGGGAGGGGTCGTCGCAGCTTTAAATCAGCGCAAATGCTCACTAGAGGCGGAGACTAACTGGGGGGTCCGGAAACTAGCAGGGGGGTTAGGACCTTAAGTCAGTTAGACAGGTCGCACATCATTGAAAAAAAGCAAGGACTTCGGCCGTAGCCGAAAGGAGAGGAGCCGCAGAGGGAAGAAGAAAAGTTTGGAGGCGGTAGAAAAAGGGGGGGGTGCGGAACCTAAGTGTGTATCAGGCAGGGTGTTGGAGGTGCGAAGGAGAAGCATCTGGAAAAAAGTAACGAAGAGGGACAGCACAATCGTCCTGAGAAAAAAAAAAAAGCAAGCCAACAACCCATTGTCTCCAAAAAGCCGGTGGCCAGCTAAACCGAGATAGAAAGCTCGCGAGGAAAGGGGGATGAGGAGAAATCCGGAGGGGCCAATGAGGTTTGCGACAAGATTAAAGGAACGGGACAACCATCACCCCGGGTCAAGTAGCCAATTAAGCAACAATTTCCCTCAGAATGCAGACGTTGCCGTAGTGACTCATCCCCTCCGTGAATTCCGATCAAATACACCCCTCAGGAAAACTGCTCAATGAGTGATCGAGTTTAAGGCTGCATAACGCAAAAGAGGTTCAGGGTCTGAGTGAACAGTACTGGGGTTTCACTGTTAATCCACTTTGAAGATTACTTCACCGGTTCAGAAACTTCGAGAAGTCAAACCAAATTTGCCCTAAATCCGCCTAGGAAAACACATCCTAGATTAAAAGGAGTGACTGGGAAAAAGAGGGTTCTCGAGCCCCAGGGGGAAGGGCAAAAGAAAGGTCAAAATCTACAAGAAGAAAAAAAAATACCATAAAGATCAGAAGGAGAAGCGCTGAGTCTTCGCCGAAGGAGAACATAGAGGAAAAGGTCTACCTTAAAGGCTGGCAAAAAGGGGGACATAAATAAGAGACGAAATATCAAAAACCAAAAAAGGGGAGATACTTCTGAATCGGGAGTACAAGTATCGCCCAAAAAAGGGTACCGGCGATGACAAAGAACGAACAGTGGTCGATGGGTTGGGAGGGAATAAGGAGAAGGAAAAGAGAACCGGGGCAAAAGAATCGAGATATATTTTGTCTCAATGAGGGGGAACCGAAGGATGATGGCCGGGCGGTCCGATTAGGGAATCGCGGGGAGATCAGTGAAGGAGTAAGAAAGGGCAAGTCCTTCGGACGAGCTAACTGCTCAAATCGTCGAATCTGGGACCCGGGGTCTCCAAAAAATAAACGAAGGAGGCACCAGGAGCCGAAATCGAAGACGGGGAAAAAAACAGCCATAAGATGGTCAAAAAGACCGCTCGTCGCCGATAAACAAAAAACAAACACGAGTCGATAAACCGCGGCATGAAATCTAACCAAACGAAGAAAAAATAGCCTCTTTCTACAAAAACCAGTTCCACCAGTGAAAGATAAGAAGAAGGAAGTCAAAGAATGACTTAGGGAAATGAAGGAGCGAAAAACAGCACGTTACCGCGAATGGAACTAGAAGCTAAAGAGGGACAAAAAAAAAGATCTGACAAACGGGGAGCAAACTATCTACCGCGGGATTAAAAATTGTCCGGATCGCGGGGCCATCATCGAAAGAAAATACAGGATCCACCTAGGGAGAATCAGAAAAATTACCCCCAGAAAGTAAAGGAAATCCTTTCTCCGATTGCAGAACTAGTACGAAGTTGGAACCGGGGATGAAAGAGGGATCTACTCATTTGAATAAAAAGGTCCAGAAACACTGAAGGGGACCAGAACAATTTTCCTCATAGGAGGAAGATCTATAGAAAAAAAAAACAAAAAAGGGGGAGTAAAAAAGAGAGAAAATCTTTGTCAAGGGGACGTATTAGGATGTCAGGGGACGGGAGAATTGTGTCCTTGCACAAGACACTGAGAAACGAGGTTCGCCGGCCATCGGGAAGAAAATCAGGTAGAAAGATTGGGGGAGTCCGGGCATGCTTATAGGAGAAGAGGGGGAGGTTTATCAAGCGTCAATGGGAAAGGGTAAAAGCGGGGGAAGGCAGGCGAAGAGAGGGCTAGACGGTCGATATTTTGGCCAGGGGCTCGGGGCGACCGAGATGGGGGAAAGGAAGGGGCAAAATATTCTACAGCGGTACTATTGCTAAAGGGGGGTTACGTAAGAGAGATCCCTACAAATGAGCAGGGACCGGAAAAGTGTTGACAAGCGAGGTCCTTCGGGATCTCGTGCAACTGGGTGGGGGGCGTAAACGAAAAAAAAGGGGAAAGAGGTAGTGTGACTTGGAAAGGAGACCAAGGGGAAAGACCTCGTGTGTGGGGGGTGGTTCGGGGACAGCGAAAAAGCGGAGCGAGGGGGGGGAATGCGTCGAGGGGGAACCTGTTTCTGGTGGGGGAGTGCGTCCAGAGGCAGAGGGGGTACAGAAAAAAAACTAGAAAAAGGGCGAAATGGGAGGCATAGAAGTCAGCCCCTCTTTGTAGGGGCTCCTTGCGGGCTGAGGGGCATCCCTTCCGAAGAGTTCGCAGCATCAAAAGAGGAGGGGAATCGGAAAGAAAAAAAAGACGGAAACTGAGGAACAAGAGACGAGCGAGTGAAGTTGGGCCGCAAGCTTTTAAGAGGGAGTACGGAAGGCAATTCGCCAGAAAAAGAAGAACCACTTAGTGAGGGTTTGGCGAGATGGGCTTGGCGAAGGAAAAACGCCGAGCAGGGGGATTCAGTGAAGAACGTTCAAGGGGGGATCGAGAGGATGCGTAAATTACTAGGGTAAAAAAGGAGGATGAGGGGGGACTCTGGGAAAGATGAGGTCAAGAAGGCGAGCATTCAGCGAGCCAAGGATAAGGGAAATTGTGGGGTGCGTTTGACAGGACTTTGGTTGAAGATTTTGAGGGAAGACCACAAACGGGCACATAAATCTGGAGGAATGGGATGGTATAATCTTTCCATTTTTGGTGGTTATGGACACTTGTAGAGGACCGGGGGCTGAGAAGAGGAATTTAGAAAGGGGGCCCAGATGTAACTTTAATAAGTACCCAGCAAGAGGACGAGCGGGGTTGGGGGGGGGGGTGGGGTGGGGGGGGGGGCTATATAGGTAATTGATGGAGGGGCCAACTTTCTCCTCCTTGAAAATTGGGGGGAGCTGGGGGATGTGGCGTTCGGCTTTTTTTCGCATATGACCTCAAACCAGAGACATAGCGGTGGGACATCTGTCAGCCCTTTGTTTTGAAGTCCGGAAACGGGGGGGATTGGGACAAAACGATCGCGATGGTTTTGTTCGCCAAATCCTTGAACGCAAGTAGAATTCTCTGGAAAACAATCGGGAAAGGACGGGGAGGAGGACAATGGTTTTGTTGACGCTGGGGCTACTGTCGGTGGGAGAAGAGGGTGGAGGGGGAGAGAAAGTCATTGAGGAGAAGAGAAACCAAAAAAACACAAAAGGCCTGCTCAAAGACCGAAGCCCAGCAGGAAAAACCCATGGATAAATCTCGGGGGAAAATTCCGATAGAGGTAGGAGACAAATGTCCGCGGAGTCCCTATTGGGGGGGGGGGTGAGAAATAAGTCAGAAGGGGAAATTAGGGGAGAGGAAGGAGAGAATCACCTTGGACCGATACTTATAAAAACATAATCAGAGAAAAAAATGGACGATCCGATTGAAAAGAAGTGGAGTATGGCGCAAATCACGCAGAAGTCCGCAGTCAAAAAGAAAGAAACGAAGGCGGAGATGAGAGGAAAACGGGTAAACATCAAATACAGTATCTCTAAGCTCGAAAATTATTCGCGAGGGGGATTTATGTGAAAAATTGGAGGATGGGTGTTGGAGACTTGCTATTATTCATGGGCCCGCTCAATTTGGCATAACCAAACAAAAGACCAGCGGATCAAAAAATAAACATCTCAGGGAAGAACTGTGAAAGGGAACGAAGGGTCACTTAAGCAGACCCGACAGCACCATACCAGTCAAGATCTATGGCTCGCTGAATGCGACGAGGCGGGAAAAAACCTCAAAAAGGAAAAGTAAAGACGCCATCAAAAAGGAAAAGATCGGGAAACAATCCTCATCTACGACTTCGAGAAAGTAATCAAAAAAACTTAATACAACCCAGGCAGAGGCGAAGGCTGACTCGAAGAAAGGAAATCTGGCACCAATCACCAGGAGGGGAGGAGGAATTGATGGGAATGGCAATTGAATCAGTACAGATCAGGATCCAGGCGGCGACAAAGGATCTAGAGATGATGGGCTCATGAAAAACGCGAGAAGAGGCTGTCCGGGAGGGATTCAAAGAAAGGTGCTTTCTCGAAATTCTGGGAAGTGGGGGGGGATGCGAAGAAAGAGGAGACAATGGGAGCCGGGAAAGAAAAAGGGGCAAAAAGGGGTGATAGCTTAGAAACTACGCTACTTGCTAGAGAAAGTCAATGGACGGACCAGGAAACTACCATCAACAGGTTAAAATAGGAAAAAAAAACTCTCAAGGGGGAAAAGAAGAAAACCTAGGGATCGGAAGAAACAACCCAGGGCGGCCGAGGCATTACCTATTTCCAAGGGGCAACCACTTTCCCCCGCGTCAAGCCAGGAAGCCAGTCAAAAGAAAAACCAGTGACTAGG